>CXWL01004543.1_pt1 | contig 18827 bp, 17 predicted proteins | sample 590931 | NCBI WGS metagenome assembly CXWL01 (sample SAMEA3498368, study PRJEB10139) | groundwater metagenome | biome: water well; material: biofilm material | place: Germany | collected 2015-04-27 | reverse complement strand
GCCCACGGCCGTGTTTCGCGTGACGATCGTGGCGCGGTGATTATGGACCGCCGGCGCCCTCGCCGGCATGCCTTGCGTTGGCCGGCGAGGGCGCCGGCGGTCCATAAACCATGATCCTGCTGGCTCAAAACCTCATCTTTCTACTTGCCCTGGCTGGGATCGTCGCCGGGGCGATGGGCGCGCTTTTCTTTGTTGGCGGCGCGCTCAACCGCGCCCGGCCGCGCGATTTTCGCATCCGCCGCGCGATTATTGCCGCGCTTTGCCTGTGTGGGATCGTCGCATCCGCCGGCCTGGGCTTTGTCGGCATCGCCGCAATCATGTATTTCGCGCAAGTATGAGCGAGCTTCTGAAGGACCTTTGGTATTTCGCCGCCACGTCGCGTGAGCTGGTGCGCGGGGCGATGTTCCGGCGTGAAATCCTGGGCGAGCCTGTGGTTTTAGGGCGCGACGAAGAAGGCAAGGCGTTCGCGCTCCGGGACATCTGTCCCCACCGCGCGGTGCCGCTCTCGGCCGGGCGCATCACGCCAACCAATTGCGTGCAAACGGTGGAATGCCCCTATCACGGTTGGCGCTTCGGTGTGGGCGACGGCATCTGCAAGCAGATTCCGTCTCTGGTGGAAGGCCAACCCTACGAGGCCGGCCGCATTCGCGTGCGGCATTTCCCGACGCACGAGGCCAATGGCATAGTGCTTGTGTTCGTGTCCGCCGATGCACGCTTCACTGGCGAACCGCCGCCCGCGCCGGTGTTCGAACTGGGCGACTTCCGCGAACCAAAATTCGTCATCCACCGCATCTTCGACGCCACCATGGACAATGCCGTGGTTGGCCTGATGGATCCGGCGCACGTGCCCTACGTGCACAATCAATGGTGGTGGCGCCCGCCGAGCGCAGGCAAGAAGCTTAAGGAAAAGCGCTTCGTGCCGCGCGAGCGCGGCTGGGCGATCGAGCGCCATGCGCCCAGCGGCAATTCGCTCGCCTATCGCATGCTGTTTGGCGGCGAAGTGACTACCGAGATTTGCTTCATGCTGCCCGGCTTTCGCTGGGAGGTGGTGGAAAACCCGACCTCACGGCTCTTTACGCTGACCTGCCTCACGCCAGAAAACGAAAACTCCACGCGCATCACGCAAATCACCTATTGGAAAAACGCGCCGCTGCTCGATGCGCTGAAACCAATCCTAATACCCGCCGGCCGCAAGTTCTTGGATCAGGACGGCGAGATGGTCGACCTGCAAAACAGCGGCCTGCGCTACAGCCCCTCGATGCTCTGGATCGACGACATCGATGTGCAGGCAAAGTGGTACTTGAAACTCAAACGCGAATGGAATGCGAGCAGGGCGGAAGGGCGTGAGTTCGTCAACCCGATTGAAGCGACGGTGCTGAAGTGGATGAGCTAGGCAATATGGACCGCTTCCTCCGTCATCCCGGAGACGCGCAGCGTCATCCGGGACCCAGGGGCGAGCGCGCTGCCCTATGATTCCTGGGTCCCGGGTCTCGCTTCGCGAGCCCGGGATGACAGAAATTTTGTTTGGGGCAGTTATTGTAGCGCTTTGCCTCGTCTTGCGCATTCAATACCATAAGCGCCAACACGCGCGTTGCGCAAATAAGAATGATCCGCATGTCCCGTCTGCATACTGAACGCCATCTAGTCGCCCGCATCGGCTGGCTGCGCGCCGCTGTGCTGGGCGCCAATGACGGCATTGTCTCGACGGCGAGTTTGATCGTTGGCGTCGCCGCTGCCAACGCAACGCGCGGCGATATCTTGATTGCCGGCGTTGCGGGGCTGGTCGCTGGCGCGATGTCGATGGCGGCGGGGGAGTTTGTGTCGGTGAGTTCGCAATCGGATACCGAGCAAGCTGATCTCGCGCGCGAACGCGCCGAACTCGCCAGCGATCCGGAGTATGAAACCCAGGAACTCGCCGCCATTTACGCCAAGCGCGGGCTGGACTCAGCGCTCGCACGCCAGGTTGCCGAACAGCTCATGGTCAAGGATGCGTTGGGCGCGCATGCGCGTGACGAGCTTGGGATTTCCGAGATGACCACCGCGCGCCCGGTGCAGGCCGCGCTGACATCGGCTGTCACCTTCGCCGCAGGCGCGGCCTTGCCGCTGGCGGTTGCGTCCTTCTGGCCGGCGTCACAACTGGTTTTGGCTGTATCGGGCGCTTCGCTTGTGTTTCTCGCCGCGCTGGGCGCGCTCGGCGCCAGAACAGGTGGCGCGGGCATGTGGCGGGCGGCTCTGCGGGTCACATTCTGGGGTGCGCTGGCGATGGCCTTGACGGCAGCAGTGGGAACACTGTTCGGCGCGGCGGCGTAGCCCCTTTCGCAGGTGCGAACATGCGGTCTAAGCTCGCGCGGAATCGCGAGGGATCATGCCGGTCGAAGTGTTGCTGAAACTGGACGCTGCCGCTGCTGACGCTGGGTCCTATGCCGAGGCCGTGCGCGGCGCGGTGAAAGCGCGTGTCTGCAAGGACGGCGCGCCCGATCGTGCCGCCATCGATCGCGAGCAGCACGTCGTGCACGGGCTCGCTTGGGTGGCGACCTATGCCGAGACGCTGCGTCAAGTCGCCGGGTGGGCGCGCGCGCTTAGCGAAGCTGGACAATTCGGCGAGACCGAATGTTTGTTGGCGAAACTTCTCGCCGCCGAATATGTGGCGCAGCTTGCCGGCGGCGTGGCGATGACGCAGGTGGAGACTATTCGTCCTGCCGATTTTTGCGTCGACGCCCCGCGCGTTTCGCTTGCGGTGACGCGAGCGGAGAAAACGCGGCTCGCCGACTTGTTACGCGAGGCGCGCGGGCGGGCCACCTTTGAACAAACTGGCCTCGACTCGGATTTCGAGCTCATTCGTGATCAGTTCCGCAAATTCGCCGATGCCGAAGTGGTTCCCTTCGCGCACGGCTGGCATTTGCGCGACGAACTGATCCCGCTTGAGATCATTGAACACATGGGCGCGCTCGGCGTGTTCGGGTTGACGATACCCGAGGCATTTGGCGGCTCGGGTTTGGGCAAGACGGCGATGTGCGTGGTCAGCGAGGAATTGTCGCGCGGCTATATTGGCGTCGGTTCGCTGGGCACGCGCTCGGAAATCGCTGCGGAATTGATCTTGAGCGGCGGTACGCCGGAGCAAAAGGCGCATTGGTTGCCGAAAATCGCCAGCGCCGAATTTTTGCCGACGGCGGTGTTCACCGAGCCTAACATTGGCTCTGACCTCGCAAGCTTGAAGGCACGCGCAACGAAGGAAGGCGGCGATTACGTTGTCACCGGAAACAAAACCTGGATCACCCACGCCGCCCGCGCCGACCTGATGACCTTGCTGGTGCGCACCGATCCCAACTCAAGCGATCATCGCGGTCTCTCCATGCTGCTCGCGGAAAAGCCGCGTGGAACCGAGACGGATGCGTTCCCCGCACTCGGCATGTCAGGCGGTGAGATCGAGGTTCTCGGCTATCGCGGTATGAAGGAATACGAAATCGGCTTTGACGGTTTCCGTGTGCCAAGCGGCAATCTACTTGGCGGCGTCGAGGGACAAGGCTTCAAGCAATTGATGGCGACGTTCGAAAGCGCGCGCATCCAGACCGCCGCCCGGGCCGTGGGTGTGGCGCAATGCGCGCTTGAACTGGGCCTTCAATACGCGCTGGAGCGCAAGCAATTCGGCGTGGAAATATTCTCATTCCCGCGCGTCGCCAACAAATTGGTGATGATGGCTGCGGAAATCATGGCGGCGCGTCAGATCACCTATTTCGCGGCGCGGCGAAAGGATTCCGGAAAACGCTGCGACCTCGAAGCCGGTATGGCCAAATTGCTCGCCGCGCGCGTGGCCTGGGCCGCCGCCGACAACGCGCTGCAAATCCATGGCGGCAATGGCTTTGCGCTCGAATATCCCATCTCTCGCGTGCTCTGCGACGCGCGCATCCTCAACATCTTCGAAGGCGCCGGCGAAATCCAGGCGCACGTGATTGGCCGCAGGTTGCTGGAAGAGGGGCGCAACTAGATGATACGAGGTGTTGTTTCATTGCTGGCATGTGCGCTGGTGCTCGCTGCGTGTGGGCGTGCCGAACAGGGCTATCCGCCCGGGTACGAGCGCAACTTCCTAACCGCCTGCAACGCACAGAACCCAGGGCAGGGCGTGTGCGGTTGCATTTGGGAGAAAATTAAAGCCGAAGTGCCACGCTGGGACTTTGAGGCGCTTGAGCGCGTGCCGGTTGCAATGCGCGAAAGTCAGCCGTTGACACGTCAGATTGAGAATTATGCGTTCGCGTGCGGGGGTGGGAGCGATGCGCTTTAATGATTTTTGTAACGCTCTCTCGTATCAACGCGGCGGCGAGTGAAGCTGGATGCTGGAGAATTAAGATGCGATCGGGCCTGTTTGCCATTGTGGGAGCGATGGTTTTGGCGGCGTGCGGCGAGCCCGCGCCCAATACCTATCCGGAGACCGCGCGTGCAAGTTTTGACCAATCCTGCCCGCCGGAGAGCGCGGTCTGCACCTGCACCTGGGATCAGATCACGCGCACGCTAAGCTACGAGGAGTACGAAGCCGCGCTGTCGCGCTTCCGCGAAACTGGGCGGATGGAGCCAAAGGTCACGCTCGCGCGCACGCAATGCCTGGAACGGCACGACAGCTAAGAGGGTCGCCGGCTTTGCAGCGCCGCGAACAGGGTGCCGTCGTCCAGTAGGTCAAGCTCACCGCCGACCGGAACGCCGTGCGACAGCCGGCTTACGGTGATGCCCAAGTGCTGCAAGCGTTCAGCGAGATAATGCGCAGTGGTTTGGCCATCGACTGTGGCCGCTAGCGCAAGGATCACTTCGCGTACGCCGCTCGCGCCGGCGCGTTCGATCAGCTTGGCGAAGCGTAGGTCTTCCGGTCGCACGCCGTCGAGCGCCGAGAGCACGCCGCCCAGCACATGGTAGCGGCCCTTGAACGCGCCGGCGCGCTCAAGCGCCCACACATCGCCAACCTCGGCCACCACGCAGATCACCCCATCGTCGCGCTCGGGCGACGCGCACAGCATGCACGGATCAGCCGTGTCGAGGGCGCCGCACCTGGAGCAGGCCTTCACTTTGTTCGCAGCGTCGGCGAGCGCGACCGCCAGCGGCGCCATCAGCGCATCCTTCTTCTTCAACAAGTGCAGCGCCGCCCGCCGCGCCGAACGCGGGCCGAGGCCAGGAATTTTGGCCAGCAACGAAATCAACACCTCAATCTCAGGCGCGGCGATGGCTGATTTGGAACGCATGGGCGTGATGTAGCGTTTCGCGTGTTCGGGAGCGAGGCCCTGCGGCGCGGCCCTCGACCAAAGCGACGTCCAGGCCTTAAAGCGCGCTCGCCGCGTTACCTCCTCGTTTACCAAAACACAAAATTCACCATAAAAATCAATACACAAAGCCACTGTTTCCTCATCTTGCCTTAACCTGGAAGCGTTTCATTGTGAGACGGCGGAGCGGACGCAGAAAAGGCGTTTGCCCAAGCCAATGGGCCGGGTGTTTGGAAGGGGCGGGGCGCAACAATGGCGCGCGTGGCGGTGCTTCTTGGGGGCTTGAGCCCGGAACGGTCTGTGAGCCTCAGCTCTGGCGCCGGCTGCGCGGCGGCGCTTGCGCGACTGGGTCACGAGGTCGTGGAAATAGACCCGCAAGACCCAGATTGGATCGAACGCCTCGTCGCCGCGAAACCTGTCTCGGTGTTTAATGCACTGCACGGCGAGTGGGGCGAGGATGGCCGCACCCAAGGCGTGCTCGATTATCTTAAGCTCCCGTACACACATTCCGGCGTGCTCGCCTCGGCGTTGGCGATGGACAAGGACAAATCCAAAGCGGTGTTTGCGCAGGCGGGCCTGCCGTTAGCGTCTGGTAAGCTTATGAACCGTTTTGACGCGGCCAAAGCGCACCCGATGCCTGCGCCCTACGTGGTCAAACCCAACGCGCAAGGGTCGTCAGTCGGCGTTTTTATTGTGCGCGAAGGCGCCAATCGCCCGCCCGAACAATTGCTCGACCCAGACTGGACCTTCGGCGAAGAGGTCCTGGTAGAGGAATTCATTGCCGGCAAGGAACTCACTGTGGCGGTGATGCACAAACGCGGTGCGCTTGCCGTCACCGAGATCATCGTGACCAGCGATGGCGATTGGTATGATTTTGACGCCAAATACGCTGCAGGCGGCTCGCGCCACGAAGTCCCGGCCAACATCCCTCAAAGCGTCGCCGATCAATTGATGCGCGCCGCCGAATTGGCTCACCATGCGTTGGGCTGCCGCGGCGTGACGCGCGCAGATTTCCGCTACGATCCCAAGCGCGACCGTGTGGCGCTGCTGGAAGTGAACACGCAGCCCGGCATGACGCCGACGTCGCTGGTCCCCGAACAAGCCGCGCACGTGGGCATGAGCTACGATCAATTGGTGGCGTGGATCCTGGAGGACGCCTCATGGCCGCGCTGAGATCGCGCCGACCGGGCCGGCTTCCCGAAGGAAAGCGCGGCCGCCGCAAGCAGGCGACGTCGGCCTCGATGCCGCGCCTCGCCGCGATCAAGTTGAGCGGTGGGCTGACCGACGATGACGCGCGCGTCACCGGGCGTAGCCTGATGCTCGCGCTCACGGGCGCGGTGCTGTTTTGCGGGGCCGCCATTGCTGGAGCGGCTTGGCTCGGCTCGTCCTTGTTTGACGTGCGTGAATCGTTCGCACGCACAGCGGATTCGACCGCCGCCGGCCTGGGTTTCGTGATTGGTGAGATTGAAGTGGCCGGCGTCAGCGGTGCGCGCGCCCAAGAGGTTCGCGGCCTGGTCGTGCTGGAGGGACGCCGATCGATCCTCTCGCTTGACCCGATAGACGTAAAAGCGCGCGTGGAGAGCCTCGATTGGGTGCAATCGGTGCGCGTGACGCGGCTATGGCCTTCGACGCTCGTTGTCGACGTGACGCGTCGCCAAGCCTATGCACGCTGGCAGGAGGACGGTGAGATCGCCGTCATCGACTACAATGGCGAGCGTTTGCTCGCCGAACGCGCCGCCGATCATCCCGAACTGCCGCTTGTCGTCGGCGCAGGCGCCGGGCCCGCCGCCGAACCCTTGCTGATTGCGCTGGAAAATTTGCCAGAGCTGCGTGCACGCCTGAAGGCGTTGGTGCGCATTGGCGGGCGACGCTGGAACGTCGAACTCAATTCTGGAACCACGATTGCATTGCCGGAAGAGGGCGCGTCCCAGGCTTTGGCGCAACTCGAATCCTTGCAGACCGCGCACGCCTTGCTGGATCGCCCGCTGGCAGCGCTCGACATGCGCGCGCCGGGCCGTTTGGCCGTGCGCGTTCATCCATCTCTTGCCGGCGGCCCCCGCCCCTTGCTAGGGGGCGCTTGAGCTGATGTCGGCCGCCCGCGATCTCACTGACCAGCACGCCGACGGCGCCGCGTTGCCTTGCCCGGCGCCGCTGGCGGCTGTGCTTGATGTCGGCGTATCGAAAACTGTTTGCTTGGCCGCTCGCCGCGATCCGGTGCTCGACCTCCACCCGGAGCGTCCATTGCGCGTGCTTGGCGTCGGCGTGCAGACAGCGCCCGCGATCGCCAGCGGCAAGCCTGCGGATTTCGAGGCGTGCGCCCGCGCCATCCAGGTCGCGATCGAGGAGGCCGCCGCCATGGCGGGTGCATCGATCAAACGCGTGACCGCCTGCTATTCCGGCCCCGGCATGTCCGCTCGCATTGTGCGCGGCGCCGCGCGTGCACGCGGCCAAACCATCACCGGACGCGACATCGACGCGGTTATTCAGGCCGCTATGCAGGCAGCTCCCGCGCCCCAGCTTTCGTTTTTGCATGTCGAGCCGCTGCGTTTTGTCATCGACGACAACGATCCGATCGCCGATCCGCTCGGCCAGCCCGGACGCATGCTTGCGGTCGAAGCGTGCGTCGTCACTGCGCCGACCGAGGCGCTCAACGCGCTCAAGGCCTGCATTCAGCTGGCGGGCGCGGACGTTGAGGACATCGTCGCCGCGCCGCGCGCGGCTGGCCTTGCAGTGATGACGGCGCAAGAGCGTGCGGCGGGCGCGCTGCTGGTCGATCTGGGCGCTGGCTCGCTCGGGCTGGCCGCGTTTGCCGGCGAGGGGCTGGTTCACGCCGAGACCATTTCAGTGGGCGGGGTTCGGCTGACGCGCGATCTCGCCCTGAAGCTTGAAACCACGTTCGCCGCTGCCGAGCGGGTGAAGCTTGCGTTCGCCGCCGTTCGCGGCGCGTGCGATCCGCGCGAGGCGGTGCAAGCGCCAAAGCTTGGCTTGGACGGCCGTCTGGAGGCCGCCACCACACTGCGCGGGGTGATCGCCGACACAATGACGCCGCGGCTTGTGGAAATGCTGTTATTGGCGCGCGACCATTTGGTGCGCGCTGGTTTTTCCGGCGACAACGCGCCGCAACGCGCCGTCCTTGTTGGCGGCGGATCGCTGGTGCCAGGCATCCGCGATCTCGCGGCGGAGACCCTCGGCATGCCAGTGCGTATCGGACGTCCCTTCGATCTCAGCGGCTTTGACCATGGCGAAGTCGGCCCCGCCTACGCGGCTGCCGCTGGCCTGCTGCGCTGGCGGCTCGACAATCCCACGCTCGACGACGTCGACGAAGCCTTCCAGCCCAGCCTCGCCCACGCCGCCGACGCTATGCGCAGCGCCGCCGGCAATGCGTGGACCTGGCTGCGAGAGAATTTCTAAGCGTCGCAGGAAGGAGGGGCGCACCGCCTCCAGCCCTGCTGGATTGCCGGATTTCCCCACCCGTGTGCTGCGTTTGCTCCTAGCGCCGCCCCAAAACCGCCGCGAGCCTTTCCAAGGCTTAACGAAAGCTTAAGCGGCGTTTCCGATAAACAGGGAGGCAGTAAGGCGCTGGGGCGAATCGTGCGACCCCCGGCGTTACTGGAGCGGCAGATGAACCAACCAAGTGCGCCCTCCGTGCAGGAATCGAAGCCGCGCATCGTCGTGTTCGGCGTCGGCGGCGCGGGCGGCAACGCCGTCAACAACATGATTGACGCAAGGCTTCAGGGCGTTGAATTCGTGGTCGCCAACACCGACGCGCAGGCGCTGACCCGCGCGCGCACGCCAAACCGCATCCAATTGGGGCACGCCATTACTGAGGGCTTGGGCGCCGGCGCGCGACCGGAAGTCGGTCAGGCCGCAGCCCAAGAAAGCCAACCCGAGATCATCGAATATCTCGATGGCGCACACATGGTGTTCGTCGCTGCCGGCATGGGCGGAGGCACCGGCACCGGCGCTGCCCCAGTGATCGCCCGCACCGCACGCGAGCGCGGCATCCTCACCATCGCCGTCGTCACCAAGCCATTCCACTTCGAAGGCCAGCGCCGCATGCAGCTGGCCGAGATCGGCGTTCAAGAATTGCGCAAACACGTCGATACCTTGATTGTTATCCCCAACCAAAACCTTTTCCGCATCGCCAATGAGCGCACCACGTTTGCGGAGGCATTCCAGATGGCCGACCAGGTGCTGTATTCTGGCGTGCGCGGGGTCACCGATCTGATGGTGATGCCGGGCCTGATCAATCTCGATTTCGCCGACGTGCGCACGGTGATGGCCGAGATGGGTACGGCGATGATGGGCACTGGCGAGGGCGAGGGGCACAACCGCGCGCTTGACGCCGCCCACGGCGCGATGGCCAATCCGCTGCTCGATATCGTCTCCATGCGCGGGGCCAAGGGCGTGCTGATCAATATCAGCGGCGGCTTCGATATGACGCTCTATGAAGTCGATATCGCCGCCAACGAAATCCGCGCCGAAGTCGACGCCAACGCCAACATCATCATGGGCTCCACGTTCGACGAGACGCTCGAAGGCCGCATACGCGTGGCTGTTGTCGCCACCGGCATCGACGATGAAGCCATCGTCAGTCAGCAAACCGTCGTCGAACCAGCGCGTCGCGCGGCTGAAGCAACGTTGCGTCGGCCCTACGTAGCGCCGCGCACGGAAGCGCACGAACCCGAACGCCCCCATCGCCCTTTGGTGCGCGAGGCGCCGCGTGACACTGAAGAGCCGCGACCCAGCTTTGCCAACGACGCCGAGCCCGATCGTCGCGGATTCAACCTGTTCGGCTGGATGCGCCCAAGCGACGCCGCGCGCGAAGCGTCGCCAGAGATTATGCTCGACCAAGACGAGCCGCCCGCGCTCACCGCTCATCCCACCCGCCAGCGTGACGATCACAGGCGCGACCCCGCGCTCGACGAAGAACTCGAAATCCCCGCCTTCCTGCGCCGGCAGATGAACCCGCGTTGATCTGGACGGCAATTCCCTTTTTGTTCCGGGGTCGATTATGTTAACTGAGCCCCTTGAAAGGACGAGGGTATGAGTCGGGCGCTCTATTACGGCGATAACCTCGCGGTGCTGCGCGAGAGCATCAAGGACGAGAGCATCGACCTCGTCTATCTCGACCCGCCCTTCAACTCGAACGCCAATTACAACGTGCTGTTCCGCGGCGCGACCGGCGAGCAATCGCCGGCGCAGATCGAGGCGTTCGTCGATACTTGGCATTGGAACGAAAGTGCGGAATTAGCGTTCGATGAAGTGTTGCGGAGCGGAGCGCAGGACGCCGCCAATCTGCTCATCGCCATGCGCAAATTCCTTGGTGACAACGACATGATGGCCTACCTCGCCATGATGGCCGTGCGGCTGATCGAGTTACGCCGCGTACTCACGCCAACCGGCTCGCTCTATCTCCACTGCGATCCAACCGCGAGCCATTATTTGAAGGGCATTCTGGATTCGGTTTTTGGCAAAGAGCGATTCACCAATGAGGTGATCTGGAAGAGGACGACTCCCAAAGGGCTCGCATTCACGCGCTTCTCGGCAAACCACGATGTAGTCTTCTTCTACCGGAAGTCTAACCAATACGTTTGGAATCCGCAATATGCGGCCTACAGCGACGAGTATCGGCAACGGTTCAACCTGATGGATGAACGGACTGGTCGACGGTTCCAAGCGACGTCGTTGTTGAACCCTAGTCATGATCGGCCAAATCTCACTTATGTGTTTGGCGGCCACACAAAAGTTTGGCGTTGGACCCGCGAAAGAATGCAGAAAGCTGATGTCGCCGGACTCATATATTTTCCGCCCGGTGGTGGTGTTCCGCGAGAGAAGCGCTTTCTGGACGAGCAAGAAGGTGTGCCGTTGTCCTCAGTATGGAGCGATATCCCGCCACTAAACTCACAATCGCAGGAACGTCTCGGCTATCCCACACAAAAACCGCTCGCGCTGCTTGAACGCATCATCGCCGCGTCCTCCAACCCTGGCGACGTAGTGCTCGATCCCTTCTGCGGGTGTGGCACCGCTACGTATGCGGCGGAGAAGTTGGGCCGCGCTTGGATCGGCATTGACATCACGCATCTGGCGATTTCGCTGATTGAGCGGCGCTTGAAGGATGCGTTCCCCGGACTGCAATTCGACGTGCATGGCACGCCGAAGGATTTCGGCGGCGCGCGCGATCTGGCGCTGCGCGACAAATATCAATTCCAATGGTGGGCGGTGTCGCTGGTTGATGCGCAGCCTTACCAAGGCCGGAGGAAGGGCGCCGATGGCGGCATCGATGGGCTCATCTTCTTCAAGGAAGACAAGAAAACCACGCGCCGCGTGCTGGTGTCGGTGAAGGGCGGCGACAATGTCAGTGTCGCCATGATCCGCGATCTGAAGGGTGTGCTCGAACGCGAACAGGAGCCGCTTGGCCTGTTCTTGTCGCTCGAAAAGCCAACCCAGCCCATGCTCACCGAAGCGGCGAACGCCGGCTTCTATGAATTGCACGGCAAGAAAATTCCGAAAATCCAGATTGCCACGATCGGGGATTTGCTCGAAGGCAAGCGCCCTCTGCTGCCCGGCACCATCGACACCGCCGCTGCCTTCAAAGCCGCCCCGCGCGAGGAAGATGACGAAGATCAAGGCGACATGTTCGATAAATAGTCTATCCGCCCCAAAGCTTCCGCCGCAACGCCGCTTCGCGTTCGGTGAGCACGCCGGCCTTTGCGAGAATGTCGAAACGCGCCAGCGCGCTTGTGCGGTGCGCCCCGGCGGCGCGGCTGCCGGCGTCGGCGAGGTGGGATTCTACGATGGCGCGGAAGCGGATGGCTTCGATGTCGTTGTCGTCGGCGAAGATGCGTGTCGCCAGCGCTAGTTCTTCCTCCCACGCGCTGCGGGCAGCCTCGGCGTCGCCGCTGGCGCGCGCGGCAAGTCCCAAGCGCTCCAGCGCGACCGCCAACGCATGCGCCGCGCGCGGATCGCCCGGCGCTTCCTCGGCCAATAGCAATCGCACATTCGCGCTTTCGTCGAACGCCGCTTGGGCGGTTTCGTTGGCGCTGGCTTCAAGGGCGGCGTCGCCAAGTTTGAGCAACGCCGCCGCAAGCCCCCGCCGCGCCGGCGCATGATGGGGGGCGTCGCCGTGCGCGCGCCTGCGAAGTTCCGCCGCGCGCGAGAATGCCTCCAGCGCCTGGCTTGGCGCGCTTGCCTGACGAGCGATTTCGCCAAGCCGGTCCCAACAGGCCGCTGCTTCCGCAAACCAAGTCGGGGCTGACCCGTGCGCGAATTTCTCCGCCCGCGCGCGCGCCGCATCGGCGGCCTCGCGCGCGCGCTCAAGCACGCCGGAGCGCAAAGCGTGGTCGGCCTGATCGAGCAAGGTATGGATGAGGAACCGCGCTGGAGACTCAGAGTGTGGCGCTTTGAGACACAAGTGCTCTGCCAGTGCGCGCGCTTGGGTGAGGGAGTCCGCAGCTGCTTCGTTCTCCCCGAGCGCCGCCAGCAGCGCCGCGCGCACCCGCCAAGTTCCCGCTAGCGCCCACGCTTCCTCGGGATGTTGCGTCGCCAGCCGCAACCGCGCCTGCAGCGCTTTGTCGATGGCGCCGCGCGCGTGATCTGGCGCGCCGCGCGCATAGTCGGCTTCTGCCGCCAACGCCCACGCGTCTGACAGCACTGCGCGCCAGTGAGGCTCGTCCTTCTCGGTGACAGCCAGAGCTTCGTAACGTCCGATCGCCTCATCGAGGCGTCGGCGCGCAGAACTCGCTTCATTGGCATCGAGTTCGAGTGCGGCGAGGCGCGTTTCCGCGTCTGCGATGTCGGCGGCGAGCACCGGGGATTCGCCGACGTGCGCCGCCGTTGCGCGCAACAGGGCCAAGGCGCCTTCCGCTCCAATGCGGGCGCGGCCGGTTTCGCCAGCGCTGGCGTCGAGTTCGGCAACACGGCCGCGCGCGCGCGCATACCATCGCGCCGCAATCGGATCGTTGCGGCTCGCACCGAGCAGCGCGTCTTCGATTCGCATCGTCGCCTCGAACGCGGCGCGCGCGGCTTTGAAATCGCCTTGGGCGCGGCTGATCTCGCCAAGCATGAACGCCGCGCGGGCCCGTGCGGCTTGATCGACAGCCTCCGCGAACACCACCGAAGCCTCATCGTGAGCTGCGCTCAAATTGCCTGACTCAGCGTGTAGGCGGGCCAATTCTAGGCGCGGCGCCGGGTCGAGCGGGGCCAGCCGCGCCGCCAGCGCCAGCGCGTCGCGCGCAAGCCCGGGGTCAGCCCGTTCGGCCAGGATCGCGGCGCGGCGGGCCGCCAAGGCCGCATGCGGGCCCCCGGCCCTGGCTGCCGCCATCAAGCCTTGGGCGGTGGGGCCTGGGGGAGGCCGGCTTTGGTTCATGTTGGTCCTTCTTCAGTTGCGTCCGCTTAGCAGTCACAAACGGTAACGCAACGTGTGTTGTCCGCCCCCAACCGGGCGCCTTAGAGCTGGCTCCGGGTCGGGGGGCCTAGGGCGATCCGTTGGGACGCCCGATTCTGTGGGGGACGAGAGGGTGATTTCGTTGCGTCGTCAGCAGACCATAGCGGGCCCGGCCATGTGCGCGGGCGTCGGCGTCCATTCCGGAGCGCATATGCGCTTGGCGCTGCTGCCAGCGCCTGTGGACACCGGCATCGTGTTTGTGCGCTCCGATGTGCGCGGCGTCGATAATGCGATCCGCGCTCATGCAGATAATGTCGGCGAAACCCGCAATGCGACGACTTTGCGGAACAAGTCCGGCGTGGAAATCGGCACGGTCGAGCATTTGATGTCCGCATGCGCGGGGCTGGGGATCGATAATCTCGTCGTTGAAGTGGATGGGCCCGAAGTGCCCATTCTTGATGGGTCGTCGGCGCCGTTCGTACAAGTGCTGCTCAATGCGGGCATCAAGGGCCAGCACGCTAAGCAGCGCGTTATCCACATTGTTGAGCCAATCGAAGTGCGCATGGGCGCCAAGAGCGCCGCCCTGCTGCCGGCGGAAGATTTTGACGGCCTCGATCTCGACGTCACCATCCGCTTTGCTGACGAGGCTATCGGGGTGCAACGTCGCCGCGCGCAACTGACGCGCGAGTATTTTCTCTCCGATATCGCCGACGCGCGGACGTTCGGGTTTTTGTCCGATGTGGAGCGCATGCGCGCTGCTGGGCTTGGCCGGGGCGCGTCGATGGACAATGCCGTGGTGGTGGATTCTGGTCGGGTGGTGAACCCAGAAGGCCTGCGGTTCGACGACGAATTCGTCCGCCACAAATTGTTGGATGCGATCGGTGACCTGTCGCTGGCGGGCGCGCCCATTTATGGCCGTTTTGTGGCCGAGCAGCCTGGCCACGCCCTGAACGCCCGGCTGGTGCGGGCGCTTCTGGACACGCCGGAAGCCTGGCGCTGGGCGCCCGAATCCGCTCTCGAATCGTCGCGCGAGGCTGCCCCGGAGCTGGTCGCGGCGGTCGGCTGATTTCAGAGCTACCTTGACAGCCGCAGGCGCTTTGCGCCGCGCCCATCATCCTGTATCAGGCGGAGCGCTTCGGCGCGTGACTTTTGTCCTGAGCAAGAAGAGGCCAGGTTGATGATGCTTCGACAGACCCATCTCGCGCGCGCCCTAGTCTTGGCGTTACTGGCCGGGGGCCTTGCGGCCTGCGGCGGCGTGCGTTCACGCGAGAGCGTTCAATTCGTCGATGAGCCGGTGACGCGGCTCTATAATCGCGGCGCCGACCTGCTCGACCGCAGGCGTTGGCCAGAGGCGCTGGCGGCGTTCGAGGAAGTCGAGCGGCAGCACCCGTATTCTTCTTGGGCGCGCCGCTCCATGCTGATGGAAGCCTACGCGCACTATCAAGCCAACCAATATGACGACGCGGTCGAGGATGCGCAGCGTTTCATCTCGCTTCACCCTGGCAATGAGAGTGCGCCGTACGCCTATTACCTCGTGGCGATGTGCCACTTCGAGCGCATTCTAGATGTCGGTCGCGATCAGGGCACCACAGAGCGCGCGCTTGCGGCGCTGAACGATGTCGTGCGCCGCTTTCCGGAAAGCGATTATGCACGCGATGCACGCCTGAAGGTCGACATGGTCTACGACCAATTGGCCGGCAAGGACATGACGATCGGGCGGTTCTATCTGACGCGCGACCAGCACCTCGCCGCGATCAACCGCTTTCGCAACGTGATCGAGGATGAGCATTTCCAGCGCACCTCCCACGTCGCGGAAGCCCTGCACCGTTTGGTGGAGGCCTATCTTTCCGTTGGCATGACCGAAGAAGCCCAGCGCATGGCCGCTATCCTCGGGCACAATTTCCCGGGCAGCGATTGGTACCAGCGTTCCTATGCGCTGATGACCGATTCCGGCGTCGCTCCGGTTGCCGAAGAAGAGGCCGAGCGCCGCGGCTGGCTGCGGCGGACCTTTGGCGCGGTGTTCTAGAACTTCCTTCGCAAAGGGGCGCGCGTGAGCGAAAAGCCCGTTGACGACCTGAGTGCGGGTGAAGCGGTCGCTGAGTTGAAGCGACTCGCCCTCGAAATCACGCGCCACGACACGCTGTATTACATCAAGGACGCGCCGAGCGTGTCCGACGCGGAATATGATCTTTTGCGCGTTCGCAACACCGCAATCGAAGCGCGGTTCCCGGATTTGGTGCGTGCCGACAGTCCGTCCCTGCGCGTGGGCGCGGCGCCGGCCGAAAAGTTCGGCAAGGTGCGCCATGCGGTGGCGATGCTTTCGCTCGACAATGCGTTCGACGCGGAGGACGCACATGCGTTCGTGGCGCGGGTGCAGCGTTTCCTCAGTCTGGGCGCGCCGCCGATCATCACCGCCGAGCCGAAGATCGACGGGCTCTCCGCGTCACTGCGCTACGAGAACGGCCGCTTCGTCCAAGGGGCTACGCGCGGCGACGGGCGTGAGGGCGAGGACGTTACCGCCAATCTGCGCACCATCGCCGATATCCCACACACGCTCAAAGGCGCGCCAGCGGTGCTCGAAGTGCGTGGCGAGGTGTACATGGAGAAGGCGGCGTTCGCGAAGATGAATGCGGGCTTGGAAGCCGAAGGCAAGCAGGCTTACGTCAACCCGCGCAATTCCGCCGCTGGCGCCTTGCGCCAACTTGACCCGAACATCACCGCGACGCGACCGCTGCGCTTCTTTGTCCACGGTTGGGGTGAATTGTCCGAGCCGCTGGCGGAAACGCAGTTCGAGGCGATGCAGCGCCTTTCCAAATTGGGTTTTCCGCTGGCCTCTATCGTGCGCGCCAAGAGCGCTGATGAATTGCTGGCCGTTTACGAAACCATTCTCGACGGACGCCAAGGCTTGGCCTACGAGATTGACGGCGTTGTCTACAAAGTGGATTCGCTGGCGCTGCAACAGCGTCTGGGGTTCGTCTCACGCTCGCCGCGCTGGGCCATCGCCCACAAATTCGCGGCGGAGCAAGCCGAGACGGTGCTGGAAGGCATCGACATTCAGGTGGGGCGGACCGGCGCGCTGACGCCAGTTGGACGCTTGAAGCCCGTGTTCGTCGGCGGCGTGACGGTCACCAACGTGACACTGCACAACGCTGACTACATCGCCGGCAAGGATCTGTGTGTCGGCGACGCCGTGATCGTCCAGCGCGCCGGGGATGTGATCCCGCAAATCGTGGATGTTCTGCTGGAAAAGCGCGCCCAGAACGCCAAGCGCTACATATTCCCCGTCACGTGCCCGCGTTGCGGCAGTCACGTGGCGCGAGAGTTGGAGCCCGGCGAAGAGGGCGTGATCGCGCGCTGTACGGGTGGCTTGAAATGTCCGGCGCAGGCGACGGAGCGTCTCCGGCACTTTGTGTCGCGCCGGGCGATGGATATCGAAGGCCTCGGCGAAAAACAGATCGAGGAATTCTACGAACTGGGCTGGGTTAAGGAGCCAGCCGACATCTTCCGCCTACGCGAGCACCGCGACGAACTTTCCGCCCGCGAAGGCTACGGCGAAAAGAGCGTCGCCAATCTGCTGGCGTCGATTGAAGCGCGGCGCGAGCCGGAGTTTGCACGCTTCCTCTACGGCCTCGGCATCCGCGACATCGGCGAAACCACAGCTGGCGTGATCGCGCGGCGCTTCGAGAGTTGGAAGACGTTCTACGAAGCGGTGTTGAATGCCAAGGATGCGCGGCCTCGCGAAGCTTATGCGGCGCTGGAGCAAGTCAGCGGCGTTGGCGATGGCGCGCGCAGGGCGTTGATCGCGGCGTCGTCTTTATGGACCGCCGGCGCCTCGCCGGCACCTTCGAAGCAGGCGGAGATTTTCGCCGGCGAGGGCGCCGGCGGTCCATTTCCCAAGGTGAAGGGCGTCACCTCCCGCGCCTGGGATGGGCTTGTACAAAGCTTCGGTTCGTTGCCGGAAGCGCTGGCTGCGATTGAGGCGGCGGCGGCGGCGGCGCCGGGCGAAGACTATCTCGAACTGGCGCGCATCGACGGAATCGGCCCAGTTGCTGCCGATCATCTCGTCGAATTCTTCACCGAGCCGCACAACACCGATGCGCTGAAGCGGCTGCTGAAGGAAGTGCGCGTGCAGGATCAGCCGCGCGCGGCAACTTCAAGCCAGGTCGCCGGACTCACCATCGTGTTTACCGGCACGCTGGATAAAATGACGCGCGATGAAGCCAAAGCGCGCGCGACCGCGCTCGGCGCCAAGGTCGCGGGCAGCGTGTCGAAGAAGACGGATTTGCTGGTGGCTGGGCCGGGCGCGGGAACGAAGCTGGCGGAAGCGGAAAAGCACGGCGTCATGGTGATCGACGAGGATGCGTGGATTGCATTGAGCGGCGGATAGAGAGGCGTCACCTCTCCCCCGCGGGGAGAGAAGGGACGTCTACGCGTTTGCGCGTGCACGTTTACCCCGCAAATCCGCCAGCGCTGCTACGCCAACGACCACAAGATACACCGCCAAAATCATCGCCCCCGCTTGCGGCGGCAACGGGCCCGCTGGCTGCGGCTGCGTCATCGCCACGATCTGCAACGCCACCAGAAATGCGATGAACGCCAGCGCGGGCCACGCTGCGCGGCCGAGTTGCTTGCGGCTCGCGATCCAGGCGCCGCCGGCGAGCGCGATGAGTCCGATCTCCAGCGCTTGCTCGGGCACAGGATAATTCCACCAGCCGAGGCCGACCTTGTCGCCGCCGAACCACAGTTCGAGGTCGGGGCGGTGCACCAGAAAATCGAGCAGCCAGTGCGAGGCGACGCTAAGGCCGACCATGACGCTCGCCCACAGCGGCAAGCGCAGAAGCAGAAGCGCAAGCAAGCCAGCGCCCGCCGCCCACACGAACGTCATCGGCAGCGAATGCGTCCACGGCATGTGTTCGAGGATCAGCGAGGAGCCGAGAAGCGTTGGATCGACGCTCGCGCGCTCAACGCCCGCCATGATGAACGCGCTCCAGCCGATGTCGACCAACTGGCATCCGGCAGCGAGCGTCCATAAAGGCGTCTTCGGTTCGATTGCTTTGGCGGCGAGCGCGGCTGCGTAATGGCCTACGAACATGCTGAGTTCCCCTGATTCCGATTTGCGTCACCTCTCCCCCTGCGGGACCGCTGCGATACGCGGTTGGTTGCCTTGTTGGGTGGATTTTCGGCGCTGCGGGCGGCGC
>CXWL01126069.1_pt1 | contig 18831 bp, 20 predicted proteins | sample 590931 | NCBI WGS metagenome assembly CXWL01 (sample SAMEA3498368, study PRJEB10139) | groundwater metagenome | biome: water well; material: biofilm material | place: Germany | collected 2015-04-27 | reverse complement strand
CGCCAGCACTGCCGCGTCGCGCAAGCCCAAATTCAAGCCTTGTCCTGCCACCGGATGCAGCGTTTGCGCTGCGTTGCCGATCGCAACCGTGCGCGCGGTGCCCGATACGCCCGCATTCAAACCAAGCGGGTAGCTTGCGCGCGCGCTGCTTGCGGTAAACCGCCCCAGGCGTGTGCCAAACGCTTCGCCCAGCTGCGCCAGAAAGGCCCCGTCATCCAAGTCCAGCAACGCTTGCGCCGTCTCCGGCCGCACGCACCACACCAGCGCATACTGCAGGCCGTCCCCACCCGCCTGCGGCAGCAGCGCCAGCGGGCCTTCGTCGGTGAAGCGTTCATAGGCGCGGTGTGCAATCGGGGCGCTGGCGCTCACGCGTGCAATCACTGCCGTCTGCTGGTAGTCGCGGCTGACACTTTTTTCATCCTGCGCGCCGAACACGCCGCCTTCGGCCTGCACCAGCAGCAAGGTCTCGATATCACGTCCGTCATCAAGCTTGATGGCCACCCCGTCCGCGTGTTCCAGCTGGCCGCTCACGCGCGCCGGGCGCATCACGTTCACGCCAGCGCGCTCGCACGCGCCCGACAAAGCCGTCACCAGTTCGCCGTAGCGCGTGACGTAGCCCAGCGCAGGCACATCGTGCTCGCTGCGCTCGATCACGCTGCGCCCGAACTGGCCGCGCCGCGAGATATGAATTTCATGGATCGGCGTGGCGGGAATCGGCCAGGCGCCAATTTCCTCGAGCAGCATGCGGCTGCCGTACGACAGCGCAATCGAGCGCGGATCAGTCATGGCCGTGGCCAGCGCCTTGGCGTCGATCAGGCCGATGCGCTGCGGCGCCATGCCGCGCTTGGCCAGCAGCGCGGCCAGCGCCATGCCGACCGGGCCGGCGCCGCAAATGGCGACGTCAAGCGTCGTCATGGCGCGCCCCGCATCGTCTGTTCGATGTCCGCCACCGACTTGGGCGCGGCGTCGCTCAGCATGGCGTGCCCGCCTGGCGTGACCAGCACGTCGTCTTCGATCCGGATCCCGATATGCCAGAACTGCTCCGGCACGCCTTCGGCGGGACGCACGTAGATGCCTGGCTCCACCGTCAGCGCCATGCCCGCCTGCAGCGCGCGCGATGGCTTGCCTTCGACCTGCACGTCGCGGTAGGCGCCCGTATCGTGCACGTCCAGCCCCAGCCAGTGGCCGGTGCCGTGCATGTAAAACTGCAGGTGCGCCCGTTCGGCGATCACGTCGTCGACATTGCCGAATTTGGTCTTGTCCAGCAGGCCCGTGTCGAGCATGCCTTGCGCCAGCACCCGCACGGCGGCGTCATGGATGCCGGTGTAAATGGCGCCCGGGCGCACCTGGGCCAGCGCCGCGGCCTGCGCCGCCAGCACCAGTTCGTAGAGCACCTTCTGGGGCGCGCTGAAGCGCCCGTTGACGGGGTAGGTGCGGGTGATGTCGGCCGCGTAGCTGTCCAGTTCACAGCCGGCGTCGATCAGAATCAGGTCGCCGTCGCGGCTTTGCGCGTTGTTGACGTTGTAGTGCAGTACGCAGGCATTCGCGCCAGCGGCCACGATCGGCGTGTAGGCGGGGAACTGGGCGCCGTTGCGGCGAAATTCGTGCAGCAGTTCCGCTTCGATTTCATATTCGTACATGCCGGGGCGCGAAGCACGCATCGCGCGTGCGTGCGCCTGGCCCGAGATGGTTGCCGCGCGCAGCATCAGCGCCTGTTCGGCGTCGTCCTTGAACAGGCGCATTTCGTCGAGCATCGCCAGCAGGTCGTGCGCGACCGTCGGCGCGCTGACGCCGGTGCGCGCCTGGCGCCGCACGCTGCCCAGCCAGGTTTTCATCTGCAGATCAAGTGCGGCGCTGTGGCCCAGCGCGTAGTAGGCGGCCGGCGCGTTGGCCAGCAGGCGCGCCATTTCAGTGTCCAGTTCTTCGATCGGGAAGGCCGCGTCGAATCCGAACGCCGCTCTCGCGCCGTCCGGGCCGTGCCGGAAGCCGTCCCAGATTTCGCGTTCTGCGTTCTTCTGGCGGCAAAACAGGATCGCCTGGTCGGGCGTGCTGCCATGCGCGGCGACCAGCACCAGCACGCTGTCGGGCTCCGTGAATCCGGTCAGGTAGTAAAAATAGCTGTCGTGGCGGTACGGGTAGTCGCTGTCGCTGTTGCGCGGCACTTCGGGCGCGGTCGGCAAAATCGCCACCGCGCCAGCTTGCATCCGCTGGCACAGGCGCGCGCGGCGTGCCGCGAAGTTCATGCTCCGTCCTTGACTTTGCCCGCCAGCGGCGCGTTCAGTTCTTCCAGCTGCTGCACGGTGCCCACGTTGACCCACGGACCGTCATACAGCTCGCCACCCACCGCGCCCTTGTCCGCGTACTCGCGGATCAACAGGCCCAGGCCCGCGCGCTGGCCCGGCGTGATGGCCTTGAACATCTCGGCGCGGTACACGCCGATGTTCGAGAAATTCCATTTCGGCTCGCCCGTATTGGCCACCGAGTACATGTTCAGCGCGAAGTCGCCCTCGGTGTTGTGCCACGGATTGGGCGTCAAATACAGCCAGCAGGCGTCGCGCTGCTCGGGCGTGTAGGCGTTGCCCAGCACGTCCTTGTCGTGCAGGACATCCTTGACCTGCTCGAAGTCGAAATAGGGACAGTAGATGTCGCCCGACAGCACCAGGAAGGGCTCCTCGCCCAGCAGGTGCAGCGCGTTGGCCACGCCGCCGGCCGTCTCCAGCGCTACCGCCTCGGGCGAGTAGGCAATCGTGGCGCCGTACTTGCTGCCGTCGCCCAGTTCCTCCTCGATCATGTGGCCCAGGTGCGCGTGGTTGATGACGATCTCGGTGATCCCGGCGCGTACCAGGTTCAGGATGTGCCACACGATCAGGGGGCGGCCGCGCACTTTGAGCAGCGGCTTGGGACAGGTGTCGGTCAGCGGGCGCATGCGCTCGCCGCGGCCGGCGGCCAGGATCATTGCTTTCATGTTGGTGGCCTCAATCAGAAGGTGTAGCCGACCGTCGGCGCGCTGTCTTCGAACACGTCGAGCAGGCGTACCAGCGGTTTGAGGACGCCATAGCGGCCAGCCGTCTTGCGCACGTAGCTGCTGACGGTCGGCAGGTCGGCCATGTAGTGTTGCTTGCCGTCGCGGTAGTTCAGGCGGCAGAAAATGCCCAGGATTTTCAGGTGCCGCTGCAGCGCCATGAATTCAAAATCGCGGTAGAAGGCGTCGATGTCGGGATTGACCGGCAGGCCCACCTGCTTGGCGCGCTGCCAGTAGCGCACCACCCAGTCGAGCACCACTTCTTCGTCCCACTGCACGTACGCGTCGCGCAGCAGCGAACCCAGGTCGTAGGTGACGGGGCCAAACACGGCATCCTGGAAGTCGAGCACGCCCGGATTGCCCTGGTCGAGGAACATCAGGTTGCGCGAATGGAAGTCGCGGTGCATGAACACTTGCGACTGCGCCAGGCAATTTGCGGCGATCGCCTCGAACACGGTGTTGAGCGTGGCCGTTTGCGCCTCGGTCATCGTGATGCCCAGGTGCTTGCCAATGAACCATTCCGGAAACAAGTTGAGCTCGCGCATGATGAAGGCGCGGTCGTATTCGGGCAGCTTGCCCGGTTCGCTGCTCAGCTGAAATTTCACCAGGGCATCGACGGCATCCGAATACATGAAGGCGGCATTGTCCACGTTCAGGCGCTGCAGATAGGTGGTCGTGCCCAGGTCCGACAGCAGCAGGAAGCCGTTGGCCACGTCTTCGGCCACGATGGCCGGCACCGTGACGCCCGCTTCGAGCAGCAAGCCTTGCACATGCAGGAAGGCCGGCACGTTTTCGCGCTCGGGCGGGGCGTCCATGGCGACCAGGGTTGGGCCCAGCTTGGCGCGCAGTGCAGGCGCGACGTCGAGCCGGAAATAGCGGCGAAAGCTGGCGTCAGCGGACGCTGCGCGCAGCGAGTCGACCTCGACCAGGCCGAGCGTGGCCAGCCAGGCGGTGAGCTGGCTCAGGCGCTGTTCAGGGGTGGAAGGGGGGGTAATTGCGGTGTTTGATGACATGAAGCGAACCGTGGAATCCGGTGAAAGGTGACAATTCCCATATAATAAGGGATTCAACTCAAAAAATCGCCTGCCATGGTGTTTCCGTCCGTCTTTTCATGAGCTGGTTTTCGGCTTCTCCTCCTTCGCAGCGTTGGGCCTATGCCCTGACGGCGCTCGTGACCGCCTCCGCGGTGCCGGCGCTCGCCCAGGTTCCGCAAAAGAAAATGCGCATCGAAGAGAGCAATCCCACCGTGTATGTCGAGGCCGAAGAGATTGACGGCCGCCCGGACCGCGAGATCACCCTCAAGCGCGATGTCGAACTGATACGGGGCGAGACCCGCGTGACTGCCGACACGGCCTGCTTCAAGCTGGTCGAAAATGAGGTTACGGCCCAGGGCCACGTCAACATGCAGCGCTTCGGCGACCGCTACAAGGGCGATGAAATCCAGCTCAACCTGGACTCGGGCAAGGGCTGGGTGCTGCGCCCCGAGTACAAGATGGAGCTCAACAATGCGCAGGGCCGCGCCACCCGTCTCGACTTCATCAGCGAAGACGTGGCGCAAATTAGCAACGGCACCTACAGCACCTGCGAAGGCACCAGTCCCGACTGGTACCTGGAATCGTCCACGCTGCGCCTGGACGCCGGGCGCGACGTCGGCGTGGCCGGCAAGACCATCGTCTACTTCAAGGGCGTGCCGATCCTGGGCACGCCGGCCATGTCGTTCTCGCTGTCGGGCGCGCGCCGCTCCGGCTGGCTGCCGCCGTCGGTTGGCCTGGGCGCCAAGGGCCGCGCCGAAGTCATGGTGCCGTACTATTTCAACATCGCCCCCAACCGCGACCTGACCGTCTACCCGCGCGCCATGTTCGGGCGCGGCCTGCAGCTGGGCGCGACCGGACGCTATATCGGCGAGAACGCGGCCGGCTCGTACGCGGGCCGCACCCATGTCGAGGCACTGTTCAACGACCACGTCACCAAGACCGACCGCTGGCTGGTCAATTCGACGCACTCGGAAGCGCTGCGCCGCAACTGGTCGTTCGGCTGGAACCTGAATGCGGCCTCGGACGACGACTACCCCAGCGATTTTTCCAAATCGGTGGCCACCAGCGCCGAGCGCCAGCTGCTGCGCGAAGTGCGCACTGACCTGTACGGCAAGTACTGGAGCCTGACCGCGCGCGTGCAGAATTACCAGGTGCTGCAGGATCCGGCGGCCGACACCGACCCGGCGCTGTTCGTGCCGCGTCCGTACGGCAAGTTGCCGGAGATCCTGTTCCGCGCCGGCCGCTACGACGTGGGCGGCTTTGACTGGGCATTTGCGGCCGAAGCGACCCGTTTTTCGCATCCGACCTTAGCCAGCGGCAACCGCGCAGTGATGGTGCCGCAGCTGAGCTACCCGATCGTGCGCCCGGCCTACTACGTCACGCCCAAGCTGATGCTGCATGCGTCGGCTTACCAGCTGGAACAGAGCGTGCCGGGCAGCCCCGGCTCGCTCACGCGCGCGCTGCCGACCGTGTCGGTGGACAGCGGCCTGATGTTCGAGCGGCGCGCCAAGCTGTTTGGCCGCGCCGTGACCCAGACGCTCGAGCCGCGCCTGTTTTACGTCTACACGCCGTACAAGGACCAGAGCCAGTTCCCGCTCTTCGATTCGGCCGAGCCGGGCTTCAATTTCGCCCAGATCTTCACGGAAAACCGCTTCATCGGCGCCGACCGCGTCTCCGACGCCAACCAGGTGACGGCAGCGGTGGTGTCGCGCTTTCTGGAGTCGAACGGGGCCGAGCGGCTGCGCCTGTCGCTGGGCCAGCGCTTCTACCTGTCCGACCAGCGCGTGCAGTTGCTCACCGGCACTCCTGGCGTGGAAAGCCGCTCGGACGTGCTGATGGCCGCTGCCGGCCGCATTTCCGAGACCTGGAGTGTGGACAGCGCAGTACAATACAATGCGAACACCAGCAGCGTGGTCAGTTCGAACTACGGCGTGCAGTGGATGCCGGGACGTCAAAAGGTCATCAACGCCGAATACCGGTTCGTGCGCGATGAAATCAAGAACCTGGACCTGTCGACGCAGTGGCCGATTTCGCGCCGCTGGTACGGCGTGGGCCGGGTCAGCTATTCGCTGAGCCAGCACAAGACGCTGGAAAGCCTGATCGGCCTCGAATACAAGGCCGATTGCTGGGTATTCCGGATGGGGGCGCAGCGCTTTGTCGTCACCACCCGCAATACCTCGACGCCGATTTTCTTCGAACTCGAGCTGAACGGCCTGTCCAAGCTGGGCACCGGCAGCCCGCTCGAATCGTTTTACAAGAGTATTCCCGGCTATTCGCGCCTCAATCCCGGCGCCGGCCGCTAAGCCGTTGGATTTTTTATTCACCTGAATAAGTGCTTCCCAGATTATGCGTAAAATCAGTATGCACCATGTAAATATCGCCGCGCTCGTGTTGTGCGCCGCAGCCGCCGGCCATGCCGCGGCCCAGGTCAAGCCGGCCGCCACGGCGCCAGCGCCAGCTGCCGGCTTCATTCCGCCAGCAGCTAGCAGCGGCAACGTGATCGATTCGATCGCCGTGGTGGTCAACGACGAAGTCATCACGCGTAACGAACTGGCTGTGCGGGTGCGCAATATCGAGCAGCGCCTGAAAGGCAGCAACACGCAAATGCCGGACCCGGCCGACCTGCAGCGCCAGGTGCTCGAAGCGATGATCGTCGAGCGCGCGCAGTTTCAGCTGGCCAAGGAAATGGGCGTGCGCGCAGTCGACGACACCCAGCTCGACCGCGCCATCGGCCGCATCGCCGAGCAGCAGAAAATGTCGGTCCAGGAATTGCGCAACGCGATGGAAAAAGACGGCGTCGCCTTTGCTTCCTTCCGCGAAGAGATTCGCAACGAAATCACGATGCAGCGCCTGCGCGAGCACGAAGTCGACAACAAGATCCAGATTTCCGAAGCCGAAGTCGATACCTACCTGGCCGCCGAGCAGGCAATTGCCGCCGACAAGGTCGAAATCAACATCTCGCAGATCCTGGTGCGCATCCCCGAAAACTCCTCGCCCGAGCAGATTGCCGCACGCAAGGCGCGCGCCGATGAAGTGTCGCGCCAGTTGCGCACCGGCGCCGATTTCGCCAAGATCGCCGGCACCTATTCCGAGTCGAACGACGCCTTGCAGGGCGGCGCCATTGGCTGGCGCGATCCGGACCGCCTGCCGCCAGTGTTTGCCGAAGCGCTGTCCAAGCTCAAGCCGGGCCAGAGCACGGCAGTCATCAAGAGCAGCGCCGGTTTTCACATCCTCAAGCTGGTTGACCGCCGCAGCCTGGTTGCCGCCGCCGAAGACAAGGCCGTGGTGCAGCAAACCCGCGCGCGCCACATCCTGCTCAAGGTCACGCCGACCATGACGGCCGACGCGGCCAAGAAAAAGCTGGCCGAACTGAAGGAAAAAATCGACAGCAAGAGCGCCAAGTTCGAAGACCTGGCGCGCCAGTTCTCGAACGACGGTTCGGCCAACAAGGGCGGCGACCTGGGCTTTTTGTTCCCGGGCGACGCGGTGCCGGAATTCGAAGCGGCAATGGCGCCCCTGAAGATCGGTGAAGTCTCCGGCGTGGTGGAAACCCCGTACGGCTTCCACCTGATCGAAGTGCTCGAGCGCAAGAGCGAAGACCAGACCAAGGAAAAGAAACGCGCTGCCGCACGCCAGGTCATCCGCGACCGCAAGCTGGCCGAAGCGACCGAAGAGTGGCTGCGCACGGTGCGTGACCGCGCCTACGTCGAGTTCCGCGACGAGAAGTAATGCACACCAACCCGATCCGGCCCACGATTGCCGTCACCATCGGCGAACCGGCCGGCATCGGGCCTGAGATCGCGATTCGCGCCGCCTGGGCGATGCGCGAACAGGTCAACTGCGTGCTCGTTGGCGACGCCGCCTTTCTGGCGCTGACGGCCAGCCTGATCGACCCCGCCATCAAGCTGGCGGCGCTGTCGGTGCAGGCGCTGCGCAACAGCGGCCTGCCCCATTTCGGTCCGTCCAAGGTGGCCGTGGTCGATGTGCCGCTGGCCGCGCACGTGGTGCCGGGCGAACTGAATGCCGAAAACGGGCGCAGCGTGCTGGCCACGCTCGACCTGGCCGTCGAAGGCGTGCAGGCTGGCTGGTTCGACGCCATCGTCACCGCGCCGCTGCAAAAGAGCACCATCAACGACGCTGGCGTGGCCTTTTCCGGCCACACCGAATACCTGGCCGAAAAAACCGGCACGGCGCAGGTGGTGATGATGCTGGCCGGCGCGCCCGGACCGGGACGGCTGCCGCTGCGCGTGGCGCTGGCCACCACCCACCTGGCGCTGAAAGACGTGCCGGGGGCGATCACCCGCGACGGCCTGGCGCGCGTGCTCGACATCATCGACGCCGACCTGAAAAACAAATTCGGCATCCGTGCACCGCGCATTCTGGTCACCGGTCTGAATCCCCATGCGGGCGAGAATGGCTACCTGGGACGCGAGGAAATCGACACCATCGCGCCGGCGCTGGAGGCGGCGCGCGCGCGCGGGATTGACGCACGCGGGCCGTATCCGGCCGATACGCTGTTCCAGCCCAAGTACCTGAAGGACGCCGACTGCGTGCTGGCGATGTACCACGACCAGGGCCTGCCCGTGCTCAAGCACGCCACCTTCGGCAATGGCGTCAACATCACGCTGGGGCTGCCGCTGATCCGCACCTCGGTCGACCATGGCACGGCGCTCGATCTGGCCGCGCTCGGTTTTGGCCTGGCCGACTGCAGCAGCATGGAAGAAGCCATCCGCAGCGCGCTCGGCATGGTCCTCAATTTAAAGAAAAGAACAACATGAAACACGTCGCACGCAAGCGTTTTGGCCAGAATTTTTTGACCGACAAGATGGTCCTGGCCAACATCATTGACGCCATCGGCCCGCGCCCCGGAGAAGCGATGGTCGAAATCGGCCCCGGCCTGGCAGCCATGACGGCGCTGCTGCTCAAGCAGCTCGGCCACATGCACGTGGTCGAACTCGACCGCGACCTGGTGGCGCGCCTGGAAAAGCAGTTCCCGCGCGAGACGCTGACCATCCACTCGGGCGACGCGCTCAAGTTCGATTACGGCCAGATTCCCGTACCGGCGGGGCAGAAGCTGCGCGTGGTGGGCAATCTGCCGTACAACATTTCGAGCCCGCTGCTGTTTCATCTGGCCGAATTCGCGCACCTGATCGAAGACCAGCATTTCATGCTGCAAAAGGAAGTGGTCGAGCGCATGGTGGCCGAGCCGGGCAGCAAGACCTATGGCCGGCTGTCGGTGATGCTGCAGTGGCGCTATGACATGACGCTGATGTTCATCGTGCCGCCAACCGCATTCGACCCGCCGCCCCAGGTGGAGTCGGCAATCGTGCGCATGATCCCGGTCGCGCACAAGATGCCGTGCGACGGACCGACGCTGGAAGCGGTGGTGATGAAGGCGTTCTCGCAGCGGCGCAAGGTGATCCGCAATTGCCTGGCCGGCATGTTCACCGAAGCGCAGCTGGTCGCATGCGGCGTCGATCCATCGATGCGGCCCGAGACGATCGGCCTGGCGCAGTATGTCGCGCTGGCCAACCTGCTCAAGCCCATCGCCGCCGCTTAAGTGCCGATCCGGCCGCCGTCGTTCTTGGTGATCACGATGGTCGCCGAACGGGGCCGCTTGCCCGCGCCGTAGCCGGCATTCGCTGGCCATTGGCTGGTGTACTTGGTGGCGTCGCCAATATTGGCCAGCGAGGTGGTCTCGCCCGGATGCTGGATGTTGACGAACATCGTCTTGCCATCTGGCGTTTCCGCAATGCCCGTAATTTCCGAGCCCACCGGGCCGACCAGGAAGCGCTTGAGCGTGTCCGCGGTCGGCTTCTTGCCGACGTAGGTGTCAACTGCCAGCGTGCCGCCAGCGGCCTTGGGATAGTTCAGCGTGGTCTTGGCGCCGTCGCCCACCGTGCCCGGCACTGCGGCAAGCATCATGCAGTTGGTGACGTCGGTGTAGGCGCCGTCATCGGTCTGGATCCAGCAGATTCCCGTGTATGGGCTAAAGGCCAGGCCGTCCGGGCTCGAGAAGTCCTGGTCGGCGGTCAGATTCGACAAGTTGATCAGGCCGCCGTTGGCGGTCGACTCGGCGCCGAACAGGTACACGTCCCAGGTAAAGGCGGTGGCCGCCGAGGCGCCCGTGCCTTCCTTGAAGCGCACGATGTGGCCGTTCGGATTGCCGCGCTGAACCGCGGCACCCTTGAGGTCCGCATAGGCGCGTGGATTGGCGCTGTCGGGCGCGAGCGAACTGCCGCCGGTCGGTTCGACTGCGCGGTTCGAGTTATTGGTCAGCGAATAGTAGATTTCGCCGTTGGCCGGATTGACCGAGCACCACTCGGGACGGTCCATGCGGGTCGCGCCCACCGCGTCCGCTGCCAGGCGGGCGTTGATCATGATGTCGCCCAGGTCGGTGAAGGTGTAGCCGGCGTACGCGGCGATGGCGGCGTTGCTCATTGCCAGTTCAATCCACTGGCCGCTGCCGTCGGCATTCAGCTTGGCCACGTAGAGCTTGCCGGCGTCGAGGTATTTGTCGCCGGTGGCAATCCGGTCCGCTGGCGTGGCGTCGGCCGCGCTCCACAGCGCGGTCGAGACGAACTTGTAGATGTATTCATTGCGCGAATCGTCNNTCGACGATGTAGCCCATGCCGTTCATTTCATTGCGGTAGTCGTCGCTGCCGTCAAGCGAGGCGCCCTTGCGGCTGATGTCCCAGCGCGCGTACTTGTCGTCGGCGCCGCCCGTTTCCCAGCCGTGGCGCGAGGTGGCGCCCTGGTTGCGTCCATAGCGCTTGAGCGACGTGACGCTCTTGTCGTTGGCGCGCGCCGTGTCGTCGGCGGCGCCGCGCACGAAGTAGCCGGACCAGTTTTCTTCGCCCGTCAGGAACGAGCCCCAGGGCGACTTGCCGGTACCGCAGTTGTTCAGCGTGCCGCGCGTTTTGGTGGCGTTGGCGGAATACTTGGTGACCAGCTGGGCGTGGCCGCGCGCCGGGCCCGANNAGCCTTGACATAGGCCCAGGCGGCGCCGGTGCGCGCCACTTCGACCACGGCCACGCCGTGCACGGCCACTTCCTTGTCCACTTCGGCTGCCGGGCGCGGCAGGGTGCTGGTGCCGCCATTGGCGTGCAGGAAGTGCGACGACAGGCGTTCGTCGGTGGTCGCTTCGTGGTTGATCGCCAGCAGGCCGCGCACGGCGCTGGTGGCCGATGGGGTGCCGGTGGCGGACAGGCCATAGAACTCCATGCCATCGTGATGGTCGCCCGAGCGGCTCTCAAAATCGGCGTCGCTGCCATCGTTCTGGTAGGCGCCGGCCGCAGCCGTCAGCGGGTCGCCCAGCGCGTACAGCACCGAGGCGGTGTAGCCGGCTGGCACGCTGACCACGTCGGCCAGGCTTTTCGAGACAGCGCCAAAGGCCAGCAGTTTTTCGGTCGGCACCACCGGCGGCACCACCACCGGCGGCGCAGGGGCGGGATCGCTGCTGCCACAGCCGGAAAGGCCGACCGCGCCCAGCATCACGCCGGCCGCGCTGGCCATGCCACCGCGCAGCAGGCTGCGCCGGGAAAGGCGGGCCGCCAGGACGGTGTCAAAATGTTCATTGGCCGAAGTATTGCAATTGTCGTCGTCGTGGTGCTTGGTCATAGATATCCTGTTGGCAAGAGAAAAGAGCAAGCGGGATTTTAGGCAGCGCCAGTGACGGCCTGATGACGCTGCCATGACGGCTGGATGACACGGTGACAAGTTTTTTTTGGACAAAAAAAAGCCCGCTCAGAGCGGGCTTGAAATCCAATTCTTTTTGAGGAGAGTTGGAGGAGACAGATTCAGTATGCTGCGGCGCGGAATATAAATCTAATTTATCTTTGGAATGTCCGTTATTGCCGCGGCGAATATCTCCTCTTACGGTGCGACTTTTCCGCATTGCACCTTGATGACCACGTCCACATCGCCCATTTTGCCGGACACTTTTTCCGGGGTGTCGGTCAGCGGCTGCGCGATCGCCGGCACCAGGCGGCACTTGATGGTGGTGTCGTCAGGCTGGGCCAGGATGGTGATGCCGTACGGCGTGTCGAAGGTGATGCCAGGATACGAATAGGACGTCGTGGTGGCCGACGGCGTAAACGGATTGAGGTCATTGCTGCCGTTGATCAGCTTCAGGCCCACGTAGCTGCCCGTGGTGCCGGTGTCGAGCGCAATGGTGCCGCCAACGGTGTGGGGCGTGCCCACGCAGATAAAGCCCATGGTAATCGACGCCAACTGCCCCGCGGTGCCGTAGGTGCGGCCCACACCGCTGCAACTCTGGTGCGGCGGGTCGCCGGCCGGCGTCTTGCGCACGATGACTTCGTACTCGGTGCCGTAATCGATCGTGTTCGGGAAGGAAAACGTCTTGACGTTGATGTCGTTGAGCGTGATGGTCTGGCCGCTCTTGGTTTCAACCAGCACCAGGCCGGGATACATCTGGCCGGCCACCGAGCCCGAAATGGCGAAGGTGGCGGTGCCGCCGCAGCTGGCCAGGCCGGCCACCGCCAGCAAGGCGACAGTGGCGTTACGCAAAAAGGATAATTTCATGGGTTCTCCGGGTGTATTTACGGCGTGCAGGTGATGACGATGTTGTTGACCGCGCCAGCGGGCATGATGCCGTTCGGATTGGCGATGGTGCAGCTTCCGCTGGCCGGCTGTTGCAGGATGGTCAGGCCGTAAGGGATGCCTTCGGGGACCTGGCCCAGCCGTGGATTGGCCGTGGTCGGTGCGCTCATGGTGAACGTGGTTGCATCCTTGGCGATTGTCACGCTGTGCGCGCCATTGTTGACCACCAGGCTGCCGCCGCTCAGGCCGGAAACCGTGCCGCCCAGTGCGTAGGTGGTGACCACGCACACGATGCTGATGTTTTGCGGCGTGTAAGGACCGGTATTGCCCTTGCCATTATTGACCACGCACGAATCGGTATTGCTGGGGCGGGACACGATGGTGATGTCGTAGTCGCTGTCAACTGGCACCAGGTCGGGAAACACATAGGCCGACGCCGGGGCGACTGCTACTGCGGCGCCGCCCTTATTGCTGATAGTTAATCCCGTCTTGGTCACGCCCGACAGGCCCAGTGCCAGTTGCAGCTGGCCGTCGTCACTGCCGCCGCAGCCGGCCAGCGCCAGGGCGCCAGCGAGCGCCAGGCAGGAATACAGATTACTTTTTTTCATGCTTTCTCCGAAGACGAACTGGTAAGGGCAGACTGAATTGGACGTCATTTTAGTGCATTTGGCAGCGCAAGGGCTCTTTTGCCGTGTTTCAGCATGTAAGCGCGCGCAGCGGCGGGGCGATTGATTTTCAGCGTGCGCCTCGCTATGCTAGTGCCTTGCCCCCAGCCGACCGACCCCATGCCCACCACGCCGCGCCGCCCCTGGCCCAAGGCCATCCTGTTCGACCTGGACGACACCCTGTGGCCGATCGCCCCGGTCATCCTGCAGGCCGAGCAAACCTTGCACACCTGGCTGCAGCAGCACGCGCCGCGCGTCAGCGACCGTTTCTCAATTGACAATTTACGCCAGGCCAGGCTGGCGCTGCTGGCCACCCAGCCCGCCTTTCACCTCGACCTCGGTGCGCTGCGCCGGGCCGGCCTGATTGCCGCCTTCGAGCAGGCCGGCGAAGACATCGACAAGGTCGAACACGCGATGATCGCGTTCTTCGCCGCCCGCAACGCCGTCATTCCCTACGACGACGTGGTGCCGGGCCTGCTGCGCCTGAAAGGCAGGGCGCTGATCGGCTCGATTTCGAACGGCAACGCCGATCTGCAGGCAATTGGACTGGCGCACCACTTCCAGGTATCGGTTGCGGCCCACCAGCTCGGCTTTGCCAAGCCCGATCCGGCCATCTTCCACCACGCCTGCCGCGCGCTGGGCGTGGCCCCGCGCGAGGCGCTGTACGTGGGCGACGACATCCTGCTGGATGTGCAGGCCGCGCAGCAGGCGGGCCTGCGCGCCGTGTGGCTCAACCGCACGGCCAGCGCGCGCCACCTCGAACACGGCGTGGCGCCGGACGCGATCTGCGCCAATTTCGACGAACTGCTCGACTGGCTCAAGCGCGAGCATGGCTAGCACGCTGCGACAACGGCCCCGGCGCGCCGGTGAACGTGCATAATAGGCAGATGACTCCTTTGCACCAAACATAGCACCATGTCACTCGATATCCGGGCCCAGACCCTGCTCAAAGCGCTGGTGGAACGCTATATTGCCGACGGCCAGCCGGTCGGCTCGCGCGCGCTGTCGAAAATTTCCGGCCTCGACCTGTCGCCGGCGACGATCCGCAACATCATGGCCGACCTCGAGGAAATGGGGTATGTGGCCAGTCCGCACACGTCGGCCGGGCGCGTGCCCACGCCGCGCGGCTACCGCATCTTTGTCGACACCTTGCTGACCGTTCAGCACATCGACGAGCAATCGGTGGAAGCGCGCCTGCGCCTGCCGTCGCAGCAGCCGCAAAAACTGATTGCCAACGCGGCCCAGATGCTGTCGTCGCTGTCGCAGTTCGCCGGCGTGGTGCTCAGTCCGCGCCGCGAATCGGTATTCCAGCAAATTGAATTTCTGCGCCTGTCCGAAAAACGCATTCTGCTGGTCATTGTCGACCCGCGCGGCGACGTCCAGAACCGCTTGCTGCTGACCGAGGCCGACTACACCCCCAGCCAGCTGATCGCCTCGGCCAACTACATCAACCAGAATTACGGCGGGCTGTCGTTTGACGACGTGCGCTTGCGCCTGACGGGCGAACTGCGCCAGTTGCGCGACGACATGGGACGCCTGATGCAGGCGGCGGTGGAGGCGGGCAGCGAAGCGATGGAGGACCAGTCGGACGACATGGTCATTTCGGGCGAGCGCAACTTGCTGAGCGTGTCCGACCTGTCATCGAACATGAGTTCGCTGCGCCAGATGTTCGACATGTTCGAGCAAAAGACGGGCTTGATGCAGCTGCTGGACGTGTCGAGCAAGGCCACCGGCGTGCAGATTTTTATCGGCGGCGAATCGAACCTGGTGCCGATGGATGAAATGAGCGTGGTGACGGCGCCGTATGAAGTCAATGGCCGCATCGTGGGCACGCTGGGCGTGATCGGCCCGACCCGGATGGCCTACGAGCGGGTGATCCCGATTGTCGACATCACCGCCAAATTACTGTCGAACGCGCTCAGCCACCCGTAGCGATACTTAGTTGCGGTGCGGGCAGGCGTCCTTGACGCAATTGCCGTAGATCGCCAGCGCATGCTCGGCGATCTTGAAACCCCGTTCCACGGCCACCTTGTGCTGGCGCGATTCGATCTCTTCGTCGTAAAACTCTTCCACCCGGCCGCAGTCCAGACACACCAGGTGATCGTGGTGGGAGCCGGCGTTGAGCTCGAAAATGGCCTTGCCCGTCTCGAAATGGTTGCGGTTGAGCAGGCCAGCCTGCTCGAACTGGGTCAGCACGCGGTACACGGTGGCCAGGCCGACGTCCATGTTTTCGGTCAGCAGCATCTTGTACACGTCCTCGGCCGTCAGGTGGCGCACCTCGCTGTTCTGGAAGATTTCGAGGATTTTCAGACGGGGCAGGGTCGCCTTGAGGCCGCTGGCTTTGAGGTCGCTGGGGTTGTTACTCATGTTTGTTACTCGTAGATTGGCGTAGTGCTTTATCATATAGCGTTTCTGGCGGAGGTGCCTAGGCCTATAATACCGGCCAAGGTAGTTTGCCTTGCACGGCAAACTGTTGCGCGGGTGCGCGCGAGTGCGCGCCGGGCCTGCTCCACCCTTCGTTCAACGTTTTGAGGTCACTTATGCGTGTCGCTATTCCTGTTTTGAACCGTTTCAGCCAGCTGGCGGCGATCGCCATTGCCGCGCTGGCACTGTCGGCCTGCGGCTCCTTCGGCGGACGTGCGCGCCCCAGCGCCCCGGCCACCCCGGCCAGCGCCGGCGCCCAGACCGTCACCGTGACGCCGCTGCAAAAGTTTTTCTGGATTTTCTCGCCTTATCGTCCGGACATTCAGCAAGGCAACTTCATTTCGAAAGAAATGCTTGCCCAGTTGCAGGTCGGCCAGAGCCGCGACCAGGTCAAGTTCATCCTCGGCACGCCGCTGCTGACCGATATCTTCCACCAGGACCGCTGGGACTATCCGTTCTACCTGGCGCGCGGCAACGGTGAACTGACCAGCGCCAAGGTGGTGATCTTCTTCAAGGACGACAAGGTCGAGCGTTTCGAAGGCGGTAACTTGCCAAGCGAACAAGAATACATTGCCCAGATCGCGGGGCCGGCCAAGGTCAAGGTCAGCAAGGATGCGCCGAAAAAAGAAGATGTGGGCGCCGCCTCGATCAAGATCAACAAATAACAGGACGGTTTCGCAATGGAACAATTGAAAATTGCCGTGGCCGGCGCCAGCGGCCGCATGGGCCGGATGCTGGTCGAAGCGATCGCTGGCGCGCCCGACGCGGTGCTGGCCGGTGCGCTTGACATTCCCGGCTCGCCCGGCCTGGGCCAGGATGCGGGCGCGTTTCTGGGCCAGCCTGCCGGCGTGGCAATCGTCTCCGAGCTGGCGCAAGGCCTGGCGCACGCCCAATTTCTGATTGATTTCACCCGTCCCGAAGGCACCTTGCAGCACCTGGCGTACTGCGCCGAGCACGGCATCAAGATGATCATCGGCACCACTGGCTTTGACGAAGCGGGCAAGGCGGCCATCCGCGCCGCTGCCGAAAAAACCGCCATCATGTTCGCGCCGAACATGAGCGTGGGCGTGAACGTGACGCTCAAGCTGCTGGAAATGGCGGCCCGAAGCCTGTCCGAAGGCTACGACATCGAAATCGTCGAGGCGCACCACCGCCACAAGGTCGACGCGCCGTCCGGCACCGCGCTGAAGATGGGCGAAGTGATTGCCGACGCACTGGGCCGCGACCTGAGCGCGTGCGCCGTGTATGGCCGCGAAGGCGTCACTGGCGAGCGCGACCCGTCAACCATCGGTTTTGCCACCATCCGCGGCGGCGACATCGTGGGCGACCATACCGTGCTGTTTGCCGGCATCGGCGAGCGCATCGAAATCAGCCACAAGTCGAGCAGCCGCGCCACCTACGCCCAGGGCGCGCTGCGCGCCGCGCGCTTTTTGGCCGGCAAGACCTGCGGCCTGTACGACATGCAGGACGTGCTGGCGCTCAAGTGCTAAACACGGCACTGGGGCCGGCTGCAGGGTTCTCCCTCGCGCAGTATTGGGAGCAGGGCGACGCCGTCAGCCATCTGGTGCTGTATCTGCTGCTGGCCATGTCGCTGGCCAGCTGGTACCTGATTTTCTCCAAGGCGTATGCCAACTGGCGCGTGCGCGCCGCCGCCCCCGCCCTGGAGGCGTTCTGGGCTGCGCCGAGCGTCACCGACGGCATCGCCGTACTGAGCCTGGCCGACAGCGACGACCTATTCGCCCCGCTCCCCACCTACGCGCTGGCCCATTCTGGCGGCCCGGGCCGGCTGGGCGGGCAAGTGCCCCACAGCGACCAGATCACACGCGTGCTGCGCCAGCAGATCGCCAAGTCCACCGCGCGCCTGGAAAGCGGCTTGACGCTGCTGGCCTCGATTGGCGCCACCGCGCCCTTTGTCGGCCTGCTGGGGACCGTGTGGGGGATTTACCATGCGCTGGCCAATGTCGCGGCCGCCGGCGCGGTGCAGATCGACAAGATCGCGGGCCCGGTCGGGGAAGCGCTGATCATGACCGGCTGCGGGCTGGTGGTGGCCATTCCCGCCGTTCTGGCGTATAACGGCTTTAACCGGCTGAACCGGATCACGCTGGCCGAGCTCGATGGCTTCGCCTACGACCTGCATTCCTATTTCACCAAATAAGCGACCAGCATGGCTTTCGGCAGCTTCAATCCGCAGCGTCAGCAGGCGATGTTAAGCGACATCAACGTGACCCCGATGGTGGACGTGATGCTGGTGCTGCTCGTCATTTTCATCCTGGCCGCGCCGCTGCTCACGCAGTCGCTCAAGCTGGCCTTGCCGGCCACGGTGGCCGGCCAGGGGGCGCAGCAGCCGGGCAGCGTGGTGATCGCCATCGACGCGGCCGGCAGCGTGTACTGGGGCCAGGACCAGGTCGACATGGAGCAGCTGGCGCAGCGCATGGCGCAGGCGGCGGCGCTGGCTACCCCGCCCGAGCTGCAGCTGCGCGCCGACAAGGACACGCGCTACCAGAGCGTGGCGCAGGTGATGGCGGCAGCGCAGGCGCAGGGATTGATTAACATCGGCTTTATTACGGAGCCAGACAAGGAGCAAGCACATGGCAAGCGCTGAACTGAACGGAGCGTCCATCCTCGGCTGGGACACATTTCACGGCGAGTGCCGCCAGGCCTTCGGCTTTCCCGACAACTACGGCAACACCATGGATGCGTGGGTCGATTGCCTGAGCTATTTGCGCGATGAAGACGGCATGACAAAGTTCCGCCTCAAGCCGAACGAAGTGCTGGAAATTGTCGTCAAGGATGCCGCCGCCATGCGCGAGCGCGTGCCCGACCTGCTCGAAGAGATGACGTTTTGCGTGGCGGGCATCAACGAGCGCTACGAAGACTACGGCGAAAAGCCGGCGCTCGCGCTCGTGCTGCGCTAGCGCACCGCTTTCAGGTCGAAATGGGGGTTGTAGATCAGCCCCAGCAGATTGCCAAACGGGTCGGCCAGGTCCACTACCTTGATCGATTCGCCCACTTCCTGGATTGCCGTGTGGACAGTCGCGCCCAGCGCCAGGATGCGCGCCGTTTCCGCCTCGATGTCATCCACACCCCAGTAGACGTTGGCGCCGGCCGTGCCCGGCGTGCCGTC
>CXWL01024632.1_pt1 | contig 18833 bp, 14 predicted proteins | sample 590931 | NCBI WGS metagenome assembly CXWL01 (sample SAMEA3498368, study PRJEB10139) | groundwater metagenome | biome: water well; material: biofilm material | place: Germany | collected 2015-04-27 | reverse complement strand
CGCATGCGCCATAGGCATCCTCGCAGTTTTGGCGACGGCCGAAAGGACGTTGGCGCAGCAATCCGCGCCACCAAGCGACCCGTCGTCCATCGTGAGTGCATCAGGGTCGAATTACTTGTCTCAGTTCGCCAATCCGGCCCTCCGCGGATCCCTGTATTTGACCCCTCAGTGGCCCATGACCGGTTATTATACCCACTTCCCGGGAAACTTCTCTCAAGTCATTCCCGGCGATGGGGTGTTGGTGGGGCCGCTCCGGTTGCACCCCCACATGGGGGTGGCCCAAATGTACACCGATAATGTGTTCAGGACCAACAGCAACAGGGTCGGCGACTTTGTGACCACCCTTGCACCAGGCATCCAGGCCCGATTGCCATTTGCCGGATTCCACTCCTTCCTCATCGATTATCGTACCAATCTTCAATCCTATTCACGCACTTCGTCGAACGATGTGCAGGATCAGACCGCATCAGGAGGCTTTAAATTCGATTTCCCCGGCGGCCTCAAAATCGATCTCCAGGGCGAGCACAAGCTCGGACATGATCCCAGAGGTTCTGCCGTGGATGATGTGAATACGCAGAAGTTCGGGGTGAACAAATGGACGGCCAATGGTTTCTCCGGTCAGGCTGAATATTTTGGGGCGCAGTCCAGTGTGAGTCTGAACGTGCAATCGTTTCGCTGGAACTATCTGAATAATGGCCTGGGTCCTAGTCGAAATAGGCTGACTAATAATGCTGTCCTGACGTTCACTCGCAACGTCACAGGCAAAACGTCTCTGCAGGCCAACGTTGGTGCACTTCAATCAATTTATGACCAGAATAAGAATCTTGATAATGTCATATATACCATCAGCGGAGGAGGGACATGGAATGTGACCGATCTGACGTCCGCAGACATTCTGGTCGGATATCAGAACGTTCATTTTACTCGCGCGAATGTCAATCAGCCTCCACCGTTGAGCCAGTTTTCGAGGGACAAGGATATCTTTTCCAATTTCTATTTCATGGGAAGGCTCAATTGGCAGGCGACACCGCTGTTGAGGCTCACGCTGCAGCCCTACAGGACGATCCAACAGACGGTAACAGCCGGCTCCCTGTTCTATACTGCGACCGGTGTGAATCTTGCCGCCACGCATGAATTGACCGACAGCACGACGTTAAATCTCAATCTGGGGTTCGAGCAGGATAAATTTCAAAGTTCTAGTTCCGGCGGGTCCAATAGAACCGACCTCTTAAAGAATGTCGCTGTCGGGGTGACCTATCGAGCTGTCAAATGGGTGGGATTGGGTGCCCAATACATTTTTGAGGACCGGAACTCCGATCAAACTCCGTTTACCTACCAAGCAAGCACCGTCATGTTATCTGCGCAGACGCTTTTCTAGCGGCACGCTGAAAGAATCCGCCAGCGTAAGAAGACTGTTGTCTGGTCTGTTTGGTCTGTCTCGTTTGTTTGGTTGAACCAGACAGACCAGATAGACCAGATCAACCAGACAGACCGCACACGAAGTGGACGGCCTTTTTGAGCATCCTCCGAGCTGTTCCGGCCCTGTCGCTACGCTGAAGATGACGCCTGCTTGTTGAACGAAAACCGAATTTTTTCCTCAACCTGCTAAACCGGGGGCCAACCAATGAATGGCAATGCGGATTCTATTCCATTTCAATCAGTCCAAGATGATGACCCGGAGACTGGCCGTACCGACTATGCCGGCGCCTGTCGGCGGCGCGTATGGTCCATCGTCGCGTTCGCGGTGGGGTTTGCAGGGGTTGCGGCGGTCTGGTCACTCGTGCAGACGCCGCTGTATCAGGCTAGAGCGACGGTGGTCGTCGACCAAGAGGGGCCGGGCGGTCTGGAAAATGACCGGGCCTACCGTCCCGACCTTACCCCGGAATACTTCCAGACTCAGTTTGAACTGATGAGAAGTCATCATGTGTTTCAACGAACAGCGCAGCTCCTTCGTCTGTCCGAGCAGCAAGAATACAAGCGCAAACCGTCCCTGTGGTCGCTGGTGGGCGGCATAATGCCTGCCGCTGAGGTGGGTGTTGTCGCGCCGAAAGAGGGGGGCGCCGAACTGTCTCCGGAAGAGATAGACGATCGATTGCTTAAGCGGTTTTCTGAGACTATAGAGATCGTGCCCATTCGGGGCGCACGACTGGCTCATGTGACCGCAACCTCTGAGGATCCAAAATTTGCCGCCCTGATCGCCAATACGCTGGCTTCGGTCTACATCGAACGCACCCAGGAGTTGAACGCGGTGTCGAAGGAAAAAGCCGCTCAGTGGTTTACCACCCATCTCGATGAGCTGCGCAAGAAAGCCGAAGCGTCTCAACGTGCGCTGTATCTCTTTCGTGTGAAGCATGGGCTGCTGGGAGAGCGCGAGCGGCAAACGGTGACCGCTCAGACGAACAACGAATTGGACTCGGAGCTTGTCAGGGCAGAAATGAGGCAAGCCGAGGCCCAATCGCATTTGGATCAAATTAAATCGGTCTTGCGTAACCGGAGAGGCCAGAATGGAGTGATCGAGATCGACTGGTCGAGCTTGGATGCCTCGACCGAAGTGCTGAGCTCGCCGCTGATTCAAACGCTGCGGGCGCAGGATATCAGGGTTTCAGGACAGGTCGCCGAGTTGGCGGAGAAGTACGGTCCGCTCCATCCCAAACTGGCTCGCGCAAAGGCGGAGATGCAGGATCTTCGTGAACGGATCCGGCAAGAGGTACAGAAAATTTTCGATTCGGTGAAAAACGAATATGACGCGGCGTCTGGCCGGGTACGCGTCATGAAGGAAGCAGCGGGTCGCCATAGACAAGAGAAAATCAGGCTCGAGCAGCATCAAGTCGACTACGGAATCCTCGAACGGGAAGCAGAAAGCACGCAGCATCTCTACGACATCTTTCTGAAACAGACGAAGGAAGCCGACATCTCGATTGGACTGAGAACCAATAATGTGTATCTCGCCGACCCTGCGGTGCCAAACTCCATTCCAGTCAAACCCAAGAAGCAGTTAAATGCCATTTTGGGGCTTCTGCTGGGGCTCATGACGGGGGTTGGACTCGCTGTTTTCCTGGAAGCTCGTGACCGGACTTTGAAGGGGCCCGATGATTTGGAGCGGTATCTGCCAAGAGTCTCTTTGCTAGGCGTGATACCACTCTTGCCAAAAGCCAAAAATGAAGATAGCGCGCGTCTCCTCCTCGACCAACACTCTGGTGCCACGGCTGAAAATATACGCATCATCCGGACCAGCGTGTTGCTCTCCAGTCCCAACGAGTTGCCGGCCTGTGTTCTCATAACGAGCCCCGGGGAAAGCGAGGGGAAAACCATGCTTTCAGTGAGCCTGGCAATCGCGCTGGCTCAGTTGAAGAATATGCGAGTCCTACTGATTGATGCAGATTTTCGGAAACCCGCTCACAGGTACATCCATGGGATCCAACACGACGGAAATCAGGGAAAAGGACTCGCCACCTTCCTGGCTGGAAGAGCCGAACTGGAAGAGATTATTCATCGAACCAACATTCCCAACCTGTCGGTAATTCCTCGAGGGAAGCGCCCATCCAATCCTTCTGAACTGTTCCACTCCAAGCAGATGAGCTTGTTGCTGAATCGATGTCGGGAGGATGGGTATCACGTCATTCTGGATGCTCCACCGGTACTCCCCGTCACCGACCCTGTGATCCTCGCAAGCCAGGTCGATGGCGTGCTCGTGATTGCCAGTGTCGGCCAGACAACCAGGGAAGCCTGTCGCATGGCGATCCACCGTCTGACGGCTGCGGGAGGGAAAATACTGGGAATCGTTCTACAGAAAGTCCGGGTTCCCGATAACCCGTACTACTGTCATCTGCCTGAGGAGGCTGAGGAGGATGGAGTGGCTTCGGAAGCCGACCAATGGACTTCCTCTTTTAACTCTAAGTAACTACTCAGGCAGATAGGCTGAAGGCTTTTAGGGGTTGGGCTTCAGCCTAAACACCTGAGTGACAGTTCTATACGCAGGGTCAGTCGGTCGGGATACTCGATCGCATTTCGCAGAAGAGACCCGCGAGATCGAAGCGACCTTTTTAAGGAACCTACCTGAATGGGTGGATACGTTGGGATTATGAAGGGCACCGTTCAACTTGGCCTAAACTGGTGGAACACATGGCAGGAACGATCGGTCAACCGTCGAATCTTTGCGGCCATGGTCACGGTAGGGGGCTTCACGGCTCTGGTCAAACTTTGCGCTCTCGCCAAGGAGATGGCCATTGCGTACCAATTCGGCATAGGCGATGAGGTAGATGCGTTCTTGGTCGCATTTCTTGTGCCGCAATTCGCTGTTTCTTTAATAGGGGGATCGTTAAATGCAGCGTTAATCCCCACCTACATTCAAGTACGGGAACAAGAGGGACAGCTGGCAGCCCAACGGCTGTTGTCGAGTGTCATGGTTGTGAGCATCGGTTTCCTGGTGGTCCTCTCGATTATCTTGGCCCTCACCGCTTCGTATATCCTTCCACTGGTGGCATCCGGGTTTCCCGCCGAAAAGCTGTCGCTCACGCACTCACTGTACTATGTGTTGTTGACCACGTTGGTCTTGAGTGGGTTGGCCACAATCTGGGGTGCGATTCTGAACGCAGAGAACCGCTTTGCCTTGGCTGCCGTGGTGCCCATGGCCACCTCGATCATGACGATACTTGTCGTCGTGATGATGGCAAAACAATGGGGCAGCTATGCGCTTGTCGTAGGGGTCGTCGGTGGAGCGCTGATTGAAACGAGCTTGCTGGGATGGGGCCTGATACGAGCAGGCGTCTCTCTGGTTCCCCGGTGGTGCGGAACTTCTCCCGCCGTCAAACAAGTATTAGGGCAATATGCGCCAACGGTCGCCGCCGCATTTTTAATGGGAGGAACAACCCTGGTGAGTCAGTCGATGGCCGCGATGCTTGATCCCGGCACGGTATCTGCCTTGGGCTATGGAAACAAACTCACGAGCCTCATTCTCGGGATCGGAGCAATGGCTGTGAGTACCGCAGTCCTTCCCCACTTCTCCCGCATGGTCACGTCGAATGATTGGCAGGGGCTTCGTCACACCCTAGGCACGTATACGCGCATGCTGCTCGTCATTAGTCTCCCTGTGACACTGGCACTGATATACTTCTCCGAACCTGTAGTGGCGTTGTTTTTCCAACGAGGGGCGTTCACAAAAGCCGATACCTATGTCGTGGGCCAGGTGCAGGCAATGTATTTGTTACAGATCCCGCTATACCTTCTGATTATGCTCTATGTGAGATTGATAGCAGCATTGAAGGCAACCTATCTGATGATTTGGGGTAACGTAATCAACCTCTCCGTTTGCATTGTGTTTACTTATGTCTTGATGCATCAGTTCGGGGTAGCGGGTATCGCATTGGCGACAAGTTTGATGTATCTCGTATCATTTTGTTTTTTGTGGCTTGTCTCATCGCGACTGAAAAACCAGAAGGCTGGAGGTGAAGGAAAGAGCTATGCGAATAACCTTGGTTATTGAGGCTCTTGGCGGGGGAGGAGCAGAGCGGGTGGTGTCCGTCATGTCTGATTACTGGGCCAAGCATGGGCAGGAAGTGACGCTGATCACACTGGCTTTAGAAAAGGAAGACTTCTATACCCTTCACCCTCAGATTCATCGAATAGCTCTAGGGCTCAGAGGGCCTTCCCCTTCTTTCCTTGATGCCATACGGAACAATGTTATGCGGGTTAAGGGTTTACGTCACGCGATCAAGACCTCTCGGCCGGACTGTGTCCTAAGTTTACTAGACACGACTAATGTGTTAACGCTGGCGGCAACCCTCGGATTAAAGCTGCCGATCATCGCATGTGAGCACACTGACCCTCGTCAAGGCACCCTCCGTCCTGTATGGCAATGGCTGCGGCGCCTGTTCTACCCAAGAGCCGCCGCTCTCGTGGTTTTAACCGAGAGCGTGCGGTGTTGGGCTGAACGGCTTGTTGAACGTAAGGCGGTTTATGTGATTCCCAATTCCATTCCGGCGGCTGCCATCCAACACAATGGAGCCAGGCACGCGAGAGATTCTGGTGGGACGATCTCAGCAATGGGGCGGTTGGTGGCACTAAAAGGATTTGACATGTTGTTAGAGGCTTTTTCTCGATGCGCAGATAAGCACCGCGACTGGTCCCTGATCATTCTTGGAGAAGGCGCGGAGCGTAGTCGCCTGGAGAATTTGGCGAGAGAATTGGGGATCGCAGATCGTGTCCGCATGCCGGGGCTGATGCATGATCCTTTTCGGATCCTGCGGGAAACAGATTTGTTCGTCCTATCTTCCCGGCGCGAAGGATTCCCTATGGCCCTGGTGGAAGCGATGGCTTGCGGGTTGCCTGTGATTGCGGCAGATTGTCCCAGTGGGCCAAGGGATATCATTCGCGATGGAGTAGATGGTGTGCTGGTTCCCCCCAGTGATGTCGATGCCTTGACTGCAGCCATGGATCGTTTGATGACGGATCAAGTAGAGCGTCAACGCCTTGGGGCGAAAGCGCCAGAGGTCACTGAACGGTTCAGCATCGACAAAGTTATGGAGAAATGGGATGAAGTATTTTCTAGCCTCCCCTCTGGCAAGCTGAAAGCGAATCCTTCCTAATAGGCCAGGCCTCGATGAAGATCCTGGCAAGGTATAGGTTGAACCCCCCGCATGAGACGATGCGATGGTAGCGGACATGCATGGCAAGTCCCAGCAGCCAGCGAGAGAAGAGGTTGATAAATCATGAAGATTTTCTTTCTTGTTCGTTCCCTATGTATAGGCGGCGCGGAACGGCAACTCGTTGTCCTTTCGAAAGGGCTTCTTCAGCGAGGGCATGATGTTGTGGTCGTGGTCTTTTACTCGGGAGGACCATTAGAGAAGGAATTAGAGGAGGCGGGGGTCCGGATCCGATCGTTGCATAAGCGGGGACGCTGGGATCTGCTGTCCTTTCTCTTCCGATTATCTCGAGTCGTGCGGGAGGAATGTCCTGATATTCTCCACGGCTACCTCCCTGATTCAAATAACATCGGCATGATTCTTAAGCCCTTTTTCCCAAAAGTCAGAATCGTTTGGGGGGTTCGGTGTTCAAGGATGGAATCGAAGCAGTACGATTGGGCCGCTGCACTGAGCTTTACACTGAGTTGTTGGCTGTCAAGATTCGCCGATGCCATCATCGCGAACTCTTACGTCGGGCGTGAGTATCATGTGGCCATGGGGTACCCGGCCGAAAAAATGGTCGTGATTCATAATGGGATCGATACTGAAAGATTTCACCACGATTCCGGGGCGCGAGCTCGCGTGCGATCGGAATGGGGCATCGGTGAGGATGAAATGCTCATCGGTCTCGTGGCTCGGCTGGACCCCATGAAAGATCATCAGAATTTTCTCAATGCGGCAGCTTTGTTAGTGCAAGAAGGGAAGCAGTTCCGGTTTGTTTGCGTGGGGGGAGGACCTGCCAAGTATCAAGCGTCGCTTCAGGCGCTTGCGAAGACATTGGGGTTAGCGGAGTACATACTTTGGGTTGATGCTCGCGCGGATGTTTCCACTATCTACAGTGCGCTGGATCTTCTGGTGAGTAGCAGCGTTTACGGCGAGGGATTTTCTAATGCCATTGGTGAGGCGATGGCTTGTGGCATCCCTTGCGTCGTGACAAACGTCGGTGATTCAGCATGGCTGGTGGGGGATATGGGGGAAGTGGTGCCACCGAAAAACTCAGTAGCCTTGGCGGATGCTATCCAAAGATTGCTGAAGCAGAATTCATACGAGCCTACTCGGATTAGACAACGAATCGTGGACCAGTTATCGGTAAGCACCCTCGTAACCAAAACGGAGCATGCGATCAGTATGTTGCTCACACAGGTTTGAGGTCAAGTACTTTAGGTTAGAGGCGTGCGAGGCTTGTCCAGTAGTATTCGGGACGGCGCGCGATTTGAATTCACTATCGATGGTCACTGGAACAGTCTGGGGCATCAAGAGGCTGCCGAAGCGATCGCGTCATCGCGCACGGTCCAAGTTCTGGCGTCGGAGTGAGATCTCAGCCAAGTCCATGTACTCCATTACACAAACCACCAACATGTCGAGATTGACATGACCTTTTATCGTAACGCCTTAGTCGTCCTATTCACAGCCATCTTTTTTATAGATGTGCCGGACTATATGAGCCGGCTTATACCAGAATTGGCTCCCATAGGTTGGGTGATCGGGCTCTACCTGGTATCAGCGCCGGTGCTCGTCAAGACCCTTTGGGAATCAGCCATCTTGAGGTCTCCGATCGTAATCTGGTGCTTCGGCTTTTTGTGGCTGAGTGTGGCGTGGTTTTTTCTGTCCTCCCAGTCTGACAATGTATGGCAGGTCTTGCGATGGCACGTATACACAATCCTCCTCATTCTTGGCTTCCTAATCCTCATATGGGACTCCAATGCCGTCAGGTTCGCGAGGTATGCGGTTGCGGCTGGGGTACTTTTCGGTGTAGCAATAAATATTTACGAACTGTTCGTTCCCATGGCCTTCAGCCTGTTTGCCGGTCGTTCAGCAGGTTTGTACGGTGATCCGAATATATCCGGAGAAGCGTTACTGCTCGGGATGATTGTGAGCCTGACCCTGGTCCCTGCTTGGTGTCGGGGAGCGTTCATTCTTGCTGCGGGGATCGGGATTTGTCTCACGGTGTCTCGAGCAAACATTCTGGCGTGGATCATCGTGAGCTGTACTTTGATACTCCTGCACAAGGTTCATATGAAGAAGGTTCTAATGACAGTCCTGTTGGGTTTGGTTCTTGTCGTCGTGGTATTGCTGCCCATGGGGGGCCAGTTACTTGATGTGTTGCAGATGGCTGAAACGATCAACAGAGACGTACTGCTTCGGCTCGAATGGTTCACGAATCCAACTGGTGTTTCCGATGACTCCAGCGTGGAGCGGAAGCTCCTAGCAGAACAGGCCTGGGACAAGGTCGCGGAGCGCCCATTGCTCGGGGGCGGGATCGGAGCGTCTTATGGGGCGTGGGGCGGGATGGGAACACATAACCAGTACCTAGCGCTCATGCAGGATCATGGTCTCTTGGGCGCGTTGATTGTACCACTACTTATCTTGGCTGTGGTGTGGAAAGCGCGAGGAGAAACGAAACAACTGGCCATGATTTTTGGTGGTGTTGTGATATGGCAAAGCTTTTTCAGCCATAACATACTCGACCTACCACCTAGACTCATGCTGTTCGCTCTAATGGCTGCTTTTTCTTGGTCTAGTCGGACCCCTGAGCTCAACCAGGTGCAGGTTGCGCAGGCGGGGGATGAAGGTGCACCGAAGGCCTTGGGCCAGGCCTAGCCCCCCCCTAGCTTTGAGGTAAGAAGAGATCTGATGCCGCAGCGCTGGTGGAAAAGCAACCTGATTCTGGTGCTCGATGGAATTCTGGTCGGAGTGTTGCTCTGTTAGATTGGATTAGGCGATTTTCCGTTTCTGGTGAGCCCTTTGATATGTCAGCCGTTCGTCTTGAGCGGAGTCGGCGTCCCTGTTTAAGGAGACGATTGGGATTCTCAGGGTAGGCCTGTCGAACTACACCGTCGATTTTTCAACACCCTGCTAGCCCTCTGCCCCTCAGTACAGTTACTTGTAAGCGCCACAAAGTGACGATTGCGTCTGGTGATCGGGAAAGTTAGATACTCACAGATGTTGAGCAAAGGGGAACCCAAGGTGCCAATTTCCGTGTTGTTTCTGATAAATTCTCTCGGCAACGGCGGCGCTGAGGCAATGCTGTATCGGCTCCTCTCGAAATTGGATCGAAGAAGGTTTCGTCCGCAGGCCGTCGCGTTGATCGATGTTCATTTCCCCTACTGGGCCGACAAGATTAGGGCCTTGGGAATTCCCGTTCGGTCGCTAGGCATGCGCCCAGGGAAACCGAATCCGATGTCGCTACTGCAACTGACTCGCTGGTTGCGGCAAGACCCGCCGGATATCATTCAAACGTGGCAGTACTACGCCGACCTCGCCGGTGGGCTGGCAGCACGATTGGCGGGAGGTATCCCGGTAGTGTGGGGAATCCGCCACAGCGACCTCAGCACGGAAGGAAACAAACGCATTCTCTTGCTCACTGCGAGAATATGTGCACGTTTGTCTCGAAGGTTCCCGGAGCGAATTGTCTGTTGTTCAGAGGCCTCACACCAGGCGCATACCGCGCTTGGGTATGCGCCCGAGAAAATGGTGGTGATCCCCAACGGGTATGACCTCGAATCTTTCAAGCCGGACCCAGTGGCACGTGAGTTGGTCCGGAAGGAGCTACAAATTCCCCAGGAGGCGCCGGTCATAGGCTTAGTGGCCCGATTTCATAGTCTCAAAGACCATCGCAACTTTGTTAGGGCTGCGAGCTTACTCCATCGCGACAGGCCGGATGTGCATTTCGTGCTGTGCGGCTATGGCGTAACCTGGGAGAACAGGGAACTGGTCTCGTGGATCGAGGAAACAGGAATTCGATCACGATGCCATCTGCTGGGGTTGCGAGACGATGTTCCCAAGGTAACCGCAGCCGGTGACATTGCTTGCTTATCTTCCTGTGGCGAGGCCTTTCCAAATGTCGTGAGCGAAGCAATGAGTTGCTGTGTCCCCTGTGTTGTTACTGACGTGGGAGACGCAGCGCTGATTGTCGGAGAGACAGGGCTGGTCGTTCCGCCAAAAAATCCGGCTGCACTGGCAGAAGCCTGGCGCAAAATGCTGGACCTCGGTCCAGAGGGCCGAAACCGGTTGGGCATGGCAGCCCGGGAACGTGTCAAAGAAAAATTCAGCATATCGCAGATTGTGAATCGGTATCAGGATCTCTACGAGGAGCTTCATTCGTCTGGACCAGAGAAGATTCGCAGCGGGGGTCATTTCTTTGGTCGATTTCGGACCAGATCTTCTTAGCGATAACCTCCATAATTGGGTTCGGTGGCCCTATCACGCTAGGCGGCCGTAGGGTGGCGGTTCGCCGCCGCCATTTGGCCGCCGTAGTCACAATGACGCCCAATGTCTTGGCCTGTACCCGATACGAGATGCGGTTGTCCGTGCGTTCTCGTGATAGGTCAAGGAGCCCTCCTTCTGGATAAGCGCTCAGGCCCAGGGTATCGGATCGACTGGTGATCGCCATCATGGGCGTTCACCATGTGATGAAACTTGACAGCTAGCAGCTCCTTTCATACGAAGGTCTAGGCTTCACAATTTTCAGAGGTTGCGCCTTATGTGTGGCATCGCCGGATTTCTTGATACGTCTCGTCGATGCGGAAACCATGAGCTTCAGCACACCGCTCTGAAGATGGTGAACACGCTTCATCACCGGGGACCGGACGATGTTGGTGTATGGGCAGATTCTGGATCCGGGATCGCGCTCGGGCATCGCAGGTTGTCCATCGTAGACCTGTCGCCGGAAGGCCACCAGCCGATGAGATCGGTGTGCAGACGATATGTGATCAGCTTCAACGGAGAGGTGTATAACTTCCAAGAATTACGTCGTGAATTAGAAGGTCTCGGATACACGTTCCGTGGGCATTCCGATACCGAGGTGATGTTGTCATGTATTTCTCAGTGGGGGATTCTTGCAGCGGTGAAGCGTTTTAACGGAATGTTTGCCTTTGCCTTGTGGGACCGTCAAGAACGGGAACTTCATTTGGTGCGTGACCGCATGGGAGAGAAGCCGTTGTATTACGGATGGGTCGGGAAGGTGCTAGTGTTTGGATCCGAGCTCAAATCCTTGCGGGCTTATCCCGGGCCCAGCATGGAAGTGGATCGCGATTCCTTAGCGTTGTTTCTGCAGCATAACTGCGTCCCAGCGCCCCACTCGATCTATAAAGGTGTCTGCAAGATAATGCCCGGAACGATTGCGACCGTTTCTAGTATGAACACCGGCTGTTCTCCTAAGGTCGCTACTTATTGGTCGGTTCAAGCTGCGGCCGAACGGGGTATGGCCAAGCCGTTTAAGGGTTCAGAAACAGACGCAGTTGCCTGCCTGGATGAGTTATTGAAAGACACGGTCAAACTTCGGATGATAGCAGATGTGCCGCTGGGTGCCTTTCTTTCCGGAGGTATAGATTCCTCGACCATCGTCGCACTCATGCAGGCTCAGAGCGAGAGGCCGATTCAAACCTTCACAGTTGGATTTCACGAGTCGGAGCTCAACGAAGCTACGCATGCGAAGGCGGTTGCACAACACTTGGGCACGGCACACACCGAGCTGTACGTGACGCCAGAACAGACGTTGGCAGTCATACCGAAGTTGCCGGCTCTCTATGACGAACCGTTGTCGGATCCTTCCCAAGTGCCGACTTTCTTAATCTCAGAATTAGCGAGGCGGGACGTGGCGGTAGCCTTGTCCGGCGATGGCGGAGACGAACTCTTCGGCGGGTACACACGATACTTCTTGGGGCTCGATGTTTGGAACAAGATCAAAATGATACCGGCATTGATCAGAAAGCCTGTCGCGCGTGGAATACGGATGTTGTCCTCGGAATTATGGAACGACCTGTTTCGGATAATGGATCCGCTGGTGCCGACAGGTTATCAATTTCGCAATCCCGGTGACAGGCTTTACAACTTCGCCGAAATGCTTAATGTGGGAAAGAGCGAAGGAATGTATGCGCTCATGGGCTTGCATTGGAACGATGCTTTCTCATTGGTCATTGGTGCATCTGGACCGCCAAGGCCCGTTAGAAATTCATTTCCCTGGAACAACCATCGAATGCGCCTCCAGGAACACATGATGAGTGCCGATATGATTTCCTACTTGCCAGACGTTATCCTGGGCAAAGTTGATCGGGCCAGCATGGGGGTCAGTCTGGAGTCCCGCATCCCGTTCTTGGATCATCGCGTCGTTGAGTTCGCGTCGCAGATCCCGCTGTCCCTGAAAATCCGTAAGAAGACAGGGAAGTGGATCTTGCGGCAAGTCCTCTCCAAGTATGTTCCGTTGACACTCATCGATCGACCGAAGATGGGGTTCGGCGTGCCGATCGATGCCTGGTTGCGCGGTCCCTTACGGGAATGGGGCGAAGATTTATTGGACGAGAAACGTTTGCTGGATGAAGGATTTTTCCATCCGGATCCCATCAGGAAAAAGTGGAACGATCATATTGCTGGCACAGCAAATTATGAATATGACCTCTGGAATGTGCTGATGTTCCAAGCATGGCTTGAACATCAGAAAGCGGAGTCATGGTTGGGTGAGGTTAGGCTGAAGTCCGTTGAATTTTCAATGACTGACTCCCCCCGTGAAATACTCCACGGCTGAGGAGAAAGGAGCCACCGATGAGAAGAGACACGAGACTACGCAAGAGAGCCCTCGCGGGATTGAGGGCGATCTCGGGCCAGGGCGAGATGTTGGGGACCCTGGTCCGCGTGATCAGCTCGGGCAAGCAGGCGCTGGACGCGGTGATGCTGGAGATGGGGCGCATGGTGGCGGAGGAAGTGTTGCACTTGGAGTTGGAACTCAAGCTATCTTTCTCCCGTTAAGGAGTTCGATATGACTAACTCTTCACGCGGTACGATGGTGGTGAGCCTGGATCTCGAACTGTCGTGGGGGCGGTTCGACCACGTTCCGGTAGACGTACTCGACGCAGGGGCTCTTAAGGAGCGAACATCAATCAAACGCTTTTTGGCTCTGCTGGGTCGATTCGACATCCCGGTGACGTGGGCGATGGTCGGGCATCTCATGCTGGACGGTTGTGCACGGGGCCTGGATGGTACGGCCCATGCGGATATTGCGCCCCACGCCAGATATTCCTGGTTTCCGCATGATTGGTATCATCACGACCCTTGCACCACGGCGGCCTTAGCTCCTGGCTGGTATGCTCCGGATATCTTGGAGTGGATTCGAGAAGCGCGACCCCGCCATGAAATCGGGTCGCACTCCTTTGCGCATATTTGTTACGGAGATCCGGAATGCAATCCTCCCGCAGCTCGGGCAGATCTGAAGGCGGCCGTTGAAGCGGCCGCTCAAAATGGTATCACACTGAAAAGCTTCGTGTTCCCTCGAAACCAGGTCGGTCATCTGGAAATCCTCAAGAGTTTTGGAATCAGGTCGTATCGCGGGAGGTCAATCCGTGTGGCAGAGCCTGCTTTTCACCGCGGGGGTATCCGCGTTCTCTTAAGTGTACTCGGATTTTTGGACCAACTGCTCGCTACTCCACCGAGACAGGTGCGAGCTGAAGAAGCTCTGCCAGGCCTCTGGAATATCCCCGGCAATCACTATTACATGCCTCGCATGGGAATCAATAGAATCATTCCAATGGCCAGCCGGGTGTTGAAGGGAAAACGGGGGATCAACTGGGCGGTGAAGACCGGCGGGCTCTACCATCTGTGGTTTCATCCGTTCGATCTCAACGTCGACTCGGACGCAATGTTGTCGGGATTGGAAAAGATCTTTTCCCATGCCCATCAAATGCGTGAGAAAGGGCTTCTGAATATTCTCACGATGGACGAGTATAGGCAGCGTTTAGAGGAAGAGAAGAAGCAGCCGTCTCAGACCCGAGGCGTCTGACCCCGTACTTGGCTTTACCAGGCTATTCCGTCCGCAAGTTCACCAGTTGGTTGTTCGTGGTCTCCTTTTCAGGGGATAACATTAAATGAATCCAAGGCCTATACGACTGCTCCATATTGCTACGGTGCCATATGCTCTCTTTTATAATGCGAAGTTGGTCCTCAACCGGTTTATTTGTTCGGAAAACATGGAAGGCAACAGATTAATGAGCAAGTCAGGGGAGTGCTCAAAATCCGGTTCGAGCGAGGGGGCTATGTCGACTTTTGCACGACGGTTGATAGAGAACAGAGTGTTCGTATCAATCCTTCCATCGTTCGGCGGTCAACTCGTTACCCAATTACTTCTGTTTGTCGTCTTCACGATCATACTTGCCGGCTCGGTTTTGGCCGACTCATCCATGACGTCACATGCATACCGGTTTGGGCCCAACGATGTGGTGCGTATTCAAGTCTTCGGGGAGGATGATTTGACGGTCGAAAGTAAAGTGGCGGGGGATGGCACCATCAGTTTCCCGCTGCTCGGACCGGTGGCTCTTGCCGGCAAGACCGTGCAGGAAGTGCAGGAATATCTGACGACTCGCTTGGCAGAGGGATACGTGCGCTCGCCTCGAGTCACGCTGTTGATGGTGCGCTACCGCAACTTCTACGTCAGTGGCGAAGTGAAGACGCCGGGCGGGTATCCCTATGAAGCCGGCCTCACGGTGCAGAAAGCACTGTCCCTCGCCGGCGGCGTGACCGAGAGGGCGGAGACGAAAACGATCAGCGTGACTCGGGTGACCGGAGACCGGACCGAGTTCGTACGTCTGGGTGGGGAGGGGTTGGTGCTGCCGGACGACATTCTGACCGTCGGGCAGATGCAGCGGTTTTATGTGACCGGCGAGGTGGCGCGGCCTGGCCGCTATCCCTATGAGGAACAGCTCACCATCAAGAAAGCGCTCACTCTGGCGGGCGGCTTCACCGAGAAGGCAGACTCCTCCGCCGTCAAGGTCACGCGTTTGAGCGACGCGACGGTGAAGACGATGGTGGCCGGGGTGGATGAGGTCGTATACCCGGACGATCTCATCGTGGTGGAAGCGCAAACCCGGCGAATCTATGTGAGCGGGGAAGTCAAGGCGCCGGGCGGGTATCTCTACGAGTCGAGCCTCACCGTGCAAAAGGCGTTGTCGATGGGAGGCGGATTTACCGAGAAGGCAGACAAGGCGGAGATCACAGTCAATCGTCTGCAAGACGGCGCGGTTCGCGTCTTGACGCTCGACGCTCAGGCGCTGCTTTTGCCCGACGACGAGATCGTTGTGCCCCAGTTGAGAAAGATCTTTGTGGAGGGCGAGGTCAAACACCCAGGCCATTTCCAGTATGAGAAGGGGATGACTGTGCACATGGCCATCGCGATGGCCGGCGGCTTTACGGAGAAGGCCGCGAAGAAGAGTACAGAGGTGTTGCGCATCATTAACGGCCAGGAACGTACGATCGAAGTCAGCCTCGATACCCTGATTCTTCCGACAGATATCGTCATGGTGCCTCAGCGGTTCTTTTGACTTCTCACCAGTGTCCTGTTCACCGCGTGCATCTTCATCCTTTGCCACAACCCCTGTGAATCGGAGAATCTCATGACAACACGCAAGCGCGGCACGATGATCCTGAGCCTGGATTTCGAACTGTCCTGGGGATGGTTCGATCTACTCCCGATGGAGACATTGGATGCCCAATCACTCGAGGAGAGGGAGCAGATCAAGCGGCTGCTCGTTCTCCTGGATCATTACAACATTCCTGCCACCTGGGCCACAGTCGGGCATCTTATGCTGGATCATTGTGCGCGCGATCGGGGTGATGGTCAGGCTCATGCCGACGTATTTCCGCATGCCCGCTACTCCTGGTTTCCCCATGATTGGTATCACTTCGATCCCTGTACGAACGCCGGATCTGCTCCTGGCTGGTACGCTCCGGATATCGTCGAGTGGATTCGCCACGCGCGAGTCCGCCATGAAATCGGATCGCATTCGTTCGGCCATATCTACTATGGAGACCCGGAATGTACTCCTTCCGTAGCCCAAGCCGATCTGAAGGCAGCGTGCGAAGCGGCCGCTAGGCAAGGGATCGTGCTGAAGAGCTTCGTCTTTCCGCGCAACCAGGTCGGTCACCTGGACGTCCTCAAGAGTTTCGGATTGCGGTCGTATCGAGGGGCGGAGCCTCCCCTCATCCGCACCGACAACCCTGTGCTCCAAAAGGTCGTGCACTTCTTGGATCAGTTGCTCGCGCTTCGTCCCAGGGAGGTACGAGCGGAAGAAACCCTGCCGGGACTGTGGAACCTCCCCGGGAATCATTTGTACATGGCCCGCCATGGACTTCGTAAGATCATTCCCATGGCCAGCCGAGTGCTCAAGGGGAAGCGCGGCATCGATTGGGCGGTAAGCAGCGGAGATCTGTACCATCTTTGGTTTCATCCATTCAATCTGAACGTAGATTCAGACGCCATGTTGTGGGGCTTGGAGCAGATATTTTCCTATGCCCATCGTATGCGCGAGCAAGGACTGCTGGATATTCTCACCATGGATGACTATGCGCGACGGCTGGAGGGTGAGAAGGAGAAAGAGCGCCGCACGGCGGAACGAGGCCTTACGGAGGAACAGGCGGAGGCGCAATTGTCGGTCGGTATAGGGGAATCCTCTTGAATCTGCGATGACGTGAAATTGATAGCATCTGATTTCATCGTGAAGAACGACAGATACAGGACGCTCATCATGGGAAAGCCGGACCTCCAAGATATTCCAATGCCTCGTACAATCATCATCGCAACCTATCTGGTGCTGTTGGAATTCACCCTGCTGTCCTACCCGATCGATACCGTCGCCTGGTTGGGCATGGCGGCTGGTCCCGTCAAGAGTGCCGGGGCGCTCAGTTTTCTGCTCGCCGGAGCAGTCTTTCTCATGACCGCCTACCGGTCGTCGGGACTCCACAGACAATGCGGCGCCAACCACATGGAAAGCCCTCTGGCGCTGATCGCCCTCGGAGCCCTCTGCCTCGTCTGTTTCGGCGAGGAAATGAGTTGGAGACAGCGGCTGTTTGACTATTCCGTCCCGGCGTGGCTCGCGGACTTCAATCGACAAGGCGAGTGGAACCTGCACAAGGTAGATCGGATCTTGGCTATCTTCCAGCTTACACTCTGCACGCTGGTCCCGGTGCTCACCGCCTGCTCCGCAACCCTCCGCACCTGGGGGGCGCGTATCGGGCTCCCGATTGTCCCCTGGTGGATCGCCGGCCTCGTGCCCACCCAATTCCTCGTCACACAGGCGCTCTATGCAGTCGTTGGCGGGCACCCTCCGATCCTGGGCGCCGCGCTCGATGAAACCAAGGAAAGCGGGCAGGCGTTTATCCTCCTCGTAGTCGCCCTCTGGGCGTACCGACGGACCACCGCCAGACCGTCCGTAGCAGCGAGCGAAGGGCCGCTTGATCCGATTGGACCATAAGAAAGGTTGAGGGCCTTGCCGGCACACATCGCATGACTCCGCTCCGGCCTCGTATGCCCCGGGTATCGTGGAATGAGGATCTATGACACCAGTCTCGCACGGCGTCTCAGCTCTCTCCCTGCTGTGGGTCGTTGCAGTTTGCGTCGTTACGGCCTGTTCCAATTCCGGCAGTACATCAGTTCAAACGCCGACGCCACCAACGACCGCGCTTACATGCCCGGGAGGACCACCCCCTGTTCCAGATGTCCTCATAACCGAAACGCCGAATACACCTTTTACAATCCGTCCCGAGTCACAACTTCCACCGTCATTGCCCAAGGCAGGAGCGACGGTCACCGATCCTACTTTCGATACAACCATCCTATGGTTGACCGACGGGACCGACGGCAACACGGATATGCAAGTTCAATATTCATACTGGCCCGCTTTCAACGGCAACTGCACGTTCATTCATGTGAAGGGCACATATGCAGGCTCATCGCGCAGCGTGTTCTTATCCTTTGACCCAGCGACCTCAACCGCCGGTACTCCCTTCGTGCTGCGGACCCCCCCCTCCGCAGGGTTTTCTGTTGGAACGCTCCGACATGATCTGGAGCGGCACCAGCCCAGACCATATTTATGGACATAACGAGGTCCATCGGCTTTGGTCCTACAATGTTATGTCGCAGCACTATACGATGGTCAAAGACTTTATCAGTTCTGTGCTGCCGAACGGCGATCTGGCCCAAATGAGCAAGAGCCTGGATGGCCAAGTATTTGCCTTCACGCTGACCGATGCTCTGGGCGAACCGGCCGGCTATCTCGTCTGGCATCGGGGGCGCGATCAAATCCTTGTTCGAGAAGAAGTGCCCAATCTCAACGAAGTGCAGGTGGATAAATCGGGGCGATATCTGATTGTGGTCTATGTCGACGGCCATGA
>CXWL01004514.1_pt1 | contig 18833 bp, 26 predicted proteins | sample 590931 | NCBI WGS metagenome assembly CXWL01 (sample SAMEA3498368, study PRJEB10139) | groundwater metagenome | biome: water well; material: biofilm material | place: Germany | collected 2015-04-27 | reverse complement strand
AGAAGGGATCGGTGTAGTTATGGCGGGAAGCGCAGGCCGGAAAACCGTCTCCGTCTCGCGGGGACTCATGATGCTCTGTGAGACCTGTTACGATCAGGTCTATGCCGAAAAGCTGCCGGACGCGAGGAATTTTGTCGCAGACCACGAATCCCTGTTCGATACCATCTGTCTGGGCTGCACCGACATCAATCGCCCCCTGATCGACGATATGCTGGGTAGTTCGGAGTAGGCTGATCGGTATAGCGGGCCCTCGTTATTTACACTCTTTCCCGTTGAAGAACATGCAGGTGGACTCGCCTGATTTCACCTTCCAGGTTTTGATCACGGGCATCTCTCCTTCGCCGCGCATTTCGACCACGAAGTCGACCAAACCGGAAATCGGGAGCTTCTCCATGTGGGGCCGCGCGACCTCCGGGACATCGATATAGAACACCCCGCCGAGTTTTGAAATCAGCACACGGTGGTTTTCAATGTCGATAGTAATGACGGGGCTGTAGTAGCTCTTGTCTTCGGCCCAGCTCTGACCGGTGACGAGGAGAATAGAAGCGACGGCGAGAAGAATCTTATGGGTGAATGCCATAGGGATTGCTCCTTCTAATGAGGTCGATGATGGCGACATTATCGCATTGAAAATGGAAGAAGGGAAATATGAAATTCCGAGTGGGGTTGAGCGGTGTGTGAACTATTGTGTGGCGATCTGAGCCGGGGATACGGCGCCGCCTTTGATCCAGTAGGCACGGATGTCGGGTGTCTGGTGCATTAAGGAAATGAGGAGGTAGGCGGGGACGGGGAGATTGATCTTGCCCCAATAATCTTCATAGTCGGTGGCGATCTTGATGTCTGTGACCGAAGGGCGAGCCGGATCGTGCGGATGCGAGTGGTAGACGACTTGAAGTGTGTGGCTGTTGCGCCGCATGTCTTTTTGCGCGAGAGCCAGATCCTGGGCATCCATGACAAAAGCGATCTCGGCCCGTTCAGCCGGGCTCAATCGTTCCAGATGTGCGATTTTTGCTGGATCGAATGAGGCAAGTTGTTGGGCACCCTCCAGCGCGACGACATTCTTGATGCGATAAATCTTGGTGACCGTTTGACTGGTTCCGGCGAGGAGCCCGCAGCACTCGTAGGGCGCGAGTTCCTTCGCGTGGGCGATCATGTCATCGAGAATGGACTGGGGAATGATCAAATCAGCCACGATAGTTACTAGATGGTGCAACTGACGGCATAATCCATCCCGAGATCCTTGATCTTGGGATGAGGTCCGCAGAGCGGGCAGGCCGGATCTTTCGGGCGGCTGACCTTCCTGAACTTCATGTCGAGCGCGTCGTAGATTACGAGTTTGTCGGCGATGGTTTCCCCGATACCCAGTACTTCCTTGATGGCTTCAGATGCCTGCAAAATGCCCATCGTACCGGCGAGCACACCGAGTACTCCGGCCTCCTGGCAGTTCGGGACGAGTCCGGCTGGTGGCGGCTCAGGATAGAGGCAGCGGTAGCAGGGGTAGCCTGCATGCGGCTTGATGGTCGTGAGCTGCCCCTCAAATCGGAACATGCTCGCAGAGATGAGCGTCTTCTTGGCGAAGAAACAGGCATCGTTGACCAGAAACCGGGTCGAGAAATTATCCGAACCATCCAGGACGATGTCGTACTGCGAGATGAGCGGCAGAATATTATCGGCATCGACTAGCTGGTGATAGGCGTTGACCGTGATCTCAGGGTTGATTGCCGTCAGCGTCTTTTTTCCTGATTCGACTTTCGGCATCCCGACCGTCGCGGTCGAATGCATGATCTGCCGCTGGAGATTGGAGAGATCGACGACATCGCCGTCGACCAATCCGATCGTGCCAATACCCGCAGCCGCCAGATAGAGCCCGGCCGGTGAGCCCAGCCCGCCGGCCCCGATCAGCAAGATTTTTGCTTGCGCGAGCTTCTTCTGTCCTTTGCCGCCCACTTCATTCAAGATGATGTGACGGCTATACCGTTGAATCTGAAGTTCTGTTAGTTCCATGATGTAATGCCGATTGCCGAAAGCCGCTTTCCTTATTCCACCACGTTCAATTCGATGGGATCGACGACGCAGCCTTTCTTACGAAGCCCGTCGAGGGCCCGTTCGATCTCGGCGATCTCACCGGAGAGCTCTACATCGACCCAGCCGGTGGTTTCACGCACATCGGCCCGGCGTACGTTGGTGACGATATTGTATTCGCGGCCGATCTGGTAAATGATCGGTTCTTTGACCTTGTCTTCAGGAAACCGCACGTGAAAGCGTAAGTGTGACATGGTTAGCCTCCTGCAATTGCGGGCACAATGGAGACTTCGTCGCCGTCTTTGAGCATGGTCTCTTTGCCCTTGAGGAACCGGATGTCTTCCTCATTGACATAGATGTTCACGAAGCGGCGTAATTCACCGGATTCGTCGCAGAGGCGATCCTTGATCCCGGGATGCGCGCTGTTCAGCGACTCGATCATGTTTGTGATGCTGCCGGCTGTCGTTTCAACTTCCCCCTGGTTCTTCGTCAGCGGCCGGAGGGGAGTGNNACCGTTCTTTCCCAACTTAAAGGTTTTTTCAAAGGCCACGAGGCTCGGTTGAATGCGGGTCGGTCGTCCGACGGCGTCGATGACCGCTTCCTGCGTCTTCAATCCGTTCCCCGTGATATAGGCGACCGTCACTTCGTTCTTCTTGATCACACCCTGCTTGACCAGTTTTTTCAGCACGCCGATGGTCACGCCGCCGGCGGTCTCGGCGAAAATGCCTTCGGTCTGCGCGAGCAGCTTGATCCCGTCGACCACTTCTTCGTCGGTCACCATCTCCATGGCGCCTTTGCTCTCGGCGGTCGCTTTCAGCGCGTAGTAGCCGTCGGCCGGGTTACCGATGGCCAGCGATTTGGCGATGGTCTTCGGCTTGACCGGCTTGAAGAAATCGCGACCTGCTTTGAACGCCGTGGAGATCGGCGAGCAACCTTCCGCCTGGGCGCCGTTGAGCTTCGTGTGGACCTCGTCGATGAGCCCCACGTATTTCATTTCGTGCAGGCCCTTCCAGATCTTGGTCAGAAGGGAGCCCGAGGCCATGGGAATGACGACCTGGTCCGGCGTCTTCCAACCCAGCTGCTCAACGGTTTCGTACGCGAGCGTCTTGGATCCTTCGGCATAGTAGGGGCGGATGTTGATGTTCACGAAGCCCCAGCCATGTTCGCCGGCGATTTCGCTGCAGAGCCGGTTCACATCGTCGTAGTTGCCTTCGACCTCGACCACATGGGGTTTATAGATGAGGTTGCCCAACACCTTCGCGGCCTCCAAGTCTCCCGGGATGAAGACGTAGCAATGGAGATTGGCGGCTGCGGCATGGGCGGACACGGAATTTGCCAGATTGCCGGTCGAGGCGCAGGCAACGGTTTCAAACCCCAACTCGCGGGCGCGCGTCAACGCGACGGCCACGACGCGATCCTTGAAGGAGAGCGTGGGATGATTGACCGTATCGTTCTTGATGTACAGCTCATCGAGGCCGAGATAGGCGCCAAGATTCTTGGCGCGGACCAGCGGCGTCAATCCGGCATGAGGCCCGACGAAGTTCGTGCCCTCGACCGGCAGCAGATCGATATACCGCCACATGCTGTGAGGACCCTCTTGGATCTTCTTGCGCGAAATCGCCTTCTTGATCTCCTCGTAGTTGTATTTCACTTCGAGGGGACCGAAGCACATCTCGCAGACGTGGATCGCTTTTGTGGGATATTCTTTCGCGCATTCCCGGCACACGAGGGCTTTCATCTTAGTCATTGCGACACCATATACGTAAAAAGTTAAACGCTACGGACGAACAGCACAGCCAGCAAACGGGTCCCCATCATCAAACAGCTCGGTGATCGTCGGATGGTCACCGCAGAGTGCGCAGTGAGGGTTGCGCTTCACTTTGATCTCGCGGAACAGGGTCTTCTTGGCGTCGAAGTCGAGTAGCCGGTCGGTGAGCGGCCGTCCGATGCCAAGAATGAGTTTCAACGCTTCTGTCGCCTGAATCGTTCCGATAATCCCGGCCAACACGCCGATGACGCCCGCTTCCTGGCAGGAGGCCACCAGGCCGACCGGCGGCGGAGTCTTGAACACGCAACGATAGCAGGCCGACTTCTTCGGCACAATCGTCGTCACACGGCCATCGAAGCGAAGGATGCCGCCGTGCACCAACGGTTTGTCGGCAAAGAAGCAGGCATCGTTGATCAAGAACTTGGCCGTGAAGTTATCGACGCCGTCGATGATGACGTCGAACTCGCTGAAGATCTTGAGCGCGTTGCCGGCGGTCAGGCGCTCCTCATAGGTTTTCACGATGACATCGGGATTCAGCGCGAGAATCTTTTCTTTTCCGGAGACGACTTTGGGGCGACCTACGTCGGATGTATGATGCAGGATCTGCCGCTGCAAATTCGTCAGATCCACCACGTCGCTGTCGATCAAGCCGACGGTACCGATGCCCGCTGCTGCCAAATAGAGGGCAGCCGGTGAGCCCAATCCTCCGGCGCCGACAAGAAGAATCTTTGCCTTGGCAATTTTCTTCTGGCCTTTCCCGCCGACTTCAGGAAGGAGGATATGCCGGCTGTAGCGGTTTATTTGCTCTTCAGTGAATTCCATATTCCACGGGATGCTGAAAATCGCCCCCAACTTCGTTCTCGGCTCGAAAAATCCTCAACGTACCCCAGAGGGTACGCGTCCGGTTTCTTTTCGCCTGCGGCCTTGTTGGATGTCTATTTTGAGCATCCCTCCTTGATCAACCATCAGATGTTGAAATACTTCTCGATGCTGATATAGCGCTCGCCCGTGTCGCACAAAATGGTGACGACATTCTTGCCAGGGCCAAGCTCTTCGGCGACTTTCTGAGCGGCAAACACATTCGCTCCGGCTGAAATGCCGACCAATAAGCCTTCTTTCTTCGACAGCTGCTTGGCCGTTTGATAGGCCTCATCGTCGGTGACGGTAATTACGCGATCGAGAATCTTCCGGTTCAAGACTTTGGGAATGAATCCGGCCCCGATGCCTTGAATCTTGTGGGGGCCCGGATCGCCACCGGACAACACCGGTGAGCCCGCCGGTTCTACTGCGATCACTTGCACGTTCGGGTTCTTTTCCTTGAACAACTCTCCGCATCCGGTAATCGTGCCGCCCGTGCCGACCGCCGCGACGAAGGCGTCGATCTTTCCGTCCAGGGCATCCAGAATCTCCGGTGCCGTCGTCATCCGGTGCATCGCCGGATTTGCCGGATTCGAAAACTGATCCGGCATAAAATAGCTCGGGTTTTGCGCCAGAATGCTTTCGGCTTCCTTGATCGATCCCTTCATGCCTTCCCAGGCGGGAGTCAGGACCAGCTGTGCCCCGTAGGAGGACAGCAGGCTCGCCCGCTCCATGCTCATGCTTTCCGGCATGACCAGGATCAGCTTATAGCCGCGTACGGCTGAGACCAGCGCCAGGCCGATACCGGTATTGCCGCTGGTCGGTTCCACGATGGTACCGCCCGGCTTCAGTTTTCCTTGTCGCTCTGCCTCATTGATCATGTTGAGGCAGATGCGATCCTTGACGCTGCCGCCCGGATTAAAAAACTCCACCTTGCCGTAGATCGTCGCTGAACCAGGCTTGGACAGCCGGTTCAACCGGACGAGCGGGGTTTTGCCGATCAATTCGGTAATTTCTTTATGCATAATCATCGTCACCGGCCTCCTCCCATGTAAAAGAGGAATTCGACCAGATCGCCCTCTTTAAGGGTGGTGGTGGCGAGATGTTCCCGATCGACCATTTTGTCATTGACCTCGACCGCAACCATCTGCGGATCGATCTTCTTGAGCGTGAGCAAATCGAGGACGCTACCGCTCTGGATGTCCTCGGATTTCCCATTGACCTTGACCTGCATGGATTCTCCCAAGTTGGCCTAGAGATTAAGGAATTTCAGGACGTTAACAAAGAGTCTCCGCCCTTGTCAAGGCAACGCGGGCCTGGCACGTTGCTTGACTTTCATTTGGCTCCCCATACACTATGCGACCCTCTCGGAGGAGTCGCCGATGTGGAAACAAAATTTTATGTTTCGAGCTCTTGAGGCAACCCCTCTCAAGGAGTCCGAGCAAGAGCTGTTTCATGAAACTGACCCGGCCATGGATAGCGCCGGACTGCAGTTAGAAAAGTTTTTGTCCGTTTGGATTCAGGGAGAGGGCGAGGACGATAAGCCGTCGATGTATACCGGCGTCTATGTCCGTACTGCCACGTTGGATTTCCAGAAACGGGTGGGATTTCTTCAGCCCCTTCAAGGGCGATCGCATCAGATCAAACAACAGCTGACGCCCGGCCAGAAAACATTCCTGCGCGGGTGGCTCGGTACCCATTCTGCCCAGGCCTGGGACGCGTCCGACGATCATTTCCGAGATTTGTTCGAAGTCGAATGACGAGGCGGTGCTTGCCAGCCTTCTGCCAATGTCTTTTTCGGTTTGCTCTCTGCGTCGCCTGCCTGTCGGGAGGCGTGATCGGTTCAGCCCGCGCCACCAGTATCGAGGTGTACTATGCACCCGAAGACGAGCCACTGACGAAACTGTCGAAGATCTACGACCAGGCGTCACGCTATATTTACGTGGCCGTGTACGGGCTGACCTCGCCGATTGCCGTGAAAGGCCTGGTCGAGGCGAAGAAGCGCGGCCTCGACGTGCGCGTGATTACGGATCGGGGAAGGCTCGACGATCAGAAGCAAAAAACCGCCGTCGAGACTTTGCACCTGGCCGGCATTCCCATCCTCATCAATCAGCACGACGGGTTGATGCATCTCAAGCAGGTGGTGATTGATGATGAGATCAACGCCTCCGGATCGATGAACCATACCGGCAGCGGGAATCGTTACAATGATGAGCGGCTGGATGTGATTCGGGATCATGGGATTACGGCTCAGGCGAGAGAGAAGTTTTTGACGATGTGGAGAGATCAGCAGCGCTATCATCTCTGGAAGCCATAAGCGGGAGACACGTGGCAGGGACTATCGTCGACACAGACATTGCCGTGGTCGGGGCGGGAGGCGGAGGGGCCGTATTGGCGCTCGCGCTGGCTCAGCAGGGGATCAAGACGATCGTCCTGGAGCAGGCCTCGGGTCCGCCGCAGGGGCTACGCGGAGAAATTCTTCAGCCGAACGGTCAGCAGGTCCTCGACCGGTTAGGGTTGCTCAACAAGTTGCCGGTGGAATCGACCAGACCGATTCGCAAGTTCCATTTCTGTCGTGCAGGTGGAGAACGGTTGTGCACGGTGGACTACGGGGAGCTGCCCGCGCCGTACAACCATGCCGTTGTGACGTTGCCGAATGTGGCGCATCACGCCATTCTCGATGCGATTCAGGCAGAACCGTCGGTCGCGCTCTGGTATGGCACCAGCTTTATGAGTCTGGTGAAGGAGGGGACGCAGGTAACCGGCCTGACTGCGACGCGTGGTGGTGAAGAGGTCACTATTCGTGCGAAGGTGGTCGTCGGGGCCGATGGCGCTTTTTCCAAGGTCCGGCAGGCCCTGCAGATTCCGGCGGATGTGCATCTCTATCCGCAGGGGTATCTGATCGCGATTCTCGATTCGCCGGTCCCGGTTACTGAGGCGAAATACTTTGTCGGCAGGAAAACGATTCTCGGGCTGTTTCCGGCGGCCGGCGGCAAGGTCTATTGTTTCTATATGATTCCGGCCGGTTCATACGACCGTATGAAGGAGCAAGGCCTTCCGGCCTTGCAGGAGGCCTGGACAGCCATCGATCCCACGCTCAAGCCGCTGTTTCAGCGATTGACGGATTGGAACCAGACGGCGTTCATGCCGACCGGGCGTGTACGGACACCGACCTGGGTGGCGGACGGAGCGGTGCTGATCGGTGATGCGGCTCATGCGATGAATCCGCACGCGTCGCAAGGTCGCATGCAGGCGATGGTCGACGCGATGACGCTTGCGGACTTGTTGCCGGAGTGTCTGGCTCAGCAGAACTATTCTGCTGCGAAACTGAAAGCCTACGAGGATGCCCGGCGCCCTCAGGTCACGATGCTGCAGCGATTGGCGGATGAGCAGGTCTTGTTCTGGAACACGGCAAATCCTGTCATCGGATTTCTTCGTAACCGGGTCTTTCGCACGCTGGATCGGAATCCACGGTTGCGGTATCGGGTTTTGTCTACGACCGCGGGTCTGCGGCAATCGCCGCCGTTTTCGTTGATCGATCGAGTCATGGCAGCAGGATTTCTGCCGGATCCGTTTGCCGGGAATACGGCAGCAGGAATGGCGAGGGGGCACGATGGCCGGTAGCGAATGGGTGATCGACGGATTGCCGGAGGAGTATCAGCAGCACTTGCGGTCCTATGTGAAGGACGTGCAGCGGGTGTTTGGCGACTCACTCGATGGCGTGCTGCTGTATGGCAGCGCGGTGCGTGGCGAGTTTCTGCCGGGGCGCTCGAATCTGAATATTGTCCTGGTCGTGAAATCAGCCAAGGCGGACCAGCTGAAAAAATATAGCGCGCTCCATCGCCGGTGGGCCAAAGAACAGATTGTCGTGCCGCTCTTTGTGACGCAGGCCGACTTGCCGGCGATGTCGCTGGTGTTTCCTCTCGAGTATCTGGAAATGCAGGAACAGCATCGGCTCCTCGCCGGCCAGGATCCGTTCGTCGGATTCAAGGTCGATCAGCGTCATCTGCTTGCCGAAGTATTGCAAAGCGTACGGGGAAATCTGTTGCGCGTGCGCCAGCGTTTTATCGAAGGCGGGGGGAGTGAAGAAGCCGTTACGATTCTCTTGCCGTTGTCGTTGACGGCGATCCTGCCTTGTTTGCGCGGGGTACAGCGTTTGTTGGGGCGGCCGGTGTTGTCGCAAGGTGAGCCGCTCTTGAAGGATTTTGAAACGTTCTTATCCCTCGATCTGTCGGGACTGCGTGACGCGTGGCTGCTCAAGCGCGGGCAGATCTCGCCGGGGCAGAAGGAAATCCCCAGGCTTATGGAGCGGTATCTTGAGAGTTTTGAACGGCTGGTGCAATCCGTGGAAGCCCGGTTGACTCAGGGAAACGCATGATCCGTAGGCTGAAGACATTTGTTTCTGCGATGGCGTCGTTGAGTCTGCTGCTGCTCGTTGTGATCGGAGCCGCGGAAGCAGCGCTCTATGATCGTCCGAAGGAACGCGCGCCGTTGCCCGGTCCGATGGGGTATGTCAGTGATCATGCCGGTGTGCTGGATGCGGAGTGGAAGGAACGGATTCGTTCTGTCTGTCAGGATCTCGAGCGGAAGACCGGGGTTGAGATGGTGGTGGTCACTGTACCGTCGATTAAGCCGTTTCTCTCGGCCAACGAATATGCGGCGGCGCTCTATGGGAAGTGGGGGATCGGATCGGCGCAGCAGGAACATGGAGTGATGGTGCTGGTCTCCGTGGAAGAGCGGCAGGCGGCGATGACGTTGGGCCGCCAGATGCTCCCCATTATCACACCGGCGATCATGACCGACGTCGGCGGCGGCACGTTGCTTCCCGCGATTCAGCTCGGTCACTTCGGTGAAGGCTTGTACCGGACAGTTGTGGCTCTCGCAACGCCGGCTCAAGAGGTACGGGTCGGCACGCTCCCTAAACATCATTTTAAAGGCGTCGGGTTTTGGATCACCCTCTTCACCAGCCTCGGGGCGATGTCCTTCTTCTGGTGGATCAGCCGCCCGGATCTGCGGCATCCTTATCGCCGTATTCAGCGCGGCGAGTATTGGGGGACAGGGCAGGGCGGCTTCGGCGGCAACTGGGGCGGGTTCGGCGGTGGAACGAGCGGGGAAGGCTACAAATAGGCAGCGGTACTCTCACTACAAAGGAGCAGCATCATGGGCAAAGGTCAGGACAAGAAGAAAGAGACCAAAAAGAAACCGTCGAAGACCATGGCAGAGAAAAAGGCGGCGAAACGAGAGAAGGGCAAGTAACGCAGAGGGCCGGCCTCCCTATCGAGCCTCTCCTGAAGATGCCTCGCATTCGAGGTTCTTGAAGGATGCCACGAGACTGACCGTTGGAGAAGGAATCCTACGGCTTGGTCGAAGCCGACAACGATTCTTTTCCCGCCCAATTGGTTGCGGTGACGCACAATCCTATCTCTGCTGCGGTCACGGGAATATCGCTGATGGTGACCTGCGCTCCGCCGTGAGGGTCATTGGTCCACACGCGAATGGCAGTTGTTGGAGCTCCCTTGGCGCTCAGATAGATCGTTGTGTAGGCGAGATCGGTGAGCAAGGCGCCATCCTGACTCTTCGTTGGCTCAAGGTAGGAAACGGTCAGACTGGTTTGGGTGGCGGGAAGAGATTTAATAAGCGTCGGGCAACCAGCGGGCAGCGCCATACCGGTGGTGGTTTCCTTTCGCAGTTCGGTGGTTAAGGCGCTCTTTTGGAGCATGAGCTGCTCGGTTTCGCAGCCGGCGCTGGTTAATCCAACTACCAGGCACGCACAGGTTGCTGTTGTCATGTTCATGTTGCGGTGTCCTCTGGCTCGGCAGCCGGTTATGCGATCACCATTCGTCGCGGCACGTCTCGCCCTTCTTCCAAATCTTGCAGATCGGACCAGGCGGTCAGATCGGTCCGTGAAGGATCGACGGCGTCGCGGTATTTCTTGAACTTCTCCAGACTCTGGGAAGAACTGGGGCCGCGCGCCAACAGTTTCTCATTCCATTCATCCAGCTCAGCTGTCGGATGCGGCTTGGCCGTCTGTCGAAACCAGGCGGCGACTCCTTCATCTGCCGGATTCGTCTTCACGGCCGCTGTGAATTGATCGCTGGTGAGCCCGGCAAACTCCAACAGCCGTTCATCCATCGGGCAGGGATAGATATATTCGCCCTCGGCACCGGCGAGGACCGCGCGGCATTTGTCGATCATGCGGGCGAGATGAACGTAGCCCTCCAGCTTGATCCGCATGCTTCGTGGGAATGAGGTTCTGAGATCCATGCCTGCGTGTACCGCTCATTTCCCGTCCGTTCCTCAAACAGGTCGCGGACGGGAGTCTGGCTCTAGAGCAGCTTGTGATTGGTAAAGGTCAGGTTCTTCACGATGACCTGGCCGTTTTCAAACGCAATGATGCGGCGGGTGGCGGGAAGATCAGCCGCTCCCACGCGTATATGCGTGTCGGTGAAGCTCTCGACGTTGTTCAACTTACCGTCAGTGGGGGAGTAATAATAGACGGTGTACCTGGTGGTCAGGTTCTTTTGATCCTGCGTGAGGGAGCTTTCTTCAACATTGATCGAGAAGGCAAACGGGGTCATGCCGGGATGGGCCATCTTACGATTGATCTGGGTAATGCGGTTATCTTTGATCCGGTAGAAGGAGTTCGATCCGTGGATATCGAGCCTGGTGCCGAAGGGGTGGCCGTCCTCTTCCATGGTGAGGGAGTACTTGCCGTCTGATTCCTCGAAGCTCCGGGGGCCGCGGTGGACGGCGATCATCCCGAGCTGTTCCTGGGCCCATTTTTGTACGTCGGCATCTCCGAGTTGCACCGACACTTCACGGGGGCCCTTCACCATAACGGGACCGGTGGTCACCTTTCCGTTGATATTGACGGTGAGATCAGCGGTGAAGCCGTTAAAATCTTTCGGCCAGCGGGCGGTCTTCTCGAAGGCTTGCCGCATGACCTCACGGGCTTTGGGGTCATCGGCGACAGTGGATTGCGGAGCTGTATGCATGGACATGGTGAAGTCTCCTGTGAATGTAGTGGGGCGATTATACCTAGCGGGTTTGATGGGGCTCAATGGGGAAGTGTTGATTCCGGTCCTATGCGGAAAAGGGCTTTTGGCAGGGCTCGGGGCCTCAATATCACGGCGCAGCCAGCCAGTTTCAACATTCGTGCGATTTCTGATATAGTTCCGCGAGTTTTACCGGTTCGGCAGGCCTGGTGTCTGTTTGAGGGGATGCTAGAAGAGGATGGAGTAGAATGGAACGACGCGCTGCTTCCCATACTGAAGAAGAAGAGATGAATCAACGCCGCAAGCTGTTGAATGCGGCGAAGCGGGGCGATCAGAAAGCCATCGGGAAACTGTTTGAGCTGTATCAGGTCCGTGTAATGAACCCGGATCAGCTCACCAAGATCAACAAAGTCTATGCCGCCATGCCGATACCGGTGAAGTCGGGATCGTCGCGATCCAGCCGGCAGTCAGCCAAAGCGGGCAAGCAGCCTCCCACAAAACCCGGTGTATCGGCGAAGCCGTTAAAAACAGCCAAGCCGGAAAAGCCGGCGAAAGCAGCGAAATCAAGAGCGGCGGCGACTCCTGTTGCCAAGAACGTCGCGAAGCAACCGGCGAAACGGAAAGCCAAGTAGTTCATTCCCGGGGCCCGCTTGGGTGCGCGACCTACTGGACGACCACGCGGAGACCTCCGCTCGCCAGCCCCGACGCAATCTGTTCGGCTTGCTGCGTTTCCCCCTCAAAGACCATCGCCTCCCCCTCATGATCGATCTGATACGCGAGTTCAAAGGCGCGTGACGAGGTCATGCCCGGCACATACTTACAGAGCAATGTGATCACTTGCTGATAGGTGTGGCAGTCACAATTATAGACAATTACTCGGGCTTCAAGGCCGTCATCGGTCCCTGCACCGGTTTCTTCAGTCACGTCAGGGGTGGTCAACGGAAAGGATGGTTTTGCCATGGTCGAAAAGTGTAGCAGAGTCTTGAGAGGAGGTTAATACCCGCTCCTGATTACCAGATGGTTGGGAAGTCGCTCACTTTCTCGCTCGAGCGCACGGCCGAACAACTGAAAATGTGCGGGCGAATCTGTGGCTGTTGTTACCTGTAGGGTGTGTGCCAGTTGAATCGTATAACACTGGGCCGCGGCGGTCTTGACCAATGCCAGACCATATTCGAAACGAAAGGCGTCATCTCCGCTCAGTCGTTCGCAGCTTAACTGTTGTATGGTCTTGACGGTGAACGGTTGGTGGAGAAATTTCTCATCCATGAGTCGGAGCAGAGCCGCCGGGCCTGGCAAGGTATCGCGGCCAATCGTCATGGCATGGGTGGGATCGAAGAGTCCCCGCTGAAATCTCCGGTCTTCACGGATGGCCTCATGGAAGAGGCTTCGCCACCGAGTATCAGCCAAGTCACGGTCAATGGAGGTCCGGCTGGCGTCGCTCAGGGGGCCGCTGACGTTGTGACCTTGAATCAGTCGGCCCGTGGTCACTAATTCGGGAAATGTTCCGCCCATACGATCGGTATAAGCCGTGGTTCCTGAGAAGGGACTGAGCTGAATCGCCATGTAATCACGAAAGTGAACACGGTGGAATCGGGCCAGGAGTTGCCGGAGCGTTTCCTCATGGCAGAGGTGGAACGGGTAGAACAACGTGTCTGTGGTTGGTGTGGGATTCATCGACAATCACATGGACTCATGTTAGGTTTCGGCCATGAAACGAATCTTTACATCCTGGCTCGATGTGCTTCTTGTCTTCATTCCTGCTGCACTCGTCCTTGAACTGCTGAAGGCCGATCCGCTCTTGGTCTTTGCTGCTTCTGCCTTCGCAATCATTCCCCTCGCCGGCATGTTGGGCCGTGCGACAGAGCACCTCACGTCGCATGTCGGTGCCGGGATCGGCAGCCTGCTGAATGCCTCGCTGGGTAATGCTGCCGAGCTGATCATTGCCCTCGCCGCGCTTCGCGAAGGTCTCCATGATGTGGTGAAAGCGTCGCTGACCGGTTCCATCCTCGGCAACATCCTGCTGGTTCTGGGGGCGTCCATGGTGGCCGGCGGGTTGAAATATGAACGGCAGAAGTTCAACCAAACGGCGGCGGGCATGGGTTCCAGTCTATTACTATTAGCGGCGGTCGGCCTGATTATTCCCGCGCTCTTCCATTTCACCGCTGCTGACAGGGGCGTCACGATCGAACGGGAGATGAGTCTGGAGATCGCGATCGTACTCTTCGTCATGTATGGCCTGAGCCTGCTGTTTTCGCTGAAGACGCATCGCCACTTGTATGCAGGGGAATCGCATGATGCGGAGGATCTCGGGGAACAGCCCTGGAGCTTCCGCATGTCCGTGGCCGTGCTGACAGTGGTCACCACCTTGATCGCCGTGATGAGCGAACTGTTAGTCGGCGCCATCGAGCCGACGGCGCACAAGCTGGGTTTAACCCAGGTCTTCGTCGGCGTGATCCTGGTAGCATTGGTCGGTAATGCGGCCGAACATTCGACGGCGGTCCTCATGGCGATGAAGAATAAAATGGATTTGGCCTATGGCATTGCCGTGGGGTCGAGCCTGCAAATTGCTCTCTTAGTCGCGCCGGTGCTGGTCTTTGCAAGCTATCTCTTTGGAACCCCTCTGGACTTGATCTTTACGCCGTTTGAAGTGGCGGCCGTGACGATCTCGGTGTTTGTCGTGGGCTTCGTCGCGATCGACGGGGAATCGAACTGGATGGAGGGCGCNNGCGATGCTGGCGATCGCCTTCTATTTTCTTCCGGCTTGAGCGACGCCGGTCACACCTTATCCATATCGATCACTTCAGTGGCATCCCACAAATTTTTCCACTCGGCATCGGCCAGATCTTTCTCGCGATCAGCATGGGTTTCGGTTCCAAACGCGAGCGGTGCGGTCTCTGCGGGTTCGGGGACCGGCTGTGAGGCGGCGGTTGGTTCCGCTTGGCCGAGCTTGCGTTTTTTTGCGGGATCCATGTTGACGGGCATTGTCACCTCGCGTGTAGAGATATAGTGTCTCCTTCCGTCTGGTTCTTTGTCAATGGCATGGGACAGGGAATCGCGGGTGTGCAGTATCGGTGAGGTCAGAATAGGTCCGATGCCACGCTGTCGGCAAAGCGGCGACCTAGTGGGGTCAGCCTGGTCCTGGTACCTTCCTCGACAATCAGCCCTTTCGCTATGAGTTGATTGAGGATGTCACGTTGGCCTGGATTATCAGTAGTAAGTGAGCTGGAGACGCCATTCAAGAGACGGAGGCCGAAGATCAGTGCATCGCGTTGCTGTTCTTCGTTGGTCAGCATGCGGCGATCCATGATCGGAAGGCGACCGTTCTGCAGTTGACCGGCGTAGGCATCGAGATCGGCAATATTGCCGAATCGGCTTCCGGCGATGTAGGACTGTGCGCTGGGGCCGAGGCCGAGGTAGTCGCCGTCGGTCCAATAGAGCAGATTATGACGACAGGCGTAACCGGACCTGGCGTAATTCGAGATTTCGTAGCGAGTGAATCCGGCCTGTGCCAGGACCGTTTCTGCTGCCTCTTCCATCTCAACTTGAAGCGCTTCATCAGGAGCAGGGACCAGCCGCTTGGCGATATCCTGAGCCAGCTTGGTGTGGTCTTCGATCGTCAGGGCATAGCAGGAGATATGCGTCGGGTCGAGGGCGAGGAGTGAGTGCAGAGTGGCGGTCCATGACGCGAGGCTTTGACCAGGCAGCCCGTACATGAGGTCCAGGTTGATGTTTGAAAATCCTGCCGTTCGGGCATCTTGGACGGCCTGCTCGGTGTCGGATACCGAGCCCGGGCGGCCGATTGGAATGAAGTCTTGGGGAGCCATCGACTCGGCCCCCAGGCTGATCCGATTGAAACCGGCTTCGGCGAGGGTTCTCAAATCCTGACGTGTGACCGTTGAGGGATGAGCTTCAACGGTCACTTCGACGTCGGGTGTGACGGAGTAGGTGTTTCGGATACGGTCTAGGAGTGCAGCTAGCTGCAGAGCTGGAATAACCGTGGGCGTCCCTCCTCCGAAGTAGATGCTCTGAAGCGCACGTCCATCGAGTAGATTCTGCTGGTGATAGAGGGTCAGTTCACGTTCAAGTGCTGAAAGATAGGCTTCGATGCGAGCCGGTGTGGCGATCTCCAAGTAGAAGGCGCAGAAGTGACAGCGCTGCCGGCAGAGCGGGACGTGGATATAGAGTCCGATGTTTCTTTGAGGCGGCATGGTTAGATTTTGAAGGGTTGGGGTTTTCCGAAATCCCTCTCAACGACGACTTCGATTTCATCGAGGGCGGATTTCCCTCGATTGCGAATATGTGCAGCCCAGCCGGGGTGACGGCGTAACGACTCAAAGACCATCTTGAGGATATCCGGCTTCATACGCGCTTCCCATTCGCCGGTCCAGGCCCGCTGATCCTCGTCCCCGTCGTAGTCGTCCGGAAAACTGGCTTCCAGGCTGAATCGGAGAGTGAAGGACTGTTCTTCACGATACATAGGTGCCTCGCATTGCGATCTGAGCAGGGTGATTTTATAATGGGACTCAACAAGGAGTGTGATGCATGCCTATCTTCGAATATGTCTGTAGCGAATGTAAACACCGGTTCGAACTCTTGATCCATAGATCAGATGAAGCCGCTTGCCCGAAGTGTAGCGCGACGAGGCTGGAAAAGCAGATTTCCTCGTTCGGGGTCGGCGCGACCGGGGGGTGGGCCTCTCCGGGCTCGGGTGGGGGCGGTTCCTGCGGCAGCTGCGGTGATCCGCGCGGACCCGGTTCCTGCTCGACAAACTAGGCGGCCCCGATGGAACCCGAGGAACTGCTTCAGCGTGCGATGAACACCATCGCGCAATCTGATCCGATCATCAAGCTGCTTCAGCAAGTGAGGATGGGCAAGATGAAGGCCGGGGATGCCGGATTGCGCGTGGTGATTGAGGCGTGGTTCGGGACCTATGAGAAGGTGTTGAGGACGGAAGGGCTGACCCAAGCGGCGCTTCGTCGGCTCGATCCGGCTCCACGTGTGGCGGTGTTACTGGAGGCAGGAGTCTTACAGGCCGAGCACCCTTCTGTGCAAGGACTCGAGGGAACATTTTTACAGGCCATGTCCCAGGCCCCGGTCGGATAGCTTTCGTGGCTATGCCCACATTTGTCGTTCTGCTTATCCTTTCCTTCCTCTTTCACGTTCCCTCAACGGGAGCTCAGGAAGATGTGGGGATCAGCCGCATTCAATTCGAGTCGCTCGCTCAATTCGCTTCCGCTCTACCCTATGATATTCAGCTGCTTGACGATGCGATCGCCATCGAAGGGTTTCTTGAAGCATTGGAGGGTTATCCTCCTGACTGGCCCGCCATCCATGGACGGGGCCACCATGATCCCGGACATGACGACCGCCTCTTTCAGGTGAATCGAGAGCGGGATGAACGTCGTGCCGGGAACCTTGCGCTCGCCCGGCGAATCGCGTTTCGATGGTCGGGAGAATTATCTCGTTTCGATCCGGAGAAGAAGGGGTTTTCTGTGGCCCTCGGTCCTGTGTTTACTTCTACCCGATGGGGGCAGGTTCGCTTCAAGGCTGACGATCTTCCGGGTGAGTTCAACGCTATTCCGCCGGCGGACTCCTTGGATCGGCTCCTGCGTGAAATTGCCGCGGGAAAGACTGTAGAACTTGCGGTCATCATTATCGGCCGACTCATTCCTGATGAATCGATCGTGTACGACTTCTCTCACGACCAGGACGGGCTCGGTCTCATCATGCCTGTGGTCAGGGTTGAAGAGGTGCGCTACGTACTTTCTCCTTAGCTCCTGACGATCTTTCTCTCGCCTTTCCCCCGCCTCATTGAATGCTTTTGCTCATCAGTCATAGTCACAAGTACGTAGCTCATCGGACGTAGGTTGATGTTATCTTTGTATGAAGAGCCAGCCAGGGCACGTCACATTGTGGACGTGGTCTGAAGGCGCCTACGGTACACCAGCTGTAGGGAATGCCCCTCAGAGGGGTCTGATGCGGCAGGATAATGCCTCGATTCATAAAGGGTTACCAGTCGAGTATCGGCGAACGAGACGTAGGGTATTGGTCTTGCTCAACCAACCACCACAGGATGAGACCTCGGTTTTATGAAGGAGGTCGGTTATGGCGTTAGTCACGGATGAGCAAAACAGTAAGCTGTCAAAAATTGCCGGATCGATGTGGCGGCGACCCAATCGGATCTCTGTCTTTGTGGGGCTCTCTCTATGGGCTACGCAGGGACTATTATATGGTCACATTCCTGCCTACGCACATGAAGGAGGGGGGCATCCTGTTTCAGACTCTCCTTCAGCATCGTCACACTCGCTCCTCAAAGCTGTTCGGCCGGTTGATTCGACCGTGTCGGGAGTGAAGGCGGGGGTAACGACTTCCTCAGCTGCTAAACCTGGCCTGAAAGCTTCGAAGAAGAAAGCCAAAGCAATCATTAAAATTCCAGCTACTGAATCCCAGCGATCATCGGCGATAGAGCCAACGACGCAGGTACAAACGAAGATGGAAGAGAGAACGAGTGGGATGAAATCAGCGAGTTCCATTCCACCCGGAGTACCAGTGATGGCCGGGGCCGGTATTTCTACGATGATGAGTGGGACTGCGGCCATGGCTGCCGCCGCACCGAGTGTTGGCCCTGCGCTCGCGGCGGCTGCACCCGGTGCATTGGCCAGCTCGGTGGTTGGCGGTCCGTCGACGCCATCCAACAAGAGTATTCAGCGGTTGTCTGCCGGGATTCCAGGACTCACCCGTGTCATCTCCACGCCGCTTCCTCCTGAAGCAGTCGCAACGCCGGCCCCTCCGCTCGATCCTCCTACCTCGGGGCTTCCAGCAGCGCCGGCAAACTGGTTCGGTTATCACGTCTTGAATCGTCTGACTTTTGGAGGCACTCCCAATCAACTCAATATGGTGTCTCATATGACAGCGGCTCAGGCAAGGGATTGGGCGACCGGATATATGAAGGAACAGTTGGGCCTCGATCCGGCACAACCCTGGCCGACGAACCTCCATTCGACCTCCCCGTTGCCTGCCGCGAATCCCATTGTGGATACCGATACGGATTTCCGCCTGGCGGCCGCTCAGGGTGCCTGGAAGAAAGATGATCCTGAGCCGACCGTATTGAAGCCGGAGCTTCAGCAAGTGCAGGACCATGACCTCATCAGGAAGCTGTATAGCCGGCGTCAGTTGCTCGAGAAGATGGT
>CXWL01006203.1_pt1 | contig 18844 bp, 20 predicted proteins | sample 590931 | NCBI WGS metagenome assembly CXWL01 (sample SAMEA3498368, study PRJEB10139) | groundwater metagenome | biome: water well; material: biofilm material | place: Germany | collected 2015-04-27 | reverse complement strand
ATGTCCATAGCGTTTGGCGAATTCCTGCCAATCCCCGAGTTCGAACGATCCGGCTGTGATTTCCACCTGTCGCTGATAATCACGCGTGGCCATCAGCAGACCCTTTCCATCCTCGTTGGACAATACGATCGCGGCGCCGGCAATGATCGCCCGTTCCCACTCCACATCGCCCGGCTCACGGATCAGCCGCGTGAGAAGAACCTGCCCAGGCTGCAGTTCCTTGCGGAAGGCTCCGTCCGGCACGCGATAGACCCGCGCATCTCCGATTGAGCGGAAAACCAGACGCTGGTCCTGCTCGTCGAACGACAGAAACTCTGCCAGATCGAGATAGGAATGTTTCAGCGGATCCAACCATTCACGCTCTTCTTGCGGGATATGCTCCGTGATGACGTCGCGCAATTGCTCGATCAGCGTCAGTTGCCCATCCTGCGGGTAGAAGTCGGAATAGAGTAAGAGGTTGGCTAACTCCGTTTCCTGCGGCAGCGGGGACAACAGACCCCCAGCTCCGCCTTCAAGGTAGGGCTGGAGGGCAAGACGCATGGCGATCTGCCGCTGGACAGCCATCCCCGGCTCCGAAGAAAGGGAGTCCAATCGAGCAAGCAACGCATCGAGCGAAGGGACAAGAGGCACCCAGAGGCCGGCTGTTGTTTCACTCGCGAGCTTCATGAATTTCTTCCATCACAATGGCCTCTGCGTCGAGCCAGTCCTCAAAATCATGTCCGTCACGATATCCCCGCTCTTGCCACAATTCGAACGCTTTATTCGCAATCCGTGCCCGCATGCCATCCGGCAATTCGATAGACTGAGGCGATGCCGCCAACGGGTTTCGCATCGAGGGTTTCATTTTCTTTATGGGTTTACTTGCACTCATCATCACGACTCCTTGATTATTGGTTAAGTGTGCATGAGAGGAAGCGAAAAAGTCGCCAACGGGAATCGTGAAACGTAAAAGTGCAGTGCTTCTCCCCCCGAAGCCTTTCACCTTTTACGTTTCACCTTTCACGGATCGCTGTTGGGCTGCGCACGGCGATGACAGGACAGTGCGCTTTTCTCAGAACGGCCTCCGCCACACTGCCGGATATGGTGTGTGAAATCCCTCGGCGCCCGTGGGTGCCCATAACAATAAGGTCGCAGGGCAAGGTCTTAGCAGCATCTAAGATTGAATCGGCCGGAAAGCCGCCCCGCAACCGAGACTCCACTATCATGTTGGGATGCTGGTGGGTAGCAGCCAGCTCCTCCAGTCGTTTGGTCCAGGTCTCGACATCCAAATGACGTGCCCTGCTCTCTCCGAGGGTAAAGTCCAAGCCATACGACACCGGCTCTAAGACATGCAGCAACATGAGGGAGGCTTGAGCCTGCTGCGCCACAACAGCAGCATACGCCAACGCATCGAGGGAACAATCGGAAAAATCGACCGGTACGAGGATGCGCTCCAGTGTGACAGGCCTCGACAAGACACTCCCATCTTCGTTGTCTGCCGACTCCGTTCTCACCGCCAGCACGGGACAGGGAGCTCCACGAATGACCCGCTCGGCAGTACTGCCTAACAAGACGTGCGCAAGACCGGTCTTGCCCCTGGTCCCTACGACGACGAGATCTGAATCTTCCGCGCGCGCCGCGGCAATCACCTCTTCACTCGGAATGCCTGCAGCCATCCTGGTCGTGATCGCAATGCCTCGAAGTTCCGCACGGCCCTTGAGATCGTCTAACTGCGACGATGCGTTCTTGAGCAGATCAGCCAAGTATTGCTGATTGACTGGGTAGTCGGGATTGAGCCCCGGTGGAAATTCCGCGACGCACAGCACCGCCAAAGAGGCCCTCCACGAACAGGCCAGCGCACAAGCGTAGTCCTCCGCCCGTCTGGCCCACCGTGAAAAATCAGTGGCAAACAAAATCCGCTTAATCACGGGTGTCATCTCCTCTTATTTTCTCCCGCAGGCTGCTCAAAAAGACCGGACTTCTCACCCGCCCAACCCTGGCGGCTACTTCACCCTCCCGCCCTGAGTCTGCCAAGACAGCCTCTTCGCCCATGGGCGCGCCTTGTCCCAAGCAAGGCCGCAGCGAGTAAAACAGGCTGAGGTCGAGGTTCGGGTTGAGCGAAGATCAGATTCCTTTTTTCTCAGCCTTGACCTCAGCCTTAACCTACTGAAAGCTGGCGGGCTTTTTCAGCAGCCTGCCTGTTTACACTGCTTCCGCGCTGAGCAACAACAATTCACCCTTCATGTTCGGATGGATTGAACACCGGAACTCATGCCGGCCGGGCCGTGACATGTTGAATCGAATGACCGCATCCCGTTTGGGATCGAGAAATACTCCGCCCAGCCCTCGGCCATAGACGATTACCCCGTCCTTCTCGATCTGAGTCGGAAGACCCTCGAACATGGCTGAGCCAAAGTCGTGCCGTTCGGCATCCTCATTCCTAACCTTGATCACAGAAGGGAATCCAAGGCGGAGCACCCCCTGCTTGGTCACGAACTTGAAATCCTTGATCGTGACTTCGACAACTTGCTCCGACTGAGCGAAAATAGGCTCCGCCGTCTCCCACCAGAATCCACAGGTAACGGCAAGCATAAGCACCCATCCCCACTGTACCTTCTGACTATTCATAGATCCCTCCTTCGAAACCTTTCACGTTTTACATCTCACCTTTCACGAACGACTCGGCTTATGCGGCAACGGAACAGTGAGAACTGGACAACCCGCAGTCCGCACCACCTTTTCTGCCGTACTGCCGAAAAAGATCTTGTCCACGTTACCTGAGCGCCCTCCATAACTCCCCATCACCACCAGATCCACTTTTTCCATCCGGGCCGTCTTTGCAATCTCCACAAACGGCCCGCCCTCCAATACGATTCGCGTCACGGTCACACCCTTGATTGCCTCTGATTCGAGCAATCGACGCACATTGAGTCTTGCATGATGACGCAGCCGCCGCTTCTGACCCTGTGCGTCAGAGGGCACCGCCAATAACCCCATCTGATTGAAAGTCGCCAGGGTACTGGTGTCTATCACATGCAACAGCAGCAGCTTGGCTTGAAAGGTTCTGGCGAGGGTCAACGCGACACGGAAGGCTTCTTCCGAACAAGGAGAAAAGTCTACCGGCACAAGGATCTTCGTGAAGAGCGATTCAGCCATGTCACCTCCCAAAGGATTGATTCATTCCCTGTCATCAGCAAGGCCGGTGCCACCAGATCAAAGCTGATGGTTTATGGCGAATGGCTAATGGAAACAAGAGATTCGCTCTTCATGTACCCCTTGTGTCATTCGCCATCAGCTCCACGCATTCTGTGAGGGGGGTGTCTTGCTACAACTCCATTTTCTCTGCTGTAGCAGAAAGCGACAGGAAGCTAACGCCGTGAGACCTGCCGCGTGAGGAGTAAGAAGAGAAACGAAGCCAAATGCCTTTCACTCCTCACCCCTTACGCCACCCCTTACCCCTGACGCAGTCCTTAAGGCGACGGCACTGGACTTGCTGAGTCTCTGTGCAGTGCGAAACTATCTGTCTGGTTATCTGGTTGATCTGGTTTGATTTGTTTATCTGGCGAGTTTCATCCAACCGAAAAACCAGATCAACCAGATAGACCAAATAACGGTCTTCTAAGGAGCGTCCTCAATGAAAACATTACTCGCGGTTGACGGATCGGATAATTCCTATGAGGCCGTTCACATCATGAACTACCTGGCCCGGGCAGAACAGCTCACCCTGCTTCATGCGCTGGATGTCTCCAGACCGGCCTACCCCGAGATGTTGCCGGAAGTGGCGGAGGAGATCTATAAGACTCTTGAACAGACCATGAAGGAAGACGGCGAGCGGCTACTCAAGCGGGTTGAGTCTCTCCTCCCGCTCCACGCAGGCCCCACGACAAAACAACTTCGAATCGGGTCTCCGGCAAAAACAATCCTGTCGATGGCTGAGGAACAGAAAGCCGATCTCATCGTGATGGGAGCCAGGGGTCTGGGCCCCATCAAGGAGCGGCTGCTTGGCAGCGTGTCGCACCGAATCCTCACCCTGGCCCCTTGCGCCACGTTGATCGTAAACGGCCCGGTCAAGCCCGTGAAACAGATATTGCTGCCGCTCGAAGGTCCATCCGATGCGGAGGCCGCAGTTCGCTTTCTCCGACTCAAACCGTTTCATGAGGCGGTTGAGTTGACGCTGATGACGGTCTTGCCTTGGACAGAACCTCCGTGGCCGAGCGGCGCCGCCGCCGAGGCCGCCGCCACCGAGATGCTGGAGAAGCAAACCGAGTACATCGAGAGTATGGCGGAACGTCTACGCGCCATCGGTTATCAAGCGCATGGAGTCGCCGTAGTTGGGACACCAGCTACCATGATCCTGCAGCAAGCAGCCACTTTACGGTCAAATCTGATTCTGATGGGCACAAAGGGCAGGCAGGGAATCACCCGCTTCGTACTCGGCAGCGTCTCTCATGCGGTATTGCACAAGACGCCGTGTCCGGTGCTGACGTTTCATCAGTAACACGACAGGACCGGCGGGACGGGCGAGAAAAGCAGGAAGGACGAGATGCACAGGAGCATGGTGTCAGGCAAGAGCTAATATGTACACCCCTGAACCAAGATTGATGGAAACTCTTATCGATCCTCAGACAAATAATGATGAGGATCTCATTCCATCCTCTCTCCAGACCTATGCACAGGTTCGCCGAGCCTTCAGCGGCTTGGTACGGGCCATTTATCGGCTCGAGGTGGTCGGCGCCGGTCGCCTGCCCGCGACAGGGCCTCTGGTCCTCGCACCGAATCATGAGTCAGTGCTCGACCCGATCATCCTCGGTGCGGCGATCTCGAGGGAACTGCGTTTCGTCGCGAAGGCGGAGCTCTGGCGGTCCCGACTGTTCGCGTGGATGCTCGACGGCCTCGGCGCAATCCCGATTGAGCGTGGCCACAGCGACTACCTCGCTGCAGCGCGGGTGCTACATGCCCTCGCTGCTGGGCAAGCAGTCGTGATCTTCCCGCAGGGTGCCGTCCGTAGCGATCGTGAATGGAAGCAAGGCGCCGCGCACGCAGCGCTCATAACAGGTGCGCCGCTTGTGCCTGTCCGCCTCGTCGGCACAGCACGAGCTCTTTCGCGTGGCAGAATCGGCTTCCCCCGGTTGCGAGTCATCATCGGAGAGCCGATCGAAGTCTCGCAAGCCCCGAAAGACCCGATTACGGCGACGGAACTGACCGAGCAGTTACGCGTCGCCGTCGAAGCGCTGGCCTAGGAGCCTGTCCGACAATACCTCCAGAAACTCCCGTAGAACCTTAGACCTTGTTGCGTAATGCGCAACATGCTATACCTTGGCAGGTGATCCAATCATTCCGACACAAGGGGCTCAGGAAGTTCTTTGAGTCGGGGAGTGCGGCGGGTATCCAACCGCACCACTCCAAGCGCCTGCGCATGCTATTAGCAGCCTTGGATACGGCTCTGTCCATTGAGGACATGAATGTTCCAGGGTTCCGACTACATCCCTTGAAGGGATCGGAGCGCGGTCGATGGTCTGTGTGGGTAACTGGAAACTGGCGCTTCACGTTCACGTTCAAAGACGGACACGCCTACGTCTTGGATTATGAGGACTACCACTAATGGCTATGCACAATCCTCCCCATCCTGGCGAGTTCATTATCCAGGTCTATCTGGATCCCAACAACCTGAGCGGCCGCGAGCTGGCCGTTAAGCTCGGTGTGGCTGCCTCAACGCTGAATCGCATTCTTACGGGTACGAGCCGTATCAGCCCTGAAATGGCGCTACGCCTTTCCAAGGCTCTTGGCCGTTCTCCGGAGAGTTGGCTTGCCATGCAGTCCAACCACGATCTCTGGCAAGCCAAGCAGCATGTGAAACTCGGCAAGGTCGGAAAAGTCAGGCTCACAGCGGCCTAACAGGCGCTTCGAGGCGGACGCGGTGAAACGTCGCGGAGTTTCCTTTTACGCTCTGGGCCCGCGCCGCTCAAGCTTTTCGTTGGCCTTTGAGAGAAGGTAACTACTCAGGGGTTCAGGCTATCTACCTGAGTAATTACGAGAGAAGAACGGTCCGTTTCAACCGATCCCAACGCCACGCAACGACCTGGTCAAATTCAGATGTGACAGTACTGTTCCTGCAGGAAGTCCACAATCCGATTCTCGGCCCAGTAGGGATCTTCTCCGTTCCGCGTCCATTGAAAGAACCCGCAATGGCCTCCGTGGCGAGGCGCAATTACCCGAATCATCGGGTGGCGCTGAATCAGCGGCGCTGTAAACATGGAATAGGGAATGAAGGGATCGTCTTGTGCCGTGATGATGAGGGTTGGGACTGCGATGAAATCGAGCACGCGGCATGCGCCTGAACGATCGTAGTAATCGGCTCCACTGGCGTACCCTCCATCCGGGGCTGTGTAGCGGTCGTCGAATTCGCTGAGAATGCGAATGCGATCAAGTCCGGCCAGATCCCACTTGCCAGGAAAGAGCACCGCTTTCCGCCGCATGCGCCGTTTAAGTTGAGTCAAGAAATGATGGTGATAGACCCAGTTCCGAGGTTCTTCCAAGGCCTTGGCGCATTGCGCCGGATCGATAGTCGGGCAGACCGCGACCGCGCCGGCCAAGGCTGTCTCTGACGAGCATGCTTCTCCGGCTGCTTTCAGGACGAGATTCCCTCCCAACGAATAGCCGACAAGCCAGATCCGATTGAGTCCATCCACGCGCGCTAATTCATGGACAACGGCTCGATAGTCCTGACTCAAACCGCTGTTGTAGAGCGTCGGGGTCAGGTGTTCGGTCCCGCCGCAAGTACGCTGGTTCAACCGGACGACATTGAATCCTGCGCGGTAGGCCTTCGCAGCAATGCCGCGCATATAGTGAGACTCACTACAGCCTTCCAGGCCGTGCACGAGCACCACGGTCTGGCAGGCTGTGCGGCGTGGCTGCCAGTGGCAGAAACCGAGCAACTGGGTGTGAGGCTCGGTGGTAAAGAGCCGCGACTGGGTCGGGACTCCTGCAAGGAGCGCCCGGCGAGGCCAACAGCCCGGGAGCACAGTCATAAAGTGTGGATTGCGGAGCAAGGCTGCCGTTGTAAAATCTCTCCGGTCACGTGACATGGAGGTCATTATATCGAAAAATTCCATGCCCCGCAGCAGGAATCATCTCCCCCACAGGATGTTCAAAAAGGCCGTCCTCGTCGTTCGTGAAAGGTGAAACGTAAAAGGATTCTGAGAAAGAACATCGACATCCCTACGATTCACGTTTCACGGTTCCTGGGAGCGACAGTTCCAGTATCCTGCTAGAGGAATTTCGCTTTGGCCAAGACCAGGATCTGACCTGCCGCATCGACTGAGGAAGTGGCGATGCTGTCGATTCGGAGATCCGGGTCGATCGGCGCTTCGTAGGGAGCTTGGAGTCCTGGAACCGTCAGAGAATCTCCCTGCTGACCCTTTCGGTAAGTTCCTTTCTGATCACGCTCCATGCAGGTCGCGAGGGGACATTCCACAGAAACCTCGATGAAGCGAGGGATTACTGACTTCGCAAAGTCCCGATAGGCCCGGCGGCTGGCCGTCGCATCGAAGACCACGATCACACCATGCGCCACAAGCTTCTGTCCGGTGAATGCCAAGGCCCGATAGAAGAGATCCCGCTCCGCTTCTGAGTAGGTCGGTATCGGCGTGATGACCTTCCGCACCTCATCGGATTCCAACACCTCGACCGTTAATCCAAGCCCTTCAAGCTGAGGTTTCAGGGCAGCGACAATCGTGCTCTTGCCCGAGGCCGGCAAGCCGGTGATCCAGATGGCGAAGCTAGGTGAGTGGTCAATGGTCATCGGTCAAAAGTCAACAATACGGAGGGAAAATATTATCGACATCGCGAGAAGAATCCAATCTTGACCAATGACCCTCTAGGCCCGGCAATATTCGTTCACCCGCGACGGATCGAAACACGGCTCATCCAGCACATGTTCGATAAATCGGAAGATGGTCCGGCGTACCTCGATCGACAGTTTGGGGTACCACAGAGGACTCGCCAAGACTAACCCTCGAAATGCAAAGAAAGGGGCGGCGGACTCTGTGACCGCCTCATCGTGACTTGCCTCCACATAGCTGTCCCAAAAGAGGCGGAACAGCACTTCCAACGGCCCTTTCAGGGAACCCCAGCGACAGAGCGAAAAAAACAGGTAGTTGATCGTCATCGAAGTCACATCGTCTGCCGGTTCCCCCCACTCCCCTCGTGACCGGTCAAGCACTGAAAAATCCGTTCCCTTCCGAAACAAGACATTCCAGGGATGAAAATCTCCATGGACTTGCGACAACCGCTGACTCTCTCCGCGCAGTCGCCAGCGCCAGCGATTGCAGGCTTCTTCAACCCCGCGTAAGAGATCCGCCGAGATGAACTCGTAACGATCCGGGTAACTATCGGTCAATCCCATAATACATTCGCCGTGACCGATCAATTCCCTGAGCCGGCGCCGATAGAGGGCGGGATCTCGCCGCTTTCTAGCATGGATTTCCGCCAGGTAGCGCGCCAGAGCTATCGTCCGCTCTCGATCCTGTTTCCTGAGCCTTCCGCCTTTGGCCAATCGTTCCAGATCGAGATGGTAGCTGGCTCCCTCCGTCCATTGGGTAAGGACAAAAAACTCCTGTGCCGACGCGACAGATATAAGTTGTTGATCGGATGTAAAAGCGCCAACGTCGAGCGCCTTCACATGGCGCGGCAACCGTCCATAGGAGTCATAGTCCCACAGGATCGCCTGGGCCCGATCCGCCGGATGCTCATGACCGAACGGCCCCGGCTTCATGGTCTCAAGTACAGCCGACTGCACGTGGCGGCCCAGGCGGAACGTCAACTTGACCGGCGTGCCATAGCCATACTGTTTCTGAGCCCCCTTCGAACTGGCCTTGCCGATTACCTCATAAGACAACAACGTGACCGCGGGACCGAAGCGAGCCCGAAGATACTGTTCAAGAGAATGTTTCCTCAACGTCGGCATCAAGCCGTACCCTCGCAAGTCATGTTCCAGGCAGATAGCAGGCAAGGGGCACGAGGTCTGGGGCAAGTGGTAGGAGATTGACCCGAATTTCAGCCCCTAGCCTCTAGCCTCTCGCCCCTTGCCTGTTTTTTCCACTGACGCATTGAGCTTCACTACCAGGAATGCGCTGGGGAATAATGCGCCACTTCAATAATGCGAGAGGCTCGTGCCAGGGGCAAGAGGCAAGAAATATCAGCCCCCTAGCCTCGCGCCTCTAGCCCCTCGCCTCCTTCTGAGGCGGGCACATCGCTTGCTGATATCAACCATCAACAGGTTACCGGGTCTATCTGGTTCGTCTGGTCTATCTCGTCTGCTTAGTTGACGAAACTAACAAGATGAACTAGACAGACTAGACAGACCAAACGAACAAGCGGAGCAGCAAAACGGCTTCACATCAAGAGAAAATCAGCCATGCCTATGTACGACTACAACTGTCAGGACTGCGGAAAGGAATCGTTGGTGGTCTTGACGTTGAAGGAACATGAAACCACTAAAGTGATATGCCCGAAATGCGGCAGCAGCAACATGAAGCAGCTTTATAGTTCGTTTGTTGCCCACACGACCAAGAAAAGCTAGCAGGATGCGAAAATCGATACGCGTGAGACGTGAAACGTGAAACGTAGAATTGGCGGATGCTCATCCTCTGAAACCTTTCACCTTTTACGTTTCACCTTTCACGGGCAACATGGGTTTTCCACAGCTATTTAGGAGGCGTGATGCATATTTTCTCCCGGAGCATAACAGCCACTCTGAGCATGGGACTCATCGGTCTCCTGTTCGTTCCTCTCGTCCACGCACAAGATTTTCCGGCCGATAGCACACGCGGCAAAGCCGTATATCAGCGCCATTGCCAAGCCTGCCACGGTGTCGGAGGCTTGGGGGATGGACCTGACGCGAAGGCTCTCAAAGTAGCACCGGCCGATTTCCACCGCTTCTCGTCTTTCCTGAAATCCGATGAAGAATTACTACGGACCATCGAACACGGGGTCGTCTTCAGCCCCATGCATTCATGGCGAGGCCAGTTGACGGACGGAGAGATGCAGGATGTGGTGTCCTACGTGCGTCTGTTATCCCAGCAGAAGCGGTAACAGAATGCTGAGCCTGCCTGCATACGAAGATCGTCACGCGCAAGACGTGAAAAGTGAAACGTAGGATTGCCGAAGGCTCTTTCTCTGAAACCTTTCACCTTTTACATGTCACCTTTCACCAACGACAAGGACGATCTATTTTTAGCCTCCCGTGAAGAGCCTTTATCAAGGAGACACGAATGAACAGAACCATTACCGGAGCCTGTGCTGTCCACGCGGTGTTGGTCGGGGTACTGGCCATCAGCATACCGGCTATCACCCAGGCGGCAGAACCGAGCCCTACAGGAAGTTACCCCACACGCTGCGACAGCCCGTACAAAAATAAACCTGTTCCGCCCAAGCAGCTGCGGGCGATCGTGAAATCGCATGGACAGTGGCTCGAACAGCGTGAGAACCCGGAATATCAACGCGCGGATCTGTGCCGAGCAGACTTGCACCAGGCCGCGCTTACAGGTGTCAATTTAGAACGAGCACAGCTGGAAGAAGCGATCCTCCGCCAGGCGAATCTGCACCAAAGTAATTTGTCTCAAGCGAGTCTCTCGGGAGCTGACCTCACAAAAATTGACTTGAAAGACAGTAACCTGATGGGAGCCGATCTCCGGCATACGCGATTGTCGAACGCCGATCTCTCCCGTGTGATTGGCGATGAAGCGGCGCTCTATAACGCCATCCTGACCGGAGCCCGATTACAGGAATCCATTTTCGAGCGGGCCCATTTTGAGGGAGCGGACCTCACCTCAGCTGACCTAACCGACGCCAACTTCGTAGATACCTATTTCTACGGCGCCAACCTCTATCGAGCGACATTGTCCGGAACGGATCTTATGGGGGCCGATCTTCGCCGAGCAGTCTTGACCGAAGTCAACGCGCGCAACGCAAATTTTCAAGGCGCCCTGCTCGATGGGGCCCAACTGGACGGCGCTCGTCTGGTCGAAGCGGATCTGGAAGGCGCCTATCTTGACGAAGCCAATCTGACGAAGGCCAGCCTGCGAGACGCGCTGCTACGCGGAGCCGATCTCCGTTTTACGAATCTGCAATCGGCGGGTTTTCAGCAGGCCGATCTGGAGGGGGTAAACTTCGAGGGGGCGCGTCTCGTGAAAACGAATCTGCAGTCTGCCAACCTCAGAATGGCAATCTTCTTGCACGCGAATCTCGACCAGGCGGATTTCCGAGATGCGCGGCTGCCCCACGCGGTGCTGATCGGGGCACGAGGAACAGGCACGATCTTCACCAAAGCCGACCTGAGCGGCGTCTATGCGCCGAAGGTCTCACTTCAGCGCGCGCAATTTAATGAAGTGAATCTGGAATCGGCCAATCTAGTCGCAGCTGATTTGAGAGGCTCCAATTTCAGCCATGCCACGCTTACGCAAGCCAATTTCCAAGAAGCAAACTTACAAGGTGCCAACTTATCCGAAGCCGATCTCACCGGCGCGCAACTTGACGCAGCAGATATCCACCGTGCAACGTTGCATGGAGCCAACCTGTCTTCGGTCTCCGGCTTGACGCAGGCCCAGCTCAATACAGCCTGCCTGGACGAGCAGACGAAACTACCAGCGAAACTCAGCCGCCCAGCACCCTGTGCGACGGCCAAGACCAAGCGTTAGGGCTTTCGGTTCTATATGAAGCTCCCCCGCAGCAGCCTACTCTGCCGAAACAGCCGCTTCGGCTGCGAAGGCCGGAAGCTTCGGGATATTTGGCGAAGAAGAATAAAAATGACACTTGCAATCTTCCCCCATTTAAGAGCAAAATTCACAGCCAACTCCATTGTACGAGCCCGCGACCATCTGGAAGTTAGCTTATGGCAACTCAACAGGAACGACGGGATAGTGAGCGCATACCCTGCAAACTCGTGTGCTCTTTCGACTTGACGACGCCTGCGGGCGCTAACGCGGTGAAGTTGACAACGGGATCCGGGCACGTCATCAATCGAAGTGGCAGGGGCCTGCTGCTCTTGCTTCCAGAGAAAGTGAACAACCATCAGGTGGTTGAGATTCAGGTGCCCTCAGAGGTGAGGAAAGAGGAGCGCACCCAAATCGTGGAAGTTTGTTGGACTCGCCCTATTGAGGTGGACGCCCAAGACAAGATGTACCTAGCTGGCACGCGTTTCCTGTTTGAGCTTCCTCCTCCTGGTCAGCCGCCGCAGCTTCGCTAACGCCACAACACCCGCCTCCGACGCCACAGCCATTCATTCAGGTTATTTGATGTCCGGCGCCTGACCGATGATGTGAACCCTTGGACCACGATGTAGTGAAATCACGCGCTCGTCGTTCGTCTCACTTCCTAACACCCACTCGAACAGCCTCTTCGCGTCATTGAGCTCAGGATCTCTCGGCGCCCCATACTGTTCCTTCTGCATCGACTCATCGTAGAGACCGATACAGCCGTGCGAGGCTGGATAGCCCGGCATGTCACGCCCATGAATCCAGTACGACACCCCGGTCCGATTCACATGGAACCGGAGCGCGTAATTCATCGGATATGGTCTGTCCGTTCGTTCGATTATATAGAGGCTGGATTGATGTTGCAGACGGGCCGCAGTCAGACGGAACTCTCCCGTTGGTGTTTCGTTGAGTCCATTCCCGGAGGCGATGGGGGACTTGAAGCGAAGGGCTCCAAATTCATAGGCTCCGAGATACTGTTCCGCCAGATCGATTAAAATGAATCGCTCATCCTCTTCTGCGGCTTCATAGAACAACGGGAGTGGAGAAAATAATTTCAGATCCTCGATCCGCCTCGGGACTTTGATCGAGAGACCAGGGCGCGCGTGACGCCGATCGATCCGATTGAATCGTGCAACGTCCTCCCAGCCTTCGCCAAATATCCTCTCTAACGATCCGCCTCGTGGGATGATTCGGCAGGTCCACTCCACCATGACATCACTGGGGTACTGAACCTCGCAGGGCCCGTGATGCTTCTTGGGGGAATCGGCTTGTGAGACAGCGGGAAAGACCGTGACCACCATCACGGTCACGGTAATTAGCGAACTCCAGAACGGCCTGAACATAGCGGTGAACATGATCGATAAACTTGTGAGCACTCCGGCATTGAACCATACAACGATCTCCGCAGGACGCTCAAACAGGCTGTCCAGCAAGGCCGCAGCCGATGGACGCACCGGAGGCGTAGCCTCAGGGCTACGTTGAGGATGCGTTCGAGGCGAGAACGAAGCTGGCAGCCTGTTTCAGCGTCCGATTAAGACCAATACTGCGAGGCTTTCGTGTATCCAAACACCAGATCCCGACGCGCCAGGATCCCAACGAGCTTGCCGTTCCGAACCACAGGCACCCGCGTGATATAGCGATCCTGAAATAGATTCGCAATCTCCTCTAGCTTCATATCCTCGGTGCCAGTCACCGGATGGGTGCTCATCATTTCGACGGCCATTACCTTTCGCAGATCGCGGCCCTCGATCATCGCCTGAAGCAGATCGTACTCGCTGATAAGGCCGACCAAAGTTCGATCCTCTTCCACTACCGGCAGGCTGCCGAAGTTTCGCTGGGTCATCAGCCGGCTGATGGTCAAAGCATCGGTCCTGGTCCCACAAGTAAAGACCGCGTCCTGCATCAATTGCCCCACCGTCAAGGTCTTCGGATCGCAGGCCGTCGCAAAGAATTCTGTTTTTCGCATAGCCTCCCTCCATTCTCACTCTTGATCTAAACCCATGTGGCACGACAAAAGAGCATCCCCGCAGGCTGCTCAAAATGACTGTCAGTAAGGCCGCAGCCGACGAAAGCACCGGAGGCGTACCCTCTGGGGTACGTTGAGGATGCTTTCAAGGCGAGAACGAAGCTGGCGGGCATTTTCAGCTGCCTGCCCGCCCGGCCGCCAGATACGCACGTAAAACATCCCGCCTGGCAATGATGCCCACGAGCTTGTCTTTGGCGTCCACCACCGGCACACGAATCAAATCGCTGGCTCTGAACACATGAACCAGCGTCGGGAGCATTGCTTCCGGGTGGATCGAATAGGGGTTACACGTCATGATCTCACTGGCAGAGACGGCACCAAACTTGTGCCCGTCATCCAATGCGGCCAGCAAATCATGTTCGCTGACGATGCCCAGGAGCTTGTCTTTGGCATCCACCACCGGCACAGCTCCGAACCCCTTGATCATGAGCGACGCGATGACGTCGCCTTTGGTCTTGAGATGAGCCGACTGCACCCGTTTCTGCATGACCTGCTTGACCGTCATCAGGCCAAACTCCTTCTTCGTACCTCTCCTGACCTTCTTCGGCTTCTTCTTTGTCGACATATCTCCCCCTCCTCATAAACCTAGCTGGCTAGCGAGCGTTTATTTGGTTCATTTGGTTTGTTTAGTTTGTTTGGTTGATCTAATTCAGCTGGTTAGTTCCGTTCAACCAAATAACCAAACAGACCAAATAAACAAGACAGACTGACGCCAATCACCACAGTGGCGGTCACCTTTCTGCTGCAAAATGCCGCAGTAACAACCGTAACCGGAACGCCATTCCTCTTCATAACCCCTCGTACTGGCAAAACTATACAGGCCTCTAGCCTCTAACCACGCGCCTCTCGCCTAAACACAGGCACATCCAATGCAGAACTGATACCCGGAATGGTCAGTGTGTTTTTGGCGTCAATGAAGAAGGGAGCCTCTCATGAGAATTCTTTGCGCGGTGGATGGGTCTGAATGCTCGCGGTGGGGAGTACAGGCACTCGAAGCGCTTGCCGACCGAGAGCCGGAGACTGTGACGCTCCTCCATGTGGTCGATCCATCGGCCCTCCGAGCGGGCAGAGGCAGGAATCCGGTGGCGGAGAAGCGTGCCCTGGCCGCAATGGAAAAAGCCGGTGCCATACTCCTCCGTGAGGCAGAGCGAACCGCACGAGTCGCCCTCGGACAGGCTACGACCGGCCCCCGCACCACCCTCCACCACGTCTTAGCCCATGGTCCCCTCGCTCGGACGATCGTGCGACAGGCGCAGAGGGTCAAAGCCGATCTCATTCTCATCGGATCCCGAGGATTGAGAGACATCCGTGGATTCTTGATGGGAAGCATCTCTCGGCAGATCGCGTCGATCGCCCCCTGCTCCGTCCTCGTCGTGAAACAACCGCTCCCGCAGCTGAGGCATGTGATCCTCGCCGTCGATGACTCGAAGCAGTCCCGAGCCGCTGCTCGATTTCTTCGATCCCGCATTCTTCCGGAGTCCGCCACAACCACCATCTTCTCCTCTGCCGAAAGACCGGTGACTGACTTGGCCGTTCGATACTTGTCCAAAGCCCAAGTCGCAGAATTGGAGCAACCAGTCCTCGAACGCGCCACGCGACTGGTCACATCATTGCGGGATGAATTCCTGAAAGAAGGCTACGCCATCGTCACAAATGTGCAGATGGACCACGTTATCGACACCATCGTCAAACAGGTGGAGGCGGATCATGCCGACCTCCTGGTGATCGGGTCTCGCGAGTTGACCAAAAGCGAGCGACTCCATCTCGGCAGCGTCTCGGAGAGTCTCCTGAGACACGCCCCTTGCTCCGTCCTGATCGTGCGAGGCCGGCGTGTCTGATCTCGACAAACCACCGCTCCACCAACTGACGGTTGCTGAAATCTTCACACGCCTGGAAACCAAGGAAGGCGGCTTGTCGCCCGAAGAGGCACAGCAGCGGCTCAGCAAGTATGGCCCCAATGTTCTGGAGGTGACGGATCACTATTCACTGATTCGAGGATTCCTCCACCAATTCACTCACTTCCTGGCCATGTTGCTCTGGGTCGCCGTCGCCCTGGCGTTCACGGCAGACTTCATGAAGCCGGGCGAAGGCATGGCCACGCTCGGCTGGGCGATCCTCGGTGTAATCGTCATCAACGCCGTCTTTGCCTTCTTTCAAGAATATAAAGCGGAACGAGCCGTACATGCTCTCCATCGACTTCTTCCTGCCAGAGCATGGGTCCTTCGAAGCAACCAACCGCTTGATATCTCCCGGGACGAAATCGTGCCAGGCGACGTGCTCTTGATCGAGGAAGGAGAGCAGATCTCTGCCGACGGGCGGCTCATTGAAGCAGCCGACATGCTGGTCGACACCTCCTCTCTCACAGGCGAATCCCAACCGAAGCGGCGGACGGCGGAGCCGGTCATCGATGGACATCTCCTGGACATTCCCAATCTCGTATTCGCCGGCATCCCCGTGCTCTCCGGCAGAGGTAAGGCAGTCGTGTTCGCCACCGGCATGCAGACGGAATTCGGTAAGATCGCCCGCCTATCCACAAGCGTGGAGACAGGCCTCAGCCCGCTGCAGAAAGAGATCGCAAAAGTCACCCATGTCGTCGCAATCCTGTCAGTCGCCATGGGGGGAGTCTTTTTCGTCATCGGCGTCTCCATGGGTTTGGGCTTCTGGATCAGCGCAATCTTCGGAATCGGCATCATCGTGGCGAATGTTCCGGAAGGACTGCTCCCCACCGTGACGCTGGCCTTGGCGTTGGGCAGCCAGCGCATGGCCAAACGCCACGCACTCATCAAGCAACTGACGTCCGTTGAAACCTTGGGTTGCACCACCGTCATCTGCACGGACAAGACAGGGACACTGACCGAGAACCGGATGCGCGTGGTTCGTTTCTATATGGACCATCTCGAAATCGAGGTGCAGGCAAGCTGTTTGGTGATCGCCGGACGCACGACCAGCGCGATCGAGGCCGAGGAGTATGCGCCGCTCTTCGATGCGATCATCCACTGCCACAATGCCAAACGCCTGCGGCGGACCGACGACCGCTCCGCTGTCACGGGCGATCCAACCGAAGTGGCCCTGGTCGAGTTCGCACTGGATCACGAACTCCTCCAGCAAGAACCGTTACCCCGGATGGGCGAACTCCCGTTCGACGCGGATCGGAAGCGCATGACCACCCTCCATTGGCGTGAGGGACGGCTCGTGGCCTTTGTGAAGGGAGCACCGGAATCGCTCGTGCCCCTCTGCAAACAGATACGTCACCAGGGCACTCTATCACCGATAAGTCAGGAAGACTTCCGGCGCATCATGGAACAAAGCCAGACCTTCGCGCACCAGGCCTATCGGGTCCTGGCTGTGGCTATGCGAGAAATTGAGACGGGTGTCGAAAAGCTAGACATCGACCAGGTGGAACAGGATCTCACCTTCCTCGGTCTCGTGGCGATGATAGATCCCCCGCGCCACGAAGTGCCTGAGGCCATCGCGCGCTGCCGCCAAGCCGGTGTCCGCACCATCATGATTACCGGCGACCATCCGCTTACGGCCCTGGCCATCGCCCGCCAGATCGGATTGGCGCCGAAAGAGTCCCTCACCGAGCCGGACGGAGACTATCCCGCGATCGAAGGGCACCAGGTCGAAACGATGAGCGATGAGGCGCTACGTCGGCTCCTGACGCCCACCCGCCCTGACAAGGCTGAGCCGATCTTCGCGCGCATGGCCCCCCGGCACAAGATGCGCGTGGTGTCTGTGCTGAAAGACATGGGCGAAGTGGTGGCCGTCACTGGCGACGGTGTGAATGATGCCCCGGCCATCAAGAAAGCCGATATCGGCATTGCGATGGGGATCGCCGGAACCGACGTGGCGAAAGAAACGGCGGACATGATTTTGCTCGACGACAACTTTGCGACCATCGTCAATGCCATTGAAGAAGGCCGAACGGTATTTGACAACATCAGAAAGTTTGCCACTTATGTGCTCGTGAGTAACGTGCCGGAAGTGGTCCCTTACTTGGCCTATGGATTTCTAGGGATGCCATTGGCCCTCACCATCCCGCAGGTCCTGGCGATTGACCTGGGCACCGACATGGTTCCGGCCATTGCGCTGGGAGCAGAGCCCCCTCATCCTGGTATCATGGATGTCCCGCCACGCCCAAAAAGCGAGCGGTTACTCACCGTTCCGCTCCTGCTCAAAACCTATTTCTTCCTGGGGCTGAACTCGGCATTCATGGCCATGGGTGGCTTTTTCCTCTATCTCTTTGCAAACGGCTGGAGTTGGGGAACCCCGTTGGACTGGTCCTCCCCTTTATATAAGGAGGCGACAACGGTGACTTTTGCCGCGATAGTCTTGGCACAGGTCGCCAACGTCTTTTCCTGCCGATCCAATCGGCTGTCGGTGACTCGATTCGGATGGTTCAGTAACCCGCTCATTCTATGGGGAGTCGTCATTGAGATCACCATCCTTGCGTTGATTACGTACACCCCCTTGGGGAACGACATCTTCCGAACGGGCCCCTTGCCTGCCTGGATCTTCGGGCCACTTGCGCTGGGTGCCCTTGTGCTGTTATTCGCAGAAGAAGCCCGTAAGATCATCGTGAACCGATTCACAAACAGTCGCGCGGGCGGAGCGAAGCAACGACCACTATAAATAGTCCCTCCGAGCTTGCTCGTTGCCCTCTTTTTCCCTAGCACGGGGCGGATGGAACGGATATGCGGTGAGGCTCGCGCCATAGCGGGCGCTGCCAATTAGGAGGCTGAAACGATGCCGACTGCGACGGCATTGCGATGTTTCATCGCAGTGTTAGAGGAGCAGTCGGAAGACGGCAAACCAGTGGGTGGGGCCGACACAGGTCAACGCATTATGGCGCGACCGAACCGCGTACCGTTCGTCAGCCTGCCCCACCTCCTGACTCGCCCCTGCTCACCCCTATTCCTTTGCCTGAACCCCTGGATGATAGGTGCCGTATACATACACGGGGATGGACAGGTGGCCGAGGTGTTTCTCTATTAGCGGCTTCACATCCTTCCAGTCGAGCCCGCCCACGCCAGTGGCCAATCGTGGAAGCGCAACCGTCTTGAACTTCTCAGCTTCGATCACCTTG
>CXWL01105305.1_pt1 | contig 18845 bp, 18 predicted proteins | sample 590931 | NCBI WGS metagenome assembly CXWL01 (sample SAMEA3498368, study PRJEB10139) | groundwater metagenome | biome: water well; material: biofilm material | place: Germany | collected 2015-04-27 | reverse complement strand
CCATCCATCGAGCATCCTCGACGTGCGCGATGGCGGCTGGATGGGATGGATCGGCGTGGGGGCCGGTGTTGCGGCGGCAGCCTTGCTGGGTTGGCGCCGAAAGGCGCAACGCCCGGCGCTGGCGGCGGGAACTGCAGCCGGCCTGGCATTGTGGCTGGGGGTGGCGCTCATTGCCGCGCTGCAGCCGAAGCTCGAGATTGGCATTCCCGCCGTTGACCTGACCAATCTGCTTGGCGAGCCGAAGCAATTGCAGGCCTTCGGCGGCAAGCCGCTGGTGGTCAATCTGTGGGCCAGCTGGTGTCCGCCGTGCCGGCGGGAAATGCCGCTGATGCGCGAGGCGCAGTTGCGCCACGCGGACGTCAACTTCGTCTTTGTCAATCAAATGGAATCGGCCGGCGCAGTGCGACGTTATCTGGAGGCATCGCACATCGATCTCGACAATGTCCTGCTCGACCAGCATTCGGCGCTGTCGTCGGCGATCGGTTCGCAGGCATTGCCTGCAACCTTGTTTTTTGACGCCAGGGGCAGGCTGGTCGAGCGCCGTCTGGGCGAGCTGTCGGCCGCCAGCCTGGCCCAGCGGCTTGCCGCAATTGCCGAGGTGCGCNNGCCGCCTTGATCACTGGCGGCGCTGCGCTTGTTGCCTCCACCATGGCGTTTTCAGCCGACGCCTATCCGAAAGCGATCCGCCAGGCCGTCGATTCGGGTGTCAAGGTGATTCGCCAGTTTCCCGCCGTCTCGGGACTGACAGGGTGGGTATTGGCGCAGGATGGCCATTATTCAACCGTCTATACCACCGCCGACAAGAAAACCTTGTTGGCAGGCGCGCTCATTGGCGAAGGCGGCGAAAGCATCAGCGCGCAGTACGAAGAAAAATATGTGCCGAAGCCAGATCTCGGCGTATTATTTTCACAGCTCGAGAAATCGAGCTTCGTTGCAGAAGGGGCCGTCACCGGCGCGAAAACGACTGTCTACGTGTTCGTCGACGCCAACTGTCCGTATTGTCATTCCGCGTGGCTTGCTTTTCAGTCATATGAAAAGGCCGGTCTGCAAGTGCGCTGGATTCCCGTGGCCACCCTCGGGCCGACCAGCATGCCAAAGGCGATCGAAGTCATGGTTGCGGCCGACAAGGTGGCTGCATTTCGCGCGATGGAAGCAAACCATGGCAAACCTTGGGCCCCTTCAACACAGTCCAGCGAGGCTGCGCAGCCGGGAGCTGCGGCGGCGATCCGCCGCAATGGAGAGTTGATGCAGCGATTCGGCATCGCCGGGACGCCCGGTTTGATCTGGAAAGACAAACAGGGCAAGGTCCAGATTCGCAGCGGCATGCCGCGCCTGTCGGAGTTTCCAGCGATTACCGGACTGCCGGAACAAAAGAACGATGACGCCGCGCTGGATAAATTTCGCTAGCATTCGGGCGTGGATATCCCCTCGACGACAAGCGTGGCGACGATGACGTCAGCCGCGCACTAACAAGAACTACTGGAGCCGCACATGACGATCAAATTTAAGTTTATAACGGCCGGCCTCGCGCTTGCCCTTGCCGGCAGTGTTGCCGCCCAATCGCCAGTGCCGCCATTCACGGCGCCGGCCGACTCGACCATCCCTTCGGGACCGAAGGGATTGGCGATTCAGGAAGGCAAGAAATTGCTGACCGAAACTCACCAGCGCCTCCCGAAGAATGTCGGCAATGGATTGAATTGCACCAGTTGCCACCTCGCTGGAGGAACCACCGCCAACGCCTCGCCTTGGGTAGGCATTTGGGGGGTGTTTCCCGAGTATCGCTCGCGCAGCGGAAAAGTCATTTCGCTGACGGAGCGGGTCAACGATTGCTTCCAGCGGTCGATGAATGGCAAGCCGCTCGCTTACGATTCGGCGGAAATGAACAATATCCTCGCCTATATGCAATGGCTGTCGACAGGCGTGCCGACCGGAACCAGCGTGAAGGGGCGCGGATTTGGTCCGCTGGATCAAAAACTGAAAGCCAACCCGGCGCACGGGCAGGATGTCTATGCGGCCAAGTGCGCCAGCTGCCACGGCGCCACCGGCGCCGGCACCAAGAACCCGGCCGGTGGTTATCTGTTCCCGCCAGTGGCAGGCAAGGATTCCTTCAACGACGGCGCCGGGATGGCTCGTACCTATACCGCCGCCGCGTTTGTCAAACACAACATGCCGCTCGGGCAGGGTGGCACACTGACTGATCAGGAGGCGCTCGACGTCGCCGAATATTTCACCCATTTGCCGCGGCCCGTTTACAAATTCAAGGCAAAGGATTGGCCGAAGGGTGATAAACCCAAGGACGCGCGTAGTTAATGTGGCAACGGGTATTGAGGCGCCAATGGCAGCGCTGTTGCACAGGTGCCTCAACTATTTAGTTTCGCCTGTAAATCATTAAAGTTGCTTTTGAAAATCTTTTGTTTCCGCAGATAATGAATATGCCGCAGATGATATTGCGGCTCATTTTACTTCGGAGCGATAGGATGAAATTACGTAACAAGATGGCGACTTGCATGGCGGTCGTTTTTACATTATTCGCCATTGCGCTGGGCGTTGCCATTGCTGGAATGCAAAATGCCGCGACGCAGTTCGATAAGTTTATCGAGCAGGACCAGGCATTTCTCGCCGCGAGCACCAATCTGTATGCGCAGGGACTGCAAATGGGCCAGGCGCTGCGCAACGTCATCCTGTCGCCCGCTAACCCGGTCGGTTACAAAAATCTCGATACAGCACGCGATTCATTTGCCAAAGAGATGGCGACCGCGCTGGCCTTGGCGCAGCATGATCCGGCGGTGTCGCAGACGCTGCGCAAGGTCAAGGCCTTGCAGGAGCGCCAATCGGAAATGCAGAAGAAAATCGCCGGCATGGCAAAGGACGATCAGGGCGCGGCGATCGAGAGCCTGAACAATGAAGAGACGCCGTTGTGGCGCCAGATTCGCGGCGAATTGCTCGATCTGATCAAGGCCAAGAATGCCGCTGTCGCCGTTGAGAAAGTCGAGCTTGCAAATCGGACCCATGCAGCGTTGGCATACAGCCTGCTGCTCGCTGCCGGCGCAATTATCGGCGGCGCGGGCGTCGCCTTCTGGCTCACCCGCAACGTCATGCGCCAACTGGGCGGCGAACCAGATTACGCCGCCTCGATTGCCGCATCGATCGCGGCAGGCGATCTGACGCGCCAGATCGACGTCGACAACGAGCGTAACTCCACCAGTCTGCTGTTTGCGATGCGCACGATGCAGGACAGCCTGGCCGCGCTGGTGCTGAAAGTACGTTCGGGAACCGATACGATTACGACGGCATCGAGCGAGATCGCCGCGGGAAATCTCGACCTGTCTGCCCGTACGGAAGAACAAGCCAGCTCGTTGGAAGAAACGGCGGCATCGATGGAGGAACTGACGTCGACGGTGCAGCAGAACGGCGACAGTGTGCGCCAGGCCAACCAGCTGGCCAATGCGGCGTCGGAAGTGGCCACCAAAGGCGGCGCTGCCGTTGCCGACGTGGTCGGCACGATGGAGTCGATCAATGCGTCGGCCAAGCGGATTGTCGACATCATCGGGGTGATCGACGGGATCGCGTTTCAGACCAACATTCTGGCGCTGAATGCGGCGGTCGAGGCGGCGCGCGCGGGGGAGCAGGGGCGCGGTTTTGCCGTGGTGGCATCCGAAGTGCGCAACCTGGCGCAGCGCAGCGCGGCAGCAGCCAAGGAAATCAAGGAACTGATCGGCGATTCGGTCGGCAAGGTCGAAGCGGGAAGCCGCATGGTCAATGCTGCCGGTGCGACGATGAGCGAAGTGGTCGCCAGCGTGAAGCGAGTGACCGACATCATGGGTGAGATCGCGCTGGCTGGACAGGAACAGAGTGCCGGCATCGCCCAGGTTAACCAGGCGATCGCGCAGATGGACCAGGTCACACAACAGAACGCCGCGCTGGTGGAGGAGGCCGCCGCTGCAGCCGATTCGATGCAGGAGCAGGCAAAACAGTTGTCGTCGGTGGTGGGCACGTTCAAGCTGGCCACCGGTGCGGCGCCATCGCGGCCGCTTGCCGATCACCGTGGACGCGCCAGCACGGCGCGCGCAACGCCGGCGCGCGCGCTGCTGCAGTAGCAGATAGCGTCAGTTTGCCCGGTCGATGCGACCCTCGAGCGCTGCGAGCGCTGCGGCCAGCGACTTCGCATCGATCTCGCCGACGTGGCGTGCGACAAGCTGACCGTGGCGATTGAAGAACAGCGTGGTTGGCATGCCGATGGAACCTGTCGCGCTGCCAACCTGGCGCAAGCGATCCGAGAACACGTTGCGCAGTGCCAGTCGCTGCGCGCGCAGAAAGTGTTCGATTTCCGGCAGCTCCTCCCCTTGGTTGACGAAAACGAATTGAACGTCGGAGTGCGTGCGTTGCGCGTCGTCGAGCAGCGGCATTTCGCGCCGGCATGGCGGGCACCAGCTGGCCCACAAGTTGATCACCAAGGGTCTGCCGCGGAACATCGCGAGGTTGACGGCGTCGCCGTCGAGACTGCGCACGACGATCGCCGGCGGCTGCATCGGAGCCGACAAGAAATAAGGCATCAGGATTGTTGCCAGCGCCCATGCGCAGCCGCCGCTGGCGAGAGCAATAGCCAACGGCTTGCGCAACATGGCCGAATGCCCGGCGCCGTGCGCCATCGCGAACGCTGCAAATATCGCGGCGACGTCGACGAAGCCGCCGTCGCGCAGATCCAGCAAGTGCAATGGTGCGGAAGTATAGACATCAAGGTGGGTCAGCACGAAACCGAGGCGGCCGGCCACGACGGCAGCAATGATCACCTTGCTCATCATTGGCCCGAGATTGATGCGCCGGTAACGCCAAAACCACCACGTTGCGGCAGCCATTGCCAGCAGCGCGATGCTTACCGTGTATAGCTGTGTCACATGTATCTCCGCATTCCAGACGCCAGTGCGATGCCGCCGGCGAAATTCCGCGAGGCAATTGTGCTGCAATGGTATGCTAAACGCGGCGCGTTAACGAACCATTAACGCGAGCCTGGCCTGGCCCGACGCATAGTGCGGCGAGTGCATGAATGGGCCACGAAACTTCTTGAGGTGAACATTGCGCGAAAAGATATTGCGATCCCGGATCCAATCGCTTGCCGCCGTCGTTCTTCTGGGCATCGCTCCCCCCGTGTTCGCGCGCCGGCCCAAGCTGGTGCTGGTGACTGCGGAAGATGTCGAGGATTCCAACCACGGCGCATGGCTAAAAATGATTTATGCCGATGCGTGTGCTCGGATTGGCTTCGACCTGGGCGTGCAATCGTATCCGGCGCTACGTTCGACGGCGATGTCCGATGCCGGCATGGTGGACGGTGAGATCAACCGGGTCAGTAGCTATGGCGCGATGCATCCTGACATGATCCGCATCGACCCCTCGCATTTCTCGATGAATTTTTCTGTGTACGGGTATCCCTCGCAGCGCGTTGGCGAAGGGTGGCGCGGTCTGTCGGAGTTCGGTCACCCGCGAATCGAATACCGCAACGGGGTGGTGCGATGTCGGGAAATGCTCGGCGCACTGTTGCCGGCATCGCAGGTTTCCGTCGCAAATAACGCGACCTTAGGGATTCGCAAACTCGCGCGGCGCCGCACTGACCTGTACATCGACATCGATAGCGTCGTCGAGCGCGCGCTGTTGCAGCCGCAATTCGCCAATGCCGGGATTCGGCGGCTGGCGGTTGTCGAGACAGTCGAAATGCATTGTTATCTCCATAAATCGAAGCGCGATCTGGTCCAGCCCTTGTCGGCAGCGTTGGCCGCGATTCTGAAGGATGGCAGCGTCGAACGGTATCGCAAGGCAGCATTTGCCGAGGCGAGCCGCCCGCAAACGCGGTTTTGATGCACATCAACGTATTCTTGGGACTGCATCAATACACTAAAGCGCAACGAATGTTCCGGAGAATGTATGAAATGGCGAAACAGTTCTGCGCAATACGGCTGGCTGTCTGCGGGTTTGCACTGGATTATGTTGTTCCTTCTCGTCGCGGTATACGCAAGCATGGAGCTGCGAGAATTCTACCCAAAAGGCAGCGCTACGCGCGAAGCGATGAAGACCTGGCACTACATGCTCGGACTTTGTGTCCTTGCGATGGCTGCCGTGCGCTTGGCGATTCATTTCATCGGGCCTTCCCCCGCCATTTCGCCGGCCCCGTCGAAATGGCAGGCCATGGCGGCACAGCTGACGAAAGTGGCGTTATATGTTTTCATGCTCGGTATGCCAGTGTTGGGTTGGATGCTTCTCAGCGTCAAAGGGGCGCCAATCCCGTTCTTTGGACTGCAGCTTCCCGCACTGCTGAACGAAAACAAGGCATTAGCGGAAACGGTGAAGGAAATCCATGANNGCTGCGCGATGACACGCTGCGCAGGATGCTGCCGACATGGCATTCACGGTAGTCGGCTTGCCGCATCGCTGCGGCAATTCCCCCCTGGATCGCTAAAATCGACTCATGCTCGTGATGCACTGGAGGGCAGTGTGCACGCGGCGGGGCCGCCAATGCAGAGGCCCCTGACTGATCTTGACGAACCGGGTACGCCAACCGGCATGGTTTATCCGGCTGGCTCGATTGACTGTGCCGCTCAGGGCGTCGTGGAGAATTCCTCGAAGGCGGCCAAGGCGTTGGCCGAATACATCGCGGATGGCCCGCCACCCATGTAGATTGCCATCCCGAGGGTCTCTTCGAGTTCGGCTTTTGTGGTGCCGAGCCGCACCAGTGCCTGGACGTGAAAGCCGATGCACGCATCGCAGTGGGCGGCCACGCCCAAGGCCAGCGCGATCAGTTCCTTGGTCTTCCGGTCGAGGGCGCCGTCGCGCGTGGCCGCACGCGCCAGGTCGCCGAACCCCTTCATCACTTCGGGGAGATCATTGCGCAGCGTGGCCAGTTGCTTCGATACCGATGCCGTCAGTTCGCCATAGCCGTTTGGTGCGGTGATCATTGTATTTTCCTCGTTGTAGTTGATTTTTTCATTTCGCAAGTGCGTAAGCCAAACGGCAGATACGCCGGACAAAAGCGAAATACGCCGGTAGCCAGCGGTATCACGCCGATCCAACCCCATGCGCCGATCACGCCAAGCAGGGTCGCCACGATCAGGCCCACCCCCGCCAAAATGCGCATTGCGCGGTCAATTCTTCCTATATTTTTTTGCATGACTATCCTTATCGAGTGAGTAAATGCGAACGTTCATGCCAAGGTCTATTGCACGTTTCATGCCAGCGGAGGTGAACGCGGATTTAACGATTGATAACAAGCACTTACNNCGCGAGCCGCGGAACGTGGCGAGCACCGCCGCGAGCGAATTTGAAGCAGCAGGGGCTGGCGCAGGGGGCGCCGTGGCCGGCGCCGTTGGCAGGTGCTCGGTCCGGATCACGCCGTCGTCAGCAAACAATCTGGCGCGTTCGAGCACGTTGCGCAATTCGCGGACGTTTCCCGGCCAGCTGCGCTGCTGCAATTGCGCCAGGGCACCCGGCTCGATCGTCAACTTGCGCTTGCCGGCGCCGGCGCGCTGAAGGAACGAATTGACCAGCAAGGTAATGTCTTCGGCACGTTCTCGCAGCGGCGGCAACGCTATCGGAAAGGCGCTGATGCGGTAATACAGGTCTTGCCGAAATTCACCGTTGGCCATCATTTTTTCCAGCGGTTTGTGGGTCGCGGCAACCAGCCGGAAATTGGCATGCAAGGTCTCGACGCCGCCGACGCGCCGATAGGTGCCCGATTCAATCAGGCGCAACAGCTTGACCTGCATCGCCAGCGGCACGTCGCCGATTTCGTCGAGAAAAAGCGTGCCGCCCTGCGCAGTTTCGACCAGTCCCGGTTTCCTCGTGGTGGCGCCGGTAAACGCGCCTTTCTCATGGCCGAACAATTCGCTTTCGAACAGCGTTTCGGTCAGGCCCGAGCAATCGACGACGACGAACGGGCCACCGGCGCGCTCGCTCGTTTCGTGCACCGCGCGCGCAAACAGTTCCTTGCCGGTGCCAGATTCGCCTAGCAGCAGCACCGGCAACGTCGACGGCGCCACCCGCTGCAGCGCCGCCAGCGCCAGGTTGAAGGCCGGCGAGCGGCCCACCAGCCCCTCGTCGCTGGGCCGCGCCGACGCGCTGCGCACCACCGAAAGCCGCTCCACGTAGGCTGTAATAGCGCCGTGCTCATCGAAGATCGGCCGCAGCTCCACCTCGACGTGCTCGGGGCCGCGCGGCGTATGGTGGATGTGCAGCACGCGGTCCGGGCCGCGCAGTTCCTGTGCCTTCTTCATAGGACAGTGTTCGCCGGCCTGGTCGCAGGGTACCTCGTAATGGTGCGAGATCCGGTAACACTTGTGACCCAGAAACGGTTGGTCGACGCTGCCGAATTGGCGCTGGTAGGCGGTGTTGGCCGCCAGGATGTTGTAGTCAGGATCGAGCACGATCATCGGGTGCGACTCGTGTTCGAGAAACGACACCAGCGACTGCACCTGCCCGGAAGGGGCCGGCGGATTGGCGGGAAATGGGGGCTGGCTGGTCATGGTTGGCTCCGGATGATGCATACATGTTGGCGCAGCACTGCCATGACTGTCAAGCGAGACTGCCACATGGCAGTCAGCTGCGGCGACGTGCTCNNAGGAGAGGACGAGGGCGTATATCGCCGGCGCCCAAAGGAGACATTCATGAGCAACACACAACTTCACGTCGAAGGTTTCTTCGATCCCGCCACCAGTACCGTCAGCTATCTGGTGCTTGACCCGGCCAGCCGCCGTTGCGCGCTGGTCGATAGCGTGCTGGACTACGATCCTAAATCGGGTCGCACTGCTACCCGTTCTGCCGACAAGCTGATTGCCCGCGTGGCCGAACTGGGGGCAGAGGTCGAGTGGATCCTCGAGACCCACGTCCATGCGGATCACCTGACGGCGGCNNATGGCGCGCGACGGCAGCCAGTTCGATCACCTGTTTGCCAACGACGAGCAGTTCAGCATCGGCAGGCTGCAATGCCGCGCGCTGCACACGCCAGGCCATACGCCGGCCTGCATGACCTACGCGGTCAGCAACAGCCATCAGCGGGCCGCGTTTGTCGGCGACACCCTGTTCATGCCGGACTACGGCACCGCGCGCTGCGATTTTCCAGGCGGCGACGCGCGCACGCTGTTCCGTTCGATCAACAAGGTCCTGAGCTTGCCGGAAGACACGGTGCTGTACATGTGCCACGACTACCAACCCGGTGGACGGGAGGTGCAATTCGTCAGCACCGTTGCCGAAGAGCGCGCCCACAATGTGCACGTCCGCAACGGCATCAGCGAAGAGGAATTCGTCGCCATGCGTACCAGGCGCGACGCCACGCTGGAGATGCCGACGCTGCTGCTGCCATCGGTCCAGGTCAACATGCGCGCCGGTCATNNCGCCAGGAATATCACGGAGACTGTTATGAAAATTCAACACCTTGCGCCAGGATTATCGGTATCGGAACAAATCCTGCCGGCGCAACTGGCCGAACTGAAAGCGGCCGGATATCGCGCCATCATTTGCAACCGTCCCGATGGCGAAGGCAACGACCAGCCCTTGTTCGCCGAGATCGAACGCGCGGCCCAGGGGGCCGGTATCGATGCCCATTACCTGCCGGCCGAATCGGGCAAGGTCACCGACGAGCAAGGGCTGGCTTTCGGCCAGTTGCTCGCCGCGCTGCCCAAGCCGGTGCTGGCGTATTGCCGCACCGGAATGCGTTCGACGACGATGTGGGCGCTGTCGCAAGCAGGGCAACAGCCGCTGCCGCAGATTGTCGATGCCGCCAGGAAGGCCGGTTTCGACATGAAAGGGGTGGTGCGGCGCATCGCCAACCACGGCCGAACGCCGCTCGACGTGGCCGAAGTCACGCATGCGGTGGTCATCATCGGCGGCGGCGCGGCCGGCATCGCGACCGCGTCGAGCCTGCTGGCGCGCGATCCCGGGCTCGATATCGCCATCATCGACCCGGCCGACGTGCACTATTACCAGCCCGGCTGGACCCTGGTCGGCTGCGGCGTATTCGATGCCGCTGAGACCGCCCGTACGATGGCATCGACGATTCCCCGCGGCGTCCACTGGATCAAGGCCGCGGTCGCCGCGTTTGAACCGGACAACAACGCCGTCATCCTCGATGGCTGCAGGGTCGTCAAGTACCAGCAGTTGGTGGTGTGCCCCGGCCTGAAGCTCGATTGGCACGCGATCGAAGGACTGTCCGAAACGCTCGGACGCAACGGCGTGACCTCGAATTACCTGTACCACCTCGCTCCCTACACCTGGGAGCTGGTGCGGAACCTGCGCGGCGGCCGCGCCATTTTCACGCAACCGCCGATGCCGATCAAATGTGCCGGCGCGCCGCAAAAAGCGATGTACTTGTCGGCGGATCACTGGAAGCGCAGTGGTATTCTCGATCAGATCCAGATCGAGTTCTGCAGTGCCGGCGCCGCGCTGTTTGGCGTAGCCGCCTATGTTCCGGCGCTGATGGAGTACATCAAGGCCTACAGCATCGACCTCAATTTTGGCTATACCCTGACGCGCGTCGATGGACCGTCTCGGACCGCCACTTTTTCGCGCCTCAATCCGGATGGCAGCAAGGACACGGTGACGCGCCAGTTCGATATGCTGCACGTGGTGCCGCCGCAGGTTGCGCCAGATTTCATTCGCGTCAGTCCGTTGGCCGACGCGGCCGGCTGGGTCGATGTCGATCCCGCCACCTTGCGCCACAAGACGTGGGGCAATATTCACGGGCTCGGCGATGCTACCAATACCAGCAACGCCAAGACTGCCGCCGCCGCCCGCAAGCAGGCCCCGGTGGTTGCCCACAATGTGCTGGCGGCGATGGGAAAGGCCAAGGGAAGCGCCCTTTACGACGGCTACGGTTCCTGTCCGCTGACGGTCGAACGAGGCAAGATCGTGCTCGCCGAATTCGCTTATGGCGGAAAGCTCGCGCCCAGCTTTCCGGCGTGGCTCATCGACGGCACGCGGCCGTCGCGGCTGGCGTGGTTTCTGAAAGAACGCATCCTGCCGCCGCTGTACTGGAAAGGCATGCTGAAGGGACGCGAGTGGATGGCGAAACCGGAATTGGCGGATTCCTGACAGGCCGCTCCTGCTGGCCATCGCGGACGGGGGATTGACCCATCGCAGTACCGAGCGCGGTTTTCCGAGCGCACGAAATAAAAACCTGCCTAGCCCGCGCAACCTGCCCGGGTGGTCGCATTGCCTGCATTCGAGGGCGCCTCCGCGAGAGCTGACGTTCCCGCCCCCGTGTCAGGCGAATTGCCAGACAGGTGGCTGCGACGACATCNNCCATCTGCATCATCGCCTCGAACGCGCGCTTGGCCGCAGCCCGATCCGGATCGGCGATCGCGGAGGTGAGGGCGCGCGGCGTGATCTGCCACGACAGGCCCCACTTGTCCTTGCACCAGCCGCAGGCGCTTTCCTGGCCGCCGTTGCTGACGATCGCGTTCCACAAGCGGTCGGTTTCGGCCTGGTCGTCGGTCGCAACCTGGAACGAGAACGCCTCGCTGTGTTTGAACTCCGGGCCACCGTTCAGCCCGATGCAGGGGATGCCCATCACGTTGAACTCGACCAGCAAGACGTCGCCCTGTTTGCCCGAGGGATAGTCGCCAGGCGCGCGATGAATCGCTCCCACCGCGCTATCCGGAAACGTTTTGGCGTAGAACTGTGCGGCTTCTTCTGCGGTACCGTCGAACCAAAGACAAATCGTGTTTTTGCTGACCATTTTTATTCTCCGATGGATGACAAATACATATCATAAGCCATGCAGCCTGCCCGATTTCTTGCGCGCCTGGCGTCCATTACGATGGCGCACACATTGGCGCGCTCCGCCAGGCGGTCGCCAGCGATCGCTTGATGTCGGTGACTGAAACGAAGACGTGGTCCCTGGCCCTTACTGCATGAACCAGCCGTGGCTGACGACGATCGACTGCCCGGTCAGCGCGTTGCTCGGGAAGCCGGCAAGGAACAGGGCGGTCTGGGCGACGTCGTCGACGGTGGTGAATTCGCCGTCGACGGTCTCTTTCAGCATCACGTTCTTGATGACGTCCGCTTCGCTGATGCCCAGCGCCTTGGCCTGTTCCGGAATCTGCTTTTCGACCAGTGGCGTGCGCACAAAGCCAGGGCAGATGACGTTGGCGCGCACGCCGTGCGCGGCGCCTTCCTTGGCCACCACCTTGCACAGCCCGATCAGGCCGTGCTTGGCGGTGACGTACGGCGCCTTCAGCACCGACGCCTCTTTCGAGTGGACCGAGCCCATGTAGATGACGCTGCCGCCGCGCTTTTGCGCGTACATCAGCTTGAGGCAGGCGCGGGTGGTCAGGAAAGCGCCATCGAGGTGAATCGCCAGCATCTTCTTCCAGTTCGCGAATTCATAGGACTCGATCGGCGCGACGATCTGGATGCCGGCGTTCGACACCAGGATGTCGACGCCGCCGAACTGCGCGGCGACGGCGGCAATGCCGGCGTCGACTTCCGCTTCGCTGGTGACGTCCATCGCCACCGCCATTGCGCGCTTGCCGGACGGGTCGAACTCGAGCGCGGTGGCCTGCGCCGCTTCCATGTTGAGGTCGGCGATGACGACCTTGGCGCCATTGTCCAGAAATACCTTCGCGATGTTCTTGCCGATGCCGCTGGCGGCGCCGGTGATGACGGCGACTTTATCTTGCAGGTTCATGTTGTGGCTCCTCGTGCGGGTTGGACCCGGCGGCGGCATGCCGGCGGGTCAGGAAATCGTAAATGGCCGGGCTTTGTTCGATCGACGGCAGCGCCAGCACGTTCGGGTGGGACAGCGTCACGCCCGCATCGTCGTAGCCGGCGCGCCAGTGTTCGAGCATCGTGCGGCGCGAAAATTCAAAGTCCTTCGACTGGCCCTCGTAAGTGGGCGAGCGGTACACCAGCTGGACGATGTTGTAGACCGCCTGGTCCGACGCCTTGGCCAGCAGCTTCGCTTGCGGCGAGGCGGCCAGCTCGGCCGGCATCTGCGCCAGCAGCTCGTTGAACGCGGTGCGCAGCTTTTCGAGCCGGCGGAAGTTGTCGGTGGCGGCGCGGGTGCGGCTGGAAAACTGCACTTCCTTCATGCGCACGGCCACCGCGCTGAGGTCTTGCGGCACGGCGCCGCCGGCGCTCCACAGGTCGACCTGCAGCACCAGCGTATCGAGGCCCGAGCGCGCCGACAGCACCCAGTCGAGCGGCGTGTTCGACACCAGTCCGCCGTCCCAGTAATGCTCGCCATCGATCTCGACCGCGTCGAAGCCGGGCGGCAGGGCGCCGCTGGCCATCACGTGCTCGGGGCGGATGGTGTCCTTCGCGTTGTCGAAATAGGCGAAGTTACCGGTGCGGACGTTGACCGCCCCCACGCTGAGGCGCATCTGCTTGCTGTTGATCAGGTCGAAGTCGACCAGCGCTTCCAGCGTCGAGCGCAGCGGGCTGGTGTCGTAGTAGCTCGGCGCGCCGCCCTTCACCCACGGCAGGTACGGCGGCGGCATGCGCGGCTCGAAAAATCCGGGCACGCCCTTCGCCATTACGCCGCCCGCGGCCATCTGGTTGACCCAGCCGCGCATCGTGTCGCTCATCAGCAGCGGCGCCCAGAACTGGCTGGCGCCAAGGTCGCTGGCGTCGCTCACTTTTTCCCAGAAGCTGCGCAGGCGCGCCACCCGGTCGGCGTGCGGATTGCCGGCGATGATGGCGCTGTTGATGGCGCCGATCGAGATGCCGGCCACCCAGGTCGGCTCGATCCCGGCTTCGAGCAGGCGCTCGTAGACGCCGGCCTGATAGGCGCCGAGCGCGCCGCCGCCTTGCAGCAGCAGGGCGATGCTCTGGAACGGCGTCGCGCACGGCTTTGGCACCTCCGGCGGCGCGGCGTCGGCGGGGCGGTCGGTAGCCGCGGCCGGCGCGCGCTTATTCACGCTCGGGCACCGGCACGTTGAAGCCGTTGAGCGTGGTCGACACCATCGAATACAGCCCGACCAGGTAGATCATTTCATTGGTGCCGTGCTGGCCGAACGTCTCGATCGCCAGCCGGTAAATCGGCTCGGGCAGCGTGCCGCCGCGGCATAGCGCGTACGCCAGGTCGAAGGCAATGCTTTCGTCCCTGGCCAGGTCGTTCGGCTTGAGGTCGGCGACCAGCGTGGCCAGGCGTTCGGGCGACATCTTCGCGCGCTCGGCGACGGCGATGTGCGCATAGATTTCGTAGGCGGCGTCGAAGCGCGCGCCGACCACCAGGATGACGACCTGGCGCACGTTGTCGGGCAGTGTCGCGTTGGCGGTCATCGCCAGCGTCAGGTCCCAGATCGCCTTGCCGATGGCCGGCTCGTGCAGCCACGGGTTCCATGGCCCCATCAGCGCGCCGTCCTCGCGCTCTGTCTGGAAGGCGTTGAAGCTGGAGGCGATACCCTTGCGCATCTCGTCGTACAAAGGCTTTTGTTCGGGCGTGAGGTCACGCGGGGAAATCAGCGGCAAGCGCATCGGGAGTCCAGTTGTCGGATCAAGTCGGAGGCGCCGGCGTACGTACCTAAGCGGCGACGTCCGCCGTGAGCGCGGCATCAGGCACGATACCCCATCCGCATGAAACGCATGCGCGTTCGGCTGCAACTTAAGGACTGCTTAAGGATCGATGCGCCGCGCGTGTGGCGCAAACTCGGGCATGCGGCGTAGAATATGTTTGTCCCCATCTACTTTTGCAGAAGGCATCATGAGCATTTCGCCCGATTCCATCGCCGCCGGTTCCAACCCCCATTACACAGCCAAGGAAACGCGCCATCGCATCTTCTCGATCGTGGCGGCATCGTCGGGCAACCTGGTCGAATGGTTCGACTTCTACGTCTACGCGTTCACCTCGCTCTACTTTGCGGCAGCGTTCTTTCCAAAATCGGATCCCACCGCGCAGCTGCTCAATACCGCCGGCGTGTTTGCGGCCGGCTTCCTGATGCGGCCCATCGGCGGCTGGTTGTTCGGGCGGATCGCCGATCGCAAGGGGCGCAAGATTTCGATGGTGATCTCGGTGATGATGATGTGCGGCGGCTCGTTGCTGATCGCCTGCCTGCCGACTTACGCGACGATCGGCGCCTGGGCGCCGTTCCTGCTGCTCGTCGCCCGCCTGTTCCAGGGGCTGTCGGTCGGCGGCGAGTACGGCACCACGGCGACCTACATGAGCGAAATTGCGCTGCGCGGCCAGCGCGGCTTCTTCTCGTCGTTCCAGTACGTCACGCTGATCGGCGGCCAGCTGCTCGCCGTGCTGGTGGTGGTGCTGCTGCAGCAAACGCTCAGTACCGAGGACCTGCACGCGTGGGGATGGCGCATTCCTTTCGTGATCGGCGCGATGACCGCCGTGGTCGCACTTTACCTGCGCCGCAGCCTGACCGAATCGGCCAGCGCCGAAAGCCGCGCGAACAAGGAGGCCGGCACCATCGCCGGCCTGTTCCGGCACCATAAGGCGGCGTTCTTCACCGTGCTCGGTTACACGGCGGGCGGCTCGCTGATTTTCTACACCTTCACCACCTACATGCAGAAGTACCTGGTCAATTCGGCCGGCATGTCGATCAAGTCGGCCAGCACGGTGATGACCTTCGCCTTGTTCACCTACATGTGCCTGCAACCGCTGTTTGGCGCCTTGTCGGACCGTATCGGCCGGCGCAACAACATGCTCGCGTTCGGCCTGCTCGGCACGATCGCCACCGTGCCGATCATGATGACGCTGCACCAGGTGACCAATCCGTATATTGCGTTCTTCCTGATCATCCTGGCGCTCGCCATCGTCAGCTTCTACACGTCGATCAGCGGCATCGTCAAGGCGGAGATGTTCCCGCCCGAAGTGCGCGCGCTCGGTGTCGGCCTGGCGTATGCCATCTCGAACGCGATCTTCGGCGGCTCGGCCGAATATGTCGCGCTCGGCCTCAAGTCGATGGGGCATGAGTCGGCGTTCTTCTGGTACGTGACGGTGATGATGGCGATTGCCTTCCTGGTCGCCTTGCGCCTGCCGCGCACGCCGACGTTTTTGCGTGACGACCATTAAGCATCGAATCGCATGACCTTGACCGCGACGCCTTCGATCCGTTCCGCCTTCACACCGGCGGGAAAGCTGCGCGCATCCATCAATCTCGGCAATCCGATCCTGGCGAACAGTGGCGCCGATGGCAGTCCCGGTGGCGTGTCGGTCGACCTGGCGCGCGAGTTCGCACGGGTACTCGGCGCCGACCTCGAGCTGGTGGTGTTCGATGCTGCCGGCAAGTCGGTCGAGGCGGTTGCCGAAGAACGCGCCGATTTCGGCTTCTTCGCGATCGACCCGGTGCGCGGCGCCGACATCGCGTTCACCGCGCCATACGTGCTGATCGAAGGCTTCTACCTGGTCAGGGATGCGTCGCCGATCCGCACCAACGCGCAGGTCGATGCGGCGGGCAACCGCGTCATCGTCGGCAAGGGCAGTGCCTACGACCTGTTCTTGACGCGCGAATTGAAGTTCGCAGCGATATTGCGCGCGCCGACGTCGCCCACTGTGGTCGCGACGTTCATCGAGAGCGGGGCGGAAGTGGCCGCCGGCGTCAGGCAGCAGCTTGAGGCCGACGCCGCGAAGCAGGGCGGCTTGCGCTTGCTGGACGAGCGCTTCATGGTGATCCAGCAGGCCATGGGCGTGCCAAAGAGCCGTGGTCCCGAGGCGGCAGAATTCCTCACCAGGTTCGTCGAACACATGAAGGCAAGCGGTTTTGTCGCCGACGCTCTGCAGCGCCACCAGATCAAAGGTGCGTCGGTGGCGCCTTTGCGCTAATCGTCACTGAGTAGTTGTTCGGTCTTCGCTTTCGTGACGCGCTTTTTGCGGCTCCCGCGAGTTGCCGCCACCACGCTCACTCCCAGCAAGGCGAAACTCAGCATCGCGCCGAGAGAAGGTGACGCCAGCCAGCGAAGGGGCTGGCCAGGCGTTTCGGATGGCTCCTCTTGCTGCGGGTCGGACGAGGATCGATGCAGGGACGGACTATTCTCGGGCTCACCGACAAGGAGTGGAATCATTTCTCTGGTGAGCGCTGCGATGTCCTGGGGGCCTCTGCTCGACAGCCAGTTGGCGTCCCGCACGACTTCTTCGTTGAGCCAGGTTGCGCCGGCATTCACCATGTCATCCCTCACGCCGGGCCACGACGTCAGCGTGCGGTTTTTCGCCAGCCCGGCCGACGCAAGGATGAGTGGTGCCTGGGACATCAATACGATCGGCCTGGCGAGGGCGTTCAGGTCGCGTACGAAGTCGCGCGCCTGCGATGACTGGCGAAGAAGATCCGGACTGATATAGCCGCCCGGAATCAGAAGCCCATCGTAGTCATCGGCGCGCGCGTCGTGCACTGTCTGGTCGACCTGGACCAGATCGGCCGGCTGGTGCACCTCCATGCCACGTATCCTGCCGGAATGCAGGGAGACGATCACGACTTTCGCGCCCGCCTCCTTGAGCGCTGCAACTGGCGTCTCCAGTTCCACCTTTTCAAACCCATCCGCCGCCAACACGGCAATGCGCTTTCCAGCCAGTTTCTTGTTCGCGTTCATTTTGTCCTCCCGTTGAATCTCCCTTTCTACAGAGTTGCCCGGCGTGCTTTTAGTTCCACGAGGACGCGTTCAAAGGGCAAACGGCTAGGCGCCGAGCGCGGGCACCAGGAAATCGACGAAGGTGCGCACCTTGGCCGACAGGTGCTTGCGGCTCGGGTAGAGCGCGTAGACGCCGAGTTCGGCCGATTGCCACTCCGGCAGCACGCGCACCAGCCTGCCTGCCGCGATGTCATCGCCGACGATGAAGTGGGGCTGGAACACGACGCCGGCGCCGCCGAGCGCGGCCAGTCGGATGATGTCGCCGTTGTCCGCCCGGATCGGCCCGGAGATGGGGACGGTGACCGGGCCGCCGGGGCCCTCGAGACGCCAGTCGGCGCCGGTGTTTGTCAGCGTGTAGCCGAGGCATGCGTGCTGGGCCAGATCGGCTGGCGTTTGCGGTGCGCCGTGCCTGGCCAGATAGGTCGGCGCCGCGCAGACGACGCTGCGAACGCCACCGAGCTTGCGGGCAATGAGGTCCGATTGCGGCATCGCGCCGATGCGGATCGCCAGGTCGAAGCCTTCGTCGATCAGGTCGACTTTGCGGTCGCTGAGAGAAATGTCGAGTTGCACCTGGGGATAGGCTTGCGTGTAGTCGCCGATGATGGCGCCAAGGCGATGTTGCCCGTACGACAGCGGAATCGTCACCCTGAGCACGCCTTGCGGCATGCGCGTCATCTGGCCGGCGATCTGTTCGGCCTCCTCGACATCGCCCATGATCTGGGTGCTGCGCTCGTAGAACTCGCGCCCCGTTTCGGTCAGGCTCAGGCGGCGCGTCGTCCTGTTCATCAGCCGCGTTCCGAGGTGCTCTTCCAGCTTCTGGATTTGCTTCGATACCATCGCCCTGGAAATCTCCAGCTTGTCGGCCGCCGCGGCAAAGCTGCCGCCGTCAACGACCGCTACATACATTCTCATAGAAGCAAACAGATCCATGGCGGCCCATTGTCAATCAAATGGAAATAGTCTAGTCGCTGAACGCATCTTTATCAACCAGTTCAAACTAGTTACCATGGTTGCTTCTTCATGCGAGGTGCACCATGTCTCCACTACCGACCATCTTCGTTTCACACGGATCGCCCATGCTGGCGCTGCAGGACAGTCCTGCGCGCCGCTTCCTGCAGGGTTTGGGCCGAAGCCTGCCGCGCCCCAAAGCGATCGTTGTCGTCTCCGCGCACTGGGAGACAGCGGGCGCCCCGGCGGTATCGCTGGCCGGGCAGCCTGAAACGATCCACGATTTCGGCGGCTTCCCGCAGGCGCTGTTCGATATGCGTTATCAGCCCGCCGGCGCGCCGGAA
>CXWL01002758.1_pt2 | contig 18845 bp, 19 predicted proteins | sample 590931 | NCBI WGS metagenome assembly CXWL01 (sample SAMEA3498368, study PRJEB10139) | groundwater metagenome | biome: water well; material: biofilm material | place: Germany | collected 2015-04-27 | reverse complement strand
CACCACCAAAGAATCCGGCCCGCGATTCACCAAATCGCCCACCAGCCAAAGCTGGTCATGGCTCGCATCAAACTGAATTTTGTCCAGCAACTGCACCAGCTCTACATGGCAGCCCTGCACATCGCCTATTGCATAAATCGCCATCGCATTTCCTTAGCGTGTTTCCCCGTAATGAGCCTATCAGATTTTTGTGTAGATTCGATGAAATCCCGCACTGATTTTCATTTTGGTAAAGGCTGAAAGCAAGCTTTTCTGCTAAAGTGCGCGCCATGAATCTCACCAGCAGTCAGCTCTATTTACGCCTTCTTGGTTACGTCAAACCTTACTGGCGAGTCTTCGCAATTTCCATACTCGGCACAGCCATCACAGCAGCGACTGAACCCCTGTTGCCCGCCTTGTTGAAACCCTTGTTGGATGGCACATTTGTTCACAAAGATAACACCATCATGCAGCTTGCGCCGCTATTCATTTTGGTAATTTTTTTCGTGCGCGGCGTTGCTTCTTTTGTTGCTGCCTACGCTATCGGTTGGGTGGGCAATAAAGTTGTAATGGATTTACGCGACGAAATGTTTCACAAACTACTCACGCTGCCAACCCGCTATTACGACGATCACGCGACGGGAAATCTCATCTCCAAGCTGACCTTTGACGTAACGCAAGTAACTGCTGCCGCCACCAACGTGGTGACGGTTTTGATCCGCGACTCCATCATCATCGTCGGGTTGCTCGGCTGGCTGTTTTACCTCAACTGGAAACTTACGCTGCTCAGCTTGGTGATGGCTCCCATCATTGCAATGATGCTAAAGGTTATCAACGCTCGCTTACGTGATGCCAGCCGCGATTCGCAACGCGCCATGGGAGACATCACCCAAGTTATCGAAGAAAGCATTGCAGCGCACAAAGTGGTCAAGCTGTTTGGCGGACAGCAATATGAGGGCGACCGCTTCAACGAGCAAGCCAACTGGGTGCGCCGCCACACCATGAAGCAAACCATGGCAGCGGCAATCAATGTCCCTGCCGTGCAAATGATTGCGGCTATCGCGCTTTCCATTATTGTTTATCTCGCTACGGTGCAATCCCGCAGCGATGAAACTACGGTTGGCGGATTCCTTTCATTTATTGCAGCCATGCTGATGCTAACCGCACCAATTAAGCGTTTAACAGGGGTTAGCGAATACCTGCAACGCGGTCTTGCGGCCTCAGAAAGCGTGTTTGAATTGCTTGATACCCCCGGCGAAATTAACAATGGGGAAGCTCAAATCGGACGCGCTGCGGGACACATTTCGTTTGAACACGTGAGCCTGTCCTACCAGCAGGATGACCGCTTGGCATTGCGCGACATCGATCTGGAAATTCCCGCCGGGCAATCTGTCGCATTGGTGGGCGCGTCGGGTAGCGGAAAAACTACCATGGCAAATCTCGTTCCACGATTTTATTTGCCCAGTAGCGGACGCATTACACTGGACGGACACGATCTTGCTGATCTTACACTGGCTAGTTTGCGCGCCAACATCGCACTGGTAAGTCAGGAAGTCGTGTTGTTCAATGACACCATTTCAGCCAACATCGCCTACGGTCAGATGCGTGAAGTGCCCGAAGCAGAAATTATTGCTGCCGCGCAGGCTGCACATGCCATGGAATTCATACGCGAAATGCCGGAGGGTTTGAACACACTGGTCGGCGAGCGCGGCGTAAAACTATCCGGTGGACAACGCCAACGTATCGCCATTGCGCGCGCCATACTCAAAAATGCACCGATACTTATTTTGGATGAAGCCACTTCCGCATTGGATAGCGAATCGGAACGCCACGTCCAAGCCGCGCTGGAAACGCTTATGCAAGGTCGCACCTCACTAGTCATCGCACACCGCCTTTCCACCATCGAAAAGGCGGATCGTATAGTCGTTCTGCAAAAGGGAGGGGTTGTCGAAACTGGCACGCATCAGGAATTGCTGGCGAAAGGTAGTGTTTATGCGCAGCTGCACCGCATTCAATTTAGTGCCACTCGTAACGCATGACTGAACAATTCAGAAATATTCTGCTCATCCAGCTAGGCGATATTGGTGACGTGGTGTTAACCACACCAACTGTCCGAGCCGTAAAAGAAAATTATCCTGATGCTCGCATTTCTATTCTGGTTCGCAAGCCATTTGGAAGCCTGTTAATAGCCGATCCTCATCTTTATGAAGTCGTTGAAACAACCAAAACTCGCGGTAGTTTACTAAGTGCTATTCGAGAACACTTGCGCTTCGCGCTCCGCCTTCGTCGGGCACATTACGACCTAGTAATTGACTTGCGAACTGGGGACAGGGGAGCAATCCTCTCCTTCCTCACGGGTGCACATATTCGTATTGGTCAAGCCGTTCATGAGAAAAAACTTTGGCGCAAATTATCTTTTACAAAAGTTCTTTATGACACGCCCGTAGCAGCCTTACCAGTACATCCCGGTGCAGATCAGTCTCTTCGTATCGTGCGCGCCATTGGTCTTGACACGCTTGATTCCACTCCTCATTTATACCTCTCTGCGTCCGACCAAATTTGCGCCAGAGAACTCCTAAATGAAATTGGAGTTACTCCCAAAAGATTTGTCACTATCAATCCGTTCTCTCGATGGAAATACAAAGAATGGAGCAACGACAAGTGGGGAGAAGTAATTGATCGAATATGGGAAACATACCAAATACCCGCTGTATTGATCGGCTCTCCTGAAGAGTCCATAGGCTGCCAAGAAATTGTTATGGGTCGTGAAGGACGCGCTTTTAATTTGGCTGGGGAAACATCACTTAGTGAACTTTCAGCAGTGATCTCTACGAGCGCACTTCATCTAGGTGTTGACAGTGCTGCGCCACACATCGCTGCCGCAGTGGGTGTACCGACTGTCACGATACATGGTCCTACTGATTGGCGAAGTTGGCGCATCGTCGATGACTACCACAAAGTGGTTAGCCCTTTGGTGGATTGCCTCCCTTGTAACAAAACGGGATGCCGCGGAAGCGGTAAGAGTAAATGTCTCGATGATCTCACCCCGAACTCGATTGTTTATTTGGCTCTTGACCTTCTAAAGCAGCAATCTTTAGAAAAAAAATGTAGTCATAAGCGGCGAATTCAGGGATGAAGTGCAATTTTGAATAACTCTGGTCAAGTGGGCGGGATGCGATAGCATCCATGCCTTTTTGACCAGCCAGTCGAAATTGCAGAAATGAACTACACACACCTCACCCGAGAAGAACGATACCAGATTTACGCATTAACGAAAGCAGGACACACCCAAATCGAAATTGCTAAAGTGCTAGAACGCAGCGCATCAACCATTAGCCGTGAATTGACGCGAAATTGTGGAGGACGTGGTTATCGACCGAAGCAAGCGCATAGCATGGCGATAGAACGGCAAGCGATGAGTGCTCGGACAATTGACGATGCGACGTGGCAGTTCGCGCAGGAGAAACTCCGACTCCAATGGAGTCCGGAACAAATCAGTGGGCACGCTGACATTAGTCACGAAACGGTATACCAGCGAGTCTATGTAGACAAGCGAACAGGTGGTTTGCTGTGGAAGAACCTGCGCTGCCAGAAGCAACGCAAAAAGCGATACGGCGCGATGGAGAAACGAGGAATCATTCCCAATCGGCTTTCCATTGAAGATCGACCGGCTATCGTTGAAACACGCAGCCGGATTGGTGACTGGGAAGCAGATACCGTGATTGGCAAGAGCCATCGACAGGCCATCGTCAGCATCGTTGAACGGAAGTCCGGTTTCACGTTGATACGCAAAGTTGAACGTAAGACGGCACTAGCCGTCAGTCTGGCAATGATTGGACTATTGAAGCCACACCGAAAAAAGGTACACACGATTACTTCAGACAACGGCAAGGAGTTTGCCGAACATGAAGAGATCGCAAGCAGGTTGAAGGCAGATTTCTACTTTGCCCACCCTTACTCTTCATGGGAGCGAGGAACGAACGAGAACACGAATGGATTGATACGGCAGTATTTCCCAAAGAACCGCGATTTCACAACGATCACAGAACAGGAAATAAATATGGCAATGGAGAGATTGAACAACCGACCCAGAAAACGACTTGGATTCCTGACACCCAATCAGGTATTCTTCAAGTCAGGCGTTGCACTTCAAATTTGAACTCGCGAGCATTAAGTAGCAATAATTTAAGGTAAATTTATATGAAAATTGCTGCCTGTACCGACATCCGTCAATTTCACCTCGACCGACTTCGCGACCGTAATTGGTCACAACAATTTTTAGGTTCAGCATGGATAACCAGTTTGTATGAACGTGAAGTGGAAATGGGCATTGAGGTGGCATCTGGAGATGTCGCAATACAGCGGGTAAAGTCGGGGCAGTGGCAAGCAAGTGATGTGTTCGTGATTCAAGAAATGGATGCGCGTCATGGCTTGGAGCTATGCCAACTCGGTGCAATTCCGTCAGTTCTCACAATGCTCGAATCACCGCTTGTGGCATATCGCAGTGTTGATCGGCTTATGCGATCACAGGTAAAGTTTAATCACTGCATCGGTCCGAGGAAAATATTTGAACGTGTCCCAGCACTGCAACATTCCAATCATTGTCAACTTTCATTTCCAAGTTACTGGCGCAATCAGGCATCAGTCGTGACACCATGGTCTGAGCGCAAACACGCTGTATTAGTTGCAGCCAATAAATATTGGCGTGAGCGTAAATGGGCAAAAGTACACAGTACAAAAGATGCGCTTCGCGTTTTACGACATGGACTGCGCAAACGATTTTCTCCAACCTTCCAATCTTGTTGGCGGATGCAGTTGCATGATGCGCGACTTGATTTAATTCGGACTCTTGGTCTTCAAGACAAAATTGATGTCTTCGGGAAGGGTTGGGAAAACACCGAAAATCTGCCACGCCCCCAAGCGGTGAAACTCGCAGACGTTCATTCCGTGTTTAAGGGATCATGTAGCAACAAGCATGAGCTATTAAACCGCTACAAGTTTACGATTGCTTACGAAAATACAGCATACCCTGGCTACATAACAGAAAAAATAATTGACGCAATGGTGGCTGAATCTGTACCCGTGTATTTAGGTGCACCAGACATTATTGAACAGTTACCTGCTGAGGCATTTATAGATGCACGAGCATTTAGCTCACCAGAAGCAATCACTGCATATCTAGCGCAGATGACTGAATCAGAGGCAATGACGAAGATAGCTGCGGGGCAAAAATTCTTACAATCTTCGCAAGGCCAACGACACACTTATGAGGGTTTCGCTGAGTGGATCGTGTCGCTTGCCAGCGATAAGGTGCCGAGCGAATGAATGAAAACAAACCTATCGAAATTGAGATTCTGGTGCTTACTTACAACCGTGCGCCGCTCATTAGCGCAACCCTTGAGTCATTATTGGCGCAAGCACAGCCCGCCTCTCGCATTTGCGTACTCGATAATGGAAGCACGGATAACACCGCAGCAGTGGTTCGATCATTTGCCGCCCGTGGTGTCGAGCTTGTTACCCGGAACACCAATGATCCGCGTGCCTGCTGGTCAGAATTGCAATCCATGGCGCGCGGTTCATGGACGATGTTATTCCACGATGATGATTTATTGCACCCAAACTATTTGCGCGATGTGTCCGTAGCACTTGCCCAAAACTCGCAAGCCACGGTGGCGGTATCGGCAATGCGCGCCCACCAAAACCCTGAGGATGCTGAATGGGATCACGTTAGCGGAGATCGCCACCTTGCGCTATCTGGGCGACAACTTGCTGCACGTTTGTACGGTGGATTTCCAATGCCATTTTGCTCGGCTGTTTACCGAACAGACGTATTGAAGCAAGGAGATTTTCAGTTAACAACTTATGGCAAGATTTGTGATCGCCCATTCGTCATTGAGGCAGCGTTAGCAGGTAACGCAGTGGTCATGCTTGATCGTTATGTGAAATACCGAGTTCACGCAAAACAAGACAGCGCAGATCAAGCTACTGGGCCATTTATTAACGAAGTTTTTGCACTCCAACGATATTATCGTAAGGTATTGGGGGAACGGCTGACCGGTTCTCCAGGACGCATTTTTCTGCGCCGAAACTATCGAAACTTACTAGGAGAATTTACTCGACTAAATCGGAATGCGCGCATCCCGATTTCTGAGGAGGTGTTCTTTAAAGATGCCGTCAAAGCTGGCGCAGCGTCAATGTGGTCTCTCCGTTGCGGCGCACTTTATGCTGCGCTGACGCAAATACCGAGAAAGCTGGAGCGTGGGGTGAAAGCATTGTTCCGCTAAGATTGATAAGTTGCCAGCATTAATCCGCAAACTTTGTATGAACCATAAAAATGAGGATCAAAAATATATGCCAAAATTGACACCAACCCTAATCTTAACTTCTAGCGTTTTTGTCTCGGCACCCTTTGTAAAGCTTAGCGATCCGTCAGAAAGAATTGAACTAACTTTAGAGTCAATAAAGCAGTGGATGAAAATTGCCGACAATTTAAATATAGTTATTTGCGATGGCTCAGGATTTGATTTTACAAAAATAGTTTCCGACAGGTTTCCTGATGCCAAAGCAGAATGCATTAGCTTTCAAAATGATGCGAAATTGGTTGCAACTTATGGAAAAGGCTATGGCGAAGGTGAAATTATTAAATACGCCTTGGAAAATTCCGAGTACTTAAAACATTCTGACTATTTTATTAAATGTACATCAAAACTATGGGTAAAAAATTTTCCTGCAATACTAAGTCGCTGGAATCACATATTTCAGTGTCAATTTGGTCTTGAGAGGCCAAAATCCATTAGGAATGCCAAACCCCATCACATTGATACACGTTTCTACATCATCAATAAAAACTATTACATCGACCATTTTATTTGCGCTTACAAAAACGTAAGGGATCAAGACAGCTACTACCTCGAAAACATCTTTAAAGATGTAATCCTTAACAAAAATTTACGTGCATCCAGTATGTTATTCTCAATTCCACCCCTTATAGAGGGCGTGGCAGGAACATCGGGTGAAACTTATAAGACACACAACCCAATTAAGGGGTACTTCAAAAATTTGAAAACTTATCTCCGACTTAGAATATATGAAGTGTTATTTAAACCAGCTCGGTAAGCACCTTCGCAACCCGAAGACTATTTAGTCCAGGGGCAGAGATGCCTGCATTTTGCTATTTAGCTCTTTTAATTTTGTTTCGTAGCGTCCTATCACCTTTTGATCAGCCCCATGCATTTCTAACAAACCAATAGCCAATTCTAATTCGGCAATAGCATTTTCAAAATTTCCATCCTTCTCATCTAGCATTGATAATTTATCTAGAGCTGCAGGATTCTGAATAAAACTCAACAATAAAACTCGGTTTTTCTCCTTTGGAATATAGTTCACCTCCTTTGGAAAATAACTCATTACTGAATATTTCCAAGAATGAAACTCCTCCAAAACATAGCCACTTGCTATGACAATCAAAATGAATGCAATTGAGGCCTTAATCGCGAACTGCTTAACATTTTGCGTTAAAAGAGACTCGGGTTCTTGGCTCATTCATTTCTCCTGCTCTAATAGGTTGAGGCGTGCAATATGCGAAGAAAAAGATTTTGTCTTTACCGTTAGGTCGCCTAATCATCTGGAACAATAGCGAACACAATATAACTAAAAAAGGAGTTAAAAGTAGCTCAATTGTTCCAAGAGGATCAAATTTAAAAACAATTTTGTTATCTCCTCCCTTTGCCAAATACACTCCCATAAACACTTTATTTACCCGAATAATATCTGTCCTGACACCATTGACAAACACCTCCCATCCTGGGAAATAGGTGTTATTAAACATAAGGTAGCCCGCATCATTTGACCATACTTTGATGCTGGCAAGATTGGGTTCTTGTTCTAATTCTTTCAATGACCATTGGAAATGGCCATCCAACGATTTTGGCTTTTCGCCATTTAAATGATCAATCGTCGGTATTGTTTCATCTAAAAGTACATCATTAACTAGTGCTTCCACGTACGCATTGTCCGATGCAAAATTACGTCTGAATAACGGCTGTTCAAGTCTAGCGGAGGTATTCATATTAACTAAATTCCGAGTAAAGCTTTCACTTTTTAAATACCAGTGAAGTGGGCTACTCAAAGGGTTGTAGCCGTGATTGTATGATGTCTTGTTGAGCAACCAACTTTCATTATCAGCCACATATTCTTTTGTCGTATCAATTTGCCGTGCGTTAATAGTAATGCTAACCAACTTTACACGATCCTCAACTAAACGCATGTAGTTGTCTGGAGCCTCACTCAGGATATTCAATTGAGACCGAGTAATTCCATGAAGGGTAATTGGCACCGAAATAAATGATGCTATATTCAAGCACATTAATAAGATTAATGCTTCTCGCCTTCTTTCTTCGGTTCCAGAATTGCTTAAGCAATAGAAGAAACCTATACCGCATATAGCAATAATGACTACCAGTTTAGGTGCGGCAGAATAAAACAAAAATATCAGTATGAGCATAGATACTGCTGCAAAGTACACCAAATTTACATGCGATGACGCGTTCTTATCTACGCTATGTTGAAGATTGAATATGGCTAAAAATATAAGACAAATCGAAACATAATATTGCCCAATGGCCCACCACCTATTTGCTTTAAGTAGTGGGATTTTGTCAATAAAAAGTTCAATGGTGCCCGAAGAATACATTACCCAAAAAAGTACCAATACAACCCAGAGTAAATTTTTACTAAAAAATCTCGGCATCTTCTTCTTATAAAAGATTGCAAGCCAAATAACGAGCCCTGTACCCCAAGACCATTTTGATTGATCGAGAGCGTGCTTAAGAATTCGTGGGTCAATGGAGCTTATTAATGCGTCTATGAAGCCAGGAGACGACATATGCCATGTAGCTGCCAAACTCCGAAGGCGTGGTTCTGGGCTAACGTAATCTCCAGCCAAATTTTGGTAATAAAATTTCATGCTCAGGTAACCTGGTAGGTAATAGCAAAAGAGTAAACACGCCACTACTGCAAGAAAACCCATACAACGCCAAATATTAGGCCTTGTGTTGTTACCTAATTGAAACCGATTTTGCCAAACTAGGTTAGATATATAGAGAAAAGTCATTACAAAATTAACTATATTCATCCACGGATAGCCCGAGGCCATAAACGAAGCACTCATAGCCGCCCAGAACAACAGAATCCACCAATTAACCGGATCACGGCAAAGTAAAACACTTCGACACAGCAAAAGTAGCCAAGGGAGTGCTGCTAAAGAAAATATAAATGCAATTTGCCCAGTTATGGGCATGAGCGTACTCAGAAAGAATGCGTGAGCACCAAATAACGAAATATATTTATCGTTGCCGCCATATCTCAGAAAAAGATAAAAACCTACTACACCCAGCAATACCGTCGCTTGAATCATTAATTCATACGCATATACCGGATTTATCACATAACTCAATGCAATGAAAATCCATTGGAATGGAGTATAGTTGCCGACATTAAACAAGCTCGGGTGGAACGCGCCACCTTGAATCAAGGGATTCCAGAGAGGTATAGTGAAATTCCGTAGAGCATCACTAAAATAAAGGAAATTTGTGAATCCCAAACCATGAGTATCCCACCCGGTATACCTATTACCTGTAATATTCCCAGAGAAGAATAGTAACCACGTCGCAATGGCTACCCACCAAGCAATATCAATTTTCCTAAGATAAGATGCAGCCATTGTCGAGCCTTTCAATCTGGATTTTGAAGGTTAACCGGACACTTGTAGAACATGTCATAAGTCTAATCTTTGGTAATCCAACCCTAACGGCATTTTCAAATTGCCTGTGCATTCTTCAAATTTGAATCAGCGTTTTTTTCAGCAATCGTTTTTTGATACTCACGACTCATTTCTTCTGACAACTCATCCCAATTATGCATCTCAGCAGTTTGTGCAGCAGCGAATCCCATTGCTTGCCGAGATGCCTCATCAGTTATCTGGACGATGCTTTGCGCAGCAGCATCTGCGTCCTTCTGGATTGATAGAACAAAGCCATTTATGCCTTCGTCCACCAAGTCTTTCGCGCCAACATTAGAGCTAACGATAACTGGCAAACCAGCAGCCATCGCTTCCAGCACCACCATACCGAAAGTATCGAATTTTGAGAGCATGATAAAAATGTCCGCCGCTCGATAGTAGCGTTCCAAACCATCAACCTGTGTTCCAGCGAATAACACCGCATCTGTTATTCCCATTGATTGCGCCATTTTGCGGTACTTACCTTCGTCTCCTCGACCCACTACTAACAAGCGGATGTTTGCTTCTGGTTGAGTGCTACGAGCTTTAGCAACCGCAGCAATAATTGTGTCTAACCCCTTAACTTCAAAGTTCATCCCTACGAAGAGGAGGAGAATATCCGAGGCACCTATCCCATAACACGCTCTTATTTCAACACGACATGCTTCACGATTGGGCGTTGAAAAACGCGCCACATCAACACCCGGCGCAAGTGCCTGCCATTGACCCGGCAAGGTTGCATACTCTCGGCGAAACTCTTCTATGGCAATGGTGGAAACGGGGAAAAAGCGTGCCGAACCGCCATTCATAATTGTTCTCCGTTCGACCGCAATAATCGCACGATCAAAAAGACTGGGGCTTCTTTTCCTTACATTTCTAACCCAGCCTGCGTGCGGCACTGAGTGTACTGAAAATATATCGCCTTTCAGTATCCAGTCATGGGAATGCACCAGATCAAAATTCATGCGACTAATCATGCGGCTCGCAAACCACGCAAACGAAAGTGGGCGCAGGAAGCGCGGAAAACGAATCATGGGTACTTTGTGAAAAGTGATGCGATCAGAGTGAACAACCCACTTGTTGGCAAAAACATGGATTTCAAAACTTTTGTTTTGGGCTAACCGTTCGGTTATTTCACTGGCAAACCGTTCGCCTCCGCCAACCAAGCCGTATTTGGGTACTACTACAGCTATCTTGCGAGGTTTTAGATTGGCAGCATCCATAAATCCGTCATTTTCATCTTGGGGTTGTGGGTGATTATACCTTGCGAAGACGATGGGACTCTTGTGGCTAATTAAATCTGCCACGGCTAGAATGCGGCTCATCAAACCTTCAATGTTTACTTCCCATGTTTTCCATTCTGATTCCCACTTGGAATAATCTTGAGCTTCTTAAGCTATGTGTTCGCAGTATTCAACAAAATTCAACTTACCCTCACCAGATTATTATTCACGTCAATGACGGCAACGATGGCAGCTTGGCATGGGTGAAGGAACAACAACTCACTTACACTTATTCGCCAGAGAACATCGGTATTTGCTTGGCAGTAAATGAATCTGCCATGTACGCTACCCAAAATTACATCCTATATCTCAATGACGATATGTATTGCTGCCCAGGGTGGGATACCGCTTTAGTTAAAAAACTGGGTGAGCTAAATACCGACCTTTTCATGCTATCTGGCACGATGATCGAGCCGCGCGACACGAATAATCCTTGCGTCATCGTGCGAAATTACGGCAGCAATGTTGAAAATTTCGATGAAGCAAAACTGCTCACTGATTTACCGCACCACCACAAACCGGATTGGTATGGCGCGACTTGGCCTCCTACCTTGGTTAGTAAACGCTGGTGGTTCAAAGTCGGCGGATATAGTAGTGAGTTTTCGCCTGGCATGAGCAGCGATAACGACTTCTCAATGAAACTGTGGCACGCTGGCTGCCGCATCTTTATTGGTGTAGGTGACTCACTGGTTTATCACTTCCAATGCAAATCCACGGGCAAAGTAAAAAAGAATGATGGTGGCAAACAGTTCCTAAATAAATGGGGAATGAGACAGTCTGTTTTTGATCGTTATTACTTGCGGCGTGGTACGCCATCAAAAAACATTACTCTCAATGAACCTGAAAATACACGTGATTTTCGCTGGCAATTACTACGCAGCAGGTTAAAGCGTTGTTTCAGTTAAGCGCATCGCCCGAAGTTGTTGATATTTCAAATAGGTAGTTTTGGCATTCATCTGGGCAATCTTGAATCCTGCAATACCGTCTAAAAAACCTAGCCGCAAGCTATATGTTCTAATGAATGCCCACGATGCGCGGATAGGCGCATCGATAAGTGACGCATTCTTTCCTTTACTAAACAGTTTCTCCGCGCCTGCCTGAGCATACTGTTTTGTTTTGCGTTGCACATCCTCTTCCGTTAGGTAAGTGTAATGCAACAAAGAGCTGGTTAATCGTTCCGTTAAGCCTTTTACTACAACCCTTTCGTGAACTACATCATCTGAAAATTGACCTTGGGATTTCTTGAATAGGCGCAATATGTAATCTGGATACCAACCACAATGACGAATAAATTTCCCACAAAATTGGGATAGGCGCGGCACATAAAAACCATCAGTATGTTCAGCCTGTATCGCGGTGATAAGTTGCATTTTTAATTCTGGCGTAACTCGCTCATCCGCATCTATCGAAAGCACCCATTCGTTTTTCGCATAACTCAATGCGCGATTTTTCTGTGGGCCAAAGCCCAGCCAATCGTGCACATAAACTTGCGCGCCGAGTTCCTTACAGATTGCCACGGTATCGTCGGTGCTACCAGAATCGACCACAATGATTTCGTCCGCCCAGGCAACCGATTCAAGGCAAGGGCGAATGTTCATCGCTTCATTTTTGGTGATGATGATGACGGAAATTTTTGTCGGGGTGTTCTTGCTTCGGGGCTGTTCCGCTGGAAACTTAGGCTGAGAATTTCCTCGTGACCAATCCCCTCTCCCTTGATGGGAAAGGGCTAGGGAGAGGGTGAGACACTCAGAGTCCCCCTCTCCCCAACCCTCTCCCACGAGGAGAGAGGGGGCGATTAAATCACGTATAATTTTTACTGGTTCAGTAACCATGTTACTAATCGTTACTCGCGTTTTGTTTGACGTATTCACGCCAGCGACGATCTACCCACATCGCCAATCCTAAATAAATCGCCGCCCAGCCGACCAAAAAACCGATTTGATTGGCTGCGCCAAGCCTCAACCCCCATAGTGCTGACGCACCCGACAGAAACATCAACACATACTCGGCAACAGCCGTGTTGTGATGCCCCCAACCCATCTGCACCAGCCTTTGGTAGTAATGGTTGCGGTGCGCTTGAGAAAGACTTTCCTTACGCCGAATTCGCTTAATCAGTGTGAATGTTGCATCCGCAGTGAATGGCGCAAAAACCAATACGGGGAACCAGAATGGCCAGTACTCTTGTTGCCAACCCCATACGCCAAATGCTGCGGCCAAAAAGCCGAGCGGAATCGACCCCGCGTCGCCCAAAAACACTTTGGCAGGATGGAAGTTATGGTACAAAAATGCAAGTGCCGCCGCGCCTATCGTGAAATTCATCATGGCGAAAGGCACATCACCTGCCATCAACCCGGCAATGCCATAAAAACTGAAGCCGAATAAAGCCATGCCTCCGGCCAGTCCATCCGAACCATCCATAAAGTTATACAGGTTGGTCATCCACACGATAAATAAAAACACCGGCAGCATCCATACCCAGGCCACTCCCGCGCTCGCCACCACAATCAGCGCGGCAATCACGTGGCCGATCAAACGTGTTTTTGGATTCAAATTACGCAAATCGTCCACCACCGACAACGCGAATAATCCGAGCATAGGCAACACAATCCACCACGCCCAAAATTCAATCATCATCACCCATCCCGCCATTACGCCCGCCATTAAAGCGATGCCGCCCGTGCGCGGAATCGGCGTGGTGTGCAACGAACGGTCATTGGGAATGTCTTGCAGCAAACCTTGTTTGTTCAGGGATAAAAACAAAGTCAGGATTAGCGTAATAAGTGCGGAGATAACGGGGGAGTAGTGCATCAAATAAATTTATTCAGTGTTTTTCAGAACGTGGTGGGGGGTGACGGGTATATCAAACAACTGCTTGATACGCGCTTACTTGCTTTTTTTCTCGACTACTACAAGCTGGCGAGAAACAAAAGGCGTGCCAGTCTGTTCGGCGAGTTGACGGGCTTTCTCAGCTGCACGCATCAGGGCTTGTGGCGCATTTTTCAGTGTGGAGTTTTTTAAGTGGGAAACGGGGGCTTTCATTTGTTCTGTCCTTCCTCTATCAGCACAGCAGGTGTGCTGGAATTATCGTATAGCTGCCAACTATCCACCAGCAACTTGTATCGTTCGAAATTGGTGATGCCATGCGCGTAGCGGCGGCGAATGACCTCTTCGGGGATATTATGCCCGCCTTGTTTTACGCGCATCGCCACACGTTCGATAGCCATCTCCACATCAGGCAAGGATAAGAACGCCAACTCCACTGTGTAGCTGGATGAACGCCATATCGGAATCATCTGCTCGTAAGAAAGTCCGGCAAGCGTGGTTTCGAACGCAAAACTTTCCCCTCGCCTCACATGATCAGCAATCTCTTCGAGCATCAACCGCCCCGCCTTGAAAGCCGCGAGTTCGGGAGCAAAAGGAGAGAGACCAGCCGCAATCAGGTCAGCATTCACAAAGGTTTGGCAGTTCGCTTCATTCGGCAAAAACTCGCGCGCAAAGGTCGTTTTACCTGCACCGTTCGGTCCGGCAATGATGACGATGCGCTTGTTTTGTGCCGAAGTATTCATGCTATTCATCTATCGCAATGACAGATCAGTTTCTAATGAATTTCGGCTGAAAATTTTTTCAGATTCCTGCAATACGCCTTCCAGCGAGGTCAAGCTAGGCTGATAACCAAAGTCCGCCGCGCGTTTATTGAGCGAATAATAATGCGGCTTGCCGCCCGTTGCGTTCACGCTTGCGGAGGATTCAATAACCTCATAGCGCAAGCCAAATTTTTCCTGCATGGCGTTCAGCAAAGTGGGCTTGTCGATAGGTGCGCGACTATACACATCCACAGCGGTATTGGTGGCGGGTGCCAGCAGTAGCGCAACTACCAATTTATAAAAATCACTGGGGCTAATAAAATCACGCATGATGTAATCAGTCGAAGTTTTTAGCACGGCGTTATCGCGGATTGCCCGCAAAGTATCGGTGATTAAAAAGCGCGCTTCAATATCCTGAGTGTGGCTGAAATAATTAAACACGCGAATGTCAATGATCGACTGCTCTGGAAGCGCGCGATGCCGACATTCTGCATAGAGCTTGGCTACGCCGTACCATTCATGCGGAGCAAGGTTGTTGATTGCTATCGAAGCAGTTGCATCTTGATCGGCAGGCTCTTTGAAACCGGAACCATAAGCCGCACCGCTGCTTAAAAACAAATAGCGGCAAGTCGGATGGGTCTGTAAATAATCCAACACCAACTGATCATATTGCGCCGTAATATCAAAAATCGTATTGCCCATCGCGGCGGTGCGGGCCGGATTACCCACACCCACGAAGTTAATCACCGCATCAAAATCATGCTTGGCAAACTCGCTGAAATCATTCGCCGGATAACGTGCTGCCAAACCTGTGGTTGCTAACCATGCACTCACCTCATCCGGGCGGCGTGCAAACAGATGCAGTTTATTGTTGCTTGCCGAAGAAAACGAGACAATCAAGTCTTTGGCAATTTGGCTCGTCGCACCGAGAATAGCTATTCGCATAGTGTCGCTGTGTCTGCTAGCTATTTAACTTCGGAAACTGCTCATCCAATTTCGACCCATAAGCTAATCGTGGACGACATTCTGTCGCGCCATCCATCAAAATTTCAATAAGTAATGGGCCTTTGTGCTCTGCTATTAGACTTAATACGCGATCTGTATCTGCTGCGCTATCAACCCGATATGCCTCAATTCCATAAGCCTTTGCAATGTCAGCAAACGCCGGGCTGCTGTAGCCTTTTTTCGTTGATTGATCTCGACCATTAAAGTACATGTCTTGGAAATTCTTAACCATGCCCAACACAGAGTTATTCATGACGATAATCGTCATGTCCAAGCCCAAGCGATTTAGCGTGTCCAATTCCTGGATGTTGATTTGCAAACTTCCATCGCCCGTAATAACAATAGTTCTATGTTGCGACTGAAGCGCGACACCCAACGCGGTCGGCAAAGCAAATCCCATCGCACCCATCCCGCCGCTGTAATGTATCGCTTGCCCAGGTGACAGGCGCAAGCTCTGCGCTGCCCACATTTGATGGTTGCCCACATCACAAACATAATCGACTGCGTGTTTAGACAAGACATCATTCAGCTTCCTCATAACCTGGCTGGGGCTAATCTCCCAATCCGCATATTCATTTGGCTCAGCCTGTAAACGTTGCTTTGCAAGCTCAACCAACCAGGATGCATCTAAATTAGGAAATGTATTTCGACTCATTGGGAATGAGTTAAAAAAATCTTCTGAAGTTGCGCAAATATTTAGCTCCGCCTGAACTCGATTAGCCAATTGTGCGGGATCAATATCTATTTGTACTACTTGCGCCTTACGAGCAAAATCTTCAACATCCGAACCCGTTTGCCGAACATCTAAACGCGCACCAATCACAACCAGTAAATCACAATTTTGCACCGCCCAATTAGCCTCACGATTGCCATAACTACCTATCATGTTGAAATAATTGTTCCGCGCTATCACGCGTTCATGACCCATAAGCGTAGCCACATAGGGAATGCCAAGCTCATCGGCATTCTTCAGCCAAGCGTCCATCGCATCCGCCCAACGTGCGCCTCCCCCGATACAAATCAACGGACACTTCGCGCCCATACACAAGACTTCCAATCGCTTCAGGTCGTTAGTATTTATTGCACGATCTGTGGAAACATCGAGTGGTATTTCCAACCATTTTTCAACTAGCTCATTGGGAATATCCGCCCGTTGAACGTTATTCGGAATATCCAACAAAACTGGGCCTTGGCGACCATTTAGCGACAACGACAAGGCTTTGTGTAATTCAGGTAAAAGATTATCCGCGCTATCAATGCGCACTGCATACTTGGTGATAGAGCGTGCAACTTCAACAATATCCAGCTCCTGAAAACCTTGTTGCCGAATAGCTCGCTCACCTTTAAGTTCATACGTGTTAACCTGCCCTGTAATAAATAAACACGGCACGGAATCAAACCAGCAACTACCAATACCCGTCATTAAATTGGTTGCGCCTGGGCCGCTTGTACCCATTGCGACTGCAATAGTTTTTCCCTTGGTATGCCTGGCTACACCTTCGGCAGCAAACGCAGCGGCTTGCTCATGGTGCATGGAAATAATGTTAAATTTTCCTGACTCGGCGCAGCTATCAAGGAGATGTGTAATCATTCCGCCCACAAGTTCGAAGCAAGTTTGAACTTGATGCCTTATTAAAAACTGAGTGAGCGCGTCGGAGGCTTTCAAAACGCGCTCACATTTTTAGTCCAGCTATGCCATAGCTGGCTTTAAGGGACATATAGATTTTTTCTAGGATCGGCTTTGCTGCATAAATAGCATTCAGTGCCTCGCTCGCTTGTTGTGGCTCATCTTCATACTGGTGAGCAATGTTATTCCTGATTTTTCTAAGCTCCAGCCAAACATTTTTGTCATCCAATAAACCCAGCTGTTCCAGCCTGTTTAAGGTGTCAATAAAAGGTTTGGCTTTAACATTTTCTTCTTTCAAAAATTCAAGCATCAATACAAAAAGCTTCTCGCCGATTGCGTCTTGCAGCTTTGCAAATCTGAATAGAAGTTGATCGACATGTTCGATTTCATCATCGGTTAGTTGCTGATATTTTTTTGCGTCCAGCGGCATAAACAAAGACATTTTTGTATGCGCTCCACTGATTCTTTTTAGGTGTTTGTCACACTCGGAAAGAAGCTTGTCTATTCTCAGGTCGGTCATAGCAACACTCCTGTAAGAATTGCCTGCTGTTCAATGGGTCTATTTTTATCTGCTGCCAAAATAACATCTATTTTTTGCTCGCCAATTCTTTGTTCAAGCGCGACCAGAAATTTAATTTTGTGTGCAAGATCATTGCCCGATTGTGTTTTAACATACAAATCAATATCACCGCCTTTTTTTGCATCATCTATACGGCTGCCAAACAAAAAAACTTCAACTGCTGGTCCAAAGATTTCTTGGGCTGACTGCTTGATCGCGTTGACCTCAAAAACGGTGAGTCGCACTTTAGAAATTCACTCCAAAAAACACTTCTATTTTTTCCACCACAAAATTCAGCATCTCTTCTGTCAGGCTCGGATAAACACCTATCCAGAAGGTGTTGTTCATAATGTTGTCGGTGTTGGTCAGTTCGCCACTTACCCGATAATTGCGTCCTTCAAAGTACGGTTGGCGCGTTAAGTTTCCGGCAAACAATAAGCGCGTGCCGATTTTGTATTGATCCAAGTAAGTTAGCAATTCCACACGAGATATGCCCGATGATTCTTTTATGGTAATTGGAAAACCAAACCACGAAGGGTCGCTTTCTGGCGTGGCTTCGGGAAGAATTAAAAATTCTTCACAGGATTTCAGCCGCGCTTTCAGGTAAGCAAAATTACGTTTGCGCGCAGCAATAAAATCGGGCAGACGATCCATTTGTGCCAATGCACACGCCGCTTGCATGTCGGTGATTTTGAGGTTGTAACCCAAGTGCGAGTAAGTGTATTTATGGTCATAGCCAAAAGGCAACGAACCCAGTTGCCAGCCGAAACGTTTGCCGCAGGTGTTATCGCAGCCTGGGCCGCAGTAACAATCACGCCCCCAATCACGGAAGGATTCGATAATTTTTTTCAGCTCATGGTCGGCCGTAAAAATCATGCCGCCTTCACCCATGGTAATGTGGTGCGCAGGATAAAAACTGCATGTGGCAATATGGCCAAACGTGCCGACGTGCTTGCCTTTGTAGCGGGAACCCAGCGCGTCACAACAATCTTCGATGACCCAAAGATTGTGTTTTTTCGCCAATGCCATA
>CXWL01123629.1_pt1 | contig 18873 bp, 15 predicted proteins | sample 590931 | NCBI WGS metagenome assembly CXWL01 (sample SAMEA3498368, study PRJEB10139) | groundwater metagenome | biome: water well; material: biofilm material | place: Germany | collected 2015-04-27 | reverse complement strand
GTCGTGCTTGACGTGCGTGGTCTCGTCGTGGTCGATGGTCTTGGTGCGGTCGTGGCCCACCCAGTGGGTCTCGTCGTTCTCGACCTCGATGTCCTGGTTCTTCTCGGCGTGCAGGTACACCTGCTCGGAGCCCTTCTTGTCCTCGAAGCGGAACTCGTTGCAGTTCGAGGCGCTGCCCTTGGGCGTGGAGCGCGTGCGAAAGCCGCTCTGCGTGTGCGAGCCGAACGGGATCGGCTGGTCATCGTTGTAGACGCGGCCGACGATGATCGGCCGGTCGGGGTCGCCGTTCAAGAAGTCGACGATCACCTCCTGCCCGATGCGCGGAATGAAGTAACCACCCCAGCCCTTACCCGCCCACGGCTGCGACACGCGCACCCAGCAGGTCGATTTTTCGTCGCTCTTGTCGTAGCGGTCCCAGTGAAAGTGCACCTTCACGCGGCCGAAGTCGTCGGCATGAATTTCTTCACCCGCCGGCCCCACCACGATGGCCGACTGCGGCCCGGGCATCACCACGCGGGGCGTGAGGCGCGGCGGGCGGAACGGCACGTCGATCGGCAGCGCGGTGATCAGGAAGGCGCTCGTGCCCTGCGGGTCGGTGCGCAGCGCGGGGGCACTGGCGATCAGCGCTTCGAGCGCGGGCCGCGCCTCGGCGTTCACCGCGTCGTCGTCGAGCGCTTCGCGCAGCGCCTGCTCGATCGGCATGCGCTGCGTGCTGTGGGGAATGCTCTCGTAGCCCGGATGGCTCGCCGCGAAGGTGCAGGCCGCGATGACGTAGTCGCCGTCGCGCGCGCCGTCGGGGTCGCCTTCGAAGGTGAAGCTGCGCCCCGCGGTCACGTCGGGCCAGGTGGTGAGCGCCCAGTGGCGCTGGCGGCGCGCGACGATCTCTTCGCCGCGCAGCTTGCCCTTGTCGTCTGCGTCGCCGCCCGAGAAGTAGCCGCCCGCGAACTCGAAGGCCTCGAACTCGGCCAGCTCGTGCTTGTCGGGTGCGCCGCCCGCGGCCTCCAGCTTCTTCTTGATCGACTTGAAGTTGCTGTCGCGCGAAGCGTAGGTGCCGGTGTCGAACTGGCGCGCGCTCACCCAGCGCGAGATCTCGTTGTGGCGCGCCTCGGTGGTGTCGCTCGCCACGTGGCGCAGGGTGCCCTCGACGGGCAGCTTGTCGTGCGCGATGTCGCTCGCATCCGACAGGTGCATGGTGCCGGGCGCGTCGTGCGCGTCGAACCAGTAATAGATACCTTCGTCTTCCAACAGCCGCGATAGAAACTGGTAGTCGCTCTCCTGGTGCTGCACGCAGTAGCGCCGCGGATTGTGCGTGCCGATCACGTTGCTGGTCTGCGTCTTCTTGAAGCGCTTGATNNGAGTTGATGCGCTTGCAGAGCAGCCAGAACCACGAGCGCAGCCCGATGCGGTATTCGAAGTGGCGCCCCACATGGCCGGTGCGCTCGAAGCGCACCGCATGGCCCTGGCAGTGGCGCTCGTGCACGCCGCCGTCCTTGTCCTGGAACTCGATGACCACGTCGAACGCNNGACGGGCGCGCGAGCGCCTCGTGGCCGACGATGCGCCAGAACATCAGTTCGCCGTTGGCGGGCGAATCGCTTTCGATACGGAACTCGTGATCGGCCATGTGCTTCGGCTCGAGGCCCTCTCCCGTTCTCTTCGTTCACTGACTTCTTGCGGCAGGCGCAGGGTCTGCCGTCGTGGCGGCGCCTCAGGGCGCCAACAGCAGCACCAGCGTCTGGCTAGGCACAGTGCGAACGCCAGGGCAATTGGTGCTGTTCTGCAGGCTCGTGCTGGTCAGGCGCGTTGCGGGCATGGCATTCAGCAACACGGTGAAGGCACCCGTCAGATGCCGGCTCGGCCCCATCACCGTTCCGGACGCCACGCCGAGGAGCACGCCCGCGTTGTCACCGTTGGTCATGGGAATGGTCGTGCCGAGGTTGTGAGCCGGCGTTCCCATGAAAAGGATCGTCGGACAGTTCGGAATGGCCATCGGCCCCATCGCGATGTTCGGATAGGGAACCGGAATCGGCGATGGCGCGGCAGGTGTGATGCAGACATCGGGGAAACCCATGTCCGTTCCCATCATCTGGCAGTTGGCGAACATGACGCTGTCTCAGCCGAAATGGATCTGCGCGCCGCGTGTCTTCACGAGCTTGGCGCCGTTGATCAGCGCATGCTCGCCGCGCAGGTGCAGGAGTTGCTTCGCATCGCATTCGATGTGATCGGCATCCACGCGGTCCAGCCCCCTGGTCGTGCGCAGGTAGTTCTGGCTGAAGTGGTTGATGCGGTCCATCACCGTGCTGAGCATGCTGCCCACCAGCTTGACCGTGCCGGCGACGACACGCACGCGCTCGCCGACGAACTCCGTCGAGCCGAGCGACAGAGTCGCGGCTGCGGCGCGCACACCCAGGCGCTCCGACTTCAGGTGCAGGTCCTCGGCTTCCAGCGCGAGCTTGCCGCCCTCGACCACGAGCCTGGTGTCGCCGCTGCACAGGAGCACCCGCTCCCGCGCGCCCGCGCATCGCTCCAGGACCGACAGCACCCAGATGCCGTCGCGCGCGGTGCCGAAGCACAGCACCGTGTCGCCCGCCGCGGGAACGAGCAGGCAGCTGGCCGCCGTGCGCACCTCCAGCGCCGTGCCGTCCTGGCGGACGCACACTCGGCCGTCGCTTCCCGCCTCGAGCAACGCGGTCCAGCACTTATCGGCCGATGCCGCGGCAGTTGCGGAACAGGCCGGCGGTGCGCGGCGCGACGCGGCGGCATTCCGGCGGACGGCAGGGTGGGCAGTGGTTTTCATGAGAGTCGTTCCATTGAAAAAAAGGCGTCGCTTCGATGGCGTGTCATGCCGGCAGCGGGCGCCAGTCCTCGGCTTCCGCGAGCTGGGGGTCGGTTTCGATCGCGCGCGCGCGGTCGTCGATCTGCGCTTCTTCGGTCAATGCGCGGTGCAGGCATGCGCGCAGCAGGGTCGCACCGCGCAGGTCGCTCTGGTGCAGGCGCGCATGGCGCAGGTCGGCATAGGTCAGATCCGCGCCATTGAAGCGCGCGCGGTCGAGCACGGCGCCGGCGAAATGGGTCTGGTACAGGTTGGCGCCGCTGAAGTTCGCCTCCGGCAACTTCGCGCCGGTAAACAGCGCCTGCGCCAGCCGGGCGCCGGAAAAATCCACGCCCTTGCCTTGAACCTCGCAAAACAATGCAAGCGGCGCGTCGATGCGGTCGAAGCGGGCCTCGTCGAGGGTGGCCCCCTGAAAGTTGCACTGGCGCAGCGGCGCACCGCTGAAAACCGCAGCTCGCAGGTCGGCGCCGGCGAACTGGCAGCTCTCGAGCGCCACGCCGTCGAAGGACACGCCGGCCAGTTGCGTGGTGGAGAACGCGACGCGCAGCATGCTCGCCTCGCGCCAGGCGACATGTCGCAGATCGCAACCGGCCACCGTCGCATGCACCCAGCGCGTCGATTCGGCGCCCACATCGACCAGGCTGCTCTCGGTCAGCACGCTGGCGTCGAGCAGCGCGCCTCGCAGCATCGAGTGATCGAGACGGGTCTTGGTGCACACCAGCATGCTCAGGTCGGCATCCGACAGGTTCGCATGCGGCGCCTCGCATTCGCAGAGCACGGCCGCATGCAGGGCCGCCTCGCGCAGATCGACGTGGTCCATCAGGCACTGGTTGAACACAGCGCGCTGAAGCTGCGCCCCGCCCATCAGCGCACCGCGCAGGTCGCACTGGTTGAAAACGGCCTCCCGCAGATCGGCGTTGCGCAGATCTGCCTTGGCGAAGTTCACCCGGTCGAACAGCCCACCGGCCAGCCGGGCTCGCGCAAAGTGGCCGCCTGAAAGGTCCAGGTCGGGCACCGACTCGCCGAGCAGCACTGCCAAGGCCAGTGTCGTTGCGTTCATCATGTCGTCCTCACGCCCCCACGGCCTGCTGTCCGGGCGTCAGCCGCGGCCAGGTGCGGGTGCGCTTGAGTAACGCGCCTTCGAGGCGCACGTCGCCGTCGAGCCGCGCGCGCGACAGGTCGGCCGCGAACAGGTTGCTGTTGCGCAAGTCGCAGCCGCGCAAGTCTGCGTGCTGCAGGATCGCGTCGGTGAAATTGACGCCGGCCAGCTTCGCGCGCTGCAGGCCGGTGCGGCGCAGCAAGGCGCCCTTGGCCGAGGCCAGCCGCCAGTCGCTGTCGGTCAGGTTTGCCTCGCACAGGTTGGCGCCATCCAGCACGCTGCCGACCATGCGCGCGCGCGACATGTCCGCAGCGCCGAAGTTGGCACCCTGCATCTGCGCTTTGGAGAAATCCGCTTCACTCAAGTCGCACTTCTGTGCGAACACCATGCCCGGACCGCGCGCTCCGCCGAACTTCGCACCGGCCAACTTGCAGGTGAGCATGTTGGCGCCAGCGAGGTCGGCATCGCGCAAATCGACGCCCGTGAGATCGCACTCGACGAACTGGCAGCCCGCGAGTTCAGCTTCGGCGAGTGCAAGACCCGGCAACGACAGCCGGTAGAAAAGCTGCTCCGGCGCATGCAGCCCGTGGGCATCGGCCCCGGCCCAGCGCGTGCCGATCAGCATCGCACCCTTGAGCCGCGCGCGCCTGAGTGCCAGGCCGCCCAGGTCCGCATGACTCAACTGCGCCTCGCTGAAATCGGCATCGTCGAATACGGCGCCCTTCCAGTGCGTGCGGCCGAGGTTCGCTCCCTTGAGCACGGCCCGGATACCGATTGCGCCGTCCAGATTCGCATGCGCCATCACGGCCGCCGTGAAGTTCGCCTCCGAGACATTGGCCTGCCTGAAGTCCACGCTCTCGAGCCAAGCGCCTGCGAAATTGACGCCGCGCAGATCGAGGCTCGAAAAGTCGGCTCCCGTGAAATCCATCCCGCCGAAGAAGCGCAGCCCCCCGGCCAACGCCTCCTTCATGCCTTTTCGCAAGGTCTCGGCCTGTGCCGCCTGCATGGCAGGCGCTGGCGGTTGCTCGTGTGCGCCCTGCAGGTAGCCCAGCCGCTCCATCGCTTCCTGTTGCAGCAACTTGCCGTGTACGGCCGACAGATCGAACGCGCCGGTGGCGCCGGCGTTCGCAGCTTTCAGACGCTCCAGTGCCGCATCGGCATTGAAGAGCGGCGGGCCGCGGTGTTGCACCGGCTCCATTGCCTTGTGCTCCTTGCGCATTGCCACCGCTTTCTCGAGCGCATCCAGTGCGTCGTCGATGGCCGACAACTGCTGTTGCTCGGCCTCGCGGATCTTCTCCTTCAGATGGGCTACGCGCTGCGCCGGTGCGGATGGCTTTTCGCGAGGCGGCATGACGACACCCATCGCATCCGGGTCGCGGCCGCTGCCGCGCAGTTCCTCGCGCGCCAATGCCACGTCGATCTCGGCCCGCCGGTACTGCGCCTCGGCCTGCAGGCCCTGGCTCGCGAAGGCTTCGGCGGCGCGCTCGGCTTCGGGGTCAGCCACATCGATGCCCGCAGGCAGCAGGTCGCTGTCGTCCAGGCATTCGACGCCGCCCCAGCGCGGATCGGCCCGCCGTGCAAGCGCATCGAGGTAGTGGGCATCGGGCCGAGGCTGATCGATACGTTCCACCGCGCCGAGCAGCCCATATATGTCGGACCCGTCGTCGGTGCCCACTTCGGCCAATCCCTGGAACAGCAGCAGCGCACGCTCCGCGTGCGGAAAGAACCAGACCGTCGTCAGGCGCAACGGCACCTCGCGCAGGCGCGGCTCAAGGGCATTCGCGGCACGGTAGTCGGCGAACACGCGCGCACGCAAACCGGGTAGACGGCCCTCGATCGACGGCTTCGCCGGATGCATGTGATCGAGCTGGAAGGACTCATCGCCACGCAGGGGCGCGTCGAACCATTGGTCCTCCGGTGCGAGATTGAAATAGCGCCAGTCCAGATCGGGCGCGAAGCCCGGCGCGTGCTCCTTGAGATAGCTCGCGTCGTAAGTGCCGCGAAAACGTGCCCGCTCCGGGTGCATCGGTCCGCGCAGGCCAAAGCCGGCAGGCGCCACGCTCTGGGCCGGATCGCGCAGGGGCTGGTCGGGTCGCTCGATGTTGGGCAGCCGATGCACGCCGCCCTCGGCCGCCGCGCCAAGGCCGTCGGGATTGGCCGGCACTGCGGCACCACCGTAGGCATGCGCCCAATCGATCGGCATCGCGTCGAAATCAAGCGGAGCGCTTGCCTTCGCGCCGTCCCAGCGGCGGTCGCCGAAGACCAGCAAGGTCTTGCTGCGGCTGCCCAGGCGCGCGCGCACGGCGCAGGCGTTGGGTCGGTCGGGCGGAGGAAAGGCCTTGCCATGCACCAGGAATTCGGGCGTGAGCTTGGCCACGCCTTCGTCGACCAGGGGCACCGGCATTTCGCGTCCGATGAAGTTCCAGGCCGACTGCTCGCCCCACAGCGTACCGCCCTGGGCTTGCGTGAAGGGAACGTGCAGCATGGCCGTCACGCAGAGACCGAACCGCTTGCGGTACTCGATGGGACGCGTGCTCAGGCAGACAGCCTGGGGTTTGACGACTTGCATATGGGCCTCTTGCGCTGGCTTGCGGACTCAACCGTTGGGATTTCCGGTCGCCTCATCGCGGCTGAGCAATCCGCTGGCGCCTCGTTCGCTGCCGACGGCATTGACGCCGGGGATCATGCCCAGCAGCGCGATCACCGCACCAGCCCCACCGACTGTTCCGATCGTCAGCAGCCCGTCATTGACGTTGGTGCCCACCAGGTTGCGCATGCGCTCCAGCCTTCCGCGCATTCCGGGAATCTTGTCGATGTCACTGCTCGACAGCACCTCGTTCAGCAGCGCCCTCGCGTCTCTGTATTGCTCAGCAAACGACACACCGCCGCTGAACATGGAAACGAGGCCGTACCCGAGTCCGGCCACCGCGCCCACCGTGCCGGCGGTCGCCATCGCGCCCGTTGCGGCCGTTCCCGCGCCGGCACCGGCTCCAGGCATGATCGAATGCAACGGCGCCTGCCGCACCGACGTGCCGTCGCGCTCGATCTTGAGGCCGGCCACCGACTCCATGCTGACGGCCAGCGTGTTGTCGATCTTCAGGCCCAGGAAGTTCGACATCGCGATGCCCAGCGCGTTGTCCATGCTCAGTCCCATGAAGGTCGAGCGGGTGACGCCGAGATTGAAGTCGGTGTTGTTGCCGACGTAGCCACTCGTGTTGGGACCGAGCACCGTGGTGTTGGAGCCCACCGACACGGTATTGATGTTGCCGATGGCCACCATGTTGAGTTCGGTGTTGCTCACCAGCGTGTACTTCTGGAACGCCGCGGCATACGGCGCGGCGTTGGCATCGATCTTCATCGAGTTGCCACCGGTCACCTTGAACTCCATGTGACCCGCCTCGAACAGCATCGTCGGCGCCTTGTACTTCACTCCGCCCTGAACCGTGATGGTCTGGGTGCCGGTGACCGAACGGGTCTCGTTGCCGCCGGTGGAATCGGTGCGGTTGCCGTCGGCATGGATCTTGTGATGGCCCTTCACCAGCAGCGCGTGGTCGGCGTCGACCTTGGTGGTCTGGAAGCCAACCACATGGTTGTCCTGGTTCTTGCCGACGGTGAGTTTCTGGAACTGCTGGATTTCGGTGGTGTCGTTGTTCTCCACCGTCAGCTTGCGGTCCCGCACCACGGTGGTGGTCTGGTCGCGTTTCACGACCACCGACTGGTCGCGGTCGACCTTCGTCGAATCGTCCCGCTCCACGCTGCGGCTCATGTCCAGCTCGGCATGGATGTTGATGTTCTCCTCGCCCTTCTTGTCCTCGAACATGATCTCGTTGTAGTTCGCGGGACCGCCGCCGGGCGTGGAACGGGTCTTGAAGCCGCTCTGCGTGGGCGACTTGTACGGGATGGGCTGGTCGTCGTTGTAGACGCGGCCGACGATCACCGGCCGGTCCGGATCGCCGTTCAAAAAGTCGACGATCACCTCCTGGCCGATGCGCGGAATGAAATACCCGCCCCAGCCCTTGCCGCCCCAGGGCTGCGACACGCGCACCCAGCAGGTCGACTTCTCGTTGCTCTCGTCGTAGCGGTCCCAGTGAAAGTGCACCTTCACGCGGCCGTGGTCGTCCACGTGCAGCTCGTCACCGGCAGGGCCGACCACGATGGCCGTCTGCGGCCCGGGCATGGTCACGCGCGGCGTGAGGCGCGGCGGCCGGTAGGCGCGCTCCAGCGGGATCGCTGTGATCAAAAATGCGCTGGTGCCCGGCTGCGAGGTGTTGAGCATCGGCGTGCTGGCGATCAGGTCTTCCAGCACCTGCAGCGTGTCGGCGTTCACCGCATCGTCACGCAGCACGTCGGCCATCGCAGTGCGCACGTCCTGCGTCACGGCCATGCCGGCGCCGACGCTTTCATAGCCCGGATGGCTCGCCATGAAGGTGCAGGCCGCGATCACGTAGTCGCCGTTGCGCGTGCCGTCCGGGTCGCCCTCGAATTTGAAGCTGCGCCCGGCCGTCACGTCGGGCCAGGTGGTCAGTGCCCAGTGACGGTCGCGGCGCGCGTTGAGTTCGTCGCCGCGCAGCTTGGTGCGGTTCTCGGCCTCGTCGCCCTTGAAGTACCCGCCCGGAAATTCGAACTCCTCGAAGTCGGCCAGCTCATGGTCGTCCTTCACGTCGATGGTGGCGCCCAGCTTCTTCTTGATCGCCTTGAAGTCGCTGTCGCGCGAGGCCTGCTTGCCGGTGTCGAACTGGCGCGAGCTGATCCAGCGCGAAATCTCGTTGTGCCGCGCCTCGCTCGCATCGCTGGGCATGTAGCGCAGCGTGCCGTCCACCGGCAGCTTCTCGTGCGCGAGATCGCTCGCATCCGACAGGTGCATGGTGCCGGGCGCATCGTGCGCATCGAACCAGTAATAGATGCCCTCGTCCTCCAGCAGGCGCGAGAGGAACTGGTAGTCGTTCTCCTGGTGCTGCACGCAGTAGCGCCGGGGCGTGTGGGTGCCGATGACGTTGCCGGCCTTGGTCTTCTTGAAACGCTTGATGGGGCTGTCTTCGAACACCGCGTCGAGCACCTCCAGGATCTTCTTGTCCTGCAGGATGCGCGAGTTGGTGCGCTTGGTGAGCAGCCAGAACCACGAGCGCAGCGTGATGCGGTATTCGAAATGCCGGCCCACATGCCCCGCGCGCACGAAGCGCACCGCATGGCCCTGGCAGTGGCGCTCGTGCTTGCCGCCATCCTTGTCCTGGAACTCGATGACCACGTCGAACGCACGGCCCAGGATGTCCGCGGCATCGAGCGCCTTGTTCTTCGAGAGCACCGTGAGCTCGTACGCCGAGGGGCGCGCAAGCGCCTCGTGACCCACGATGCGCCAGAACATCAGGTCGTCCTTGGCGGGTGAATCGGTCTCGATGCGGAACTCGTGGTCGGCCATTTTTTACTCTTGAAGGATGAAGGCGGCTCGGTCTCTTGAAGATGGAGCAGCTCAGTCGAACGCGTAGGTGAAGTCGGCGTCCTTCACGTCCAGCGCGACGCGGCGGATCTCTCCACCGGATGCCAGGCGTTGCAGGTACTCGACCGAAATCGTGGGCAGCACCGTGTTGGTCAGGATCGCGTCGATCACGCGGCCGCCCGACTCCGGGTCCTGGCAGCGCGCGACCACCTGCTCGATCACCGCCTCGGTGTATTCGAAGGGCACGCCGTGGTTGGTTTCCACGCGCTTCTTGATGCGGCCCAGCTGCAGCCGCACGATCTTCTTCATCATGTCCGGCGACAGCGGGTAATAGGGAATGGTGACGATGCGGCCCAGCAGCGCGGGCGGGAACACCTTCATGAGCGGCGCCTTCAGCGCATCGGCCAGTGCGTTCGAATCGGGCAGCAACTCGGGGTCGCGGCACATGCTCATCACGAGCTCGCTGCCGGCGTTGGTGGTGAGCAGGATGATCGTGTTCTTGAAATCGATCATGCGGCCCTCGCCGTCTTCCATCCAGCCCTTGTCGAANNTCGGTCAGGATGCCGCCCTCGCCATAACCGACGTAGCCGGGCGGCGCGCCCTTGAGCGTGGAGACGGTGTGCGCCTCCTGGAACTCGCTCATGTTGATGGTGATGATGTTCTGCTCGCCGCCGTAGAGCGCTTCGGCCAGTGCCAGTGCGGTCTCGGTCTTGCCGACGCCCGAGGTGCCGCACAGCATGAACACGCCGATGGGTTTCTGCGGGTTGTCCAGCCGCGCACGCGAGGTCTGGATGCGGCGCGCGATCATCTCCAGGCCATGCTTCTGGCCGATGACGCGCTGGTTCAGCGTGTCGGCGAGCTTGAGCACCGCTTCCACTTCGTTCTTGACCATGCGGCCGACCGGAATCCCGGTCCAGTCCGCGACGACCGAGGCCACGGCCTGTTCGTCGACCGAAGGAAGAATGAGCGGGGACTCACCCTGCACCGAATGAATCTTGGCTTGCAGCTCGTGCAGTTCGGCAAGCAGCGCGGCGCGGTCGTGCGCAGGGGCTGCAGCAGCAGCCGGGTCTGCGGGCGCGGCATCGGCAGGTGCATCCACCGGCTTGTTGCCGGCGCGCAATTTGCTGCGCAGCTCCAGCAGCCGGTCGACCAGCCCCTTCTCTTCCTGCCAGCGCGCATTCAACGCTTCGAGCTGCAGCTTCGACTCGACCAGCAGCGCCTCCACCTGCGCCGAGCGCTTGGTCACGTCGATGCCGATGGTGGCTTCGCGGCCGATGATTTCCTGCTCGACCGTGAGCCCTTCGATGCGGCGCATGCAGTCTTCCACTTCGGGCGGCGTCGCATGCTGCGACACGGCCACGCGGGCGCACGCCGTATCGAGCAGGCTCACGGCCTTGTCGGGCAACTGGCGCGCGGGAATGTAGCGGTGCGAGAGCTTGACNNATCGCCTTCACCTCGTCGGGCTCGGGCACCTGCACGACCTGGAAGCGGCGGGTGAGCGCCGGGTCTTTCTCGATGTACTTCTTGTACTCGGCCCAGGTGGTCGCGCCGATGGTGCGCAGGTTGCCGCGCGCGAGCGCCGGCTTGAGCAGGTTGGCTGCATCGCCGGTGCCGGCCGCGCCGCCCGCGCCCACGAGCGTGTGGATCTCGTCGATGAACAGGATGATCGGCGTCGGCGAGCTCTGCACCTCGTCGATCACCTGGCGCAGGCGNNCCGGTCAGGAGCGGATTGTTCTGGCGGCGGCGCATGAGGATGTCGACGATCTGGCGGATTTCCTCGTCCCGCCCGGTCACCGGATCCATCTCTCCCTTCTTGGCTTTCTCCGTGAGGTCGACAGCAAATTTTTTCAGCGCATCGCCCTTGCCCATGGCGGCCGGCGCCATCGCGCCCGAGTCTTCGCCGGGGGCGCCGCTGCCCATGCCGGTGCCGTCCTGCGCGCGCATCTGTGATTCGGGCGAGGCGTCGCACACCTTGGGGAAGTTGTCGGCGAGGTCCTCGACCTTGATCTTCTCGAACTGCTTGGACAAGTTGAAGAGCGGGTTGCGCAGGCTCTGTGTCTTGAGCATGCCCACCAGGATGTAGCCGGTGCGCACCTGCGCCTCGCCGAACTGCAGCGTGGCGTAGGTCCATGCGCGTTCGATGGCGTTCTCGATGTGCGGCGAAAAGTCGCTGATCGCGGTGGCGCCGCGCGGCAGGCGATCGAGCGCGGCCGTCATGTCCTTGGCGATCACCGACACATCGAGGCCGTAGTGCTGGATCACGCGGTGCAGGTCGGAGTCCTGCGCCTGCAGCAACTGGGCGAACCAGTGCTCCAGTTCGACGTACGGATTGCCCCGCATCTTGCAGAACACCGTGGCGCCTTCGATGGCCTTGTAGGCCAGCGAGTTGAGCTTGCCGAAGAGGGCGGTGCGACTGATTTCACTCATGGAAGACTCCGTATCTGTTGAAGACGATTGATCTCGGGCAATTTGAAGTTCGGCGATCCGTGCCCGGCGTCATGGCGCAAAAAGCCTTGCGCTGGCCAACCACCCCTGCACGTCCTGCCCCGCTTCGCGGCGCGGCACGATCGACTCGATGCGAACGGCGTCGAAACCGGCGGCCGCAAGACAGGCCTCGACATGCGCCGCCGCATGGCGGTAGCGGCCGCTGCCTTCGAGCCTGAAGTCGTCCGGGCCACCAGGCATGGCCTCGACCGTGAACACCACCCCGCCCGCCGGGCGCAGCGCGCGCGCGGCGGCCGCCAGCACTTCGTGCAGGTCGCCGAAATAGCAGAGCGTGTCGGCCGATGCCACCAGGTCGAAGCGGCCGGGCTGGGTGTGCAGGTAGTGGGTGAGTTCGGCCTTGTGCAGCACGTCGTAGCCGCCGCGTTGATCCGCGCGCTGCAGCATGCCCACCGACAGGTCGCAGCCGGCCAGGTGCGAAGCCCAGGGGCGAAGCAGCGGAGCGCAGAGCCCGGTGCCGCAGCCGGCATCGACCACGGCAATGCGCGCGGCGGGCGGGCCGAACATGTCGCGCACCGCGCGCGCCACCAGTTCGGGTGCGCGGTAGTGCAGCTTCTCGAGGCTCGCGTCGAAGCTTCCGGCGTAGCTGTCGAACACCGTCTCCACATAGCCGTCGCTCGCGCGTGCCGGCGTGTGCCCTTCGCAGGCGGCCAGCAGATGGGAGACCACCGGGTTGCCGGGCGCTTCGGCCAGCCACTCGCGGTACATGCCGAGGGCCTGCTCGCGCTCGCCGAGCAGCTCCAGCGCGCGAATCACCCGCCCGCGCGCGCTCATGTTGCGCGGCTGCAGCACCACCGCCCGGCTGTTGGCGATCACGCTCTCGTGGATGCGCCCCTGCTCCATCAGCGCGATCGACAGGTTGTACCAAGCCTCGCTGAACGCCGGCCGCAGTTCGATCGCGCGGCGGCTGACTCGCTCGGCGGCCTGCCAATGGCCCTTGCCGCGTTCGAGCGTCGCGATATTGCTCAGCGCGTCGGCAGCTTCNNCCCAGGTTGTTCCAGGCGCCGCTCTGCGCGGGTTGCAGCGTGAGCGACCGGCCGATGAGCGCAATGCTTTCGTCGGCGCGGCCCTGCGCATGGCGCAGCAGGCCCTGGTAGTGCAAGGCATCGGGGTCGCCGGGCGCGCTCTCCAGAATGCGGGCGAGCAACTCATCGGCCGCGTCCAGTTGCTTCGCCTTCATCAAGGTCACGGCTTGCGCCAGCGCTTCGCCGAGCACCAGCGCGTCTTCGGGCACGGATGTCGTCGTCATGCGGCGGCTCCAACAGCGGTCTGGGTGGTCTGGGCGGGGCGGGCGGTCATCGAGCTGTTGCCGATGCGCACGTCAGCCGCGTCCTTCGCACGCGGGCGCTGGCCGAGCCACGAGGCCCAGCCCAGGCGCGGCGCGTTGCCTTCCTTCTGTCCGAGGCGCGTAACCGGCACCTCGGCCTTCTCGAGCACCAGCTCGGCATCCCATTCGAGTTCGTCGCCGAGCAGTTGCTGCATCCAGCGCTGCAGCACCGGCCGCGCGGTGCCGATGGGCAGGAACATGCGGTACTGGTCCAGCGTGAGCGGGCCCATGTGCAGGCGCACGCGGTGCTGCCGGTCCCACGCGCGGGTGCCGAGCATCGCGCCCATGCCCATCGAGCGCGAGCTCTCGCCCTGCCCGAGCCGCGTGAGTTCGTCGGCGGGCAGGCTCATCCAGTGGCCGACCCATCGCTCCAGCGCCACCGGCACGCCGAAGTAGCTTCGCAGCACCGACTCCACGCTCTCCGCGTTGTGCACGCGCCGCGCGAGCCAGCCCGAGAAATGCAGGCGCGCATCGTCGTGCACTTCGTCGCGTCCGATGCGGCCCGGCGTGCCCATGCCGACGAACGCGCCGATCTGCAGCCTGAAGCGGTCTTCGCCCGGCCGGTCGAGCGCCACCGCGGGCCGCGCCTGCGCCCACGCGCGGTAGAAGTGCAGCGAGAAGCGATGAAGAAAGCTGTCGAGAAACGCGAGCCACGTGGGGTCGCCATGGTTCAGGCTGCGCTCGCGGATGAAGTCGCTCAGGTGAACCGGCAGTGGGCCGTTGGGACCCACGTAGCTGAAGAAGTGCTGGCGCAGGCGCGGCGGCGAATACGCGGTCGCCGGCTCGAAGCGGCTGAAGCTCGCGGGTGCGAACGAGAGCGAAGGCTCCTGCCCCACGCGGACCGGCTCGGCGCTCGGCAGCAAGGCGCGGCCCCAACGCGGCGTGGTCGCGGCCACCGATTCGAGCCGGCGCATCACCGCGAAGTAGTCGAACGACCATGGCTCCGCAGACCATCCGCGCAGCGCGTTGTCGACCCGCGTAGACACTGACTCCCCCGGGCTCGCCACTGCGTGGACTTCGCCTCCCCCCTCGCTCGCGAGGGGGCGTGCGCCTTCGGGCGGCCGGGCGGCGCGCTCTACAGAATCTGCCGGGTCCCGCACAGCGGCCTCCATCGCATGGTCTCGCCCTTGCCCGCCACGCGCAGCACGGTCTCGACGAAGTGATTGACCTCCACATGGCGCGCCAGAAAGCGCGACATCACGGCGCCGAAGAGAAACACGCTGTGGCCGTGGAACGCGTCCTTGTCGACTTCCAGCGTCACTTCGAGTCCGCGCCCGAATGCGATCGGCCCCTTGAGCGGCAGGCGGCGTGCCACCGGCTTGCTCTTGACCGACAGGAGGCCGCGCACCTGGCCCTGGCGCATCTCGTCGGCATGCGTGGCGTAGAGCATCAGCGTTTCGCGCAGCGCGGCGGCGCCCTGCTCCGGCGTGCTGTCGGAAATCGAAAGGTAGTTGAGCGCGAGGTGGTCGACCACCCGCCAGCCCAGCCCCTGGCTCACCACCGGCGACACCGGCCGCGAAGGGCCGCGCACCATGCGCACGCGCTGCACGGGAAAAGAGTCGACGCAATCGAAATCGTTGTCGCGGCCGAGCGGCATCAAGAGCGGCAGGTCGCGATTGGTGCACAGCGCGCTCACCGCCAGTTGCCGCAGCGTGGCCGCGTACGGCGCCTGCTGCGGATCGACGATCTGCATGTAGACCTCGGAGCCGATGTGGCTGCTCCGGTGCCCCTCGGTGCGCTGGCGCACCGACAGCATGCGCGGCTCGCGCGTGGTCGTGAAGTACGCGGGGTGGTTGTGGCGCGTGCCGTGGAAGGCCGAGTAGAACGGCCGGAACGACTGCTCGGCAGCCGTCGCATCGGCACCCGGCGCGCCGTGGCCGATGACCTCGGTGACGGTGTGCACCTCGAAGTCCTGCGGCCGCGTGCGGTCGGGCACCAGGTGGAACTGGCTCACGCCTTCGNNTGCACATTCTCGGCGGTCACCAGCTTTTCGAGTGCCGCATCGCCGCGCGAGAACAGCAGCACGAGCTCGATCTCGGTGACCGGCATCGTGGCGAGCAGCGCCTGCAGCCCCGCGATGCGCAGGAACTGGAAGCGCTGCGGAAACGCGAAGTACTCCTGCAGCAAACGAAAGCCCGAGAAGCCCGTGGCCGTGACCGGCAGCAGCGCCTCGTCGTCCTCGAAGCCGACCGCCTGGATCGCGCTGGCCGGCAGGCTCTGCGCCGCGCCCTGCAATGCGCCGGTGGGCGACAGGGGCCGCACCATGACGCCGATGGGCTGACCCAGCGCACATTCGTGCAGTTGCCACGCCACGTCTTCGGCACCGCCCAGATGCAGCACCAGGTCGTCGAGCGCGATCTGGTTGAACTTGAGCCCCGCCGTCGCACGCAGCGCGATGCGGAGGCCTCCGCGAATGGCGCGCGATTGCGGGTGCGTGGCCAGCGGCAGGTCGGGCGCGTAGGTGAAGTACTGCGCGCGCTGCACCTCCATCGGCCAGATGCGCAGCGTGCTCGATGTGCGGAATTCGCAGTGCGTGTTCTGCCCCACGGCCTGGCGCGCACGCAGCCCGGCGCCGCGCGGCAGCTTCGGACCGGTCGCGAGATTGGCGTCGTCGAGGTCGGGCGCAAAGGACACCACCGCCATCGCGGGCGTGGGTGCGAGGAAGTTCGGATAGACGATGTCGAGCAGGTGCCCCGTGAAGCGCGGGTACTCGGCATCGAGCTTGAGGTTGACGCGCGCCGACAGGAAGGCCGTGGCCTCGATCAGCCGCTCGACATACGGATCGGCGACCTCCTGGCCCTCGATGCCCAGCCGGTGCGCAATCTTCGGAAACGCGCGTGCGAACTCCGAAGAGCTTTCACGGAAGTAGCGCAGTTCCTGTTCATACAGGTTCAGCAGCCGAGGGTCCATGTCAGGACTTACCTTGGGTTTTGCGCCATGTCCACGATCTCGATGCGTCCTTCTTCCAGGTCTACACGGCTTCGCATCAGGAACTCGAGCGGCACGGGCTGTGCCCACAGCATGCCGCGGATCTGCAGGCCGATGCTGTTGTGCGAGTCCAGTGCCGAGCCTTCCATGACGAGTTCCACTTCGAGAGTGCGGGACAAAATGCGCGGCTCGAACTGCAGGATTGCGTTCTTCAAAGCCTGTTCCATGCTGACACGCTGCACCGACGAGGTGAACTGGCCAGACAGCATAGGCAATCCGTAGTTGATGACCGATCGCGCGGTGTTGGGGTACTGCTTGTCGTCCATCGCGAGCCCGAAACCGGTGGCGTTGAAGAGCCAGCTCAGGTCGCGCAGCACGGCCGCGCGCAGCGCCTGCTTGGTGAGCGTGCGCTTCTCGTCGCCCTCGCGTTTTTCGGTCGGCGCGTTGTCGACCAGGCGGTCGAGCAGCGAGGGCTGCAGGCGCTCCTGGGCGGTGAGCTCGCCCATCTCAGCCGCCCGCGCTTTCGGTGCCTTCCTGCGACGGTGTTGCTTCTGCTTCGGTGGAAGCCACCGGGTTGAAGAGGATCTCGCGCACGTCCATCAGCGCGTACTCGCCGGCATCGCTGCCGAGCACGCGCTGGCCGGTGCCGGCCCACACCTCGGGGCGCAGCTCGCGCCACTCGGTCTTGCGCGCGAGCTGCAGTTCGCCGTCTTCGCTCTTCTCGGAACCTTCGTAGCGCGTGGGAATGAGCGCGAGGGTTTCGCCGCCGTTCTCGAACTGCAGGTGCGCAGGCATCCAGACGCAGTCGCGCAGGTCCTCGGGCGGCTCGATCTTGATGTGCGCGAGCCGCGTATACGGAATCCAGTAGTACTTGCCGTTGACGAAGGCTTCGAGCACGGGGCCCAGGCGCATGTCCGCATCGGCCAGCCATTCGAAGGGCGTGCCGTCGATGGTGCCCGCAATGGCGGGCGCCCCGTCGAAGGCGCGCTGGCGCAGGTCTTCGGCCAGTTCGGACTCACCGCGCCCCTGCCGCAGCAGCGACTCGATGAGCAGCGCCAGCCATTCGTCGGGCTGGCCGAAGATCATGGGCGTGCGCGTGCCGGCGAACACCTCGGCGCGCAGGCCCTCGCAGCGCACGGCATCGCCATACACCTGCTTCATCGGAACGGCGAGCGCATCGAGCTCGGCCGCGACAGTCAGTTGATTGAGCGCGCGCTCCCACTGCCCCAGCACGCAGAGCAACTGCGCCATGAAGACGCGGTGCTTGCTGTCGGAGGGCTTGGCGCGCACCTCGTCGCTCAGCGCCTTGAGCGCGGCCACCGGGTCGGCGGACTTGATGAGTTCGGCGGAGGTGGCCATGTCAGTTCCCGGTGAAGGTGCAGGTGCGCACGGCGCCGCGCGCGCCGGTCTTTTGCTGCGGTGCCGAGCGGATTTCCAGCTTCGTGTAGTCGAAGAAGATGATGTCGCAGGGCCGCTTGGGCGTGCCGCCGGTCACGATGGCGTGGCAGTTCACGCGCGCGCCTTCGAGCACGAATTCCAGGTGCGACTGCATGTCTTTCGAGCTGTCGCCGCCGGCCTTGAAGACCGACACCGTCACCTTGAGGTCTGCGTCCTGGCTCTTGAGCAGGCTCGCGATGGAGGCCGTCGCCGCATCGCAGTCGCGGATCACGATGAAGGAGTAGTTGCGCAGCTTGCCCTTGCTGGAGCCGGGCGGGATGACCACGTCCGACTTGTACGAGTAGCCGCCGATGTCCATGCGCTGCTTGCCGTCTTCGTACTTGCGAATCGACTCGCCCTCGATCGGCGTGCCCTTGCTCTCGATCATCATCGAGAAGTCGTTGCCCGATTCGNNTTCGCCCGCCCAATGAACCATCGCGGCGAAGGTCTGCCGCTCGCTCTCGGGCTGCAGCGCACCGCGCACGCGCACCTCGGCAACCGCATCGCCAGCGCCCGTGCCGAACAGGCGCGGCGCGCTGTAGGGCGCCGCGGGCGTGGCCAGCACCAGCAGCCGGCCGCCTTCGGCGTTGAACCAGGGCAGCTCGAAGCGCTTGATGGCGGGCGCCTCGCGCGTGCCGCGCTTGAAGCGGTTGGTCTCGCCCGGGTCCTCGGGATAGACCTGGCGCGCACCGCCCTGCGGGTCGATGCCGACGATGACGAGGTCCACCGAGCGCGCGCTGGTGTTGCGCACGTTGAGCACGGCGCGCTCGCCGCTGCGCAGCGGCAAGAGCTTCGCGTCGACCTGCTGCGCGGAGCCGCTGCGCACGAGGCGGTCGCCGCTCCAGACTTCGAACACCGCGTCGAAGCCGTCGAACTGCGCGTCCCTGGCGATGGTGTAGAGCTGGTTGAGCCACTTGAGGCGGGCCAGCACTTCGAGGCGGCGACGTGCCGCGGCCGCATCGGCCGGTGCCGCCTTCGCGCCGGCACCCAGCATCGGCGAGAGCACTTCGAGCCGGCCGGCGGACCAGCGCACATCGGCGCCATCCGTCTCGTTCACCGCGACGACGGAGGCGGGGTATTCAAGGCTGAGGCCGGGCGGCAAGCCCTGCTCCGCGCGCACGCGCAGCGCGAGCGCGGCCGGTTCGCCGAGCGGCGTGATGTTCCAGAGCGCGGCGCCGGGCAGTTCGCGCAGCGCGGCCGGCACCGCCATGCGCGCCTTGTCGTTGAAGGCCTGCGCGAGCGTGCCTTCGGCGCTGCGCACCGTGCCGTCGTCCATCGTGGCCAGCACGCGCAGCGGCTGCTGCACCACCAGGCC
>CXWL01001938.1_pt1 | contig 18877 bp, 13 predicted proteins | sample 590931 | NCBI WGS metagenome assembly CXWL01 (sample SAMEA3498368, study PRJEB10139) | groundwater metagenome | biome: water well; material: biofilm material | place: Germany | collected 2015-04-27 | reverse complement strand
GCCGCGATACACACTGTGCAGCCACGCGCCGACTTGCGCCAGGTCGTCGTGGCGTCTCCGTGAGAGTTTCTCCTTGAGGTCTGCCAGTTTGGCTTGGAATTTCTTCCGCGACGTTTTGCGGTGGATCGTGAAATCGCCTCGCCGGGTCTTGCCGCTGATATGCGTAAAACCCAGAAAGTCGAATGTCTCCGGCGGGCCCTCACCGCGTTTCGCTCGCCGCTCCTCTGCGTAGCGTCCGAATTCGATCAGCCGCGTTTTCTCCGAGTGCAGCTCCAAGCCGAGCTTGGCACACCGCTCTCCCAATGCGGCCAAACATCTTCGGGCGTCCGATTCCTCACGGAACCCGATCACAAAGTCGTCAGCATAGCGCACGATGGTGACTTCACCTGTGGCTTGGCGTGTGCGCCAATCATGGATCCAGAGGTCCAGCCCGTAGTGTAAGAACACGTTCGCAAGCAGCGGCGAAATGACCGCTCCCTGGGGCGTTCCGACTGTCGTGGGGACCCACTCGCCGTCTTCCGATACTCCGGCCCTGAGCCATTTCTTCAAGAGCCGCAGCATCCGTCCGTCGGCGATTCGATGCTCCAGACACGTCATCAGCCACTCGTGACTGATGTGGTCAAAGAAGCCCCGAATGTCCGCATCGATGATCCAGTTCACTTTGCGCGTCGTGATACCGACAAACAGCGCGTCCAAGGCTTGGTGACAGCCCCGTCCGGGACGAAAGCCGTAACTAAACCCCAGAAAGTCTTGTTCGTAGATACTTTCCAGTACCGTGCGTGCTGCCTGTTGGACGACCTTGTCCTCCAGGGCAGCGATTCCCAGCGGTCGCATCTGGCCATTAGGCCTTGGGATGTAAATCCGCTTGGAGGGTTTGGCTCGGTACGCTCCGCGATGGATTCGTCCATGCAGATCGTCGATCCGCTGTTCAAACTCCACTGCGTAGTCACGCCACATTTCACCATCGACTCCCGGCGCGGCGTGCTTCTTTAGTGCTAAGAAGCTGGCTCGCAGGAGTTCCGGTGTGATGTGGTGCAGCAAGCTGGTGAACTTCAACTGCTTATCCTTCTGTGCCGCTTCACGTACACCCAGCAATCCACGCGATCTGGGTACGAACGGTGTCCCGTCCGCGTTCCGGCGTTGAGTCCGGTCCAGTAGCGATTGCCCGGTGTTTTCCTTGGTCAGCTCCCTTCCCTCCACCAACTCCGCGGGCAGCGGCACGCTCCCCTTGTTCGCCGGCTTCTTTGGTACTATGGGGCTGTCTGACTCCCCAGCGACGTGCCTGTCGGACTTGTGGCCTCGCGCCTTCTCCGACCGATCCGCTCCCATGGAAGAAGTGGATGTCGCCGGGGTCTCTCGGCTTCCGTGAGAAAAGTTTCCAACCGTGCCTGTGGTCTTAGACTCCGTGGGGGTCACATCGGACTTGCCGTTGATGTTCGACATGACTATTGCCTTCCCCTTGTCAGGACAAGGTCGGCCACCGCAAAAGGATGTTTTCGGAGCTCGATACACAGCCCGATTGTACCTCTGTGAACGCTTCGTCCTGCCGGTTGCCCGGCAGCCCGCATCACTCGAGGCCAAGGCGACTGGCTAGGTCTTACCTTGTACGACTCTTTCATTCGCGACTTTCCTCCGGCTTGTCGCCGACGCACCCCGACCCCTTTGTTTTTCCCGGACGGTTGGCCCTAGAGACGTTTGGATCGGCTGAACAGGCCAATGCCTGGATGTATCTTCCACACAAGGCGCTAGGCCAACGCACCCCCTTCAGCCTCCTGACCAGTGCATCGGGATTCAAACGAGTGGAAACCCTCCTCAAACGAATGACACATGCCGTGCCATGCCACGGAGGATCGTCATGATGACGAGGGAAGAACCACACTCCACTAGCATCTCCCCGGCCATTGTCCCTCTTCACCTCTCGTCTGAGCCGATCTCACCAGAGGTGAAGGCGTAGATGCTTCGAGAGATTGACGAGCGCATACGTCGCTACAATCTACGGCCAACAGAGGCTGAGGCCCAGTTGCACGTGAACTATTAATTGGAGCAGAGGGGTCTAGAGGGGGCTAGGGGGGCAATCGGCACGCCACTTTCGCGACATAGGGGGATCGTATGGGAAAGAGACTTAGCACGTTCTTGAAGGGTCTGGCCAGCACCATGGACGTGTGGCCGGCACCACCGCCTCCCATCACACCGATGAGTGCAGACGAGCGCATGCGGCGTGCGTGGGAACGAACGGGGCAGTACTTGCAGCGGGCGATCGACCGGTACGAGCGTGATAAGACCTCTTAATGACCAAGATGAAGATAAAGCAGCTATGACGGTCCGAGCGTATGTGGGCGTGGCTACTGCAGGCTCGCCCCTCGCACACCCTGGACGGCACGACTGACGAAGTATGTCTCAATACAGATCACCTGAAGGTGCCCGATGTCCTCTCTCACGCCCACCTTGCTCGTGGTCGGTCTGATCAGCTGCGCCGTCGGTGGCGTGGTGGCCGTTCGAACCGTCAGATGGATCTTCAAAACATTTCCCAAGAACTTTAGTCCGACTGCACCAACCGTTCGCCTACCCGTTGAACTTCGGGGCAATGGGTCAGCGCTCCGAGGCTCCTGTTGATGTTAGGCGGACAACTTCTTTTTTCTTGTTCCGAGTCGGCGTGAAGTGCCACGTTGGTTGGCCTCGCTCTCGTCACGATCTCGGCTCAACCGAACGAACGCGCTCATGCCAACCACCAAAGTGGCCGTAACCGTCAGCACGACGACATAGGAGCCTTCATACTCCGTTGGGACCGGTAACAAGGCGCCGAAGTAAGCCAGTAAACCGGCAGCAGTTAACCATAGGCCTGCCTGGTACGGAATCCATACGGCCCATGTGTCGCTTTCTTGCAAGATGTCCGACAATCCACGTCCGCTCACACTTGCATCGGTCGCCCAGAGCGACACCTGCCCATAGTGCCAAGCAAGGAGTGAGCGCTGCCAGTAGAATGCAGCGGCGGCTACGAGCATCAAGCCGGAGCCAGTGACGATGTAGCAGAAGTCTCCTTGGGAACCGTCAAACAGTTGGCCCTTGTCAGATACCTTCAGCGCCTCTTTAGCGACCAGCGAGGCAGTTCCAATGCAGAACGCAGAAAGAATCCCCATGATGGTCATTTCTTTGTCCAGATAGTCTAAATACGGCTTACCCTCGTTGGCCACCCTTCACCTCCTATCGTATTCGAACAATGTGCTTATTGGCTTACTGCCGGGAGCGGCCGTATATCCCGGATGACCATTCTAAGCGCTGAGTGTCAATCTCACGAGCGTCGATTTCATAGAAGGCCACTTGTTAGTGCGTCGTCCCCTTCGCCACCCGCCGTCACATTTCAATATTTTTCCCAATCACTAAAGTAGGTTCATGGGCCGGTGCAAGGTCAGTTCGTACTAGTTCATTAACTCGAGGATGACGTCAATAGTCGTGTCTCGGTCTCGACGAGCAAATACGTCTCAGGGAAGGCGGTTTCAGAAATACGTGCACGGAGACTCTTGCGGCGGAGTTCGTGAGCATGTAGTAGATGTCTTACTTCGTGCAGAGGCCTTTCTGTACGAGCAACTCCACAATCGCCGAGATCTCCCACATACACATATTGGAGACGATCGCTTCTCTGATGAATATGATTTCGTGCTTGGGCCTCGTCTCTCGTCAGTCAAATGGTTACATTCGGCATTGAATTTTAACAGTCAAAACTTATCGCATATGGCCGAGTAAGTGGCACAAATGTAACGCGGTACCCTTCAAAGTCCTGAGACTTAAGTGCCTCCAGCAAGGGTTCATTTGGGAGTCTTGCCTTAAGTGTTGAAATGTTATTAAAGAAGAACCGATCCATTGCTTGCTCGCCATAGTCTTGCCGAAGGTTGTCAATCATAAAGTCGGCGAAATATACAGGCACAAACATTCTGCGGCCGTCCACTAACCTTGTTTGCATTTCGAAGATGTTAATTGGACTATTTACGAATTTTTTCGCAATGTCCTTATGGACCAGAAACAAGAATGTTAGTCCATCTATATGCTCAAATGTGTTTGCGCCTATGAATGTAATAAAATCAGATGGTCTACCATTCATACAGATTGTATTTTTTCCTTTTGACACTAGATCTACCGAGAACTTTTGCCCAGCAGAGACACTTGCAACCATAATAGGCTTATAACTGTCATTGGTGCTGAACTTGGCGAATCCTCCAGCCTCTTCGTCCCAAATCGATTTTGATGTGGTTTGGCCGGAGGTTGAGTATGCAATTGCCAAAGGTTCTCGAGGCTTCCCCCGTAAAGTCGCCCCCTTGTATTGCGTCAAGGCAAAGTATTCGTCGCCAATCCACACAAAGACGGTATTCATCATAACGGAATGGGTGCGGTCTTTTTGTTCTGTGACCATCCGATACCACTGTGTCGCAATTTGCTTGTCCATTTCGGTCAGCATATAGCTATTTAATAGAGTAGTTTCCTTAATCCTCCTGCGAGGCTTTTCAGAAATTAATGACACGAAGTCCCGTGCCGAGATGTCTGGCAGCATAAACCCTAACACTTGACTATCCTTCGAAGTGATGGAATCACCAGCTTGTGATCTCGTAAACCCCTTCGCTTCTAGCTGTAACTGGCTGGTTACCCTGTCCGTAACGTTGACATCTACACCCACTTCACTTGATTGGAAAAATGTCAATGAGATTTTCCCGCTAACAATGCCATATACAGGAAAGTAATCATCACTCTCCAGATCCGCACGACAATTCTGCGCAGCCCTGGATGGTGATAACCATCCTGTCGGTACGGAGGCTGATTGAACGTCTGTAAGGTTTATTTTGAATGAAGTAACACCGCTAGCGCTTAATTCAGCTCCCGCGATTTCCAAAAATTTAAGCGCAAAACTGCCCTCGGACCTATCAATTGTCACCGATTGGATTGTTAGACTGCTCCCTTGCGTCGGGGCCGGTAGATTCTCAAAGCAATCGTTTCTGCCCCATTTCCTGTGTATTCCATTTTGATTATGAATGACATCGCCAGGATTTAATGGAGGGTTTAGGGAGTCCCAGGGAACATAGTTCGCTTTAATAAGCCTCTCTTCTAATGCGCTTGGCATTCTAGCAAAAGAAATTTCTGAGGGCGGACGGTATACTTCGCTCCCATGGTTCAACGCGCACGATGCGCTTAGGCAGGCCAAAAGTAAGATAACTCGAATAGAGTTGATTCCCATAATTACTCCCCCTCCGCATTGATAGTGACGATTCCTGTGCTGCTCCCCTTCACATCTGCCTTCTCGTTCCACTGATGCGTTTGGGCCCCATCCTGCCCGCCTTTGTCAGATATCACGCTGACGATGTACTGCACGGTTGCATCTTTCTACTCGGTGGGCGGTTGCAAAGATGTCGCGCATATTTGCGTCTCAACCCTCTTGAAAACCAGTCCATGTGGGAGTGGCAAGGGCGCCGAGCGAGCGCACAACGGCTCTAGTTCATTTGATCGACATAGGCCGATCGCTACTCATAAGACAATCTCCGTCAACTCCCGCACCAACCTCTTTACATAATGCCGGAGTCGAGTCTGAGGGTGTGGCTCAATCACCATGTTCTCCACCGCAAACTCCTGTCCTCTTGACCACCGGACGACGGCTTCCCGCACTTCGATCTGTTGTTCATTCGGGAGTGTAACGGTGAGCGAGAGGGTTTGCCCTGGTCGCATCGGGAGGTCGCCCGAGAGTCGCCAGCCGGTACAGGAGAGATTCCAGATTGTACCGTGACCCAGGAACGGACCCGCGTGATACGCGACTGCACACTGCACGGGGAAGCGAAGGTAGGGGCGAATCAAGAAGGGCATAGGGGCCTCGCAGGGAGGCTCATTCTAGGAGGGATACGATCAAACCGCAAGGTCGTGTAAGACTAATGGTGGTATTAGGAACACGCGCGATCCGCGACCACGTCTTCGACAGGACTCAGCATTCAGCGAGTCCCGCGTAACGGACGAGTCAGCGGTGGGAGGGTAGTTGTTAGATTGGCGCGAGTTGCGGGGCATGGGGGATTCTCAGGGTTATCGTGGGTGGCGGGATTGAGCGGATTATTGTCGGATTGTTTGGTTGAGCCTTACAGCATGTGAGAGCCAAACCCTTGATCGCCCAGTGCCTTGCGCGCCACGTCGATCAGGTGTCCGTGGTGCGTGAAGATCTTGACCTGCCCGTGTTCGGCAAATCGCGCCAGTGCTTGCAGAATGTTTGCCGCGCGCTCGTCATCGGAAGTAATGAGTGCGTCGTCGAGAACCAGCGGCATCTGTGGGTGTGACGACCGCCTCAATTCCAGCGCCGCAAGTCGCAAGGCTAGATAAAGCTGATCAGCGGTGCCTTCGCTCATTTCCTCGATCCTAATTCGAGAACCTCCTGCTCGTTGAGCACATAACACTGGCACATCTTCCGACTCGTCTGTCACAAGCCGTTCGTACGCTCCGCCCGTCATGAGTGAAAAGTATGAAGACGCAGAACCGACCATTGGGGCTTGCGCCTGTTCGCGAAACCGGTTTAGCGCCTCCTGCAACAGCCCATGTGCCAGCTTCAGCCGCGCCCACGGTCGTATGGCCGAGCGATACCGCGCTGCCGCTGATTCCATAGCCTCCCGTGCGATGGCCGCGCGATTAGATGTATCGATTGTGTCTAAGGCTAATCGAGCTTGTTCCTCGGCCTGCCGAGCGGAAGACTGTTCCTGTTCACGGCGCTGAATCTCTGCACGGCACTGGTCACGCTCGCTATCGAGGGCAAAGGCATCATGGCCAGCGAGTCTTGTCCGAATCTCTTCCTCCGAATGAGACGAGGCCCTAGTCAGTTGGTCTCGCAGTAGTGAGAGCTTTCCCTGTGCCTGACGCTTCCGCGATGCTGCCTCTTCCAACTCGGGAAGTGTGTCGATCGTCGCAACATGAGCCACGGCACGCAATCGCGCATAGACCATCTCCTGGGCGCTCTGCTCTAGCTCTGCCAGCCGCTTCTTTTCCTGGGCTCGGGTTTGGTCGCGGGTCAAAACTGATCGCTCTCGGTCCCTCTCCAACGCCACAACAAGGCGTTTGCGCATATGATCCACAAATATATCCAAGGCCGTAGGAGCCGACTCGCCGAGCAATGCCGCAACGTGATTGGCCTGAGCGATGAGGTCATCAACCACAGCCTGAAGATGCGCCTTCCGTTGTTGCGCGTCAGTCACTGCCGAACCCTGACGGACTAGTTCATCGAGTTCGTTGAGCCGTGCCTTCACGACATCCGGGGTACTGCTAGCGGGAAGAACTAACCGTGCGTGCCACTCCTGTAACGCGGACCGGTGATGCTCTAATTCCGTCTTGGCCTCAGAGATAAGGCGATCCAGTTTGTCTCGCTCGACCCGCTGCAGCGTAGCGGCCTTGGCACGGGCGCTGTGATCCGCTTCCGACTGAACAGTCTGCTTCTCCCATCTGACACCTTGTTCGATCAGCGAGGGCAGCTGATGCGCATCTCGCACGCTCTTCTCCTCGAATGGCTGACCAAGTGCCCGTAGTACGTCTGCAATGCTCGATGCCGCTTCTGCTGCCTGCGTCAGCAGCCGCTCACGATCTGCACGTACGGACGCCACGCGTTCAGCCAGCTGCAATGCATCAAGTCGCCGCCCTTGCCATTCATGAAGCGTCTCAGGATCGAGATTGGGGAGCTCTGCCTGACTAAGCCGCTGCCCCCAAGTTGTGAGTACTTCTCCGCGTCGTGTGGCAAGAGCTTCCATCTGGCGTTCAAGCTCGCTCCGGCGCGTCTCCATCTGTTCAATCCGCATCGAGCAATCCTCGAAGCTGGCTGCACGCTTTGCATCGGCACGCAACAGATCAGCCTGCCGATCTGCCTCAGTCTCGGCTGCTTGGAATGCGTCAGGCAATGCCCGATCGGCATCGAAGCGGCGAGCGAGTTTCTCGGCATCCTGCGTGCGCTCAATGTAGGCCTGACGGATGAACGCCCAACCCTCGTCGCGTCGTACACGGGCAAGGCGGAGGGTATCGGATGTGACGACTTCTCCCTCAGCGGCAAGCTGGCGGTGCCGGAGTCGTTGTTCATCAAGATCCCGTCCTACCAGCTGGTATTCATCACGCGCGGTTCTCAGTTGCTCGTCGACCTCCGACAGGGCCTGTTTGGTGAGGGTAATCTGAGCGTCCAGAATGGGATGGGTACGGCGCAGGGCCTGTTCGGACTCGGTTGATAAATCCGACAGCGCGAGTTCGAGCTGACTCTCGAGCTCTCGAATCTGGCGATCAGAGTCAGTCTTCTGTCGGGTCGCATCACCGAGTGACTGGGCCAGGCGTATTGCAGCAGCGAGTGCCTGACGAGCTGCCTGGTCGACCACGACAGGCAATGCGTCCGTTTCTGGCTTCATGGCCTCATCAAGCATATCTGCACGTTGCTGGTATCCCTGAAGGCGTTCCTTAAGCCGACTGGCCTGATCCAGATGCGTATCCAATATCACTCGATCTGCGTCCGAAGGAACGGATCGTAAGAGCTCGCCAAGTTGTCGTCCAGGCGCCAGTCGACCAAGTATTAAAGGGGTCACATCTTGGAGTATGATGTTTTCTCCATCGTCCTGTAGAGAGCCTGCAACTGATCGTGGCATCGCGGGCATGCCCCCACGCCGCCGAGCTCGGTGAGCGTCTAGCAGGATGCTGAAAAAGGCCGCCAGGGGCGTTCTCGCGTCGCTCAGAGCCTCCACGTACCGCAAGGGTACGCGTCGCCTCTTCGCTTGCTGCGGCCTTGCTGGACGGCCTTTTTGAGCATCCCGAGTTATCCCAGCGTTGATAAGATGCAAGATGAGACGACACCGTAGTGGACAAGAATCGAATTTTTCCGCAGCCTGCTAGCCGGATTCCAGCGAAACCCACGTCATTGCGAGCCGCCCTCGCCGCCGCGCCCGCCAGGAGCGTGTTGAGTCCCAGACAATGCCCCAGGCGCTGCCGCCTGGGGATTTCAGCCGTGGCCGAGCGGGCGTTGAGTTTCGACGCCATGGGTTCAATGAAGGCGTTCCTGCCCAAGAGCACCTGCCCGTTCACGGCACTATTCAGGTCTTCAATGCATCAGGATAGAAGCATCTGCGTCGATGTCACATGCACCATCTCAATCGGTAGGCAGAGGGCATTTATCGTAACGCATGAGGATCGTGTATTGGCAGGAACCGACAGGCAACAGCCTCCCACCGGAAATGGAGGTCGCGCCCTGGATTGTGGTCTCGCAGGCGGCTGAAACAGGCCGCCAGCGGCGTGCTCGACACCCGTGAAGCGAGTGGAAGGTTTCACGTTGAACGTTTCAAGTTTCATGTTTTCCCAACCTGAAACCTAAAACCCGAGACCTAAAACGTGGAACTCGAAGCAGTGACGACGATTTGTTGGACGAACATCGAGTGTTTCCGCAGCCTGCGAGGACTTTGTCCACCCCTTCTTGCCTGCTGAATCGCCGGTTCATGAACGGCCGACTCGACCCTTAACGAACACCAGCGGCAAACGCCTGAGCGAGCGTGACCTCGTCGGCTCGTGTATGGACCTCCCCATCCAACCGCGCGTCTAAGAGACGGTCGAGAATGGCTCGAAACTGCGGGCCTGTTGTCAACCCTAGGGCGACGAGGTCTTTACCGGACAAGACAGGGTGGACTGATCGAGACACCGTCACGTAATCCGCCAGTCGCTTGTTCACCATCGGCGCCGTGACCTTCGCCATAAAAAACAGGATGGCCTCCAGAGCGTAGGGATGGAGCAGGCGATAGATGGCCGATGGCGGCATGGCGCCACGCCGCATCAGCGCCGGCCCCACCGTGTTCCACCCCGTTCGGGCAGCCGTCATGATCACCACATCCTGCTTCGCACAATGCAGGCGGGTCACCATCTCGTCCCACGCGGCTGGCGACAAGGGATCGCAGAGGGCGAGGAACACCACGATCCATGGATGGTAGGCTGCCGCCGGTTCGCTGGGAGGCGTCGCCTGCGCGTCTTTGTCCTCTCCCGCCAGCGCCATCGACGCCCAATGCAGCGTGCGCTCCACAGCGTTGATCAGCCCCTTCGTACGAGGGGCCGCTGCAAGGTCTGGATGAATACATCGTAGAAGATCGAGATCGCGAAGGCGTGCCAATCCATTGGACGGCGAATCCTCCGACAGCAACAACACCAATTCGTTGAGTAGCCGCGGGCCTGAGAGGCGATGAAACAGCTCCATCTGCACGGCACCCTGGAGTAAGCGCAGGGTATCTTTACTCAACTGAAATCCAAATCGTTGTTCAAAACGCACCGCCCGAAACACACGCGTGGGGTCTTCCACGAAACTGAGACTATGGAGGACGCGCAGACGCTTGTCTTTCAGATCGCGCTGCCCACCAAAGAAATCCAAGACTTCTCCGAACCGCGACCCGTTGAGACAGACGGCCAAGGTGTTGATGGTAAAATCCCGGCGATAGAGGTCCTTTTTGATCGAGCTCCGCTCCACGGTTGGGAGAGCCGTCGGATATTCGTAATACTCGTTTCTGGCGGTGGCCACATCCAGAGTCAACCCATCTGTGAAGGTGATCTGGGCCGTGCCGAATCGTGCATGAGTTTTCACCTGAGCCTGCTCCTGCTTGGCCAGTCGTCGAGCAAACTCTAGGCCGTCGCCCTCGACCACGATGTCGAAATCCAAGGGCTTGAGCCCGAGCAAGAGATCCCTGACAAACCCGCCCACGATGTAGCCAGAGATCTCCAACCTCTCGGCGAGTTGTCCAATTCGAACCAGCAAATCATAGCGGTGCACCGTCACGGATTGACGGATCAGGTTCCGAACATTTCGGCCGACGCGAGGAGCCTCTTCCGCGGACGGAATCGTTTTCGAAGGGACGCGGCCTGCGGCCAGAAGGTCCTCATGCATGGCGCGGACGAGATCCGTGCGCGTGATCACCCCCACGACCCGACCGGACGGCGAGGCATTCGATAGGACCGGCACACATCGCTGATTACGTTCAACCATCTGCTGTTGCACGTCGGAAAAGGGGGTTGTCGGGAGAGCGATGTAGGGGTCCCGCTGAAGGAACTGACTCGCCACAGTCTCGCCGAGCCCATGAAAGAGCGCCTTTTGCACGATCTCCCGCATGAGAAGCCCCTGAAACTCCCCTCCTGCCCCAAGCACGGGCAACACATTGACGCCGTCTTTCGTCAACCGCGTCTCTGCCTCCGCAATGGTGGCGGTCCAGTCGAGAGATTTCACCGGTTGCGTCATCACATCTTGAGCCAGAAGCCTCTGTCCCCATCGTTCGTGGAGCAAGGCCTCAACCCGAGCACGCACTTCATGCACCGTGGACCCTTTGACACTGGCGGCGGCAGCCACCCAATGCCCCCCACCCCCAAACTCGCTCGCGACCTGAGCCACATCGAGTTCCGGACGCCGACTGCGCCCAATGATCTCAACCCTGTCCTCCAGTGCCATGACCGCGAGCACCGCATCGTAGCCCTTCATCTCCGCCAATCGATGCACCACCTCCGCCAGATCCCCGTGATACCGATCGTAGACACTGGAGGCGAGCAAGACCTTTCGTCCCTGTAGATAGAGGGTCTCGCCTTGCTGCACCAGATCGTTTAAGAGCGCGATTTGGTCCGGATCGAGCGGATGCTGCAACGTGTCGGTGACGACCGTCAGATCCGCCCCAGCTCGCAGCACCACGGCCGCCGCATCGAGATCGCGTGGAGTGGTGGATACGAAGGCCAGCGATCCGGTCTCCTCATACAGGCCGATGGCCAAGATGGTCGCCTCGAAGGGGGAGATCGGGAGTTGTCGACGCTGGAGTTCTTCGATCATCAGTGTCGTCGTCGCCCCAACCGACTCCACACAAAGGGTGGCGACTCGCGACTGGAGGAGAGGCGCTACGCCTTCCCCGTCGGGATGGTGGTCGAAAATATGGAGAAACACCATCGGCTTCTCAAAGAGCGTACCGAACAGACCGAGCCGCTCCGGCTCCTGCGTGTCCACGACGATGAGGTCCGTGATCTGATCAACATCAAGATCCTTCGCACGAACGAGTCCCAGATCGTGCAGGGCCAGAAAGTTCCGCACGGTTTCTTCCGCTCCCCCAGAGAACGCCAGCAGGGCCTCGGGATAGAGCTTTCGTGCCGCCACCATCGAAGCCAAGCCATCGAAGTCTGCGTTCAAATGGGTGGTAATAATCTGCATTGATGCCACGGACCTCCGTTAGACCACCCGCTCTCCAGGGATGACTTCACAATTTCCTTGAGACAAATCCTCAAAAGTGTTACTTATAACAAGTCATGGTTCAATCTTCCTCGTTCATATCGATGCGCCATTCTCTCAGGCTGAGCCTCCTCACCATTAGCCTAATGGTTCTCTTGGCCCTCTGGCCTCGCCTCTCGTGGGCAAATCCAGTCACCTGTCACGAGTGTGTCTTGGCCTTCCTCGGCGTGTTCTCGGAAGCGCAGTGGAATAACGGCGCGTTTGAGCCTTCGCAACTCGTTGATTTGCATCCGGTGCAATCCAATGACTCCCTCTTTCGGGTGCAGACAACCCAAGAGACCTCCTATGGCCCGGTCACGCTGGATATCCTGATCAACCCCGATCCTGTCATTCGTTATACCATTGACGTGACAAACCTGCACACGGCGCCCGTGGTAGTGACCCTCATCCTCAACGCCGATCTCTTTACTCCACCGGGCCTGTATGTGGCAAAGAGTGAGTTCGGTGGGGAATTAGTCGATATCGACGGCAACGGGGTAGCATGGGATTCTGCCAACGACTTTCATACCCCACAGCTCGCCGATATCACTGATGGTCTTGGAATACTTCATAGCGATGCGGGTCAACCGTGTGCGTTCGCAGCGAGCGTGCCACTGACCACGCACGATTGTGGAATAGACCGGCGGGTCCTTACATCGTTGTCAAAAAATCCAACATTTATTACGACCCAAGTCTCATTTTTCCTTTCCGCACACGATCGTGCCGTGATCCATGGAGGGGTGGAACTACTTCCAGACGCTCCGACCCACGGTCCAGTCTCCCAAGTCCCCGAGCCTACCTCTCTTTTTCTGTTCGGAACTGCCGCCCTAGGATTAGGCACCCTCCGTCGAACCGGAAATCCATCCTAGACTGTTTGCCTCACGGCATCGACAGACCCCCAGAGACTTTATCCGCGTATTCGCTCTTGGCCACAGCCCGAGCGTGCAGTCTTCTCAGGCGATAAGGAATGAGAGCGCAGCCATCGATCCGAGGGAAAAGATCGGTGGGTGGAATACCCAGGTTATCGCTCAAACGAAACAGTCTTCTTGTACAGGAAATCTAGTTGATCTAGACATGTGCTCGCATGTGGAGACCTGGTCTATCTGATGAATACATCCGTGAGGCGGGGAAAGGGGAAGATTCGGTTGGCCTAGCCGTACAATGCGCTAGCGGGAATGCGGTCGCTCTATACGATCGGCCCGTTCAGGACGGATGGGACGCTCCGGGCGTTCAATCCGCTCGCCGCTACGGGTGCCTGAATCGATTCTGAGATCTTCGCGGCCTACACCAGCACCACTGTCTTTACCACCTCCACGCAACTCACCGCGGAAGAGACGATCAAACTGTTCTCCCCGTGAAACGGCCTCTTTAACGGCTTGAACGGAGACGCGACCATCTTGAATATCTGCCCCACGCCGTTTCATTTCTCGAGCGAGATCCAGCACTTCCCCAGAACGGTACCCTTGCCGAACCGCCTCACCGACCAGCGAGAGGGCGTCATTAGAAGCCACCCCGGCTTCCTTAAGCAGTGCAAATCCTTTTGCGCCTGACGCGAGGATTTCCGGCGTCGGTTTCTGCTTCCCACCCTGAGCCAGCCGGCCGAGTTCCTTGGCTTCTTCAGGCGACACCCCCCGGCTCAACGCATCGCCAAAGGCTTCCACGGCACGGGCTCGGTTGCTCGGGGACAGTTCGACCAGTCCACCTTCGCCCAGTTGCCGAACGAGGTCGCGGGCATACTCAAGCCGACTCACCAGATCCCGAACCACCGGTTCAATCCGCTTGGGATCGACGCCCTTTGCCAGACCTTCTTTAATTTTGTTCACGATCGGGTCTTGTGGGAGTCCGCGCTCACCAGCCTTATTCGCCTGCTCAATGAGCACCGAAACATCGTCGGCATCTCCACCACGAGCGACTCTTAGGCGAACAATCTCTGCACGATCCTGCGGAGCAATCGATTGTGCCCACAGCGGACCCCCATTGCCGACAATCGTCAAACCGACGATCGCAAGGCAAGGACCGAAGCGAGCCCCTCGCCCCTTGCAAGCACCTCCATGACAGGACAGTCCTGGGGAACCGAGCGGCCGAGGCTTATTTGACAACCAGAACGCCATTGGTATTCCCAAATCCATCATCCACGAAATCGTAGGCCTGCGTAGGGCATAGCCACTCATTGCCATTGACCACGTACATGAACACATACTCTCCGGGCGAAATCTGCAGCATCGCAGTCCAGACCCCGTCTGAGGAGACTCGCATCATGGGATGCGTCGTGACTGACCACCCGTTGAACGACCCTGACACCGCCACTGACTGAGCCTTCGGGATCGCGACCGTAAAGCGCACACCCGCCCGTTCCTGAACCGGCAACCCAGGTGTGATCGAGGGAGCGGAACATCCGGCCATTCCCAACACCAGCATTATTCCTAATAAACGCAGCAGAACCACCACACAACCCCTCACCCTTAAAATTTAGGCGAAAGGGTATCCCACTTAGGCTAGTGATGCAATGAAACAACATAGGCTTAAAATGTCGTTCCGACTTCAAGTACGGCATTTTCAGCTCCAAAGCCATCGTCCGTCACCTCGGTGGCAGAAGGATCCGTCAACCATTGTCGGCCATCGACCACGAACATGTAATGATACCGACCAGGCTTGACCGTCACCGTGGCCGTCCACGCTCCAGCGCCGGTACGTTGAAGAGGCGTCTGAATCGGGCTCCACCCATTAAAGTCTCCTGCCAACGCCACTGAACGCGCACCAGGATTGAGAAAGACGAACCGCACCAGTACTGGTGACTGCTGCTGGGTCATATCGGAGACCGAGGCTGACTGCGCCATGGTGGCCATCCGAACAGAAGGCACAGACGGGACCGGGGCCGTCGGAATCCCTTGCCGTGTCAGCGACCCAACAAGGACCACGAGGCAGGCTGTGGCCAAGGCCCCAGCCATATTCCACTCTAACGAACGAGGCACCCGCAGCCAGGCCCCCAGGGTGGCAAACCGACTCGGTGTTGGGGCTTGTGGTAAACGCGCCATCAGGCGCGCGATAAAATCTGGCGGTGGATGATGCACCGGCAAACGGGGAACTTCGGCTAAGACCCGCTCCATCATCAACACCTGCCGCCGGAGAGATCCATCCTCGCCCAAGAGACGAAGAAACCGCACACGCTCGCCAGCTGTCAGGTCTTGATCGAGAAAACGTTGGATGAGGAGGTCTCGGTCGGTCATCATGTGACTCTCGTTAGACAATACACCCACCCCGATTACAAAGCTGTAGACACATCATTTCAGTCCAGCAGGGACTCAAGAGCCCGCACGGCCGAGATAACGAAGACCCCTTCCTTCAAGGTGCTCGAAAAGGCCGCCCTCTTCGTCCGTTGTTCGTGAGGCGTCGATCACTGCTTCGAGTTCCACGTTTCAGGTCTCGGGTTTCAGGTTGGGAAAACATGAAACTTGAAACGTTCAACGTGAAACCTTCCACTCGCTTCACGAACGACGCTTCACGGGGTTGAACACGCCGTTGACGGTCTTGTTCAGCATCCTGCTACCCATCCCCCAGACCGGCAAGATCGCGACACAACCGCACCCGGGCCTTATACACCCGCATTTTCAATGTATCGCCCGCCACACCGAGGAGCGTACTCATTTCCTCGTAATTCAGACCTTCCACGTGTTTCAAGAGAAACGCCTCACGATAGAGCGGCTGTAAGGCTTGGATGGCTCGCTCCATCTCCATCCCCATCTGCTTCCGTGAGATTTCCTGCTCAGGATTCGTGGGATCCACCAACAGGGGATCCGTTGACTCACGGTCATTGTCGTCCAGCACCGCTTCGGCGACTCTGGGATGCGCCCTCAGCCAATCCTTACACTTATTGATCGTGATTCGATGGATCCACGTTGAGAACTTTGAGTCCCCCCTAAAGAGGGGTAACGCCTTGTACGCCGACACGAAACTCTCTTGCGCCACATCCTGAGCATCGGCTGGCTCTCCCACCATTCTGAGCGCCACGGTATAGATGGTTGAGGCATACCGATCCACCAAGAGGGCAAAGGCCTCGTGATCTTGTTTGATGGCCCGTTCCACCAACGTGACTTCATCGAGTTCCCCTCCTTCCCCCATCATAGGCCTTGTACACCAACAGGGAAGGATCGACTCAATGCCGCCTGCATGCCCCTCTGTTTCATTAGACGCCCCAGCCAGGAAGGACGTAAACGCCCCTCCTCAAAAGAAGATCCATCCCCCATCCATCGAGTGAGATGATACGGCTCGTCGGCTGAATCTCACCAACATCCCACGGACACGCACTAGAGTACATCACGACCACAGCCCTGAAGCCCTGCTTGGACAGAAGGCTTAGAGGGATCGGAACAGTTGCTCGCGATGTGGTGGAGCCCCTCGCTCCACACGGACCTGGGGAGCGCGACACCAGGAGGGGTCAGAAGATTCCCGCCCGCATCATGTCGGCATGACATCGCAGGAGGGTGGAGTGCCGAGGGGGAGGAATACCCTTGCCACAGTCTCGCTCGCAATCGACAGGCACGCTCCCCACCCGAACGCCTCGTCGAGGTCACAGAATTGCCATGACAAGACAACCGTTGATCACACATACAGGCTAACGACCAACCAATGTGACACTGGACGACCGCCTCGCAGGCTATGCGGGTTACACACCCGCAAGCAGGGGTATCACCAACGCGCCGGCCAGAACAGCGACCCGAGCGATGCCCCCTAGGATCGCAGTTCTTGAGGGCAAGGCACAGCACCTATTAAAATCGAGCACTCACCCCGAAGCTCATCCCATTGGCTGGGGCTCCGCTGGAGAGCCCAAGCTGAAATGACCCAGTCATTCGCCAGGTGTCCGTCATTTTCCAACTCAGGGTCACCAGCAGATCGCGCGGATTTGGGAGGCCCGGCAACAATGCACCCCACTCCTCATAATAGAAACTGCCGATCACACGGGGCGTCAGGTAGTACCCCATTCCCACATCGTAGTTCCATTGATCATGAAAATTGACCCCCTCGGGATCACCAATAAAGGTATAGCTGCCGTCGACAAAGAGCAACCACGACTCGGTGAGAAACTTAGATAATTCCATGCCCACCCCTTCGTCAAACTTCCCTGTCCCCAACCCGCGATCCTCATCGGCGGTCGGGAACTTAATGCGCCCTGTGATCGCTATGGTGGGGACGACACTATTCACCGCTCCATCGAGCACATAATAGCGTCCGCGCAGAATGGTGTCGCCAAATCCGTCTTCCCGCTGCCGAACCACCACCGGACGCGAAATTCCGCCGCCTCCCGGTAACACCAATGCTCTCCTAGTTGGACATCGGCCACTGGTTCGCTGCGGTTGTCCCGAGACAAAAGTGACGCTGCAGTCGCCGCTAATACTGAGATAGGACACGTTCAGCGTGATATCGCCATCAGTAAAGAGGCGACGGATCGTCAACGGGGCGGACACGACATCCGTACGCGAGGAGAGCCCGTACCGGCCAGTCGAATAGTTCACCGACGGGCCAACCTGCCACTGGTCAGCGGCGCTGGAAACACCCGGAACAGCCGCCCCGATCACGAGCATCCAGGTGAGCCCTGTCGCCAGCCTCAGAAATCCACGGCTCAGACTGAGCTGATCAGCCCATGATTGATGCGTGAAACCTAAGGTGTGCGATCCCTCGATTGCCATCCTGCCATTCACCTAACTTTAAGTAGTGCCCCGAACGAGGCCATGCGTTGCCAAAAGCTGGTGATCATACCAGAGGCTCAGAGGGGATAAAACCATTGCGCGAAAAAAGTGCCCGTAATAAAGAGGAGAAGATACACCCATGGAAGAGAAGTTCTTGTCGCTGAACGAACAGTGGCCCAGGTTCTGACGGTCGGGGAAAATTGCTGGCGAGTCACAGGCCTCTCGTGCCGAAGACGACCGGGAAGTCGATGCCTCTCCTATCGGGCATGAAATCGTTCAGGACGATCCGGACGGGACGGTTCACGCGGTTTCCGCATCTCGTTGCCAGACACGACAGAAGAATCTCGGCCTTTCATGGAAGTAGACGGTTTTTCGAGGGAGGGGCTAGGAGCCAAGGAAGGATTTCCCTGCGACGGAGGATCAGACGGTAGCGTCTCACTGCCGGCCCCATCTGGGTGCGTCGAATCTAGCGATCCCGGCGAAGCATGCGCAGGATCCGTGCGGATGGCTCGTTCGGCAATCGCAAGTACTTCAGACCCATTCACACTTGCGGCCAAGCAGAGATCGGGATTCAGTCGAACCCCCTCCACAGCCGAGACAAGAAACACTCCACAGACAGCCGTAAAACGTGTCATCCGCTCGATCTCCCCAGTCTGCCTCGATTCCCCCACCACGCTTATCCCCATCCGCAGACACTCGTGGCCAATAACCCTCTGTCACTATACAAATTGGACTCCGCTCCTTGGCGTTTGTAAACGGGCACTCAAATTTTTCGTGGAGAGGAAGGGACTATCGAAGGTCTTGAAAGAACGTCTTCGACAAGAAAGGCAAGCCGAACTTGGACATGAAGAATGATACCCAGGACTCATGCAAAGCTGCGCCAGACTCCTAGTGTAGTGATTCATGCTGTTCTTGTCTTATCCAGGGCGATCCTGGCCCGATTCACTTT
>CXWL01002064.1_pt1 | contig 18880 bp, 15 predicted proteins | sample 590931 | NCBI WGS metagenome assembly CXWL01 (sample SAMEA3498368, study PRJEB10139) | groundwater metagenome | biome: water well; material: biofilm material | place: Germany | collected 2015-04-27 | reverse complement strand
GTGAGGGCCTTTCACAGCCCAGCGAACCCTCTGCCTCCCCTGACACCTTTTGCTTGCACACTCTCCTCTTTCTCTTTTGATGCCGCAAACTCCCTGTGTTAAAATAAACCACAAGCAAGGAGATTCCCATGTTGGAAACCACACTTAATGTTCGTATTCCAAGCGACCTTCTTGGTTTAGGTTTATCCCAGGAAGAAATTCAGCGCCGTGTATCGGAATGGCTGGTGTTTTCGCTTTTCGCAGAGGGAAAAATCTCGTCTGGCAAAGCGGGAAAATTGCTCGGCATTTCCCGCTTTGAATTTATAAAACTTCTCCAGGCGCGCGGAATATCCTTTATCAACTTTACCGAGGAAGAACTGGCTGAAGAATTGGCTGCCGCGAAAAAGATTTCTCCAAAGAACAAAAAATGATCATTGTCGCCGACGCTACTCCGCTGATTGGCCTAGCTTCCATTGGCAGACTTGAAGTTTTACGGGAATTATTTGAAGAGGTGTTCATTCCCCAGGCTGTTTACGATGAAACTGTAACCAACGGCAGGGCAGAGGGGCGGGCAAAGCACGAAGTCGAAAACGCGCCGTGGATTTATATTGTGCAGGTAAAAGATCGCCTTGCCGTAAATCTGCTGCTGGATGAGATGGATTTAGGGGAAGTAGAGACAATCGTTTTGGCTGTTGAGATGAACGCAGACTGGGTTTTGATGGACGAGAAAAAGGGGCGGCGAAAACTGTCTCAACTGAATGTTCCAAAAATCGGCACATTGGGTATTCTTCTTCGGGCAAAAGAATTGGGAATGATTCGGAATTTGGGGCTGGAAATTAAGGAACTGCAAAAGACAGGCTTTACAATTTCCCAACCTGTAATTGATGAAATCCTCAGGGCGGCGCGTGAATAATATTCTTCAATAATAAACCTCTTCCTTCCTTCTTTCGTCTTTGTTTTTTCAATCGTAAATCGTCAATCCTAAATCGGAAATCATGAATTGCTAAAACTCTCCCGCCCCCTCAACCTCCTCCTCGCCGCATTGACCTATCTGCTCGGCGCGAGCGTCCCTGCGTATTTGGGCAAGCCTATTCAAGTTATACCCTTCGTGCTCGGGCTTGTGAGTGTTGTGCTTGCACAGGCGAGCATGGTATTGCTTGGCGAGGTTTTTCGTCCACACAACGAACCGCTCATCGAAGGCGAGACTCCCCAGCAAAAAGAGACTCTCCGCAGCAACATGCTTTACATCTCTGTTGGCATGATCGCGACCATTGCCTCCATTATCTTCATCATATATATCAACCACGCCCTCGTTCTTTCCTCCTTCATCTTTTATCTTTCATCCTTCATCCTTGTATTCGCCTACGCCATTCCTCCCATCCGCCTCCTGGACCTCGGATTTGGCGAATTGATTCTCGCCGCGCACATCGCGTACGTTGTTCCGACTATTGGATTTTTACTTCAAGCAGGTGAAAATCATCGTTTGCTTTTTGTGCTTGCCACGCCGCTCATTGCGCTCGGGCTTGCCTATTTTCTCATCCTCAACTTTGTCACCTTTCAAAGCGACCAAAAATATCAGCGCGGCACACTCCTGCGCCGCCTCACCTGGGAGCGCGCCGTTCCGCTTCATCACAGCCTCGTCGCATTTGCCTACGTGATGTACGCCCTCGCTCCCATGCTCGGCTTTTCCTTCAACCTCATCTGGCCCGCCTTCCTCACATTGCCCTTCGCGGTCTTTCAAATCATCCAACTCCGCGCCATCGCCAACGGCGCCTCCCCCAACTGGAAGTTGCTCACTTCCACCGCCCTCGCCGTTTTTGGATTAACCGCCTACTTTCTAACTCTCACTTTCTGGCTGCGTTAAACCTTCAACCTTCAACCTTCAACTTTTGACCTTTGACTTTCAACCTTTGACCTAAACCCCATGCCCGAATTCCTGACTCTCCTCCCGCCCGACCAGGCCCGCGACAAACTACTCTCGCATCTCTCCGCGCCGACAGTTGATTCTGTTTCGATTGACGTTTCCTCCGCCCTGGGCCGTGTCACTGCCACGGACGTTTTCGCCCCGCACCCGCTGCCCGATTTCCAACGCACCACGGTAGATGGTTACGCCGTCCGTGCAAAGGATACCTTCGGCGCAACCGACTCATTGCCCGCCTATCTCAACCTCATCGGCGAAGTGCCAATGGGTGACTCACCGTCTTTTGAAATTGGCGCAGGTCAATGCGCAATGATTCACACAGGCGGTATGCTCCCCAACGGCGCAGATGCGGTTGTGATGTTGGAATACACACAGGCCATTGTAGGGACGGGGTCTCCCCGCCCAGATTCAGAAATCGAAATCTTCAAATCCGTTGCAGATGGCGAGAATCTGATTCGCATTGGCGAAGATGTTGCACAGAATCAATTGGTGATTCCCAAAGGCACACAAATCCGTCCCGCAGAAATTGGCGGACTGATGGCCTTGGGAATCACGTCTGTCAACGTGGCGAACAAGCCGCGTGTGGGATTGATCTCCACGGGTGATGAAGTCATTGACCCCGCGCAGACTCCACGACCAGGGCAGGTACGTGATATCAACTCGTACACCCTCGGCGCGCTCGTTGAAAAAAGCGGAGGCGTGGCAGTCCGCTATGGGATTTTTGGAGACAGCTTCCAGCTTTTGAAAGAAGCGGCGGCGAAGGCGCTATCCGCATGTGACGTGGTCATCATCACCGCAGGTTCATCCGCATCCACAAGGGATATGACCGCCGAAGTCATCCGCCAATTGGGCGAGCCAGGCGTGCTTGTGCATGGCATCAACACGCGCCCAGGCAAACCGACGATTTTAGGCGTGTGCAATGACAAAGCTGTGATCGGCCTGCCTGGCAACCCCGTCAGCGCGCTGGTGAATGGATATTTGTTCGTTGTTCCAGTTATCGAAAAATTATTGGGCGCATTACCCCGACCCCGCGCAACCATTCAAGCAAAATTAAGCGTCAACCTTCCATCCCAAGCAGGCAGAGAAGATTGGTGGCCCGTAAAATTAGTGGTCAGTCGTCAGTCGTCAGTGGTCAGTTATCTGGCCGACCCAATTTTCGGAAAATCAAATTTAATTTTCACCCTTGCCTCTGCCGATGGACTCTTGCGCATCCACCCCGATGCAACAGGCTTGAGCGCAGGCGAAATGGTGGAAGTGGTGTTGATCTAACATGGAATTCAAAAAAGATAAATTCACGATCTCAGATGATGCGTCCCGCCTTGACATCGAAACCATTTGTGATTTTCTCTCCCGCGCCTACTGGGCAGATAAACGCCCGCGCCACTTGATCGAACGTTCCATCGAGCATTCGTTGAACTTCGGCGTCTACGATGGAGGTAAACAGATCGGCTTTGCGCGTGTCGTAACTGATCATGCAGTCTTTGCCTATCTCTGCGATGTCTTCATCCACGAAGATTATCGCGGACAATCCCTCGGCAAGTGGATGATGGAATGCATTATGGCTCATCCCGATTTGCAGGGACTCCGCCGCTGGTGCCTTGCAACCCGTGACGCGCATGGGCTTTACAGTCAATTTGGTTTCACCGAACTCTCCGATCCAATGGGGTGGATGGAAAAGTTCGATGGCACAGCATAAACTCTTGCTGAATAATTTCTTTCATCCTTCATCCTCCAAAGGTCTCTCATGCTCCTTGAACTTTTTCACAAACCCGTTGGCTTCTTCCTGATCGTCATGGCCATCATTCTCATCACGCCGCTTCTCTCCGAGCGGCTAAAACTGCCAGGCATCATCGGCATCATCATCGGCGGTATGCTCATCGGCCCGCACGGGTTTGGCCTGCTGGAAGACAATGACCGCATCCAATTCCTTTCCACTATTGGGCTTGTCTATCTCATGTTCAGCGCGGGCTTGGAAGTGGATATCAACCAGTTCATGAAGGTTCGTTCCCGCGCGCTGGTCTTTGGTCTCATTACTTTTATGTTTCCGCAACTCATGGGCATGGGGCTTGGTTATATCCTCGGCCTCGACTGGCTGGGCATGATCCTGCTTGGCTCTGCATTTGCCTCTCACACATTGATCGCGTTCCCCATTCTTACAAAATTTGGCGTCACGCGCAACGAAGCGATTGCTGTTACCACGGGCGCAACCGTCCTTACCGATATTGGCGCGTTTATCGTTCTTGCCGTTGTGCTTGGCGCAAGGACGGGCGGAGGCATCACGCTCGGCTATTTCGTTCAACTGCTCGTCCTGTTGATCATTTTTACAGCCGTCATTATCTTTGGTTTGCCGCGCCTTGGAAAATTTGTTTTTCAAAAACTTACCAGCCGCGCCGTTGAATTTCAATTTGTGATCGTTGCGCTTTTTGTGGCTGCATTTACTGCCGAACTCATTGGCGTTCACGAAGTTGTTGGCGCGTTCCTTGCGGGGCTTGCTGTTAACTCCATGCTGCCGCGTCACAGCCCGGTGGCGGGCCATGTGCTTTTCATTGGCGAATCATTTTTCATTCCCGTCTTTCTTCTTTACAGCGGCCTTATCACCGACCCGCTGACCTTCCTCAAGAGTCCGAAGACCATTGTTGTTGCGCTTGGCGTGACCGTGGTCGCGTATGTTTCCAAACTCATCGCTGCCTGGATCACCGCAAAAATTTACAAATACACCAAATCCGAATTCTGGACCGTTTATGGTCTTTCCCATGCCCAAGCCGCAGTGACCATCCCGACTTTGGTCATCGGTTTGGAAACTGGACTTTTTGACACCACCCTTTTCAACGCCGCCATCTTGATGATTCTCCTCACCTCGATCACTTCCCCTTTAATCGTCCAGCGCTTCGCCCCTGACCTGAAAACTGCCTCGGAAGACGATGCGCAGACTCCTCTCTTTGGCAGAGTCCTCGTCCCCATTGCAGACACAAAGCATTCCGAAGGACTTGTCTCGCTTGCCAGTCTGCTTGCAAGCACATCAAAAGGGAAGGTGATTGCCGTCAGTGTCGCAATGGATATGGGTCCCAATAAGGAAAGCAGTTTCCTTCTGCACAAGGAAATGTTGGGGCGCGTTCAAGAGGCCATGCAGGACCCTGAAACAGAGATCGAATTGATCCCCCGCATGGCATTGACTCACGCGCACGGTATTTTGCATACCGCCGCCGAAGAGAATGCCTCCCTCATTGTGATGGGATGGCGCGGCAAACGGACGTTGCGTGAAAATGTCCTCGGCTCTGTTTTGGATGAGGTCATCTGGGGTTCGGAAACGCCCGTTCTTGTTGGAAAGTTATCCCTGCCCTTGAATAGTATGCGGCGTGTGATATTTTTCGTTCCTTCCAAATCTGTCCCGCCGATTGCCTTGCGCCGCATGTTGGAAGCCAATCTCACATTTGCAAAAGCGTTAAACGTCCCTTTGCTCATTCGCGCAGATTCAAGTTACATGCAAACCTTGGAAGCCCTGCTCGTCTTGCGCAAAGCGGATCAGCCTGCAGAACTTGAATTGCTCAAAGACCAACTTAAGCCAGAAAAACTGGAGCACGAAGCTGCCAGCGATTTTATCATCCTCCCCGGCTTTGGTTCCCGCAAACGTGTGGCGGATACGCTGGGAAATATCCCCGAGCAAATAGCCAGGGCCTTTGACGGAAATCTAGCCATTCTGCATTTTGATAAATAATCCAAAAATAATTCCCTCGAATTTAGCAAGCCGCGGATGATTTCAAAAATCCGCGCTAATTCGTGGCTATTTTTTTGAACTTTTGTTAAAAAAACAGACTCAACCGCAAAAGATTAATTTCAGGGTGAGTCTGTTTTGGATTTGTATGTCAGGCTTGCAGCCCGACTTTTTACTTCAATATAAAATCGAAGAACTCAATCGACCTGCCCATGGCGGTATAAAAATTCGTGGCAATGTTGTGATTGTCGCCTTCGTAGGTGTATAGATCAGCAACCTGCCCAGCCGCGCGCGCCTGCTCCGCAAGGCGGATGGAGAATTCCAAAGGGACATCTTCATCGTCAGTTCCGTGGTGCAACTGCAACGGTCCAGAAAGATCCGAGAGGTAGGATGTCGCAGAGACAGAATCCCAAAATGCTGGATTCTGCTCAGGCGTGCCAAATGCCTCGATCCAACTTGTCCGCCAGCCTACCCCGCGCGAACTTGGTGACGGGGTGAATGAACCCGTCCGCCGCCAGTTGTAAAGCAGGTCGGGGTAGGAAGCGACAACGCCCGCCCAGATAACGCCAACTTTTATTTCCTGTGAAATGACCATCGCGCGCAGAGTCAAATAACCGCCCATCGAATGTCCCCACATGCCGATCTTGTCTGCGTTCACTTCAGGCAATTGCTTGATGGATGCAACCGCGTTGAGCACGTCTATTTGATAGCCAGGACTGCCATACGCGCCAGTAGCGTCGCCTTCGGAAGCGTCATGTCCGCGATAATCGATGCGGAAGACAACATAGCCTGACTTGGCGATCTCATCCACGTAGTGGATATATCTTTCCGTTGTGCGATAAACATCTGGAGGGATGTACCCGTGATTGAATACAATGGCAGGCCAGCCGCCTTCGGGAGGCGCGCCTTCAGGGATGGTAAGCAGGGCATAAATTTTTAATCCCTCCGATAAATAATTTGCATAATAGCGGCGATAGTTGTATCCGCGATCCAACTCCTTGACGATGGTCACTTCACTGCCTGGGTACTCTCCCGCTCGCAATGCGATGATACTCATCGGGTGGGGAACAGGTGTTGCGGTTGGCGCAGGCGTTAACGTGAGTGTGGATGTGGGAATGAAAGCGCTGGTACTGGATGCTGTGAACGTTGCTTCAGTAATTGGCAGGTTTGCAGGCACAGCCGCTTGAGCGGTACATGCCGAGATAAAAAGTATCGCAGATAGTATTACCAATAAAGTTTTCTTCATTTTCGAATCCTTGAAGTGACAAGAGTCTTTACTTACAGGGCTTTCGGTTAACATCGCTTTTTCATGTCACCCTCCCGAAGGACATCGGGAGAATGACAAGCGAAGGACCTGATCTATTAAGAAGACAACAGGAGGCAGTTTATTACTGCCTCCTGTATACTTTTTTACGTGTCTACATATTTACATGTTTACTTTTTCACACCTTTGCCGCCGCTTCCGCTTCCCGTAATTTCTCAGTGGCGCGGAAGTATTTCAAATAGCGCATCGAATTCGCATCTTTTCCCAGCAGCAGATCCGTGGCGCGGATGGCGCTGCCTAATTTGATCGGATCGGTGATCGAGCAGGTTGCGCCTGCCTGCATGGCTAACGAAAGGAATGCTGCATTCACAGAATGTCGATCTGGCAGGCCGAACGAAACATTGCTCGCGCCAAGGCTCATGTTCACGCCAAACTCTTTTTTGATCAACTCAATCGTCCTGATCGTAACTGTTGCGGCTGCACTGTTATGCCCAACCGTCATCACCAGTGGATCAATGATGATATCTTCGATTGGGATTCCCATCTTCGCGGCTCGTTCGATGATCTTCGCCGCCGCAGCGAGACGTCCCTCCGCTGTAGGTGGGATGCCCTCATCGGCAATTGTCAACCCGATGACAACCGCGCCTCTCTCTTTAACAATCGGCAGGACACTCGCCAATTGCTTTTCCTCCCCGTTGACAGAGTTCACCAGCGGCTTGCCCGGCGCAACTCGAAGTCCCGCTTCCAGAATTTTCGGCTCATTAGAGTCGATGCAGAGCGGCACATCCACAACCGACTTGATTGCTTCCACCACCATTGGGATGATCTCCGCCTCATCGATCTGCGGATGACCGACGTTCACATCCAACACATCCGCGCCCCACTCCACCTGGCGCTTGGCAAGATATTTGACGTAATCCATATTCTTCTCAACAAGAGCCTGCCCCAATTTCTTGATGCCCGTTGGGTTGATCTTTTCACCGATTATCACAAACGGCTTGTCAATCCCGATGATGACTTCCTTGCTGTTTGATTTCAGTATGGTGTGCATATATGCCCTCCGATGTTTTGTTATGCCATTGCGAGGGCGGTGATTTTTCGCCCGACACTTGCCCCGCGCGCTAGTGCGGTGAGCAATCCCAACAGTGTAATGGAGATTGCTTCGTCGGGCAAAGTACGCCCTCCTCGCAATGACGAGATTACTCAGTCAAAAATCTCTTCGCCGTCTCCACAAGCATGGCCGTGCCTATCGGCAGCGCCCGCTCGTCCAGGTCAAATTTGGGATGGTGGAGCAGGTAATCTTCATGTCCCTTTTTTTGCACGCCTATGGTGTACATTGCGCCAGGAGCGTGTGCCATGAAAGAGCCGAAATCTTCCGCGCCCAGCGACTTGTGCATTTCCTGCACGTTTTCTGCGCCCAACAAATCCTTGCCCGCTTCCTCCATGACCTTCGAGACAAATTCATCATTGATCATGGGCGGCGCGCCAATTTCGATCTTGAGTTCGTAATCGCCGCCAAGCGCTTTAGCTACTTCAAAAGCACGCTTCATTTCGTCGTGGATTTGCTTCTGGGTCTCGGGGGTCGTGAAGCGCATCGTCCCCGTGATCTTGATGCTGTCGGGGATGACGTTTTCCGTAAAGCCGCCGTGAATCGAACCAATGCTGACGACTGCTGGCGCGAACGGGTCGAGCCTGCGTGAGACGATTCCATTCAACGCGATGATCACATGTGCCAGAAGGAAGAACGGGTCAACCGTTGTGTGCGGATATGCGCCGTGTCCGCCTTTGCCTTGGATCGTAGCAAACCAGGAATCCACACCGCCTGAGCATGGCCCTGCATTGATCGCAATCGTGCCGACGGGCTGGGTCGGGTCTACGTGCTGTGCAATGACATAGTCCACGCCTTCCATTGCGCCTTCTTCAGACATACGGACTGCGCCGCTTTTGCCTTCTTCATCCGCAGTCTCTTCGGATGGCTGGAAGAGGAAGCGGATGCGCCCATTCAGTTTTTCATTCGCAAGAAGTCGCGCCGCACCGAGCGCCATGGCGGTATGAGAGTCATGTCCGCAAGCGTGCATTTTATTTTCAATGGTGGATTTGAAATCAGTATCGTTTAACTCCTGCAATGGCAGCGCATCCATATCCGCGCGGATGGCAACCATTTTGCCGCCTTCGCCAATATCCGCAACGACGCCAGTCTTGCCAACGCCGCGCGTGACGCGATATCCCATCTTTTCCAGTTCATCCGCCACAATCCCAGCCGTGCGATGGACGTCAAATCCAATTTCGGGGTGCATGTGAAAATCGCGCCGCCATTCGATCAATTCTTCCGTAATTGCATGTGCCTGTTTTAACATAAGTACCTCCAAAATTTTATATGTCGTTGCGAGGGCGTTAGCCCGAAGCAATCTCCTCTTGTGAAGGATAGATTGCTTCGTCGGGAAGAGCGCCCTCCTCGCAATGACATTATCTCTTCTTCACCATCTCTTTTTCGGCCGCCGCCATAATTCTATCAAGTTCCTTCTCCTGCTGCGGTTCCAGCGGCGGGACCTGATGCTCGCGCAGAATTCTTTCAGCTTCATCTGTGGCGTAATCGGCCATTTGTTTTCTTCCCAGCTTATCTTCCCAGGTTTCCCAGGAATTGCGCTCTGCGAGTTTTGTAAGCGCCAGTTCGCCAGCGCGTAAATGTTTGAGTGTGTGTTTTTGCCCAAGATAATTGCGCGTGCCGTCCATAACATTGCCGATGATCTCAACTGCAAGGTGTTCCACGTCCGCAGAGAGACCAGTGCGCAGCCGCATGATGCTTCCAATAAGTTCATTGTCCAATACCATTTGAGCGTAGGAGCCCATTACGCCTGCTTCCATTTCTCCAATGCCAGAGAGTTCATCCGCACCAGCCAGTGCAGGGATGGTGGCATTCAGTCCGCGCTCGAATGCGCTTTGGGCGTCGAGGGTGTGTGCGTTCGTTGAAAACCCATACACATTGACACTGAACCCGTAAAAATGTCCGAGTTGAACCGTGCCAGCGGAGGACATGCCAAGTTCCACGCCGCCCCAGATCAATCCCGTGCGCGGTTCCAACATCCCAAGTCTGCCGCAATAAACAACGCCACAGCCAGGGTTGACGATTTGCGCGAGAACCAGCAGGGCAAGAGTCTCCGCACTTTGTTGAACGAGGCTGCCCGTGATCGTCATCGGTGATGTGGCGCCGCTAGTGGGGGCGGGGAGGTTCGCGCAAATCACGCCTGCTTTTGCCATTTCCACAATGGCCGCCGCAGCGGGCTCGTGAATGGTGAGCGGGCTGACGGGTGAAAGCGAAAGTGTCAATTCCTCTGGCGGCGTGCCGACCACTTGCGCCATTTCCACTGCGTATTTCACTTCGTCTGCAAATTGGATGCCAGGTCCCTGAATGGGCTTGGTGGTGTACGGCAGGCAATGCCGATACATAAAAAGCGACATCAACTCGCCGGGCACATCCTGCGGCGTGAAGAATGGAGTGACCGTATGCGCGTTGGGTAGGGCATCGAGCAAACGGGTTGCATCGATTACATCTTTGTCGGTGGCCGCGCGGCGTGTGCCTGTTCTCGCGTCGAACACATCCCGCGCACCGCCGAGGTTATGGAAATATAAATTGCCGCCGCCCAATTCATTTACCGTTCCATTGCGCCCGCGAATCTTTGGGCGTTTGCCTGCCTTTCCAATACAATCCATCACCAGGTCGGCGGGCATACAGACGCGATTTCCTTTCAGCGTGCAGCCCGCGCCTAGCAAAATATCCAAACTTGATTTGTGCGTCCAGATAATTCCCACCTCGCTCATAATGTGAAGCGTGGCTTCGTGCATGGCTTTTATATCTTCATCCGATAAAAACTTCAATCTCTCCATGTGCGCTCCTGTAAGTTTATCGTCATTGCGAGGGCGCTCTTGCTTTTCGCCCGAAGCAATCTCCAATCAATGACGGAGATTGCTTCGTCGGGAAGAACACCCTCCTCGCAATGACGATGATTTTATTTCCCCAACACCTTCGCCAGAAACTCCATACGCTTCACTTCCGAATCAATCACATTCTCAACATCCAAAAACGAATGACCTTCGCCTTCGTACAAGAGCAATTCAACTTCCCTGCCCAATTCAACCAGTTTATCACGCGCATCGATTGATTCAGACGCGGGGCAGCGCGGGTCATTTGCGCCGCAGATCATTTGCACTGGCGCGTTGATTTTATCCAAAAAGAAATACGGCGAACGCGCGATCCATAATTCCTTGTTGTCTTCAGGGTCGCCCATGTTTTCGATGTTCCAGTGCTGTAAGTCTTCGCGTGAATTTTTATGGGATTTGATCCAGTTCAAAAAAGGCACAACCGCCGAGCCAACCGCGAACAATTCTGGGTAGCTCGTCATGCAGGTCATCGTCAAATACCCGCCGTGGCTTCGGCCTGTGACCCCGATTTTATTTTTTTCAGCGAGACCATTTTCAATTAAATATTTCACGCCCGCCGCGCAATCGTCATTATCAACGCCGCCCATATCGTAGCGGCTCGCATTCTGCCATTTTTTTCCGTAGCCTGTCGAACCGCGATAATTCGGCGCAAGCACCGTCCAGCCTTGCGAAGCCATGTAACTCAATTCAGGATTCCATGAAAATTGCAAATGCCAGTTTGGCCCGCCGTGAATATAAATCACCGCGCATTTGCTTTCCTTTGCGCGGTATAACAACGCAGGCGCTTGCGCGCCATCCATGCCCGCATACCAAACCTCTTCGGGTTGAATAAAATCCAATTTATCTTCCAATGAATTCGTCAATTGCACAGCCACGCCGTCTTCAAGATTTATCTTCCAAAGGTCAGGCGGATGATTCACATCTTCATAAAGAATTACAACGCTATTGGATGTAAACTGTGGAAACGAATGAACTCCCGCCCCAACCTTAACCTGCTTAACCGCAGCGCCTCTTTCCTTAAACTGGAAGCTGGTCTGTGCCCCCTCAGAATGCACCCACCCGATAGCTTCCCCGCTCCGCGACCATGCAGGCTGCGTATCATCCCCAACGGATTCATTGACCCAGGTGATCTCTTTTGACTCGACGTTGAACAATCCAATGTCATGCCACTCCTCATTTTCGCCAGAGAATGCCAGGAATTTAGAATCAGGCGACCATGCAGGTTGCTGCCCGTTCAATACCTGACCATTGATCTTGAGTTGTATTGTGTGAACCCGTTCACCCTTGCGCGGACGATTGATCGGCATCACATAAATACTTCTGTCACTCGCCGTCGACTCCGCCTCGATTGCGATCCACTGACCATCCGGTGACCAGGCCACGTCCCAGCAGGGGTGGAATACATTTTTTATCATTCGACCCGGTGTGCCGTCAACGGGAAGCAGGTGCAATGCAAATTGACCGTGCTTATCAGAAAGCGCCGCCAGCATTTTCCCATCGGGTGACCATGTAATATTTGGCTGGTGCGCGTAAGCAATTTGGGGCGTCAGGTCTGTTGTAGCGCTGGTCTTGAAATCGTGGATGACAATATGATAAGACTCACTGCCATCCAAATCCAATGCGAAGGCGAGCATGGACCCATCAGGCGAAAACTTCGGAGCAAATTTTGCGCCGTTTTCTGTCATTGCGAGGAGGTGGCCTTCCGACGAAGCAATCCCCTCCTGAATTGGAGATTGCTTCGTCGCAACAAACGCTCCTCGCAATGACATCTCCCACAATTCCCATCCCCCTGTCTTATTCCATGAAAATACAATTCTTTGCCCATCGGGCGAAATATCAAAACGCAAGCCGCTGTCCACATGCGGAACGCGTAGAAGTTGGGGGAGGGCGGGTGTCTTATGCAAATTCAAAATTCTCGATCATCGGTAAGTTTTCCATTCCTGCTTTTTTGGCGAGAGTCAAAACAAAAGCGTGAAGCGCTGCCTCTTTGGCAGGATCAAGCTCAGGGCGGAGATAAGAAGCGAGGATTTCCGTCACGCGGATTCTTGCGCGGGCGAAGGTATCCAGCGAACCTGATTCCTTCCAGCCGCGCATCGAGTCGCGATCTATCACTTTGCCTGGCATGTGCTGCTCTTTTTGGAAGAGCTGCATGGTGATGCGTTGTTTGAGGAAGTCGCCGCCTTTGAAGTTGACGCCTTCATAAAAACCTGTGGCCAGCGTTTCGGTGTGGATCATCATACCTTGTACCATGCGCTTTGCCATGGCGATGCCTTCCGCGTCGATGACGAGTTTTTCAGGGCTGTGACAAAGCAGCGAATCAATCATGCCCGAGCCAGAGATCATGTTGATGCCGCTCAACGCGCCGATCATTGCGCCCATGCCGCTTTCGAGGCCCGCCTGCATATCCAAAATTTTTGATTCGGTCGAGCCGAGATAGGCGTGCGTGGGCAAGCCAAGCGATTTGCCAACCTGGGCATAAGACGAACCAATCATCGCGGTTTCCACGGAACCAAATGGCGTGCCGCCTTTACGCATGTCAAATGTGGATGCCGCGCCGCCCCACACGATGGGCGAACCCGCGCGCGCAAGTTGATGAATTGTAATGCCCGATAAACATTCTGCCGCGTGTTGTGTAACCGCGCCAAGTAATGTCACTGGGGCCGCCGCGCCCGCCAATGGCATGGATACGATTTCAGCGGGTACGCCCGCGCGCGCCAGTGTGATGAGGTTGCCCGCGCCAAAGTTTGACCAGATCAACGGCGGCGATGGGCAGGCATCAAATATGGCGCGTGGGTGTTCGCGTAAATTTTCGCGCCCGCCCGCGAAGATGGCCAGCATGTCGATCATGTGATGCACGGTGGTGTTGGTGAACGCGCCCGTGACGATGGGCTTCTTTGAAAACAGCATGACCAGATACAAACGATACAGGTCGTGCAATTCCTTTGGCACATCGTCACACACAACCGCTGTGGATTGCGCATCGTATTGCGGCAGGCTTTCGGCAACTTTAATAATGCGAATCAGGTCTGCGGTTTCAGCGGTCTTGTGTTCGAGCGTCTCTGGGATGAGAACGCAGATGCCAGAGGAACCTGGGTCGAAGTGAACCGCATCGCCTCCATACTGGACCTTGGGGTTGCCCTCGTAGTCGTAAAGATAGAACTGGCGAGGAACAGTTTCCAAAGCCTTCTTGACGATCTGTTCGGGGATACGGACGACCATCGTCTCTTCTTCCACCTGCGCGCCCGCTTCTGCAAGCAGTTTACGCGCTTCCTCGTTTTGCACCTTGATGCCAGGCTTGAGCATCAGTTGATAGGCTTCGTCGAGGATGCGCGCGATCAACTCATCGTTTAGCAGGGACAATTTGGGTTGCATGGGTCACCTTTAAATTTCAGAATTCAGAACTGTGAATTCAATTCTCTTTGGCGAAGAAATGCGAATAAAAGTTGAAGGTTGCAGGTTACAAGTTTATTGCGCGAAAAACGTGCAGCCTTTCAACCTTCAACTTGTAACGCTTATTTCTCGACCGACTTGATGATTCTGTCAAACTCCCTGCTGATATTTTCATCGAGCGGGTCAGGTTGGTGTTCTTTCAATGTCTTACGCGCTCTGGCAACTGCCCAATCGCGCGCGTCGTCTTTTTTCGTTTCCCATTCGGAGTACGGGCGTCTATCCATGAATTGCGGCATGAACAATTCGCGCATGTGGTTGCGGGTGTGTTTTTGCCCAAGATAATGGCTACCAGGGCCGACTGCCGCAATTACATCGAGAGCAAGAGTCTCGTCATTGACTTCGATGCCCTGCATCATTTTATGGACGATGGAGAATATCTCGCAATCCATCAGCATCTCTGCATAAGACCAGATGCGGCTGCCGTGCAGGAATCCGCACCCCAACAGCATATCAGACATGACCACGCTTGCCATAAAGCTGGACATGGCGCCTTCGAGACCCGCCTGCCAGTTTGGTTCTTTTGCGCCTGTGGCAAACGCGCCCATCGAAAGCGGTATGTTGTAAAAGTCTGCGAGCGCATTGGTTGCCGCGCCGAAGAGGAAATCCTCAGGGCCGCCGCCAGTGTATGCGCCCGTGCGCAGGTCAGATGCGGTCTGCGCCGCGGCGTAAAAGACGGGCGCTCCAGGGAATGCAAGTTGTAAAAGAGCCGTTCCCGCGATCACTTCTGCATTGCCGACTGTGAGATTGCCAGCCATGGTGGTGGGGCCTGTTGTGGCGCAGGCTGCCATGGTCATAAATCCCGTTGGGATGCCAACTTCCGCAGCGAGTAATGCGGCATCCAAACTTCCGCCGTCATGCCCGAGTGGGGGAGCGGTGCATTGCATCAATGAGAGGACGGGTCGCTCGCGGAGTTTATCTTTTCCGCCAACGATTGCCGCCGCCATTTCAATTGCGGCCTTGGCTTCCTCCACGTTGTAAATGGACTCAGTCTGCACATGTTTGGTGGAGTTTTCCCAAACAGCTTTGATCTCATGCAATCCGCGCGCTTCGGCAGGTGTATCCTGCGCGGAGACGGGAACCCAGTGAAAGGCAACTTCCTCGGTTGCATCGGCGATGCGGGCAATGTCGCGCACATCCTGCAAGCATGAGGTGCGCTTTTCGCCAGTGTGGATGTCGATCACTTCCACGCCGCATCCGTCCGTGCCGAGGTGGACGTGGTTGCCGTCGAGCTGTAAATCCTGTTGCGGGTCGCGCGCCGCGAGTTTGTAAGCAGGTGGCGCTTTTTTGAGCGCATCTTCAATGATCTGAGGCTTGACGCGTACGATCTTCTTTTCATAATCCACATCCGCGCCATTGGCTGCCCATATTTCAAGCGCGCGTTTGGATGGAAATCTCACACCCACTTTTTCGATGATCTGCAAAGTGGCTTCGTGAATCTTTTTTACTTCGTCTTGCGTCAACACTTCCAATTTTAGTTTTGGATTGCTGATGGTCTTTATATTTTTAGAAGACATAAGCCCTCCCGAGGCAGGATGTCTCTCTTACTCTCTCTGGTTGTGTTTATGTCATTGCGAGGGCGCTTTTGCTCTTCGCCCGAAGCAATCTCCCTCAGCGTACAGAGATTGCTTCGGCGAAAAACATCGCCTAGCAATGACAAACTACTGATCCGCCTTGCCCATCAATTCCTTCGCCACTTTCACCGCGCCGACAGCGTCTTCAGAGTAGCCGTCAGCTTTTATTTTTTGGAACCAATCGCGGGTGATGGGAGCGCCGCCGACCATCACTTTGATGCGCGGGCGCAAGCCTTCCTTATCCAGTTCTTCGATCACTTCACGCTGACGCACCATGGTGGTGGTCAACAAGGCGCTCATGCCGATGATATGCGCGTCAATTTCAAGAGCCTTGCCGATGATCTTATCGGCAGGCTGATCCACACCCAGGTCGGTCACTTCAAAGCCAGAGGCGCTGAGCATCGTTCCCACCAGTGTTTTACCGATCTCGTGGATGTCACCTTCAACGGTGGCGAGTACAACCCGTCCCATGGTTTCGCGGGCTTCGCCTAACTTGAGCAGCTCAGGCTCCAGTATGGCAACCGCGGCTTTCATCGCCTCGCCTGCCATTACCAGTTCAGGCAGGAACGCTTCACCCAAACCAAACTGATCGCCGATGTAATTTACGCCGACCACAAATCCTTTTGTAATCGTCTCCAGCGGGTGCATATTCAATTCGATGGATTTTTTGGCAAGTTCGATGGCTATATCTGACTCGCCGTCAATAATGCTTTGCGCCATCTGTTTATATAGTTCTTCCGACATACTGCCTCCTGGTTATTTTGATTTTTTCATTAAGTGCGTAACTTGTTTTTCCTGTTCTCGCAGCAGTTTGGCTGGAATATCACGATACGTCTCCAGCCATCTGCCTGATTCCATGATGTGCTCAAGCGACACTTTCACCGCCAGGTCTGCGTCCCGTTTTTTGAGCGCATTCAAAATGGAGGTGTGTTCGTCGTGGGTTTGTGTCACACTGCCTGAGACCAATTCAGGTTTTCGATAAAGCGCCTCGTACAACAGCCAATCTGGGAATGCGTTCGATACGATTGTGTACAGTTGGGTCAACAAAGAATTTCCCGAAGCCTCGGCAATCACCGCGTGAAACTCGCGGCTGAGCTGTCGTTCAGCGGGCATTTCACTGAGTTCAACATGCCTGTCCATTTCATCCATGATCGCCTGCAGTTTGGAGATTTGCCCTTCCGTAATATTCATTGCCGCTTCGCGCGCGATCATCGCCTCCAGCATGAGACGCAGCCCGTACGCTTCCACAACTTCCCTGGCGGAAACCTCCCGCACGCGCACGCCTCGATACGGCACGCGTTCTGCCAATCCTTTTGCAACCAGTAAATCCAACGCCTCGCGCACAGGGGTCATGCTCACGCCCATCTGGCTGGCAATATCCTCCTGCCGCAGCCAGTCGCCTGGCCCGTACTTACCCGCGATGATCTGGCGATGCAGCGCATCGTAAATTTCATCCTTCAATGGTTTGTGGGTGAGTTCTTTTTCTGCTATTGACGCCATGATTATATATTATATATAATCACCCCTAATTTCGGAAGTGCCTCGTGTCACGAAAAATGTCATCGGTTATATAATGCCCGTGACGGGTATACTGAATAAATTGGAGACTTCATGTCTGAAATTGATCTCACCCCGCTAAAACCTGCGCTTGAAAAATATATTCCGCTTTGCCGTTCTGGTCTTTTGCCCGCGCTTCACGCCGCGCAAAAAATTTATGGCTGGCTGTCCGAATCCGTTGCTTCTGAAATTGCAAAAAACCTGAAAGTCCCGCTCGCGGATGTACATGGGGTGATCGAGTTTTATTCCATGTTTTACAACAAGCCTATTGGCAAAAAAATCATTCGCGTGTGTACCGATCAGGCTTGCGCGCTCAAAGGCGGGGATGGACTCCTTGACCACCTCTGCCATCATTACGATGTAAAACCGCGTCAAACGACCGAAGACCTGTCTCTAACCATCGAGCAGAGTCCATGCCTTGGGCTTTGCGAACTCGCCCCAGCAGTGTGGACGATGGACGATGGACAATGGACGATAGGCGATGGCACGAAAGAAGAATATCGCCCATCATCTATCGTTTATGGCTCAATCCGTGAATTGACAAAAAATTGCGGGGACGGCACAACTTCCCTAAAAAAATACGGTGAATACACGGCCTTGCAAAAAGCCCTGCAAATGAAACCCGAAGACGTGGTTGCAGAGATCAAAGCCTCAGGTCTGGTAGGACGCGGCGGCGCAGCCTTCCCAACAGGCGTCAAATGGGAAGGCGCGGCAAAGGCCGTGGCAGATCAAAAATACATCATCTGCAATGCAGACGAATCCGAGCCTGGCACGTTCAAGGATCGCATTCTGCTCTTGGATGACCCGCATAGCGCCATCGAAGGGATGTGCATCGCCGCGTATGCAATTGGCGCGAACAAGGGTTACATTTACATTCGCGGGGAATATCCCTACATCGTGCCAGTTCTCGAAACGGCCTTGAACGAAGCAAGGAATGCAGGATATCTTGGTGAACTTTTCGATATTGAAATTCGCGTCGGTGCGGGCGCCTACATTTGCGGCGAGGAGACTGCGCTGTTCGAATCCATCGAAGGCAAGCGCGGTTTCCCGCGTGTGAAGCCGCCCTTCCCAACGACGAATGGTTTGTTCGAAAAGCCGACTGTCATTAATAATGTGGAAACGCTTTGCAACGTCCCGCTGATACTCTCCAAAGGTTCGCTTGCATATCGCAAGCTCGGCACAGAGAAATCGCCGGGGCCAAAATTGTTCTGCGTCTCTGGCGATGTGAACAAGCCAGGCCTGTATGAAACTCCATTTGGCGTCACCCTGCGCGACCTGTTGGAGATGGCAGGCGGCCCTTCGACTTCGCTCAGGGCGAAAAAGAAAAAACTCCAATCGGTTTTATTCGGCGGCGCGGCGGGCGCGTTTGCCACCTCCGAACATCTCGATGTAAAAATGACCTTTGAAGATTTGCGTGCCGTGGGGCTGCCGCTTGGTTCCGGCGTGGTAATGGTCTTCGACGAAACCCGCGACATGCGCGACGTGTT
>CXWL01002240.1_pt1 | contig 18883 bp, 3 predicted proteins | sample 590931 | NCBI WGS metagenome assembly CXWL01 (sample SAMEA3498368, study PRJEB10139) | groundwater metagenome | biome: water well; material: biofilm material | place: Germany | collected 2015-04-27 | reverse complement strand
ACCGGGAAAGCTCTTGGTGCTCCAAGTATTTGTGGCAATATCATAGGTCTGTCGAGAAGGCATCCCGTTATTTCCAAGGAGACGAATAATCGTATGGGTTACTGGATCGTAAACGCCATATATCCCAATCTCGCTGCTATATGTAGGAGGTTCCGGATAATTACTAGAGGTCCAAAGCCCCGTGGATATGTTGTAACTCATTGTGATGAAATACCCAAGTGTTGAACCGCACCCATCACCATTTCCTGGATGGGAAAACCCAGGAATCCACCAAAAGTATTGCTGTAGTGAATCATAAACAAATGTTCCTTCATCGGGATGGGCAGGTTGTTCAGTCCCCTGCGGGGTACAGACATCATGGACCTTAGCCCAGGTATCGGAAAGGGGTGTGTAGCTATATAAAGCAGCGTAACCAGAGGTACCACTATGATCCCCACCAAAAAAATAAGATTTCTTTGCGACGCTATTGTAGAGCCCGCGCATGTCTTTAATATTCTGACAGGGGGCAGTTGCACATCCTGGCAATGAACGTACCACCCAGGTTTGTAAAGGAATAGAGAGTCCAAACGTTGCCGTATAAGCCACGAGATAGTCTTCCACTGACCAACCGTCCACACCGGTGTCGTAGTTGACGTTCCACCAATTGAAGCCGCCTGAGTTAATAGGGCCACCAATAATGGTGCCGAGAGCATTTGTAGATTGAGATCCGAGGAGAGAGCCTGTGGCTGATGCGGTGGCACGGACGTTGAGCGTGGCCGTCACTTGAACACGGTCATTGAGAGAGAATTTGGTGGAGACGACAGGGGGAGTTTGGGTGGTGGCGCTTGCACTTGTTGATTGAGCAGAGGTGTTCCCTGCTGCGTCATATGCCGCAACGGTGTATGAGTATGCGGTGGAGGGGTTGAGAGCGGTGTCGGAGTAGGTGGTGCCGGTTGGACTAGCAACGAGTACACTTGAACGATACACCCGGTATCCGATCACACCAACTGCATCGGTGGAGGCAGTCCAGGAGAGATTGATTTGTGAAGAAGAGATACCGGTGGCAGTGAGAGCTGAAGGAGTAGTGGGGGCTGTGGTGTCGGGAGAAACACCACCAGGGGCAGTCGAAAGCTTATAAAAAAATACATTCTGCGTGGTCATATGAGCCATGACGTAGACGCCCTTGGACGGCACATAACGGAACTTGCCGTAGGTACCCTTGGATGTTTGCGGATTGGAACTCGTGGGAGTGGGAGGGATGACCGTATTGGTGGCAGCCGGCGAGATTTTGGTGAAAGCGAGTGTCGTAACGTCGAAGGTGTAGACATCGGCACCGCCACGCCAAGCGACAAATTTATTGATAGTTGGGTCATACTGAAACCCTGGCGCGTCCGAGTTGACCACCACGCCATCGCCGCCAATCTGCGCAGACCGGTACTCATGGAAGATGAAGGTGTCAAGATCCCAAATGCGCACGAAGCCACTTCCCACAGCGACGAATCGCCGAAGAACTGGGTCGATTGCCGCACTCATACGGTCCTCCCACCAACCGCCCGAGCCGAAATTCTGGACGTTGCCACGCGTTGTATAGGTGTTGGTAGCCGGGTCGTATTCCTCGAACATCATGAGGCGCTGATTAAAGACATGCTGCGTAACTGGATCATAGACTGCCAGCGATCCCAGGTGTCCAGTGCCTCCTGGTCCACTCGACACATCGACTTGGCGCGTCCACGCACCGCTCGAAAAGTTGAACAGCCAGGTAGCTCCTGACGGACTCCCATTCTGACACCACAGCGAGCCCCCTTGACTGAAGAATCGATCCACTGACGGAACGTATTCCATCGAACTATACGAATGGCGTGAGGCTGGGTTTCCGTCGCCATAGGTTTCATTGCAGGCGGAAGGTACTGGACTGGGAATGCTTGGGCTTGGTCCCCAAGGACGTGCCCATGCCAGTGTGCCTATATTAAAAGTGTAAATTTCGTTTCCTCCGTAGTTGCCGTGGCCACCACCCCAGATAATGAGGTTATTGCGTGCTGTATCGAATGCTCCTCCGTTCCAGGCAAGCATGATGTCGATCGGGTCACCAGGCGGAAGTGGACTTGGATAGACACTGGAAAGTTTTGAGTTAGGGGCTTCGTACCATTGGCCCGCTTGTAACGAATCAAGAGGAGATTGCGCGGGAGGAGTCACCGTCACTTTTAGAAGATTATCTTCCACTGACCAACCGTCCACACCGATGTCGTAGTTGACGTTCCACCAGTTGAAGCCGTTAGCGTTTGTGGGGCCACCAATAATGGTGCCGAGAGCTCCGACTGATTGTGTACCAAGAAGAGTGCCAGTGGTTGAAGGAGCGGAGCGGACGTTGATTGTACCGATGACTACTTGGACACGATTACTGAGAGCAAACTTGGTTGAGGGGGTAGTTGATACTTGTGTCGCTGCACTTACAGAAGCAGACTGTACTGATACATTCCCTGCCGCGTCATATGCAGCGACGGCGTATGAGTATGCGGTGGAGGCGGTAAGGGCGGTGTCGGAGTATGAGGTAGCGGTAGGAGTTGCTATTTGAATTCCGTCGCGAAAGATACGGTATCCGGTGACACCGATGTTATCTATTGAGGCAGTCCAGGAGAGATTGATTTGTGTGGAAGAAAAAGCGGTAGTGGTCAGACCAGAAGGAGTGGTGGGAGCGGTGGTGTCCGCGACATTATTCACAGTGACGGTGACTCCGACTGATGTGATGGTGTTCCCTGCGGCGTCGCGAGCGGTAGCGGAGAGTATGCGAGAACCATTCGTAGCAGTGGTGGTGTTCCAGGTAGTTGAGTATGGAGAGGTGGTGTCTTCGACCCCGAGATTGACTCCATCCAGTTTGAATTGAACTCCTGCCACTCCAACGTTGTCAGAGGCAGTGGTGGACACGACTACCGCTGAACCAGATACGGTGCTGCCGGATACCGGTGCGGATATGGAGACGGTTGGAGGAGTGGTGTCGGGAGTCGTGGTTGACACGCTACCCATATTATACAGATTTTGAATTTCAGCGGCGGAAAGTACTCTATTATAGATACGAACATCGTCGACGGAACCATTTAAATACTCAACGTTCCGCTGATTAAAACCTATGTACCATTTATCAGTAGAAAAATTGATTGCCCCCACCGCAGAAGTATCCAGTGAAACCTCTTTAATACCATTGACATACCCACCTAATCCGGCCGCCCCTCTTGCTCCCACCACCATCACCAGATGGTACCACGTCCCCGTTAATTTATTACCTGCACAAGCTTCTGCATTGTTACTGCCATCGTTAATACGAAAGGTAAATCCGTTCGCCACACAACCTCCCGTACCTGACCGTATGATGATAGTCCCTGGATTAACTCCTCCCCCTCTTCCAACTATTCCCGCTAGCGAGGAAAATGCAGTAACCTTTACCCACGCACTAATCGAGAAGTTAGTACTTAAATCCAAAGAAGCAGGAGCTCCAAGGTTGACGTTGTCATTGATTCCATCGAATTGCAGCGCTTCAGCAATTTTGCCGAGTATTTGTGCGGGGCCGTTTGTGAGCGTGCCGTTATTCGCCAGACCCGACCGGTCATATGCGGTAACTCCGGAAATATCCGGAGAATCAAATGACCAGTAGCCGACCTGACCATTTATGGTTGTAGGAGTCGATGTTTGGGTCGTCGCACTCATGGAAGCAGATTGTGCCGAGGTGTTCCCTGCCGCGTCGTACGCAGCGACAGTGTATGAGTATGAGGTGGAGGGAGAGAGGCTGGTGTCGGAATAGGAATTGGTGGTAGGAGTGGCGATTTGAGTTCCACCACGATATACACGATAGCCCATCACTCCAACATTATCGGTAGATGCAGTCCACGAGAGATTTATTTGTGAAGAAGAGATAGCAGTGGCTGAGAGGTTGGTGGGAGTGGTTGGGGCGGTGGTGTCGGGAGTCGTGGTTGGCACGCTAGTGACGATGAATTTTCCTTGAACAGTGTTCCACGAATCATTGGCGTTGATGCCTGAAAAGACCATGACAAAGTTCTCCCCATTGCTCCACTTGTTCGCAAAGTTCCAGAAGAACGTATCCGCGGTGATGGTGGGGGAGCCAAAGTTGTTTTGATAGAGAACAGTAGTCCATGGTCCCCACGGATCCAAAGCATCGAAGATACCGATCTTCCCTTGGAAACTTGTGGTGTGCTCCGTGGTAAGCAAATAGCGACCGAGGAAGGGATTGTAGCTTACACTCAGATTCCACCCAATCCCATTTGCATCATGGAAGACGGGCACACGGTTGGCGATATTGGTGGACCACGTCGGTCCAACTCCTGTGTACCACTCATAATTCGCTTCGGTTTCAAGGTCCGCAACTAGACTGCGAGCAAGTACCACATCGCCACCCGCCTGGATACCTAATGTGCCAGTATTCGTCAGATTTAAAAAATAATGATAGACATATCCATCTCGCGCTCCTGAGTAATCCTGGCCGAATTGTGCAATCGTAGGGATCCCGACTCCTTGCGACTGCACAAACTGGACGTTTGTCGGACTCCAGCTCTGCGCATGGTTGGTGCTCTTATAGAGGGTGGCACTTCCATATCCAGCAGTATCTGAAAGCGGCGTAACCCAAGAATAGAGTACGCCACCAATCGACACGATGCCATAACTCTTCCCATCAATGCTTGAGGGGAACTCTGAACTCAGCCCGCCATAGCGATTGAAGCCTGCATAACTCGTGCTCGCCCCCTCAATACGCGCCACCCCAAAACTTACTCGCCCATTGTTGTTCGTGCCACCGAACCCGCCACCGTCGCCAAAGTGACTATACTGATGTCCATCATCGGCCCAGGTAATCGGCCAATTGTCGCTGCCTGGGGCCAGGCGTCTGTGGGTCGACCAATCAAACGATACTCCACTGATTACGGAACTTTGGAGATAAGGAGCTGTCTGGGTTTGAGCGCTTGCAATCGGTATATAAAGGACAGCAAATAAAAACAACGCTCCAATGAAAACTGCGGTGGGGCGTAGTGCCGTATGAAAGCCTTGTATACGTTGCTGCGAGGTTCGCTCCACTTCGTCAGTATATAGCCTTCTCTGGCAAACAGCCGCACTATCCCCACCTTCATTTTGAAAGCCGTATCTCACCTCCCCAAACTTCTCCTCACCTGCTCAATGATTGCTTGCTCGGCTCCGAAGGATTCTAGGACGGAGAGGATGGCATCCACCTGGGCAGGAGTGAGGTTGGTGGTGAAGGAGGTAGTGGTGCCTGCTCCGACAGTACCAGTGTTAAGACTGGCTCGGGTCTTTGGTCCCACGACTCCATAGCCGGTGGAGACTTCGGTACCAGAGCAGACGAGACTTTGAGCACACTGGTACTTCTCAACCGCTTGTTTGGTGAGGGGGCCATAGAAGCCGGTGTTGTTGGTGGGAGCGAGGTGTCCTTGGTGGATGAGGAAGGATTGGAGACTCTGCACGTCAGTACCCTTGGTGCCACGATAGAGGTTGCGAGTGAGGGAGAGGGCGGAGGTGGGTGTTGATGGTGGGGTTGGTGTGGAAGGAGTTGCAGGAGTGGAGACTGTTGGAATGGTAGTGGGGGTTGTGGGAGTCGTAGAGATAGAACCGGTGGCTCCTGAGGCGGGAGGTGTGTTTGAGGTCGTTAGGGGAGGAGAAGGTGGTGGAGGGGTTATGGTGACGATGGGAGCGCTCTGAGTGGAACCGCTTGCTGAAGCAGATTGTGCTGAAGCATTCCCTGCTGCGTCATATGCGGCGATGGTGTATGTGTATGAGGTGGAGGGAGAGAGAGTGGTGTTGGAGTATGCGGTTGTGGTGGTGGTGGTGATCTGCGTGCCGTTGCGATAGATGCGATAGCCGGCAACACCCACGTTGTCAGAGGAGGCGGTCCAGGAGAGGTTGATTTGGGTGGAGGAGAAAGCGGAGGCAGAGAGAGAGGTTGGGGTGGTGGGGATGGTGGTGTCTGCTGTTGGGGCGGTGTATGCGAGCAGGTTGTCTTCCACTGACCAGCCGTCAGGAGCAGTGTCGTAGTTGACGTTCCACCAGATGAAGCCGTTGGCAGCTGTGGGGCCACCGATGACGGTGCCGAGTGCTCCGACTGGTTGTTGACCGAGGAGTGTACCTGCCGTTGATGCGGTGGAGCGGACGTTCAGCGTACCGATGGTGACTTGGACACGGTCATTTAGAGAGAAGCGGGTTGAGGGAGGAGTGATGGTGTTGGATACCGTGACAGTGACAGATGCGGAGGTGGTCTGATTCCCTGCTGCATCTCGAGCACGAGCGGTGAGGGTGTGTGCGGCGTTTGTGGCTGAGGTGGTGTCCCAGGTGATGGAGTATGGAGCGGTGGTGTCTTCGGTACCGAGGTTAGAGCCGTCGAGGAGGAACTGGACACCGACGACCGAGACGTTGTCCGAGGCGGTTGCAGAGACTGCGGTGCTGCCCGAGACGGTTGCGGAGGCAAGAGGGGCGGTCATACTGACCGTGGAGGGAGTGGTGTCGGTGGGAGGGGCTACTTCACCAGACCATGCTCCGGTATTGTAGAATACCTTCGCTGGAATATCCCCAACGCTCGGAGTTGCTGAATTAACCGGAGGCCAAGCTAAAGTGCCAAACCATGCAGGCTTCGAAGTAAGGTAGAGAGAATCTGGGAGCGTGTCGCTGACAGCAACGTTCGTCGCACCTTGACATCCTTCTGACTCCGACCCGCAGACTCGTTGTGTATCATTGAAGTAGTCGTAATTTTTTTGTCTCAAAAGAGTTGCTTGTACGTTGGGGTCAAAATTTGCCGGTGCGGTACATCCGACGCCATCAGTGAGAGAATTGTTGCCCGCATTCGGATATCCTAACCGGTAGATGGTCGGTTGTTCGTAGTAACCTGGTTCTCCGGTCATCATGTACGAAACCGGATTCCATGATGGACTCCCGAGGATATTGCCCACTACATTGTAGTATGTTGTCCATCGGTTCAGATCAACCGGTTTCCGTGCTCCACCATCTGCGCCACCCGTAAGCCATGGAGCCGCACCGGTAAAATCATTACGGAACAACGTATCATGACTTGCGCTGCCGTGGTACCCATCGCTCTGAATTCCGTTCACGATATTTCCCTCATAGAGATTGAATGCTCCATGGGGTTTGTGGTTAGTGAATATGCCGGGGAACTGCCACTGGTCTATACCTTGAGAGTTGTGCGTCACATAGTTATAGGCGAAGACGTTTGAGGTGCCTCCATCGTTCATAAAGTTCCTGAGGTACGCCCCAGGACCACCATCAAACAGGTTGTTTTCAATCAGTGAATTGGAAGCGGTACCGGGTTCATAACTGCGCAGTTGGACACCGTACCCATCGGCATGAGTAGCTGCTGTGGCATAAATGTAGTTTTTTTGTATCTCCACACGGCTTGAGTTCAGAACAAAAATGCCTGTGTCCACATACCCGCTAATCTTCACTCCCTTCACCCACACTTGATCCGCCCACCATATATTCATCGTATTGTTAGGACCCGCTGTTGAATTAACAGTGAGATTCTCAAGACCGACGTTCGTTGCTGATGGCTGCGTATATGCGTACACGGGACTCAAGGAGAAATCAGTCATCAGAGCCGGAGTGAAATTAACGGTTGAACCAACGACACTCGTTACAGTAACCGCCTGACTCATCAGATACTGACCACCTATAGTACACGCGCGCACGTACGAAGGGTTAGTCTGACTGACATAGAGTAAACTTCCTATGGTTACCCCACTTACGTTTGATGATGTGATACTCGTCGCTCCTTTCGTCGCTCCGCCGGTGATTGACCTTCCCGATGCCAACATACCCATATCTCCCGTTCCAATATTAGGAGAAGCAGAACTGTTATTTAGTACGGTCGAGGTCATACCAGATCCGCGAAGAATTACGTTGGTCAGCCCCTGAAAACTAATCGTCCCATTAATACTGTATGTTCCCGCGGGAATGCGCACCACCGTGTCGTTCGGCGCAGATGCGAGTGCCGCATTGATGGATGCAACGGTAACCGTACCGCCGTACAACGTATTACATGCGGTTGTGACACAATTTGTATAGGTTGTCGGTATGCCACCGGGGATACCTACGTTTCCTTGCCATGTTGTCCTGCGCGCGGTCGGAATGGTAAAAGTACCTCCTGCACCTGCCTGCGTCGTCGCGCTCGCTCCTCCCGACTGCGTGCTCGTATTCCCCGCTCCATCGTATGCCGACACGGTGTAGGTGTATGTGGTTGAAGCGGTGAGACCGGTGTTGGAGTATGTGTTTGTGGTGGTAGTGGTGATCTGTGTACCGTTGCGATAGATGCGGTAGCCGGTGACGCCCACATTGTCAGAGGAAGCAGTCCAGGAGAGGTTGATTTGGGTGGTGGAGAAAGGAGTGGCAGTGAGAGAAGTGGGGGTGGTTGGGGCGGTGGTGTCTGGAGGGGGAGGTGGAAGAATGGACCCAGAAACTAGAGGGTGTGGATAGGTGTATGGAGTATAGTGAGCAACCCACATATTTGGGGAAGCACAGCGATAAAGTGTTCCTTGCGAACCCACATCAATAGCAAAATAGCCGACACCGCCATTCCCAGCGTCTGCACTATCAGTCAATCCAACGGAACATATGGTAGGTCTGTTGGCAAACGTCCCAAAACCCACACCATATGTACCATTGAACGGGCTCGTGGGTGATGTTTGTGCAGTGGCTGAGATGGCTTCATAATAGTCGCGATTTACCAGCAAGTGATTAGCAACATATCCCCCACTTTCAATCGATACGCTAGCTAATGTATTGCTCTCATTTTTGTTGCCCCACAAATACACTGGCTTTAGAGTGAGATTATTGTCTCGACCGGGCTGATGCCAACAAGGGTAGCCCCGATACGTCGTTATCGGTAGACGATTGCCATCCGGCCATACTCCGGTTTGTGTGCCATCACATACATTGTTCACTCCCGCACTTCCATTCGGAAGTTGTGTAACATCAGAACGATAATCAAGAAGAGCCATATGACCGCCGGTAATCGTATTGTTGAAAATCATAATTTCACCCGACCCTTGGTGGTGCATATTCCTGTAGTTTGCCGTTGTCGGACTACTAACAGTATTACCATACCATTCGGTATTGGCTGGACCGCCATGTCCAGCCCCGTGGCTTGTAATCCTTACATTTGTCAGATTGTTATAACGCACCACAATACCTGTCGCCGTCCAAGAATCAACCCACCCGCCGTAATCAGGACTAATAGAGAACGTTGCAGTATTGTCTTCAAGAAAAATATTATTCGCGCTTCCGGCCAATCCGATTGGCCAGGATTTTCCTGTTAATGCCTTAACTGCCATAAATGAATTGTTTCCGGTAAAAATATTGTGGTCAATTACGCCGTAAACATATCCGGTAATCCAGGAATCGATTCCTCCAACCATAATCGCGATATAACCGGAAGGAAAATTTCTAAAAGTATTATTGTCAATTCGGAGTTTATTTATATTTCGATCCCCCAAAAACCAAAGCGCGGCGGAACCTGGTGATCCGGTAAACACAAAGCCGCTTATCCTAATCAGTTCGGTTACCACAAATGGTGTGGCATCTATACCCAGCACATCCCCAGAAAAAGCAACGTCACAGCCTCGAACGGACTCACAAATAAGTGTAATACCGTTTTTGTTATTTAAACTAATATGGCTGTTCCAAGTGTACTTACCGTTTGCAAAAGTGATTATTGCTCCATCACTAGAGCTCGTGATAGCGGCTTGAATTTGTGCCACAGTTGCGCCCGGCGCACAGTTCCAACTTAGACCCGAACCAGTACACCCTGATGTGGATTGAGTTGTGGTATTTGCACCATTTGACTGTATAGAGTTATTCCCCGCCGCGTCATTAGCAGACACGGTGTAGGAATATAGAGTGGCGGCGGTGAGGCCTGAATCAGAGTAAGAAGTTGTTACTGAAGTCCCGACTTGAACTCCACTTCTGAAAATCTTGTACCCAGTGACGACCACATTGTCTATACTAGCCGTCCATGAGAGGTTGATTTGGGAGGAAGAGATTGGNNGAGTATGTAGCGGAGGCGGTAAGGGTGGTGTCGGAATAGGAAGTGGTTGTAGGGGTGGCAATTTGAGCGAAGGTGGTGCAACCGCTTCCTTGACAACGCTCGACACGGTATCCCGTGACTCCCACTGCATCAGAGGAGGCGGTCCAGGAGAGGTTGATTTGAGTGGAGGAAGTTGGGGTGGCGGTGAGAGAGGTGGGGATGGTGGGAGGAATGGTATCAGGAGGACCAAGGTCATTGTATACATCTGAAATTTCCACTGCAGAAAGAGCGCGGTTATAGATGCGAACATCATCAATCAAACCTTTCCACTGCTGCTCCGCGTATGGACCATGAGAACCGATTGTTAAGCCAGCGCCAGTAGTCGGTGTACTTGAGTTTCCTGAACCTACAAAAGCGGAGTTCACATAAAGAGATGTTGGTCCGCTTGTTCCGCTATTTCTGACTGCACACACATGAGTCCACGCATTCGCTGCGATTACACTGTTCACCACTAAACCAGAGCTGGCGCTAGTATCACTGGTAACTTGGAGGGCGTTATTGGCTGGATACAGACCAAAGTGAAATCTACTATTTCCTACTACTGAACGGGAAAAACTATCGAGCACTGTAGGGTATATCCACGTACAGACAGTTGCCGTTCCGACGCCAATAGAGTCAGTTGCAAGTTCTATTCTGTCATCCACTCCGTCAAAATTCAGTCCTTGTCCAATTTTTCCAGTTGTCCATACTGGTCCATTCATTAAGATGCCATCATTGCCGCTCCCAGACGAGTCAGTCGCGATCGTACCCGACCCTTCGCCGAAGGACCAGTATCCAACAAGGCCGTTTGTCGGTGCAGATGCTTGTACAGAATGAGCTAACATAAAGAAGCTTATGCTGAAAACAAGTACAGAGAGAAGAGTTGTATTGGAACGAGTCATGTGTGAATGCTTTGTATAGTATAGCCCATGTGTATGGAATGTTCGTCTTTTTTTTGGGGATGTGGAGAAACCAACTACCTCCCCAAACTCCTCTTCACCTGCTCAATGACTGTTTGCTCGGCTCCAAAAGAGTCTAGGACGGAGAGGATGGCATCCACCTGGGCAGGAGTGAGGTTGGTGGTGAAGGAGGGAGTGGTTCCTGCTCCGACAGTGCCGGTGTTAAGAGCGGTGCGGGTCTTTGGTCCCACGACTCCATAGCCGGTGGATACTTCGGTACCTGAGCAGATGAGATTTCGAGCACACTGATACTTCTCAACCGCTTGTTTGGTGAGAGAGCCATAGAAGCCGGTGTTGTTGGTGGGGGCGAGGTAGTTTTGTTGGATGAGGAAGGACTGGAGACTCTGCACGTCAGTGCCTTTGATGCCGCGATAGAGGTTGCGGGTGAGAGAGAGTGAGGAGGTTGGTGGGGTTGATGGTGGTGTTGGTGTGGCGACTGTTGGAATGGTGGTGGGAGGTGTAGGAGTGGTGGCGATGGAGCCGGTGGCACCTGAGACGGGAGGGGTGTTTGGGGTCGTTAGGGGAGGAGAAGGTGGTGGAGGGGTTGCAGTGACGACGGGGGCGCTCTGGGTGGAGCCGCTTGTAGAAGTGGATTGTGCTGAAGCATTCCCTGCTGCGTCATATGCAGAGATGGAGTAGGTGTATGAGGTGGAGGGAGAGAGTGTGGTGTTGGAGTATGAAGAGGTGGTGACGGTGGTGATTTGGGTACCGTTCCTGTATATGCGATAGCCGGCAACACCCACGTTGTCAGAGGAGGCGGTCCAGGAGAGGTTGATTTGGGTGGAGGAGATAGAGGTAGTGGTGAGAGAGGTTGGGGTGGTGGGAGCAAGAGTGTCCGGAGTGACGACGATGTTAGCGGTGGTGACCGTGACTCCGGTGGAGGTGGTCTGATTCCCCGCTGCATCTCGGGCGGTGGCGGTGAGAGTGTGGGTGCCGTTTGTGGCAGAGGTGGTGTCCCAGGTGATGCTGTATGGAGAGGTGGTGTCTTCTGCTCCGAGGTTAGAGCCGTTGAGGAGGAATTGGACGCCGGAGACGCCGGTGTTGTCAGAGGCTGTTGCAGAGAGAGTGACGGTTGTTCCGGAGACGGTGGAGCCTGAGGTGGGAGTGGTGAGGGAGATGGTGGGGGCGGTGGTGTCGGAGACCACGCTCTGCGTCGTCGCACTCACTCCCGAGGTCTGTGCTGAAGCATTCCCCGCTGCGTCATATGCGGCAACGGTGTATGAGTATGCTGTTGAAGCGGTGAGACCGGTGTTGGAGTATGTGTTGGTGGTGGCAGTACCTATCTGAGTGCCACCTCGGTATATGCGGTATCCCGTAACTCCAACGGCATCAGTACTTGCAGTCCAGGAGAGGTTGATTTGGGTGGAAGAGAAGGCAGAGGCAGTGAGGGAGGTTGGGGTGGTGGGGGCGGTGGTGTCGGCAGAGGAAGGGCTATATGTAACCGTCAGGTAAGGTCTATTCGTAGGGCTTTCCGAGCTAGTAAAATAACGATACCGATCAGCCAATTTTGACGTGTCTGAATTTAAAAGTAGACCGTAATTTGATGCAGGAGCAGTGAGCCATTCCTGAGCTAAGGTGCTGATATCCCATTGCTTCCAACCATTGGTTTTATTAATAGATTTGGTGTCATAGGCGATTGAAATATCAGCCTGGGCTAGAGGAATGTTGGTGTAACAACACGTGTTGGCAGTCCAAGAAGTAACGCCATCATACGTATATCCGGTAGCTCCAGTTAGAACAGGGTTTTTGTTGATGATTTTATGAGCGGAAATACTGTACGCGATATCAGCACTGGTATCACTTTGAGCAAGATTAAGATTTAAGACGGCACTGGAGATAGTTGAGCCGGATGGGATGGAAGATAGGTCGAATTTCATTAAGATAACGTTTGCAGCGTTGTTGCTGGGCCAGGTGTATGTGTTTAAGGTTGCTGCAGTAGCGTTATTGATAGCATCAATATTAATATACGTATCGCTCACAGGAGACAGAGTGACAATATTTGTGGCAGTGGCAGCGAGTGTAATGGCACTAACAGAAGATGACTGCCCAGAAAGATTCCCTGCAACATCGTATGCAGCGACCGTGTATGAGTATGTCGTTGAAGGAGTAAGGGCAGTGTCGGAATAAGTGGTGCCCGTAGGACTCGCGATGAGTACGCCTGCGCGGTATACACGATAACCTGTCACACCGACTGCATCGGTAGAAGCAGCCCAAGCGAGGTTAATCTGGGAGGAGGAGATAGCAGAGGCAGAGAGATTGGTGGGGGTTGTGGGAGGGGTGGTGTCAACTTGTGCTGCTTGTGTCGTTGCGCTTACCGAGCCGGATTGCACTGATGTGTTCCCTGCGGCGTCGTATGCCGCAACGGTGTATGAGTAGGTGGTGGATGGATTGAGAGTCGTATCGGAATAGGTGGTGGTGGAAGAGGTGGCAATCTGTGTACCGCCGCGATAGATTTTGTATCCGGTGATGCCGACGTTGTCAGAGGAAGCAGTCCAGGAGAGATTGATTTGTGAAGAAGAGGCGGCAGAGGCGGAGAGGTTGGTGGGTGTGGAAGGAGCGGTGGTGTCGATGGGACCGGAGTTCCCGACGCCAACCAAGGCTATGTTAGCACCCATGTCGGTGCCGTCACTGGCGGCACGATACCCCGGACTCGATGAAGTTAGTGTGTAGTTGTTCGCGCCCGCATTGACGAAGGTTGGTGTACTGGCAAGATTCCCAACACGACCAGAAATGGAGGATGGTAACGACCCGACAGTAACGAACCCTGACCCTGGCACGAAGATTGTTGCTGTGGTTGCAGCAGAATACACAAGAGTATGGTCTATGGTCGTGTTAGAGGTGTCACTTGCCGCCCCATAATGCCACACGCCAATGCCGCGATCGTCTTGCGTGGTGGTGACGTCTGAGATGATGTTGTCGCGGATGATCGTCCTGTATTGCTGATCGGTAATGGAGATGCCCGACTGGTTAAGGATTGTGTTGTGCGAGATGTAGGTATCATTGGCCGCGCCAGGGCCCGCCGCGATGAAGAGGGTCAGGCCAACCCGTCCTCCATAGATGACATTGTTCGTGAATTGCACACGATCGCGTGAGAGCGTCACCGAGCGGTTGCCGGTGATGTGGATCAAATTATTCTTGATAATCGTGACCGAGGCCAGATCGCTGACTTGACTGTGTTTGTAATAGATGGCCTGGATGAGGTTCCCGTAAATCTCGTTGTTCTGGATTGTAATGTTCATGCCCCCACTGTAGGGTTGAGAGCCAAAGATGATGATCCCATTGGCCGCATTCCCGCTATACCCACCCGTGATGTAATCGTGGATGTAGTTGTTCTGGATGAGGATGTTGTCGGACCCAGGGTCCATATAGATATGAGCGGCGTTGTCCTCCTGGATCACCATGGGCATGGTGCAGTTTTGGATCGTGATGTGCGTCGCGGGAGTATTGTAAGAGATATAGACATTCGCCGTCGAGCCGTACTGGATCGTGAGGCCGTCGAGCGTGATGTAGTTGACGCCCGCAATCATAAAGACCGGCCTACGACCAGACGTGGCGCGCAAGCCGGAGTCGATGATAGGAGTTTCCCCTGGGTAGGCTGCGAGAGTGATGACGTTCCCTGAGGTGCCGCTACGTGCAAAGGTAATAAAGTTTTCTGTATACGTACCCCCACGCACATAGGTCGTATCGCCCGCCATCATCGCTGTCGCCGCTCTCTGAACAGTCCTCCATGGCTGTGTAAGATTTCCCGGATTGGAATCACTGCCCGTGGTCGAGACATAGTACGTCGCCGCCTGTGCAAACGCTGTGGGGATGAAAATAAACAAAACTCCCATGAGAGGAAGCAGGACTACTCTTCGAGAGACGAGACTTGATAAATATGTTTTGAGCAATTCCTTCATAAGAATATAGTATATCGCTTTAATTTTGATGCAAGAATCTTGTTTCTGATAAGTAATGAGCAGAAGGATTGAGGTCAGTGCGCTTTAAGATGGAGCGGTGACGGTTACCACACGGGAGACGGTACCCATATTGTCTGATGTATCAGTTGCCGAATACGTCAGTGTGTAAAGACCGTGAACTGCGGTATCGACTGCGCCCACGATGGTAATGGTAGCAGTCAAATCACCATCAATATCGTCTGTCGCCGTAGCACCTGGATCAGTAAAAGCATCTCCTTCATTTATTTGCATTGCTGCCGCCCCGACGAGCGTTACCACCGGCTCGACCGTGTCGGTCGAGGGGCTTTCCGTCGGAAGTCCCGACGCGGGAAGTGTGCTGCTCGCGGTCGTGGTTGTCGTAGTTACTATCCCGCCTGATGTCCCTCCAACGATGACGGAGCGCGTCGCGGTAGAGAAGTTTCCTGCTGTATCGGTCGCCGAATACGTGATGATGTAGGTTGTCTCGCTTCCCGTATCAATCGAGGAGACCGGCTGCTCTATCCCGTTGACAAAAGTAATGTACGGAACGGCACTATCTACATTGTCGGTAACCGTTATACCAGGGTCTACGAACGCGCTGCCAACGGAAACGCGGACAGGGTTATCGCCGAGGAGAGTGATAACCGGCGACACGGTATCAGGACCATTTGATTGCGATACGCTACTTCCTTGCGAAACAGTACCGGAAGGTGTCGAGGTCGCGATTTGTCCCTCCGTCTGCACAAGGAAGTAATCGAAGGAGACATCGGCAGCCTGCGGTACGGAGAGCACGACACGGAAGGAACCATTGGATTTGTCACTCACCCACCAACTCCCCGTAATCTGAGAATTGAATGTGATGAAGACTTTGGTCGATGGGGCCACAAGCGAATTATTGACCTGTGCGACAGTGTTGCCGGCGAGGAGTGTGACCGAGCCGGCCGAGCTCGTACCGTCTGCATCTTTACTCGCGACGAGCTGACGGAAGACGAGCGTATTGAACTGCGCGATGCCCTTCTGAATCAAAACGCCGAAGGAGTCTAGCGCGCTCGCGAGCGTTGAAGTAGAGAACATCGGCGTACCGGAAGAGGTTGAAATCGCCCCGCTCTCCAGAGCGGCAATGCGTGTTTCAAGCGAGGTCACGCGCACCTCCTGCGCATCCATCTTCGCGGCGAGCCTAGCAATCTCCGAAACACTATAGGTCGCGAGATTGTAGAGATCAACACTCTTCCCGTCGACCGTCAGAACAGACGACGACAATGTCGTTGTGGCATTAGGAATGAGAAACTTCGCATCAAGCTCTTGTATCGCGCGAATCATCGGTGAAATGAGACCTTCGTAGTTCACTGATAATGTTCCATCTGGAGTGAGTATCGTCGGACTCGAGGTAACAACAAGATTTGGGAATACATTCTGTACCTGTTGGGCTATGAGTCCGTACTGTTGCTGTGTGCTGCGCTCGGTTTCTGGCTTCCAATAGAAGGACACCGGATTGAGCGCATTGATAGCAGCAAGTCCGCTTGAGCCGTCGAGCGAAACGATATCTTGTTTGAGGCGCTGATCAGATGCTGTACAAGCAACAAGACCATTTGCGTTTGAGGTAAATCCGGTACAACTCTTATACCCGCCTAAAGTGACATTGGCGGTAGAACCCCCTATTTCAAGCAAAGTGGCGGGACTCGTAGTGCCAATACCAATATTCCCTGTCGAAAGAGTCGAACCGGTACCATTGAGGCTGGTGCCGTAGATGAGGTTGCCGATGTTGAGCTGATTTGAAGCGGTGGCGGAAGGGACGGCCACATCATTGCCGATTGCTATGTTGTTTGAGCCGGTGGTAACTTGATTGTATGAAGCGGCGATAGTTGAGTTGCCGAGGAAGACGTTGCGTGCGCCGGTGGTGACGCCGTAGCCGGAATTGTATCCGACGAGGGTGTTGTAGTCAGAAGCGGTGGCGGCGGAGTAGCCGCTTTGGAAGCCGAGGTAGACGCCGCCTTGGTTGTTGTATGCGGCGGTGCCTTGGGCGGCGAAGTAGCCGATGGCGGTGGAGGAGGTGGCGGAGATGTTGTAGAGGAGGGCATTCATACCATTCGCAGTGTTTGAGGAGCCGGTAACGGTGAAGCGAAGGGCGAAAAAGCCGGTAGCAGTGTTTTCGGAGCCGGTGGTGTTGGATTCGAGGGCACTCACACCATTCGCAGTGTTTGAGGAGCCAGTGATGTTGGAGCGGAGGGCACTCACACCATTCGCAGTGTTTGAGGAGCCAGTGGTGTTTACGAGGAGCGCCTGATGACCAACGGCGGTATTTTGATTGCCAGAATTATTTGCCGTACCGCTTGCACTCATGCGCAGTGCTTGGTACCCGACGGCGGTATTGGAATCGGTAGAGGTGGCGTAGCGGAGAGCTTCATAGCCGAGGGCGGTATTGTACAGACCTGAGGTTGCATTGGTGGAAGTAGAGAGGATGTTGTTTCCAGCAAAGAGACCGACAAGCGTATTGAAAGTGGTGGAAGTTGCCGAGAGTACCGTCTGTCCGGCAAGTTGATAGGAGGAGAAGGAATCGAGGTTGAGATTGCCGGCGAAGTATCCTGCTCCGGCGACGCTTAGAGTCGAGCCAGGGGTGGTGGTGCCGATGCCGATGTTGCCAGTGGAGAGCGTTGCACCGGTGCCGTTCAAGCCGGTGCCGTAGATGAGGTTGCCGATGTTGAGCTGGTTGGAGGCGGTTGCGCTTGCCACTGCGACGTCATTGCCGATACTGATGTTGTTTGAACCGGTGGTAACTTGGTTGTATGAGGCGGCGATGGTTGAGTTGCCGAGGAAGACGTTGCGTGCGCCGGTCGTAACGCCATAGCCGGACTGGAAGCCGAGGAGAGTGTTGTAGTCGGAAGCGGTGGCGGCGGAGTAGCCAGACTGGTAGCCGACGTAGACGCCGCCTTGGTTGTTGTATACGGCGGTGCCGGCGGCGGCGGCGTAGCCTAATGCAGTAGTGGAAGTGGCGGAAGTATTCAGCCATACGGCATTGCTACCAGTCACAGTATTGAAACTGCCAGTGGTATTTAAGTTGAGAGAGGCTTGACCAAGAACGGTATTGTGACCTCCGGTAGTATTAGAAGTTGCACTTTGATAACCAACGCTAGTGTTGTTACTGCCATTGTTGCCTGAAAGAGATGCCGCACCGACCGCAACATTAAAGATGCCCGTGGTATTGGTTATGAGTGCATTTTTGCCGACAGCTGTGTTGTTGTTACCGGTGGTATTAGAGAGGAGAGAATCTTCACCAAATGCAGAATTAAAAACGCCCGTCATCGTCAAGTTCCCCGCATCGCCGAAGAAGTAGTTACCGAGCGTAGTGGAGGCGGTAATGACGTTCGAACCATTGTACATGTAGGCTGAACCTGCGGAAGTATTGATGTTCCCTGCGACATCAAGTTTTTGTGATGGGGTGGTGGTGCCGATGCCAACTCTCCCCTCATTCGTGACGATGAAGTTTGTAGCGGTTGAGGAGCCGATGACAAATGACGGGCCGGTGATGCCGTTCGGATTCACAGAAAGGAGGCCCCATGGACTCGTGGTCCCTATCCCGACTCCCGTAAAGAAGGCGTTTAACAGCGAGTCGATAGTTGTTGTTCCTCCGAGGCGAAGTTGCCCCGACTCAATATCAAACGAGCCGCCAGCGGCAAGGCCCAAGGTACCGCGGCCCGAGCGGTAAAGTGAGAGCTCTTTCCCGATGCCGAAGCCGTCAAAACGTGCCGTAGAGGTCCCCACTGCGCCGTAGGCAAACTCAGTTCTATGCATCGCGCCTCCCGCGCCTTTGTAAATGGTGATAAAGGGAGAAGTAATGTGCGCCGCTGCAAAATACTGACCGTCGGGAGAAAAGGTAGTGCCGATGCCGTTGCCGGTAGGAAGCGTCGCAGGGTCGGCGAGTTTGGTAAACGTATCGCCGGAGCGTTTGTAAA
>CXWL01036619.1_pt1 | contig 18885 bp, 17 predicted proteins | sample 590931 | NCBI WGS metagenome assembly CXWL01 (sample SAMEA3498368, study PRJEB10139) | groundwater metagenome | biome: water well; material: biofilm material | place: Germany | collected 2015-04-27 | reverse complement strand
GAAGCGTCCAAGCACCGCATCCTGTTCGAGAACCTGACCCCGCTGCACCCGAACGAGCCGCTGAAACTCGAACGCGAAATGAACGGCCAGGAAAACATCACCGGCCGCATCATCGACCTGATCGCGCCGATCGGCAAAGGCCAGCGCGGCCTGCTGGTGGCCTCGCCAAAATCCGGCAAATCGGTGATCCTGCAGCACATCGCGCACGCGATCACCGCGAACCATCCCGACTGCACCCTGATCGTGCTGCTGATCGACGAGCGTCCGGAAGAAGTGACCGAGATGCAGCGCTCGGTGCGCGGCGAAGTGGTCGCATCGACCTTCGACGAGCCGGCCACGCGCCACGTCCAGGTCGCCGAGATGGTGCTGGAAAAAGCCAAGCGCCTGGTCGAAATGAAAAAAGACGTGGTGATCCTGCTCGACTCGATCACCCGCCTGGCGCGCGCCTACAACACCGTGATCCCGGCCTCCGGCAAGGTGTTGACCGGTGGTGTCGACGCCAACGCGCTGCAGCGCCCGAAACGTTTCTTCGGCGCGGCCCGCAACATCGAAGAAGGCGGCTCGCTGACCATCATCGCCACCGCGCTGATCGAAACCGGTTCGCGCATGGACGACGTGATCTTCGAGGAGTTCAAGGGTACCGGCAACATGGAGGTGCACCTCGAGCGCCGCCTGGCCGAGAAGCGCGTCTATCCGGCGATCAACCTGAACAAGTCGGGCACCCGCCGCGAGGAACTGCTGATCAAGCCGGACCAGCTGCAGAAGATCTGGATCCTGCGCAAGCTGCTGTACTCGATGGACGAGATCGAAGCGATGGAGTTCATCCTCGACAAGATGAAGGCCACGAAGAACAACAACGAGTTCTTCGACCTGATGCGCCGCGGCGGCTAAGGCCACTTGGTGCGCATCGCAAAAAGGGACGCCGCGGCGTTCCTTTTTTTCGTTTGCGCACAATAGATGCAGGTCAATCGAAGGGCACGCAGCGGCGCGACAATGAACGACTATCTTGGGGATCCATCATGCCTTCGAATTCCGGAATCGACGAAGCTGACCTTGCCAACGGCGATCCGGCCGCCTATATTCGAAAGATGGACAGGCGCCTGATCGTACTCGAAACCCGTTTTGACACCATCTTGCCGACACTTGCGACCAAGACCGACCTAATCGAGTTGAGGGCCGAGCTAAGGGAAGACATGAGCGGCTTGCGCACTGACTTGCGCGCTGAAATGCGTTCCATGCACACTGAACTGAAAGCCGCGATGCAGAAGTGGATGACCACTACGATCGTGAGCTTGTTCATCGGCTTCGGCGGCATGTTGATCGCCATGGCCACCGTGTTGCGCCCCGGCTGAGCCCTTGTTGCCTTTCGCCCCCAAACGCCTGTATAATCGCCGGTTGCAGTATTTAACCCCTGGCAAGTGATCAGCAACCGGGTCAAGAGGCAAGACGACCGACGAAGTGCAGATTGGCTACCAAACCTACCCGAGGCAAGACCATGCGTAAAGATATCCACCCAGATTACCGCGATGTCGTGTTCCACGACGTTTCCTGCGATTTCAAATTCGTGTCCCGTTCGACCATCCAGACCCGTGAGAAAATCACCCACGAAGGTCAGGAGTACCCACTGGTCAAGATCGAGGTATCGGCTGAATCGCACCCGTTCTACACCGGCAAGCACAAGATCGTCGACACCGCTGGCCGCGTCGAGAAATTCCGCCAGAAATTCGGCGCTGTCGGTTCCAAGACTGCCGTCGCAAACGGCTAAGTTTTCCGCAGCACGTGAAAAAAGCAGCTACGGCTGCTTTTTTTTCGCGGATACTACGCACTATCCGAATTCAGGGCCGTGCCCGCCACCAAACAGTTATCGATGAAGCCAGTCCGCCTACCCGCCGCCGCCACCCTCGCATTGCCACGCTGGGCCCTCTTCGGGCTCGGCCTGCTGTACATCCTGCCCGGCCTGATCGGGCGCGATCCGTGGAAGGACGACGCCGGCAGCTTCGGCATCATGTGGACCATGGCGCATGGCGGGCTGGGCGACTGGCTGGCGCCGAACATCGCCGGCCTGCCGGTCAGCGAGGAAGGCCCGCTGGCGTTCTGGCTCGGCGCCCTGTGCATCAAGCTGTTCGGCTGGCTGCTGGGCGACGTGATGGCCGCGCGCGTGTCGACCATCGGCATTTTCGTCATCGGCGCGCTGTCGGTCTGGTACACCGCGTTCCACCTCGGCCGGCGCGCCGACGCCCAGCCGCTGCGCCTGGCCTTCGGCGGCCAGCCCGAACCGAACGACTACGGCCGCACGCTGGCCGATACCGCCCTGCTGATCTACCTCGGCTGCCTCGGACTGTTGCTCCACAGCCACGAAACGCTGGCCGTGACGCTGCAAGGTTCGCTGCTCGCCTTTTTCCTGTATCGCGCCGTGCGCTACGTCGAGGCGCCGGGGGCGCGCAATGCCGGCCTGGTCGGCCTGGCGCTGGGCGCGCTCACCCTCACGCGCGGCTGGCTGTCGCCCTGCACCCTGGCGCTGGCGCTGTTCCTGTGCACCCGCTTCCTCGCCATGCCGGCCGCTCGCACGTTGCGCGAACTGGCCATCGGCGCCGTGGTGGCGCTGCTGATCGCGCTGGCGTGGATCCTGCCGGCGGCCACCCTGCTGCCCGGCGCGCAATCGCCGCTCGACGCCTGGCTGGCCTGGAACCTGAGCCAGATCGGCCTGCCGACCTGGAGTTCGACCAAGGCCTTCTTCCGGGTCGGGATCTGGTTCTTCTGGCCGGCCTGGCCGTTCGCGATCTGGGCGATCTACGCCTGGCGGCGCCAGAGCCGGCTGCTGCACATCGTGCTGCCGCTCAGCTTTGTCGGCGCGCTGACGCTGCTGATCCTGTTCGACCCGGCGCCCGAGAACGGCGACCTGCTCAAGCTGCTGCCGCCGCTGGCCATCATGGCCGCGTTCGGCCTGCCGGCCATGAAGCGCGGCACCATCAATGCGATCGACTGGTTCTCGGTGATGGTGCTGACCATGAGCGCGGCGGTAGTGTGGCTGTGGTGGATCGCCACCCTGACCGGCTGGCCGGTGCAGTTTGCCAAGAACGCCGCGCGCCTGCTGCCCGGCTTCCAGGCCGAATTCGGGATCGTCGCGTTCCTGGTGGCGCTGGCGGCCACCATCGGCTGGTTCGCGCTGGTGCATTGGCGCATCTCGCGCCAGCCGGCGGTGCTGTGGCGCGCGGTGGTGCTGTCGTCGGGCGGCCTGATCCTGTTCTGGGTGCTGCTGATGACCTTGCTGCTGCCCCAGCTCAATTACGGCAAGAGCTACCGCAGCGTGGCGCAGCAGATCTACACGCACCTGCCGGAAGGCGGCGGCTGCATCGCCACCAACGTCGCACCGGCCCAGCGCGCCTCGTTCGCGTTTTATGGACAGCTCCAGTTCGCCGCCGCCGGCAGCGTCGCGTGCGACCTGCTGCTGCTGCAGGACAGCGTCAACCTGAAAGACGGCCGGGAAATCGAACAGGCCTTCCGCGGCAAGCAGTGGGCGCTGCTGTGGGAGGGACGGCGCGCGTACGACCGCGACGAACGCTACCGCCTGTACCGCCGCGTCNNACTGCCCGCTTTACCCATATCGCATAAGGCGCGCTTCGATGCGAGGCGGCGCATCCCCGGTTTCCGAACAACCCTGCCGGCGCCGTCCATTTGGCTTGAGAAATATCAAATCATTCTCGACATTGACGTCGAGAATGAAGGGAGTTTCAACGGTTCCAACCAGGGGGCTCATCATGAAAAGCGTTTCGCTAACTCAGGTCGTCAGGTCGCACGATTCCTACCGTTATCTTTGCCCGATCCAGTCGTGGGGACAGTTCCTCTCGCTCGCGCTGACATTGACCATCGGCCTGGGGTTCATCGCAATGCTGTTCATGGCGTTCGACCCCACCGCGCCGGTCGCGTATGTCGTGGTTCCCGTGTTGCTGGGCGGGATGGCGCCCGTGTTCGCCGCGCTGCCGGCGCGTTTCGAAGTGTTCACCCGGTTCCAGGCCCAGCACTTCCTGAAGACGCTGGACCAGGCCATCCGGTCGATGGGCTACCAACCGGCCGCATCCAACGCCGGCCGCACCCGCCATTACAGCCGCCANNCAGGCGGGCCGGCAGCAATCGGTCTGAGCGCGATGCCGCGCCTCCTACAGCCGATCGATAGCGCCCGAAACGCATAAAAAAAGGCAATGTCACCGCTAAGTGTTGAAAGTTTTAGCCGTCGTCCTCGCGAAGGCGGGGACCCAGGTTGCGGGAAAATTGTCGGTTTGTATCGTAGGAAGCTGTCACCTTGAGAAGAGCGCGCAAATTGGAGGAAACGCATGCGTTTCCCGTTCGCGAGGACGACGTGGATAGTCTTCCCACACTCTCCAGGAACCTTAAGGTTGCGGCGATTCTTTAGAACCTGCCGTTATATCGAAGGTTCCTGGTTGATGGGCGGTTTGCCGGAAACTGGAGTCTTAGCGGTGACATAGCCTAAAAAAACTCGTTTTCTCGTCGCCTGTCGTCTATAATGCGGGGCTTGCGTTTGTAGTGCTGTAATGATGCCCGGATGGTGGAACTGGTAGACACAGCAGACTCAAAATCTGCCGCTTCGCGGCGTGCCGGTTCGATTCCGGCTCTGGGCACCAGCCTTCACGCGCAACCCTGGAAAGTCACTCGAAAGCCGAAGTGACTTCTCCCCATGCTCGCCAAATCAGTCATGCAAGCTGCTGACCCGTGATTCTCGCCCAGGGAACGCGGGTTTTTTTGTGCCTGCCGCGCTTCTTCGGCGTCCATGGAATTTCGGCGTCGGCCAACCTCAAGCCACGCTGGTCATCACCAGGATCGCCGCCGCCAGGTCTTCCAGCGCGCTGCCGACCGACTTGAACACCGTGCGTTGCCGGTCGTCGCTTCGGCCTGAAACCTGCCCGCGGCACAGCGCCTCAAGCGTTCCGCCGATATCGGCGGGCGCGAACACGCCGCGCGCCATCGGCCCGAGCAGGTCGCCAGATTTCTGCAGCGCTTCCGCGGTGTCGACAAACAGGCGCGCGCCGGCGAAACAGGCGTCGTCCGCTTCGCGCATCTGCGGCGTAAAGCTGCCGATCAGGTCCAGGTGACTGCCCGCCTGCAGCCACTCGCCCTTGACCACCGGCTCGGTGGCGAGCGTGGCGCAACTGACGATGTCGGCCTGGCGCACCGCCGCTTCGAGGTCCTCGCTGGCGCGCGCGGCAAATCCGGCGGCCGCCAATTCGGCGGCCAGCCGCAGCGCGCCATCGTGGTTGCGGCTCCAGACCGTGACCTCGCGGATCGGCCGCACCGCGCGGTAGGCGTGCGCCAGCACGGCCGCCACCCTGCCGCTGCCGACCAGCAGCAGCTTGCCGGCGTCCGCGCGCGCCAGGTAGCGCGCCGCCAGCGCGGAGGCCGCGGCGGTACGGCGCGAGGTGATCTCGTTGCCGTCGATCTGGGCCAGCGGCTCGCCGGTTGCGCCGTCGTACAGGATGTAGGTCGAGAACAGCCCAGGCATGCCGCGCGCTGCATTGCCCGGAAAGATATTGACGGTCTTGATGCCCAGGTAGCCGCCCTGCCACGCCGGCATGATCAGCACCTTGCCCTGCTCGCCAATCGCATGCACATGCCGCGCCGGCACTTCGCACCCGGCCACGAACATGGCGTCGAGCGCCGCAATGAGCGCGTCGAACGGCAAGGCGCGGCGCGTGGCCAGCGTATCGATCAGCTTCATGTCGCTCCCGCCGCGTGCCGGCAAAAAAATCCCTTCATCGTTTCGGCGGCATGTCCTCGACCCACTTCTCGTACTTGCGGTCGATTCGCTTCGTGGTGCCGTCGCGGCCCATGGCCTCGAGCGCCGCATTCATCCGGGCCACCAGTTCGGTCGATACGCCCGGGTTGCAGGCCAGGTATACGCCGACCCGGTTGAAGATCAGCACCGGGACAATCTTGTCCTCCCAGCCGTTGCGTGTCAGCAGGGTGGTGCCGTGCCTTAAGCTGGCGGCCCACAGGTCGATCCGGTCGAGCAGCAATTTGCGCGGATTGATCATGTCGTTGGGTGCGGCGTCGACCTGGAAGCCGCGCGCGCGCAGATACTCGTCGCGCGCATCGCCGTTGTAGGTGCCGATGCGCAGGTTGCGCGCGTCCTCCAGCGTTTCCAGATGATAGTTGCGATCGGCGCGCCCCAGCATCACCCACTCGGCTTCATCGGTCGGGCCGACCCATTGGAACAGGTTCTCGCGCTCGGGCGTGCGAGTGGTGGAAAACAGGCAGGCGTCCGGATGCTGCTGCGCGAGCGCATAGGCGCGACGCCACGGCAACAGTTCGAGCGTGTAGCCGGTGCCGGTGCGGGCCATGATTTCGCGGATCTTTTCGGTGCCGCTGCCGATCACCTGATCGCCTTGGCGCATGCTGGCGGGCGGGGAGCTCTCGGTCAGCAGGCGCAGCTGCGGCGCTTGCGGCCAAGCGTTTGCCAGGGCCCCTGCAGCGCACAGGAGCAAGGCAAGAAAACCATTTTTCAAGCTCATTCGACACCCTTGTTGCATGCCGCCAGGCGAAAACACCTGACGCATAGCGGCCAGCATACCAGCAATGCGTGGCGGCGCGGCGGCGGCTTACTTGGCATGCGCGCCGGCCCGGCGCGCCACCAGTTCGTGGTACAGCGCGTTGTAGCTGGCGGCCATCTGGCGCGCCGTGAACAGCTCGTGGTAGCGCGCCTCCGCGCGGCGCCCCATTTCCTGCGCCAGTTGCGGGTTGTCCCACAAGATGCGCATCGCCTCGCCGAAGGCCTGCGGGTCGCTCGGCGGCACCACCAGCCCGGTCTCATCGTGGATGTTGATGTAGGTGGTGCCGGTGCCGATCTCGCTCGAGATCATCGGCTTGCCGTACATCGCCCCTTCCAGCAGCGAGATGCCGAACGCCTCCGAACGAAGGTGCGAGGGAAAGGCCACCGCGTAGCACAGGGTGAGCAAGGCGACCTTGTCGGCGTCGTCCAGCGCGCCGACGAACTTGACGTGCTTCAGGCCGAGCCGCGCGGCATGCGCCTTGAGCTCGTGCTCGATCGGCCCGGCGCCGACGATGACCACCGGGTAGTCGCTGTTGGCGACCGCGTCGAGCAGGATGTGCAGCCCCTTGTAATAGCGCAGCACGCCGACGAACAGGAAGAACTTGGCGCCCACCTGCGCGCGCCACTTGTCGATGCGGGCCTGCTCCGGCAGCGGATAGATGCTCTTGTCGAGGCCATAGGTGATGGTGCGGGTCTTGTCGCGGTAGCGGTGCAGCACCGCCGACGAGGCCAGGTAGTTGGGCGAGGTGGCGACGATGGTGTCGACGCTTTGCAGAAAGCGGTGCTTGAGCGGCTGGTACAGCCGCAGCAGGGTCTTCTGGCGCACGATGTCGGAGTGATAGGTCACCAGGGTCGGCTTGTCGATGCGCGCGACGAAATGGGCCAGGTCCATGAATGGCCACGGGAAGTGGTAATGCACCACGTCGGCCTCGGCGGCGCGGCGTTTCAGTTCGCCGAACGCGGCCCATGAAATGCCGTTCGAGGCGATGTTCAGGTCGCGATGCACGCGGCGCACCGTGTGGCCTTCGAACTGGATCGGGCGCAGGTCCTTGCCGCCGGTCAGGGTCAGGACCTCATTGGTCACGCCCAGCCGTCCGGTGCCGACGCACATCTGGCGGATCACCTGCTCGACCCCTCCCATCGATTCCGGGAAATAGTCTTTGTAAAAATGGAGGACGCGCATAAAAACTCAGTTCAAACGGTACCACGCAGGTGGCTCAATGGGATAACACCGCATGGTACACGGCGGCGGTCTGCTGCGCCGTTTCGCGCCAGGTCAGCTGTTCGGCGCGCCGGCGTCCGGCCTCGACGCAGCGCTGGCGCAGGGCGTCGTCGCGCACCAGCGCCAGCATGGCCGCGCCGATCGCGCCGGCGCTGGCCGGATCGACCTCGAGCGCCGCGCCGCGGGACACTTCCGGCAGCGAACTGGTGTTCGACGCCACCACCGGCACGCCGGAGGCGAACGCCTCGACCACGGGAATGCCGAATCCTTCGTACAGCGAGGGAAACACGAACACCCCGGCGCCGGCATACACATGGCGCAGGTCGGCGCCGTCGGTGAGCGCGTTCAGCCAGACCAGGTTGGCGCCGTCGTGGATGGCGGCCGCGATCCGGCGCATCAGCTCGTCGCAGCGCCAGCCGGGCGCACCGACGATCACCAGCTGGCGTTCGGCGCGCACCGCGGCCGGCAGCTGCAGGTAGGCGTCCAGCAGCCGTCCGATGTTCTTGCGCGGCTGCAGGGTGCCGACGAACAGGAAGTAGCCGGCGCGCAGTCCGTTCGCGCGCAGCGTGGCGGCCACCGCGCCGGCATCCGGCGCCAGCAGCCATTGGTCGTCCACGCCGCACGGCACCACGCTGACGCGCTGCGGATCGATGCCGAAACACGACACCAGCTCGTCGATGGCGAAATGCGACAGCGCGATCACGTGGTCGGCCTTTTGCGTGGCCTTTTGCTGCAGCCAGTTCTTCATGCCGCGCAGGCGCGGGCTGCACCATTCGGGATGGCTGATCGGCAGCGCGTCGTGCAGGGTCGCCACCAGCGGGCAGTCCATCCGCACGATGCGGTAATCGGTGACGTGGAAGATATCGGCCGGCATGTGCACCCGGTGCACCGCCGGGGTGGCCAGGTCGCGCAGCGAGGCCGCTTCGAACGACTGCGGCATCGGGACGCCGATGCCGATGTCGGCCGCGCCGCCGCGCAGGCGCGGATACGAATAGCCGGTCACGTCGCAGCCGGCCCCGGGCAGATGGCGCAGCAGGGCGTCGGTGTAGACGCCGATGCCGTCCAGCCGTCCGCCGGTCAGGCCAGGTTCGATCATGGTCGTTCCGAGGCCGACGCGGACCCGGTTCACGCCTGGTACATCCAGCGCAGGGTCTCGGCCAGCGGGGTCGGTTCGACGGCGCCGATCACGCTGGCCAGTTTGTCATTGCTGCCGGCCAGGGTCAGCACGTCGTTGGCGCGCACGAAGGCCGGGTTGACCTCGACCTCGATGCGGTAGCCGGCCAATTCCGACAGCGAGTCGATCACTTCGCCGATCGAGTTCGAGCGCGCGGAACAGATATTGAAAGCCTGGCCGGCGGGACTGGCCGCGAGCAGGCGGCGATAGCTGTTCGCGACCATCCGCACGTCCGAGAAATCGCGCGCGATGGCCAGGTTGCCCAGTTCGATCCTGCGCTCGCCGCGCCGGAAGTGCGAGACGATTTTAGGCAGCAGGAAGTTTTCGTCCTGGCCGCGCCCGCTGTAATTGAACGGCCGCGCGAGGATGATCGGCAGCTTGTCCATCCACAGCCGCGCCATGTATTCCATTGCCAGCTTGGACACCGCGTAGTCGTTGGCGGGGGCCGGCGCGACGCTCTCGTCGATCCGCGCCAGCTCCGTGTTGCCATAGATGTTCGCCGACGACGCCAGCAGCACGGCCGAGGCCTGGTGGCGCGCGGCCGCCAGCGCTTCGAGCAGGTTGCGGGTGCCGACCACGTTGACGCGATAGATCAGTTCGACATTCGCGTGCGCCACGAACGCGATGCCGGCCAGGTGCACCACCACGTCGGGCTGGACCTGCTCGACCATGGCGGCCACGCCGGCGCGGTCGCACAGGTCGACTTCGAAGATGTCCGGGCCGGTCGGTTCGCCCGGCAGCACGGTGCCGAACACGCGATAACCGGCCTCGGCCAGTTCGCGCGCCATGTAATCGCCGGTGAAGCCGCGCAGGCCGGTGACCAGCGCCCGCTTGCCGGCGCCCTCGCCCTGCTCGACGAGCGCGGCGTAGGTTTCCGTGGCCATGCGGTTCATATCAAAAGGAGAAACCGAGCTGGTTGCGCCGCATGTCGGCCTCGACCATCATCGCGCACAGCTGCTCGAGCGTGGTCTCGGGCGCCCAGCCCAGTACCCGCCTGGCCTTGGCCGGATCGCCGATCAGCAGTTCGACTTCGGCCGGGCGATAGAATTTCGCGCTCACGCGCACCAGCTGCTTGCCGCTGCGGCTGCAATGGCCGGTTTCCTGTTCGCCGGCGCCGGTCCATTCGATGCCGATGCCGGCCGCCTTGAACGCCATGGTCACGAAGTCGCGCACGGTTTCGGTGCGGTTGGTGGCGAGGATGAAGGTGTCCGGCTCGGCGGCTTGCAGGATGCGCCACATGCCTTCCACGTATTCCTTGGCGTAGCCCCAGTCGCGCTTGGCGTCGAGGTTGCCCAGTTCCAGCACGTCGAGCTTGCCCAGCACGATCTTGGCGACCGAATCGGTGATCTTGCGGGTGACAAATTCACGTCCGCGCAGCGGCGATTCGTGATTGAACAGAATGCCGCTGGAGCCAAAAATGCCGTACGACTCGCGGTAGTTGACGGTCATCCAGTGGGCGTACAGCTTGGCCACGCCGTACGGGCTGCGCGGGTAGAACGGGGTGTCTTCGACCTGGGGAATGGCCTGCACCTTGCCGAACATCTCGGACGTCGAGGCCTGGTAAAAGCGCGCCGAGGGCTTGATGATGCGGATCGCTTCGAGCAGGTTGACCGCGCCCAGGCCGGTGATCGAGGCGGTCGCGACCGGCTGCTCGAACGACACGCCGACAAAGCTTTGCGCCGCCAGGTTATAGACCTCGTCGGGATCGCAGGACTCGAGCAGCCGGATGCCCGACGACAGGTCGGTCAGGTCGTATTCGACCAGGGTCAGGTCAGGATGCGCCTGGATCCCCAGCTCCTCGATGCGCCAGAAATTGACGGAACTGGAACGGCGATAAGTGCCGGTGACGGCATAGCCTTTTTCAAGCAGCAATTGCGCGAGATAGGCGCCGTCCTGACCGGTGATGCCGGTGATGAGGGCTTTTTTTCTAGGTTGCATGATCGTGGTGTGATGAATAGTGACGTGATGCGGCCTGGTTACAAGCCCTTGGCAGCCGATATTGTAACAGAGGCGCCGTGGCTGACTGTTGCGCAAAAGGAATTAATGCAAAAAAAGTAATAGAGCACGCGGCTATTATGACCTGAAAGCCGCGTCGGGCGGCGCGCCCTTACGGTTTGTTACTTGTGTCTTCAGATGTAGCGTCGCCCTTGCGCGCGCGATCGGTTCGCCGGCGGATCCGGCCAGCCCGCCCGGATCCGCCCGCTTGCTTAGCGCTGCGAGACCGCGTCCACCACGCACAGCGCCGTCATGTTGACGATCCGGCGCACCGTGGCCGATGGCGTCAGGATATGCACCGGCTTGGCGCAGCCGAGCAGCACCGGCCCGATCGCGATGCCGCTGCCGGCCGCCGTCTTCAGCAGGTTGTAGGCGATGTTGGCCGAATCGATGTCCGGCATCACCAGCAGGTTGGCGTCGCCCTTGAGGGTCGAGTTCGGCATGGTCTGGGCCCGCAGCTTCGAGTCGAGCGCGGCGTCGCCGTGCATTTCGCCGTCCACTTCCAGCCCCGGCGCCTTCTGCTGGATCAGCGCCAGCGCCGCGCGCATTTTCTTGGCCGACTCGGTGTTGGCCGAGCCGAAGTTCGAATGCGACAGCAGCGCGGCGCGCGGCAGGATGCCGAAGCGGGTCATCTCATCGGCCGCCATGATGGTGATTTCGGCCAGCTGCTCGGCGCTCGGGTTGTCGTTGACGTGGGTATCGACCATCGCCAGCTGGCGATCCGGCAGGATCAGGATGTTCATCGCCGCGTAGACGTTGGCGCCGGCGCGCTTGCCCAGCACCTGGTCGATGTAGTGCAGGTGCAGCCAGGTGGTGCCGAAGGTGCCGCAGATCATGCCGTCGGCATGGCCCTTGTGGATCATCATGGCGCCGATCAGGCTGTGGCGGCGGCGCATTTCCAGCTTGGCCCAATCCTGCGTGACGCCTTTGCGCATCCCCATTTCATAATAGGTCTGCCAGTAGTCGCGGTAGCGCTCGTCGTGGTCGGGGTTGATGACGTCGAAGTGCTCGCCGATCTTCAGGCGCAGGCCGAATTTCTCGATGCGCTGTTCCAGCACGGCGGGGCGGCCGACCAGGATCGGCCGCGCCAGCTTCTCGTCGATCACCACCTGCACCGCGCGCAGCACGCGCTCCTCCTCGCCCTCGGCGTAGACGATGCGCTTGAGCTCGGGCGGCGCGCTCTTGGCCACCTGGAACAGCGGCTTCATGAAGGTGCCGCTGCGATACACGAACTGCTGCAGGCTCTGGGCATACGTGTTCAGGTCGGCGATCGGACGCGTCGCCACGCCCGATTCGGCCGCCGCGCGCGCCACTGCCGGCGCGATGTGGGTCAGCAGGCGCGGGTCGAACGGCATCGGGATCAGGTATTCCGGGCCGAACGACAGGTTCTTGATGCCGTAAGTGGTGGCCACGATGTCGGACTGCTCGGCGTGCGCCAGTTCGGCGATCGCGTGCACCACCGCGATTTCCATTTCGCGCGTGATGGTGGTGGCGCCGCAATCGAGGGCGCCGCGGAAGATGTACGGGAAGCACAGCACGTTGTTGACCTGGTTCGGATAGTCCGAGCGCCCGGTCGCCATCACGGCGTCGTCGCGCACCGCCTTGACTTCTTCCGGCAGGATTTCCGGGGTCGGGTTGGCCAGCGCCAGGATCAGCGGCTTGGCCGCCATCGCGCGCACCATGTCCGGTTTCAGCACGCCGCCGGCCGACAGGCCGAGGAAGATGTCGGCGCCCGGCATCACGTCGGCCAGGGTGCGCAGCGGGGTGTCCTGGGCGAAGCGTTCCTTGTCCGGGTCCATCAGCTCGACGCGGCCCTTGTAGACCACCCCGGCCAGGTCGGTGACGGTGATGTTCTCGATCGGGAAGCCGAGGTCGACGATCAGCTCGAGGCAGGCCAGCGCGGCGGCGCCGGCGCCCGACACCACCAGCTTGCAATCCGTGATCTCCTTGCCGCACACTTTCACCCCGTTCAGGATGGCCGCGCCGACGATGATCGCGGTGCCGTGCTGGTCGTCGTGGAACACCGGGATCTTCATCCGCTCGCGCAGCTGGCGCTCGATGTAGAAGCACTCCGGCGCCTTGATGTCTTCCAGGTTGATGCCGCCGAAGGTCGGCTCGAGCGAAGCGATGATGTCGACCAGCTTGTCCGGGTCGCTTTCGTTGATTTCGATATCGAACACGTCGATACCGGCGAATTTCTTGAACAGTACGCCCTTGCCTTCCATCACCGGCTTGGCCGCCAGCGGGCCGATGTTGCCAAGGCCCAGCACGGCGGTGCCGTTGGTGATCACCGCGACCAGGTTGCCGCGCGCGGTGTACTTATAGGAGTTGGCCGGATCGGCGACGATTTCTTCGCAAGGCGCCGCCACCCCCGGAGTGTAGGCCAGCGCCAGGTCGCGCTGGTTCAACAGCTGCTTGGTCGGCGCGATGCTGATCTTGCCGGGCCGGGGAGTCTGGTGGTATTCGAGCGCTGCAACGCGCAGTTGTTGACGCAGTTCTTCTTTTTTCTCAGATGACGAATCCATGCTTTGCAGCCTTCCTGGTTTACTGTCGGGGGGAAGTCGATTTTATCAGAATGATTCTTTCAATAAGCTAGGTATTTTTACGAAGGATATTTACGGGAAAATGGGAGNNCATACCGATTCATTTAATTAATCGTTCGACACTCCAGGGAGATCAGCATGGCCAACCAGCCCAAGTCCGTCACTATCGAAAACCTCGAAGCCGCCTTCGCCGGCGAATCGATGGCCCATATCAAGTACCGCTACTTCGCCAAGCTGGCGCGCGCCGCCGGCGCGATCGAGGTGGCCGAAGCGTTTGAGGCGACCGCCGACCAGGAGGTTCAGCACGCCTTCGGCCACCTCGACCTGCTGTATCCAAAAGACAAGATGACCCCGGCGCGCGCGCTGGAAATCGCGATCGAAGGCGAAACCTACGAGTACACCGAGATGTATCCGAAGTTTCGCCACCTCGCCATCGAGGAAGGCAACCGCGCCGCGGTGGCCGAGTACGACGAGCAGATCGAAGAATCGAAGGTGCACGCCGCCCAGTTCAAGCGCACGCTGGAAATCGCCGCCAGGCGCTTCGCCGCGCTGGCCAATGTCGAGGAGCGCCACGCCAACCACTACAAGGCCGCGCTCGACAAGCTCAACGCGCTCGCCTGAGTCAGCCGCTACAATCCCATTTCAACGCTTCCAAGGACACCCATGAAAACCTACCAATGCATCGTTTGCGGCTTCATCTACAACGAAAGCGCCGGCATGCCGGGCGAAGGGATCGCCGCCGGCACCCGCTGGGACGACATCCCGGCCGACTGGTCGTGCCCGGACTGCGGCGTCGCCAAGTCCGATTTCGACATGGTGGAACTGTAAGATGACGGCGCCGCTCCCGGTCGTGATCATCGGCGCCGGCATGGCCGCCTACGGCGTCGCGCGCGAATTTCGCAAGCTCGATAAAAGCACGCCGCTGCTGCTGGTGGCGGGCGACGGCGGCGGCTCGTACGCCAAGCCGATGCTGTCGAACGCCTTCGCGCTCGGCAAGGCGGCGGCGCANNCCCGCACCGAGGTCAGCGCCATCGACAGCGCCGCGCGCGCGATCGAGACCGCGCAGGGCGAGCGGATCGGCTACCGGCAGCTGGTGCTGGCGCTGGGCGCGCAGCCGATCCGGCTGGCGCTCGAAGGCGACGCGGCCGGCCAGGTCCTGTCGGTCAACAACCTGGACGACTATGCGCGGATGCGCGAGCGGCTGGCCGAAATCGGCCGGCCGGCGCGCGTGGCGATCCTCGGGGCCGGCCTGATCGGCTGCGAATTCGCCGACGACCTGGTCGCGGGCGGCCACCAGGTCACCCTGATCGACCCGAACCCGCGGCCGCTGGCGGCGCTGGCCGCGCCGGCGCTGTCGGACGCGCTGGCGCTGGCGTGGGCGGAATTGCCGATCACGCTCAAGCTGGGCACCACCGCCGCCGGCGTGCGGCGCGGCGCCGGGGCCCTGGTAGTCAGCCTGGCCGACGGCGGCGAGGTGGCGGCCGACCTGGTGCTGTCGGCGGTCGGGCTGCGGCCGTCGATCGCGCTGGCCCAATCGGCGCGCCTGGAAACCCGGCGCGGCATCGTGGTCGACGGCTTCGGCCAGACCAGCGCGCCCGGGATCTACGCGCTGGGCGACTGCGCCGAATACAGCACGGCGGCGGGCGGCGCGGTGCTGCCCTACATCTCGCCGCTGCTGACGGCGGCGCGCGCGATTGCCGGCACCCTGGCCGGCACCCCGACCCCGATCGAGCTGAAAAACGACGCGGTGCTGGTCAAGACCCCGAGCTGCAAGCTGGCGCTGGCGCCGCCGCCGGCGGGCAGCCGCGGCGCGTGGGTCAGCGCGGCCGACAGCGAACGCACCATCTCGCGCTTCGTCGACGAACAAGGGGTGATGCGCGGGTTCGGCCTGTCGCTGCACACGCCGGCGCTGCGCCAGGCGCTTCAGGCCGAACTGGATCGGTAGCCAGGGCGCGGCCAGACCCTTTCACCCGGCCTGCAGGCTGGCTGGAGATCGCGCTCACGGCGCAGGTTACAATTGCCCATGCTCTCCGAATTCGACCTGATCAAGCAGTACTTCATCCGCGCGCGCACGCCGCGCGCCACGCTCGGCATCGGCGACGACTGCGCGCTGCTCACCCCCGCCCCCGGCATGCAGATGGCGATTTCGTCCGACATGCTGGTCGAGGGCCGCCACTTTTTTGCCGGCGCCGATGCGCGCATGCTGGGCCACAAATGCCTGGCGGTGAACCTGTCGGACCTGGCCGCGATGGGCGCGAAACCGGTCGCGTTCACGCTGGCGCTGGCGCTGCCACAGGCCGACCCTGGCTGGCTGGCGGGGTTCTCGCGCGGCCTGTTCGAGCTGGCCGATGAATTCGACTGCGAACTGATCGGCGGCGACACCACCAAGGGCCCGCTCACCATCTGCATCACCATCTTCGGCGAACTGGCGCCCGGCCAGGCCTTGCGGCGCGACGCCGCCCAGGCCGGCGACGACGTCTGGATCTCCGGCACCTTGGGCGACGCGCGCCTGGCGCTGGCCGGCTACCGCGCCGAAGTTGCGCTCGCGCCGGCCGAGCTCCAACTGGCGGCGCAGCGCATGCACCTGCCGACTCCGCGCGTCGCGCTCGGCCGCGCGCTGGCAGGCGCGCAACTGGCGCACGCCGCGCTCGACATCTCGGATGGCCTGGTGGGCGACATCGGCCACATCCTGGCCGCCTCGAAGGTCGGCGCCACGCTGGACGCCGACGCGCTGCCGGCCGGGCCGGCGCTNNTTGTGCTTCACCGCGCCGGCGCGCCATCGCGCCGCGATCGAACAGGCCGGCGCGCGCTGCGCCACCGCGCTCACCCGGGTCGGCGTGATCGAGACGCGGCCCGGCCTGCGCCTGGTCGACGCCGAAGGCCAGCCGCTGGCGCTGGAACTGGCCGGCTTCGACCACTTCACCAGCGTCTGAGCCGAACGCGATTACGGCGCGTCGCGTGGTTCCAGCCAGTCCGGCGTGGGGGTCGATCGCGCGGGCGAATTCTTCGATGTCGATCGGCGTGGTCAGGTAGCGGAAGAATCGCAGCCGCGCGCAAATGTGTGTCGCACGAAACAGCCTATTTCACAAATTTTGCGGCGCGCGGGGCGCGCAACCGGGCCGGCGCTCATGGTAAAGTACAAACGAGCTGCTGGTCGTGCGGGCGGGCCGACGATGGTGGCCGGAATCAGTTGAAAGGAACTTCACGTGACGAACGACATTATCGATTTAGCCACGCGGGTGGGTCAGGCCTTGCACGCCAAGAACCTGCTGCTGTGCACCGCCGAGTCGTGCACCGGCGGCGGCGTGTCCCAGGCGGTGACGGAAATCGCCGGTTCCAGCGACTGGTTCGACTGCGGCTTCGTGACCTATTCGAACGCCTCGAAGTCCGAACTGCTGGACGTGTCGCCGGCGCTGATCGCGCAACTGGGCACCGTCAGCGAAGAAGTGGCGGCCGCGATGGCGCAAGGCGCGCTGGCCAACAGCAACGCCCACGTGGCGCTGGCCACCACCGGCATCGCCGGCCCCACCGGCGCGGTGCCGGGCAAGCCGGTCGGCACGGTGTGCTTCGCCTGGGCCCGGGGCGACGCGGTGCACACCGAACGGCTGGTGTTGCAGGGCGACCGCAAGGCGGTGCGCGAACAGACCGTGATCCATTCCTTGCAGGGATTGCTGCGCTTCCTCGAGTAAGCCGGACCGGACGGTTGCCAGCGGCGCGCAAAAGACTTACCCTCAGCGCTCGACCGAACCGCCTTTGCCGATGCCGCCGACCAAACCACGCACTCCGCCCACCCGGATCCTCCTGCTTGCCAGCGGCCTCGCCGCGGCCTGCCTGCTGCTGCCCGCGGCTGCGGGCGCCGCGGTCGCCGTGTATGCGGCCGGCGACATCGCCCGCTGCGCCCATCCCGACCCGGCCTGGTCGGGCGCCGCCGCCACCGCCGAACTGGTCGCAGCCGGGCTTGCGGCCGACCCGCGCGCCGCGCTGCTGCTGCTGGGCGACATCACCTATCCGCGCGGGGCGCTGGCCGAATTTACCGACTGCTATGGGCCGACCTGGGGCAGGTTCAAGGACCGCACCTGGCCCGCACCCGGCAACCACGAATACGCAACCCCCGGCGCGGCCGGCTATTTCGCCTACTTCGGCGCGGCGGCCGGGCGCGGCTATTACAGCGTGCGACTGGGCCAATGGCGCCTGTTCTCCCTCGACAGCAACCTGGCCCCGGCCGCGCACGCCGCCCAGCTGGCCTGGCTGCGCGCCGAGCTGGCGCGCGATCCGGCGCGCTGCACCCTCGCATACTGGCACCACCCGCTGTATAGTTCCGGCATGCACGGCAACATCGCGCGCATGAAGGACGCGTGGCAGGCCCTGTACGAGGCCGGCGCCGAGATCGTCCTGTCCGGCCACGACCACGTCTACGAACGCTTCGCGCCGCAGGACGCCGACGGCCGGCGCGACGACGCGCGCGGCATCCGCCAGTTCGTGGTCGGTACCGGCGGCGCGCACCCGACGCCGATGTTGTGGCCGCGCCCGCACAGCGAAGCGCGCGACAGCAACCATGACGGCGTCGTGAAGCTGCTGCTGGGCGAGGATGGCTACGAGTGGGAATTCCTGGCGGCGACGGCCCACAATTTTTCCGCCGGCCAGCGGCTCGACCGCGGGACGGCACGCTGCCACTGACACGGCAGCGAGCGGCAGGCAATCAGATCAACATTTGGAGCATTCGATGCAAAACACGGTTCACTTCATCCTGCAGGGCAAAGGCGGCATCGGCAAGACCCTGGTCTCGACCATCCTTGCGCAATGGCTCGCGCCGAAAGACGAGCTGCCGCTGCGCTGCTACGACACGGACCAGGAAAACGCCACCTTCTCGCGCTACAAGGCGATGAACGTGAAGCACGTGCCGGTGATGACCGACACCCGCAACATCGACCCCAAGCGCTTCGACGCCTTGATGATCGACCTGCTCGAGACCGGCGGCAACTGCGTGGTCGACAACGGCGCCAACACCTTCTCGCCGCTGATGGCCTACCTGCTCGAGAACGACTGCTTCGACCTGCTGCGCGAATCGGGCCGCAAGGTCTACATCCACACCATCGTCGGCGGCGGCGACACCCTGCACGACACNNACCTATGCCGACCATGCGGCGCGGGTGTGCGGGCGAGTGCTGCTCGCGCAGCGCAACGCCGACACCTTCGGGGCCGACATCAAGAAGATGAACATCGCCCGCATGACGGTCGGGGAAGTGCGCGCCAGCGACAAGTTCAACGTGATGGAAAAGCAGCGCATCAAGGTCGTGTTCCGCGACCTGTTCGAGCAACTCGACAAAGTCGAGTGGTAAGCCGCCATGGACCAGCAAAAACTGCGCACCCTGGTATTTGAAAAAACCGG
>CXWL01085437.1_pt1 | contig 18889 bp, 16 predicted proteins | sample 590931 | NCBI WGS metagenome assembly CXWL01 (sample SAMEA3498368, study PRJEB10139) | groundwater metagenome | biome: water well; material: biofilm material | place: Germany | collected 2015-04-27 | reverse complement strand
GCTCAGGAATCCATAAGACTTATAAACACTCTGAATGCTACAGCAGTCCGCGTGAAAGATATTCTTGCCAATCTAGGGCAAAAAGATGAAACACAGGTTTTTGTTCAGCGCTTCTTTGGAGAATATGTATCCACCTTATATGTCCGAGATTACCAACAATTGAGAACTGAGAACCACCCGCTCAAGCATCGTTGGGAGATCGTGACAATGGTGGAATCTCTTCGAGACGACCCTGAGAAACGCCGTAGCCTAATACAAGGTTATGCTGACATTTCCCGCCCTGGAAATGAAGACCCTGAGTCCATGTTTGAATCTGATGTTCAGCGCTTCCTACGATTTGTGGATATTGAGCGCTATCTAGATCGCCTTGATCACAGTGTTAACGAAGCGACTAGACGATCCGTTGCATTTCTGACATACAGACTAAAAACATCTGACCGCCTAGAACTCTCGATTGATCAGGCAATCATGACGGTGCTTAATTCCAATAAAAATGGTTTCTCAATCGAAGGCAGGTTGATTCCACCGGGTCAGTGCTTATCCGAAGAAAGATTGCGGCAGCCCATCATCAAAGCCAAGGCTCAACCAAAAGTATTTATTCGCAAGCGCGAGATGACACCACGCGAGAAGGCGCTTGTTACATTGCGTATGGCAATGATTAAAAGTCGCATCGTTTCTGATAAAGTTTTGCTTACTTACCTTGATAAAACTATGGGTAGCCAGATGGAAATTGATTCAGGTCACCTTGAAATCAAAACAGTCGAAGATGCCTGCGCATTCTTGACGCTATCCAAACTTGCTCTTTATCACCAAGTCTCCAAAAGTAGCAAACTCCCTATGCACAGCTTACTTAAAGGTGTTCCAATAGAGATTGAGTCTCAGCTCGGTGAAAGAACCATCAGCCCATTAATTGACGGACCAATGTTTAAGGTCAGGAAAAGAGTTTAATCATGCCAAAAAATTGGTCTACCGTAGCCGAACAATCTAACGGTCTTTATGAAGAATCTGACTTTAAGCAAGCTCTTTACCAGCTTATTTGCTCTCAAGTCCTATATGCAAAAGATATGTCACAAAGCGTGTCTTACGCAATCATCCATTCGCATAAAAATGAGTTCAGAGAAGCTGCTGATCTTTCTGGCCAGCGTTTGGATTTTAATGATACATATCGATACTGTTATGTCATACCTTACGTAGGAAAGCAGCAAGTCATGGATCTGACAGAAACCCTACTGCTACTTGTACTGCGAAAGCTTTATCATGACAAAGCGTCCACAGGAGATCTTGAAGTAGGAGAAGCAACCATTTCCATTCCAGACCTGATGTCTGCTTACACTGCCGCTACAAATCGTGATCTGCCCACAAACACTGGGCAGCTACGCGACCTTATTCAACAGATGCGGCGCTATGGTATCGCCAAAATAGGTTCTCAGGTGGAGTCTGACCCTCAACCATTCACTATTATTATTCTCCCAGCTATTGTTGAGGTAATCAGTGAGTCCGCCATTTCAAGGCTCGGGGCTTATCAGAATGCTATCGTAGATACTGCTGAAATAGAGGACGATCAGGAAGAACAAACACAAGGTGAGATCCATGAAAAAGCTTGAAAGCCTACATCTGATTCAGTTCTCCTTCTTTGAGGCTGAAACCTTCGAGATGCGAGGCAATATGGCCATTCTTGGCCCTAATGGCGTCGGCAAGACTAGTGTATTGGACGCTTTTCAGATTGCCATGCTTTGTGCTCATGGCAATTTTCTGGCTTTTAATTCGCAATCTGTCTCTTCTCAGCAGAAGCGAAACATAAAAGAATATTGTCTGGGATCAATGCAATCATCTGACGAGTTCAGCAACAGCATGCCGAGAAAGCGCGACTATGCACAAAGTTTTATCACCTTGGTGTTCCGTGACCAGAAAACTGGCGTGCCAATCAGCGTAGGCGTCTGCGTACACGCGTCAATCGATGAACCTGCCCATAAGGTGCGCGGCTTGTATATTGTAAGTGGTGTCGAGCTTGAACTGGAGGCACACCTTCAACAAACAGAAGACGGTCAGGTTCCACTGGACTGGAAAGCATTTGAAGTTGAACTCTATCGCCGAACCAAGGCGGCTGGCCGCACGCCATTCATCACAACTCATCCAGAGTCATATGTTGACCAACTAATTCATGAACTGCAACCTAACGCCAGACACATAGACCGACATTCATTTGTCAGAGCCTTCAAAAAGAGCATGGAACTCAAGGACATCGAAAATGTAAATGATTTTGTTCGTGATTACCTAGTCGATGCCCAAAGTATCAATAAACAAAATGCACTCGCACAAATAAATCGGTTTCGGCAGCTCAAGAATTTGATTGCGGACACGGAAGAGCAAATTAATAGGCTAAATGCCATTGATAAGGACATGAATCAGTTACATGACGCTTATAAGCGCCGCGATACTATTATTGCAGTGCGGGCTATCCTAGAGCGTGAGGCCACAGAAAATGATCTGCAATCTCTGTCAGATAGTCAAGACCAGGCAAAAAATCGGCTACTAGTTATTGCACCAGCCATAACGAAAGTATCAGAAACACTGGGAAAACTTAGCGTTGACCGAGATGCTCTGGTTGCCAAAATATCGGCCGATCCTACCTCATCTAATTATGATCAAGCTAAACAGGTACTTAAACTTCTCAACGAAAAACTTCAGCGAGCAGAAAAGGATATTGCTGGCTTCCATCTCAGCTTACGTAGCACCTTACAGCAACTTGAGGGGTGCCTGAGCGGCGAGGATCCACAGGTGATCAATGCACTTGAAACCTGTTATAGCAAATGGGAAGCACACTCAAGAAACAATGAAACGGTTAGTGAGGAGCTCCTGCAATCTTCTTTAAAGCAGATTCGTTCACTGAAGCCAAAGTTCGAAGAACTGATGGAAAAAACTGTTGAATCTGAGAAAGTTGCGAAAGAACATTTTCAAGCAAAATCTGGTTTGTTGGCGGCGCAGCAAAGAGGTGCAGGACTACTCAGTGATGCTGTTGGCTCAGCCATTTTAGAGTTTGAGCATCATGGCATTGTAGCAACTCCTGTCTGCTCCTTACTTGAAGTGACCGATCGAGAATGGCAAGGCGCGATAGAAGCATTACTTGGGTCAAACCGTGAGGCTTTGGTAGTAGAACCTGGTCGTGAACGTGAAGCTGTCCAGATCATAAGAAAACATGGTGGTCAATGGGCCTATCACGTCAATATCGTGCAACCGAATCATTTGCGTGAGCAGCTTGAAAAGCCAGCATTAGATACAGTTGCGTCGCTTTTAATTGGTGATAATAAAACTGCGCTGGCTTTCATTCGGCAAATTTTGGGTTCTATGAAGTGTGTAGACACTGAAGAAGAGCTAGAACGCCATAGCCGATCAATGACAAAAGATGGAATGCTTAGTGCCAACGGTAGTACTAAACGTCTACGGACTATACCAATTGAACATTGGCAGGTAGGTTCTAAGGCAAGTGAACAAAGTTTGCAGCAATTAAAATCTGACATTACTCAATGTTACACGGTGTGGCAGGACGCATTAAGCCATTTGAAAAAATTTAACCATGCCAAAAATTTTGTGGGGGCGGCTATTGAAGCTTCGTCTTATCATGAGTTACTGGATAGCTTGAATGGGTGCAGGCTCGAAGTTCAAAACGCACCTGATCCAGACGCAATAAGAGAACCTGATTACCTTGTAAAGTTACGTCTAAGAATGGTCGCGCTTGAGGCTAAGCAGGGCGAAATGAACGATAAGTATATCGACTATTTAGGCAAGCAGTCTGTCGATGAAGCTGCTGTTAAGTCGCTTCAACAAGGCATTACGGATCTGAATATAAAGTTAAAAAACATCGAAACAGATTGCGATTTAGCCTTAGCTGCTGAGCACTATGATCAGGATATTTTTTCCGCGCTGTATGAGAATGTGACCAAACACGAAGACAAAGAACCCACACGCGAATGTGAAATACAGCGCACTCGCTATGACAAGCGCATTGGTGATGTGCAGCCAAATGCGGTTTCTGCCTTCCGCGAATATATCGACAAGTACGGCGTCTCCTTGATAGAAGAGCGTGGGGATTGGCGCAAAGCCCACATTTGGGCAAAAGCCCAAGCTGATAAGTTACAAAACTCTAAGCTTGTAGAATACAAAGATGATGCTGATGAAGCGCTGCGTGCAGCAGAAACCTCATTCCGCACTGATATTGCCTACCGTCTTCGCGAAGCAATTCAGAAACTGGAAAAAGGTATACGCAATCTCAACACGATGCTGGATCGCTGCCCAGTGTTCTCCAGTAATGAACGTTACCGGTTTGAAGCTAAGCCTGCAGAGGCATACAAGAAAATCTACAACTTCATTAGACACATTGATGAAATGGACGGTAGTTCGTTGTTCACGCAGGAAGACGACGCCAGAGATGAGATACTGCAACTGCTCGAAGCAAGCGCATCATCCGAAGGCAAGAAATCCCAAAATCCTCTTGAGGACTATCGGTTATTTTACAATTTTGACTTGCAGATACTGCAGGACAATAAAGTAACCAATACTTTAAGTAAGCGCATTGGCGTTGCTTCGAATGGTGAGCACCGCGTGCCGTTTTACGTGATTGCAGGCGCCGCCTTGGCGGCAGCCTATCGGATTGATAGTGAAAAACCCAATGATGGCGCAGCACTCATGCTGCTGGATGAAGCTTTCTATGGAATGGACAGCCAAAACTCCTATGCTGCAGCGCAATTTCTGCAGAGTATAGGTCTTCAGCTCATTATGGCTGGTCCAGAGTCAGACCAAGGGAAGCTCATGCCTATGACCGACACCATGTTTACCATGGCCAGATTCGGTGGCGATGTGTTCAAGACGGACGAACATTTTACTGAGGCTTTACAAAAAATAATGACGTCCGACATGCCAATGCTACATCCTGATCTTATAGACAACTTAGAAGCTGAGATTATTGCGAGTACTCAATGAATCTAGGGGGAAAATTCTTGCATCGACTCATGGAGCGAGCAGAAAACTCATGGGCCAGATCAGATGTGGCTACGGCAAGCATATTGTTCAGTGAAAAAGGAAATCCTGAGTATTTCAACATAAGAAAAGCTACTGATAAGCAGGATTATCATGGTGTCTTGCTGCATGCCAAATCGCAAGGCGCTATTCTAATAGAATGGGACATTACTGCAGGCTACCAAAATCAGGTTAAGAGGGTAGTTTTAGCTGATGGAGTAAAACTTGCATCATTGCTGAACCTGACACCAAGATGGGAAGCTCTATCCATGGTTAGGCAATCATTTTCCCCATACATTACCCAATTTCCAATACTTGAAATCATTCTTGATGCTTGGAAGGGTGGGCGTAAACCGCGGAGCTTGGGGATAAGCGATGAAAGCAAAATTCTTGATGCCATTAAAACTATCAATCAATGCCAACAACTTGATCAGCAAGACATACCCATTCGTCGAATGAGCGCTAGACTTGGATTTGATACTAAACGCTTGGAAGCCATTATCCCAGCACTGGACTTACTAACTTCGACAGATATCAACGCTCTGCCTAGAGAAAAGGATGAGATATTTGCAGAACTAGGATTGGTAAAACATCCATCACCTGTGATGATTACAGGATGCCTGTCCGTCCAATTGAATAATGCCGATGATATACCCATTCCATTTCCATATCTGGGGTTACCACCTTCATCGGTCACTGGTATTAAGGTTGATAGTGATTGTAAGATGATTCTCTCAATCGAGAATCTGACAACATTCCATGAGCTCACTCAACTAAACCATCCGGGCATAATTTTAATCTACTCTAATGGCATGCCCTCTCCTTCATGGAGAAAATTCTACGAGCTACTCATCCGTAACTCTCCACCTCAATCTGAACTTTACCACTGGGGAGACGTAGATGCAGGAGGTTATCGTATTGCTAGAAATATCTTTGAGGTTGCGAAATCTTTAGATCGCAAAATTAAGCTACATTGTATGAACCCTAACAAATTGCCTCTAAATTACCACCTCAGAGAACTTGACTCCAAAGAAATCACTGAAATTCAAAAAATTGCAGTGAGTTGTGAGTGGCACGAAGAGCAATCGGGGATTAGTAAAAGTCCTTATGCATTTGAACAGGAAATATTGGATTTAAGTATTCCACTACAAAATTATTGATTTAATTCGGAGAATAAATGAAACTAATACCCAATAGCCATGAAAAATCCATTCAAACTGGCCGTCGCTACTTAGAATTAAAAGCCCGCTTTGATAGTTTTTTCAATGGAGCACAATACTTGCTCGATCCATCTTCGAAAATTGTTAATTTGTCCTTTGATGCTTCTCTCGACAATAACTATTTCAACGTATTATTTGCAGGGATGCAACTTAGGTTCCAGTTCGTTCCATCTTTACTTGAAGATAGCTCACTGCATGGAGTCGTATATTGCTTGAGGGAAAGCCCGAAATTTATTGAGTCAAAAGACATCATTGGCACATTCATATTCAATGGACGAGGAATCACCGATTTTGAAGTAGATGATGGAAATGATCGCTTGGAGATTGAATATAATGCTGGCGATATCATTATGCATTTTGTCAATCAAGCTCTGGCAAAACCCTTAGTTTGATTTTGTATTTTTAGTTAAGGATAGACTTTGGCAAACCTCGTATTTTCTTATTCTCACGTAGACGAAGAACTTCGTAATAAACTTGAAGTTCACCTTGCTGGGCTTAAACGTTTAGGACTAATTGATACTTGGCATGACCGAAGAATTTCAGCAGGTCAAGAATTTGCCCATGAGATTGACCACCACTTTGAACGTGCTGATATTGTGCTTTTGCTCGTTAGTCCAGATTTCATTGCTTCCGATTATTGTTATAACTTAGAAATGAAACGAGCCCTGGAGCGACATGGAAATGGCGAGGCTATAGTAATTCCTGTAATTCTGAGACCATGTGATTGGCATGATCTTCCATTCGGAAAACTGCAAGCAGCAACGCTTGATGGCAAACCTATCGTGCATTTTCCAACACAGGATGATGGCTTTCTTCAGGTAGTACAAGCTATAAAGAAGTCTATCAAACAGTTGACGCCTATAGATTCAGAACAACAGACTTCTCAGCAATCTATTGTGCCGCAATCCCCTATAACTAAACCGATATCAACTCAAGCAGACCGCTCTAGTAACCTAAGAATCAAAAAAGCATTTACTGATAGAGAGCGAGATCAAGCAAGAGTTGATGTGTTTGAATACGTATCAGGATATTTTGAAAACTCGCTCCAGGAACTCGCAAACCGTAATGAAGGAATCGATAAAGAATTCAGAAGAGTTGATGCAAACAGTTTTGAAGCTTCAATTTATGTTCACGGTAAACGTAAATGTAAATGCGGTATCTGGATTGGTAACAGTGCAATGGGCGGTGATATTTTTTTCAGCCATAGTGGGATAACTCGAAACAGTTATAACGAAAGTATGAGTTTATCTGACGATGGCTACTCATTGGGATTCAAGGCATTGGGGATGACTTCCCAAGGGGGGCGCGAAAATCTACTCCTGAGTAATGAAGGCGTAGCAGAGTATTTCTGGGAATTGCTAATTTCGCCTTTACAGAATTAGGGGTTACAGTCCACTACGATAGCGCACGAAGAATTCCGTGGACGCCCCCGTGAGAGTCTCCAGAGTAACCACTTTTGAAATACAGGCTTCTTTATTTAAAGTTTTAAGGTACAACTTTATTATGTACGTTCCAACTTTATTATTTAGGGTACAACTTTATTATTAGTAAACAACATAAACCTAAAAATTTCATTATTCCACCGTCACGCTCTTAGCCAAATTTCTCGGTTTATCAACGTCCGTCCCTCTCAACAACGCCGCATGATACGCCAACAACTGCACAGGAATAGTATGCAAAATAGGCGAGAGCACGCCCACATGTCGCGGGGTGCGGATAACATGCACACCTTCTGATTCAGTAAAATGGCTATCGCTATCTGCAAATACAAATAACTCGCCGCCACGCGCTCTAACTTCTTGCATGTTAGATTTTACTTTTTCTAGCAGAGCATCATTCGGCGCAATGACCACCACAGGCATGTCGCTATCTACCAGCGCCAGTGGGCCATGTTTAAGCTCACCTGCGGGGTAGGCCTCGGCATGAATGTAAGATATCTCTTTAAGCTTGAGCGCGCCTTCTAGCGCTATTGGGTAGTGTATGCCGCGCCCTAAAAACAGCGCATGCTGTTTATTGGCAAAGGCTTTTGCCCACTCGCGAATTTGTGGCTCTAAATTAAGTGCGTGTTGTACGCTGCCGGCCAGTTGGCGCAATGCTGCTAAGTGCGCTTGTTCTTCAGTGGCTGAAAGTAAGCCACGTTGTTTTGCGAGGGTGGCGGCCAACGTAAATAAAGCGACCAATTGTGTGGTGAAAGCTTTGGTAGAAGCCACGCCGATTTCCGCCCCTGCGCGGGTGTAGAACACCAACTGCGAAGCGCGTGGAATAGCGCTCTCTTGCACGTTACAAATGGCTAAAGTTAGGTGCTGTCCTAGCGATTTTGCGTGTTTTAAAGCTTCCATAGTGTCTAGCGTTTCGCCTGATTGTGAAATGGTGACAATCAACTGGCGCGGATTGGGCACAGATTGGCGATAACGATATTCACTGGCGATTTCAACATTAGTTGGCAGTTGCGCAATGCTCTCTAACCAGTATTTAGCGGTGAGCGCAGCATAATAGCTGGTACCCGCAGCGAGTATGAGTATGCTATCAATCTGGTCAAACGCCTCGCTGGCAGCCTTACCAAACAGAGCGGGGGAGAAGTGATTATCGTCAATCAGCGCTTCAATCGTGTCGTTAAGTGCGCGCGGCTGCTCATGGATTTCTTTTTGCATGAAGTGCGCGTAGGGGCCAAGCTCCATACTGGCGAGTGACACATCACTCATGTGGATTTTGCGTTCTACTGCATTGCCATCGCGACCAAATATAGTGACGCCGTCACGGCGAATATCGGCTACATCGCCATCTTCCAGATAAATCACTTTACGGGTGACTGACAACACGGCTGAAACATCTGACGCGATGAAGTTTTCACCTTCGCCTAGCCCAATCAACAATGGGCAACCTAAACGTGCGGTAATCATGTGATCTGGCTCTTTGACTGAAACCACGCTAATGGCAAACGCGCCGGTGAGTTCTGTTACGGCTTTTTGAGTAGCGGCAAGCAAAGCTAAACCTTGGCTATGGTAGTGATGAATAAGATGTGCGATGACTTCAGTATCAGTTTGCGATGTGAACTCGTAGCCTAATTCTTTTAGTTTTTCGCGCTGCTCATCGTGATTTTCAATAATGCCGTTATGTACAACGGCAATCTCGCCTTTTGAAACATGCGGGTGCGCATTGCTTTCTGTAACGCCGCCATGGGTAGCCCAGCGTGTGTGTCCAATGCCAACTTGGCCACTTAAATTTACTTCCAAGGCCTTCTCTGTCATTGCCGCTACGCGACCGACTGCGCGCACACGCTCGATACCGCCGCCATTCAGCACCGCAATACCGGCAGAATCGTAGCCGCGATATTCCAGGCGACTTAGGCCCTCAATCAGGGTTGAAACTACGTTTCTATTTGCAACTGCGCCTACAATGCCACACATAACCTATTTCCCTAATTCAATAATTTTTAACTTACTATTTTTTAATTTTTTGAGGCCGTTTCCAACCTGCGATGGATTTTTGTTCTTTAGCACGGCAAAGCGTAAGCTGATCTGCTGGCGCATCTCTGGTGATAGTTGAGCCTGCGGCGATCGTCGCACCTTTGCCTATGGTGACAGGTGCAACTAGCTGTGTATCAGAGCCGATGAAGGCGTTATCTCCAATTACTGTTCTAAATTTATTGGCGCCATCATAGTTGCAAGTGATAGTACCCGCGCCAATATTAACGTTTTTACCGACTGTAGTATCACCCACATAACTTAAGTGGTTTATTTTACTGCCAATATCAACCTGTGAATTTTTAAGCTCCACAAAGTTACCAATATGCGTATCTGCTGCCAGTGTAGTACCTGGACGTAAACGTGCATATGGCCCGATGCGACTATTTTCTCCAATCTGCGAGTCATCAATGTGTGTAAACGGCGCAATATGCGTTCCTGCAGCTATGACTGCATTTTTAATTATGCAATTTGCGGCAATTTTGACAAAGTCACCCAAATTTACATTGCCTTCAAACAGGCAATTCACATCAATCTCGACATCATGGCCACAATCAAGCTTACCTCGTACATCTAAGCGCGCAGGGTCTTTTAAGGTAACACCTTGTAGCAGCAATTTTTGCGCAATACGCGATTGATATATGCGCTCAATAGCGCTCAAATCTGTTTTGGAGTTAATACCGGTAACCGACCATTCATCGGAGGTGATTTCAGCGACTACTTCTATGCTTTGTTGCACAGCAAGCGCGACGATGTCGGTTAAGTAATACTCGCCTTGCGCATTAATGTTTGTAAGCTGCGTTAACCATTTGGTCAAATGTGCGTTTGGCATTGCCATGATGCCGGTATTCACCTCAACAATATTGCGCTGCGCTTCAGTGGCATCTTTATGTTCCACAATCGCCGTCACCTTACCTGTAGCCTCACGAACGATACGACCGTAACCTGTTGGGTCTGCTTTGATAAACGACATGATTGCCAGCTTATTATCAGCTTGTTCGACCAAGCTTTTGCATGCGCCTATATCTACCAAAGGCACATCACCCAATAATATCAGGGCGCTTGCATCAGCATCTAAATAGGGCGCAGCTTGTTGCACAGCGTGGCCTGTGCCATGTTGCTCAGCCTGATTCACCCAAGTGATATTTTCATGTGCAAATGCCTCACGTACCGTTTCTCCACCAAAGCCATATACCACAATAATTTTTTGTGGATTTAATGCTTTAGCGCAAGCAATCACATGACTTAATATAGCTTTAGCACCAATTTCATGCAGTACCTTGGGCCGGTTGGAATGCATGCGCGTTCCTTTACCTGCAGCAAGAATGATGATGTTTAATTTACTCATAATTTTTGTGATTTTATAATATACATTTGTAGTCAAAGTATAACAAAAAAGGCAGCCTAGGCTGCCTTTTTGCTTATGTTACTTATGCTACGCCATCTTGTTTACTAAATTTAGTGCGTTGCTTTGCGAAGCCGCTCAATTGCTTGAATTTGCGCAAGTGCTTCAGACAACTCAGCCTGTGCTTTTGCGTAATCCATATCCGAGGTTCTGTTTTGCATTGCTTCGATAGCCGCATCTTTAGCTGCAATTGCTTTTGCTTCATCTAGGTCATTTCCACGTACAGCAGTATCGGCCAGCACAGTAATGATACCTGGTTGCACTTCTAACAAACCGCCGGAGATAAAAATCAAAGTCTCTTCAGATTCGTTAGACTGCTTGATGCGTAGCGCACCTGGCTTGATGGTGGTAATCATTGGCGCGTGATTTGGGTAGATGCCCACTTCACCCGCGCTGGCAGGAGCGACCACAAACTCAGCTTCACCCGAGAAAATGCTTGCTTCCGCGCTGACTACATCAATATGAACAGTATTTGCCATTTTTTTCCTTCATGTCATTCTAATGTCTATCAGAATCTATCAACCACAAACAGATTGCGGGTCTAGCCCGCAATGACAGCTTTTCTTAGTTAAGTGTTTTCGCTTTTTCTACCGCTTCTTCAATACCACCCACCATGTAGAACGCCTGCTCTGGCAAGTGATCATACTCGCCAGCAACAATCGCTTTAAAGCCTTTGATGGTTTCTTTTAATGGTACATATTTACCTGGTGCGCCAGTAAACACTTCAGCCACGTGGAATGGTTGTGACAAGAAACGTTGAATTTTACGTGCACGGCCAACAGCCAATTTATCTTCTGGTGACAACTCGTCCATACCCAAAATAGCAATAATGTCGCGAAGTTCTTTATAGCGCTGCAATGTTTGTTGAACGCTACGCGCTACGTTGTAATGCTCTTCACCAACCACTAATGGGTCTAACTGACGTGATGTTGAATCCAATGGGTCAACCGCTGGGTAAATACCTAAAGATGCAATGTCACGTGACAACACAACTGTTGAATCCAAATGCTGGAAAGTTGTCGCTGGTGATGGATCGGTCAAGTCATCCGCTGGTACGTATACCGCTTGGATTGACGTAATAGAACCCGCTTTAGTTGAAGTAATACGCTCTTGTAAACGGCCCATTTCATCCGCCAGGGTAGGTTGGTAGCCTACAGCTGAAGGCATACGGCCTAACAATGCAGATACTTCAGTACCGGCCAATGTGTAACGGTAGATATTATCAACGAAGAACAATACGTCACGGCCTTCGTCACGGAATTTTTCGGCCATGGTTAAACCAGAAAGCGCTACGCGTAAACGGTTGCCTGGTGGTTCGTTCATTTGACCGAATACCATCGCTACTTTTGATTCTTTCATGTTATCAAGTTTGATAACGCCAGCTTCTGCCATCTCATGGTAGAAGTCATTACCCTCACGAGTACGTTCGCCCACACCAGCAAACACTGATAAACCTGAGTGTTGCTTAGCAATGTTGTTAATCAGCTCAAGCATGTTAACGGTTTTACCTACACCCGCACCGCCAAACAAACCAACTTTACCGCCTTTAGCAAACGGACAAACCAAGTCAATCACTTTAATACCAGTTTCAAGTAAGTCAACTGAAGGAGATAACTCTTCAAAAGTTGGCGCTTTTTGATGAATCGCACGACGCTCATCACATTCGATAGGACCAGCCTCATCAATTGGGCGACCCAACACATCCATAATGCGGCCTAGTGTACCGGTACCAACTGGCACAGTAATTTGGCTACCTGTAGATTTAAACAATGCGCCACGTGAAAGGCCATCTGAAGAACCCATGGCAATGGTACGCACAATGCCGTCACCTAATTGTTGTTGCACTTCAAGCGTTAAGCCTGATTCTGCCTTGCTTGACGCGTCATCAATGATTAATGCTTCAAAAACTTTAGGCATTTGATCACGTGGAAACTCAACGTCGACCACCGCACCAATAATTTGCACTACTCTACCTGTTTTTACACTAACGTTTGCTGTACTCATTTTTATATCCTATTCAAGCTAATCTGTTGAATTGTAATTTAATTCTTAAAAATATTATGATACTGCAGCTGCGCCGCCGACGATCTCTGAAATCTCTTTGGTAATAGCTGCTTGACGTGCTTTGTTGTAAACCAGTTTCAAATCACCAATCACTTCTTTCGCATTATCAGACGCTGATTTCATTGCCACCATACGTGATGACTGCTCTGAAGCCATGTTTTCTGATACAGCGTTATATACCAATGATTCGATATAACGAACCATCAACTGATCAATCACCGGCTTCGCTTCTGGTTCATAGATGTAATCCCAATGACCTTTGGCGGCACCAATCTGAAGCGCGCTCTTGATTACGCCGCTAGTAGTAAGAGATTCAGCTTTTTCATGCTCAGGATGCGTACCCAAACGCTCACTAGTCAGGGGCAATAATTGCTCCATTACAGGTTCCTGCTTCATGGTGTTGATGAAGCGCGTGTAGCAAATATATAACTGATCGATTTCACCAGTAGTATAAGCGTCTAGCATCACCTTGATATTACCAATCAGCGTTTCCAGATGCGGCACATCGCCTAAACCGGTGATGTGTGATTTAACATTTGCACCAACACGATTCATGAAGGCATAACCTTTATTACCAATCGCACTAACAGTAATCGCTTTGCCTTCAGATTCCCAAGATTTCATCTGGTTAACGGACAAACGCAACATGTTGGTATTCAAACCACCGCACAATCCCTTGTCAGAACTAACGACGATAAGGCCAACATTCTTCACACTCTCCCGCTTTAAGAGAAAAGGATGTTTGTACTCTGAATGCGCCAAGGAAAGATGCGCTGCAACATTACGAATTTTCTCTGCGTATGGACGTGAGGCACGCATTCTTTCTTGCGCTTTACGCATTTTAGAAGCTGCCACCATCTCCATTGCCTTGGTGATCTTGCGTGTATTTTCTACACTCTTGATCTTGGTTCTAATCTCTTTACTACCAGCCATATGTTTTCCTAAACAAGCATTGTCCTAGATAGTGGGTGCTAGTAAGCGTTCGTGGCTTTGAAGTCTTGAATTGCTGCTTCAACTGCTTTTTCGTTATCGCCAGCCAAGTCTTTGCTAGATTCAATGCCGTCCATCAACGTTTTGTATTTAGAACCCATGAAACCGTGCAATTTATTTTCAAAAGCCAATACTTTGTTTGTTGGAACATCATCAAAGTAGCCCTTATTCGCAGCTAACAAAGTAATTGCCATGTTAGAAATGCTTAATGGTGCGTACTGTGCTTGTTTCATCAACTCAGTAAACATGCGACCACGGTCTAGTTGTTTACGGGTTGCTTCATCCAAATCAGAAGCGAATTGCGCGAATGCAGCCAACTCACGGTATTGCGCTAATGCTAAACGCACACCGCCACCCAATTTTTTGATGACTTTAGTTTGCGCTGCACCACCCACGCGAGATACTGAAATACCGGCATTGATCGCAGGACGAATACCAGCATTGAACAAATCAGTTTCCAGGAAGATTTGACCATCGGTAATTGAAATCACGTTTGTCGGCACGAATGCTGAAACGTCGCCAGCGGCAGTTTCAATCACTGGCAAGGCTGTCAATGAGCCAGTTTTACCTTTAATCGCACCGTTGGTGAATTTTTCTACATAATCTTCATTCACGCGAGCAGCACGCTCTAACAAACGTGAGTGAATGTAGAACACGTCACCCGGATACGCTTCACGACCTGGTGGACGGCGTAATAGCAATGAAATTTGACGATAAGCAATCGCTTGTTTGGTCAAATCATCATACACAATCAAGGCGTCTTCACCGCGATCACGGAAGTATTCACCCATAGTACAACCAGCGTATGGCGCTAAGAACTGTAATGCGGCCGAGTCAGAAGCTGTTGCAGCAACCACGATGGTGTAAGCCATGGCACCGTTTTCTTCTAATTTACGCACCACGTTAGCAACTGTAGAAGCCTTTTGGCCAATCGCAACGTAGATACAGGTCATGTTTTGACCTTTTTGATTGATGATGGCATCAATCGCAACCGCAGTTTTACCTGTTTGACGGTCACCAATGATCAACTCACGTTGACCGCGACCAACTGGTACCATTGAGTCTACTGACTTCAAACCTGTTTGCACAGGTTGTGAAACTGATTTACGCGCAATCACGCCTGGCGCCACTTTTTCAATTTTGTCTGTCATTTTCGCATTGACTGGGCCCTTTCCGTCAATCGGCTGACCTAATGCATTCACAACACGGCCGATTAATTCTGGACCAACTGGCACTTCTAAAATGCGACCGGTACATTTACAAATATCGCCTTCAGTAATGTGCTCATAATCGCCTAAAACTACCGCACCCACTGAGTCACGCTCTAAGTTAAGCGCTAGACCAAATGTGTTGCCTGGGAATTCGATCATCTCGCCCGCCATCACGTTTGAAAGACCGTGAATACGAACAATACCGTCAGTGACTGAAATTACTGTACCTTGAGTACGCGCTTCAGCTGAGGTAGAAAAATTTTCTAATCTGCTTTTAATCAGTTCACTGATTTCTGATGTAGATAACTGCATGTTGACTCCTAATTTTTTCTATACCTAAAGTTTTCTTTGGCTTATGCCGAAAGCGTGTAGGCTAAATTTTGTAACTGACCTTTGACGGACGCGTCTATCACGGTATCGCCAACAATAATTTTAATGCCGCCAATAAGCTCTGGATCTACAGAAACACTGGCTTCCATCTTTTTACCAAACTTAACTTCTAGGCGTTTTACCAGATCTTTAATTTCCGCAGCGCCAGGTTTAGCAGCTGCAATAATTTGAGCATCTAAAACGCCTTCGGCTTGCGCTTTTAGCTCTTCAAAGGCAGAAGTAATGGCAGGTAAGATTGCCATGCGGTTATATTCAACCAACACTTTAATCAGATTTTGCCCGTGTTCATTAAGATTATCGCCACACACTTTTAAAAAAGTGCTTTGCAATTCACTGCTGATAACCTTTGGATCTTGAATGTAGGCTTGCATCTGCGCGTCATTTGCGACTGCAGCTGCAAAACCTAACATCTCTGACCACTTGGCAAGGGCATTTTGCTCTTTACCAAGGTTGAAAGCAGCGACTGCGTAAGGTCTTGCGATGGTTGATATTTCAGCCATGCTTATAGCTCCGCAGCGAGTTTAGATAACATTTCGCTGTGTGCTTTTGCGTCAATTTCTTTACGCAAGATTTTTTCAGCACCGGCAATAGCAAGTGCTGACACTTGCGAACGTAAACCTTCTTTTGCACGGTTCACTTCTTGGTCGATTTCAGCTTTAGCACTGGCTAAAATACGGTCACCTTCGACCTTAGCATTACCTTTAGCTTCTTCAACGATCTGTGATCCACGCTTTTCAGCTTGACCAATAATTTCGCTCGCTTTTTGCTTGGCTTCATTCAAAGTCACTTCTGATTTTTTAGCTGCAACTTCCAAAGCACTTTTGCCTTCTTGTGCAGCAGCTAAACCATCAGCAATTTCCTTTTGGCGTGTTTCAATCGCTGATAACAGCGGTGGCCAAACGAATTTCACTGTGAACCAAATCAACACAGCAAATGCGATTGCTTGTGCGATAAGTGTAAAGTTAATGTTCATTACTTACTCCAATATTTAAGTCGTTTAATTTGCGCTAGGCGTTATATCAGCTAGCAGCCAAATTATTTAGGCTAATTACTTAGCTACTACGCTTAATAATGGGTTAGCAAATGCAAACATCATCGCTAGACCAACACCAATAATGAAAGAAGCATCGATAGGACCTAATAACAAGAATACTTTACCTTGTAATTGTGGAATCATTTCTGGCTGACGAGCAGCGCCTTCCAAGAAACTTGCACACATAATACCAATACCGATACAAGCACCTGCAGCGCCCAAACCAATAATTAAACCAATACCAATGCCTGTGTAGGCTTGAATCATTGCTAATGCATCCATTTTGTTACCCTCTCAAAAATTAAACTTACCACTAAAACTACTAAAAAATAAACTGCCAAATTAAAACTAAACACCATAAAAACTAATGAGATTCATGCGCCATGGCTAAGTAAACCACCGTCAACATCATGAAAATAAACGCTTGTAATGCCACGATTAAAATGTGGAAGATTGACCAGCCTGCACCTAAAATTGCACCAAAAATTGTGCCAGTTAGGCCCGTCATCGCCCATAAACCGATCAGCAAGAAAATTACCTCTCCCGCATACATATTGCCAAATAGTCGCAATGAATGAGAAAGCGGCTTAGAAACATACTCAATGATGTTAAACGCAAAGTTTGCAACGAATAGTAATGGACTTAGCAACAATCCGACATAACCCATGGCGCTTTGTGGTTTGAAAAATTTAGCGCCGCCAAATGGTGCATAAAACAACTCGTGTACCCAGCCACCCAGGCCTTTAACTTTAATTGAAAAGTAAATCATGAGGAACCACACCGCCAACGCCAATGCAAACGTGGTGTTAATGTCTGAAGTAGGGACGCTACGCCAATGTTCTAAGCCAAGTGGCGCATATACGAAGTGATGCATGATATCTACAGGTAAAAAGTCCATCGCATTCATGGCTAACACCCATAAAAATACGGTTAATGCAGTTGGCGCAATAAAGCTATGACGGTTACCGTGAAAAATGTTTTTAACTTGCTCATCTACAAAACCAAAAATCAGCTCAACAAACGCTTGGCCTTTACTTGGTACGCCTGACGTTGCGCTACGCGCTACCCACCAGATTAAGCCCATTACCACTACACCTAGCAATACCGACATAATAAAGCTATCGTAATTTAGCACCCAAAAACTACCGTCACCAATAGGTTTGGTGTTAAAACTTAAATGATCCGTAATGTAACTCGAAGGGGTTGGTGCGTGTTCTGTAGCCATAATAATATCTACTCTAACTAAATTTGTTGTTTAAATTAAACTTTTAACTTACTGAGCGCTGCACCTGAAAAAAGTGCCGCTGCTGCCAATCCTGCAATCAGCGCAAATGGCACTAACTGCTTGTACACTTTAAATATGATTACCAACAATATGATAATCACTAAAATTTTAACTGCTTCTGCTTTTAACAGATTGACTAAAATAGCGGTCGGATCTTCATTCTTAGCACTGCGTTTTGCAATCGCTGCGGCGGCAATAGCGCCTAACAACACGCTTGCACCACCGAGCGTCGCTGAAGCGCTTGCATTTAAGCCTGAAATAAACAACGCCACAACTGCAACTGCCAATGTAGCAACTAGTTGAATTTTAAGCATTTTACTAAAAACATCTGATGTGTTGGATGCTGACAATTACTTAAACCTAGTTAATTTTGATGCTTGAATTGTTGCCGCTTTTACGATTTTTTACATTTATTATTCAGCAAAGACCGCGATTTTGAATTATTACCGCTTTTTAGTCAAGAGCTAAGTTCAAGCAAAATGAAACACTTAGCGCATTATCTTGCTGATAATCTCATCTAACTGATCTAAATTTGTATAGTGAATTTTCAATGTACCCGCACCGTTGGCGCTGGCTTTAATGCTGACCACCGCTCCTAATTTGTCACTCAATGCTTCTTGTAACCTCAAAACATCATGATTAACGTTGGTTTTATGCTCTGTTTTCTGAGTAGTTTTCTGGACTGATTGTTGTATTTGCTCATTGTGTTTTTTTACTAAATTTTCTGCATCGCGCACTGATAAATCATTATGTATGATTTGTTCAGCCAACATCACTTGCTGTGCGCCGCTTAACCCAATTAAAGTACGCGCGT
>CXWL01005713.1_pt1 | contig 18893 bp, 18 predicted proteins | sample 590931 | NCBI WGS metagenome assembly CXWL01 (sample SAMEA3498368, study PRJEB10139) | groundwater metagenome | biome: water well; material: biofilm material | place: Germany | collected 2015-04-27 | reverse complement strand
CCCGTGAGGGGCGGCCCCGACCTCTGGCTCGGCTTCGTCGCGGCCTTTGGTACCAGGCCCAGCGCCTTGACCTGGTCCTGCGGAAGGACCAGGCCGAGGGTGAAGAGGGCATAGATCAGCCGTCCGACCTCCTCGAACCCGAGCCCGGGCAGGGCGGCCAGCTCATCGATGCGGCGGCCGGTCGCCAGGCTGGCGGTGAGGATCGACTGGCTCGGACCGAGACGGATTTCGTCGAGCGCCGTGCGCGGCTGCGGGTGGAGGACCAGGATCTTGCCCACCAGGGGGGCGATGGCGGCGTCCACCTCCTCCTGCTGACTGAACCGACTGATGCCGGTGACCACCAGCTGCGGCACCCGGACCTTGAGCGGCGAGTCCACGTCCGGCACGTCGAACAGCATCCGGAAGGTGCCATCGCGCCAGGAGAAGCCGTCGAGAAGCTTCTTCGCCAGGTTCTGCTGCAACAGCTTGAACAGCTCGACGGGTTGGATGATGCCGCGCTCGGAGAGCACCTCGCCCTGGGGGATCCCGCGGTTCACCGACTCGCTGAAGGTGCTCTGGAACTGGTCCTCGTCGATCCGACCCTGGAGCACGAGGAAGCGGCCGAAAGTCTCGTGCACCAGGTTCGATCGGCAGTCGACCGGCACGCCGTCCTCGATGACGATGCGCTTGTGCAGGTTCTTGCGCCGCAGCTCGAGCACCAGGGTGCGCTCGGCAACGCTCAGGGCGTGCAGCAGGAGGGGGAAGGGCACCTCCCGCAGCGCGCCTTCTCGCAGGCGTACGATCTGTTCAAGATCGGCAGGCGAAGGCATCGGCGGAATGGGCGAAGCCTAGCAGGCCGAGGACTCGCTTGCACGTCATGAGGGCGCGGCTCGGAGCCTGTTTCGACGCCGGTTCGGGGTAGGATGCCGCGTTGCGGCAAGGTCGTCCGGCCGCCGCGTGAGGAGGCAGGGCATGGCGACGGTGAGCAGCTACGAAGTCGACGGCAAGGGCAAGCCCACCTCTGCCGCGGAGGTCGTCACCGCCGGGGGCACCAGGATCTACCTGCTGCCGGTCCACACCTTCGCCGACCACGTCAACAACCTGTACCTCGTCGACCACCCGCGGCATCGCTTGCTGGTCGACGTCGGCACTGCCAGCGAGTCGTGCAATCGCGAGCTCGACGCCCGCTTCGACGAGATCAGGCAGCGGTTCGGTGTGCGCACGACGCTCGCTGATCTCGACGAGGTGCTGATCAGCCACGCCCACATCGACCACTTCGGCAACGCGCATCGCTTCGCCGCGCTCGGCGTGCCGCTCGCCATCCACGAGCTCGACGCCCGCGTGCTCGAGCTGTTCGGCGAGCGCTTCCTGCTGGCGACGCGCGACTTCGCGATCTTCCTCCACCAGACCGGGCTGCCGGCGTCACAGGTGTCGGCGCTGGTCGGCCTCTACCGCGCCGCCAAGGACCTATTTACCGATCTCGAGCCCCAACGCCGCCTGCGCAGCGGCGACCTGCTGGGGCCCGGCTGGCGGGTGCAGCACGTGCCGGGCCATTGCCCGGGGATGGTCTGCCTGGCGATCGACGACGTCCTGCTCACTGCCGACCAGCTCCTCGCCCGCACCACTCCGGTGCAGCGGCCGCAGTCGATCACCCCCTTCATGGGGCTCGAGAACTACCTGAAGTCACTCGAGAAGCTCCTCGCCTGTGGCGACTTTGCGCTCGGCCTCGGCGGCCACGAGGCGCCGATCGGCAACCTCAGGCGACGCGTCGCGGAGACCGTCGAGCACCACCGCCAGCGTCTCTACCAGGTGGCCGGGCTGTGCGCGCCCGCCGCCCGTACGGTCGCCGAGCTCAGCTTCGCCCTGTTCGGCGACCAGCGCGGCTACGGGGCGTTGCTCGCCTTGTCGGAGGCGGGTGCGCATGTCGAGTACCTGCACGAGCTGGGCTACCTCGAGATCGAGAATCTCGAGCAAGTGGCGGCCGACGTGTTGGCGCCGCCGCGCTACCGCCGACGGGAGCGCGAGGACGACCACCCGATCATCCGCCGCAGTCAGCTGCCGACGCTGGCCGAGACGGTGAGCTGAGCGCCGGCCTCAGCTGGGTCTTATTTTGACCGTGCGCTCCGCGCACTGGCCTTCGGCCGTCGATACGGCAGCGCAATTTCCTCGCGCGCGGCCTCCTAGGGAAACAGTAGATCCAGCAGGCGGCCGACGGAGTCGTCGATGCCGAGGGCGCGGGCCTCGTCGGGCGTCAGCCAGCGCAGTGCGTGCGACTCCTCGCTGGCCGCCGCGTCGGCGTCGGGCGGTGCGGCGACGAGGAAGCGGACGTCGAGGTGCAGGTGCGCCGGCTCGCCGCCGCGGGCGGGGATGGTGTGGATGTCGAGGTCGATGGCGCGCGGCAAGAGGCGGAGATCGGTGATGCCGCTCTCCTCCTGCGCCTCGCGCAGCGCCACGGCGCGCAGGTTGGCGTTGCCGTCGGCGTGTCCGCCGAGCTGCAGCCAGCGGTCGAGCTTGCGGTGGTGGGTCAACAGCACGCGCTGGCCGGCCGCGTCGACCAGCATCGCCGAACCTGTGAAGTGCCCGGCGAGGCAGGTGCGCTGGTGGCAGTCGACAGGATGCTCGGCGTAAAACGCCAGCATCGCGCGGCGGAAGGCAGCCTGCGGCGGCGCCAGCGGGCCGAGCGCGGCGAGGAGGTCAGCGATGTGGCGGGGATCGCCCTGGTGGCCGAGGCGGGGGTCGCCTGGCGCCCACGCCTCAGTCGCCGTAGGCGGCCAGCGCGTGCCACCCGCCGCCGTCGGGCACACCGGGCGGGACCGACCAGCGGACGCCAAGCGCGCCTCAGGCCCCGAGCACGCGCCCGAAATGGTAGCGGGCTTGCCGCTTCCACCACACCCAGTTGTGGGTCACGTCCTGGCCCCAGATGTCACGGTCGTGCGGGATGCCCTTTTGCTCGAAGACGTCGCACAGCTCGATCGTCTCCTCGATGCAGCCCTCCTCCCACAACCCCTGGCCGCAGACCATGGTCAGGTGGGTGTTGGCCTGGACGCGCTCCAGGTGCTCGCCGCTCAGGTTGGGCACGTAGGTGAGGGGATCGTTGAAATAGATGTCCGAGTTCGAGAAGCCGCCGGTGAAGTTGGTGATCTCGTAACGACCGCTCATGCACAGGGCCCAGCGGAAGATCTCCGGGTACTTGAGCGCGAAGTTGGCGGCATAGAAGCCGCCGAGGCTGGCGCCGGTGGCGGCCATGCGGATCCCGGGAGCATTGCAGTCGGCGCGCACGAAGGGCACCAGGTCGTGCAGGACGAATTCCTCGTACGCCTGATGGCGCTTGACGCGCACGGAGGGGTGGTCCTCCTTGTTGGTCCAGGCCTGCGAGACATTGCTCTCGGGGCAGTAGAGCTTGAGCCGGCCGCCCTCGATGAGGTCGCCGATGGCTTCGAGCATGCCTTGTGCCTCCCACTCGTGGGCGAAGCCCGCAGCGGTGGGGAAGACCACCACCGGTGGCCCGAAGTGGCCGTAGCACCAGACGTGCATGTTCCGTCCCATGACGGCGCTGGGAATCATCTCGTGTCGTCGCACCATGACCCGGTCGGGCCTCCTCGCGCGGAGCGCTCTGGATGGGTTCGAAAAAAGCCGCGCCATCCTAACTGAGGCGCCGCCCTGGCGCGCCACCGGACGCATACGCGTCAATGCTTGACAGGTCAATGATTGCTCGGTACAGTGTTCCTCGTGGCGCCTGATCCGACCCTCCTGCTGCAACTGAAGCAGACCAAGCCCTTCGCCAGCCTGGCCGATGAGGGCGTGGTGGCCCTGCTGGCGACCGCCGACCTCTACCGGCGGCGGCTCGGCGAGACCGTCGCCGTTGCCGGGCTGACGCTGCAGCAGTACAACGTGCTGCGCATCCTGCGCGGTGCGGGGGCCGCCGGGTTGCCGACGCTCGAGATCGCCGAGCGGATGATCGAGCAGGCGCCGGGAGTCACCCGTCTGTTGGACCGTCTGGAGGCCAAACGCCTGGTGGATCGCGAGCGCTGCCAGCGCGACCGTCGCCAGGTCTTCTGCCGCATCGGCGCCCAGGGCCTGACCATCCTCGCGGAGCTCGACGCGCCCATCGAGGCGACCAACCGCGAGCTGACCGTGGGTGCCACCGAGGCCGACCTCGACCACCTGATCAACACCCTGGCCCGGCTGCGCGCTGCCGTCGGGGCCGGGCGCGTCGTTTCCTGCGAGGCCGCCCCCGCGGGCGACACCTCGACTTCTCGTCCATGAACGCAGCCCCAAGGAGAATTTCGATGTCCAAGAGCCCGATGTCCAAGAGACTGTTGCTCGCCCTCGCCCTCGCCACCCTCGCGGCCGTGCCCGCCGACGCCGCGCCGGTCACCTACACCATCGACGCCACCCACTCGAACGTCGGCTTCCGCGTTCGCCACCTGGTGAGCAAGGTGAACGGCAGCTTCAAGTCCTTCGACGGCACCATCGTCATGGACGCCGAGAACCCGGCCGCCTCGTCCGTCACCTTCACGATCAAGGCCGCGTCGATCAGCACCGACAACGAGCAGCGGGACACCCACCTCAAGGGCGACGACTTCTTTGCCGCCGAGAAGTTTCCGGAGCTGACGTTCAAGAGCACGGCCGTCAAGAAGCTCGCGGGCACCGACTACGAGGTCAAGGGCAACCTCACGATGCGGGGCGTCACCAAGGAGATCACCCTGCCGGTCAGCTTCCTCGGCGAGGTCAAGGACCCGTGGGGCAACACCAAGGCCGGCTTCTCGAGCTCGACGACGGTCAACCGCAAGGACTACGGCATCAACTGGAACAAGGCGCTCGACAACGGCGGCCTGCTGGTCTCCGACGACGTCGAGGTCTCCATCGAGCTCGAAGTCGCAAGGAAGTGACCCGACGCGCAGGGCGCGTCGGGTCATCCCGAGCGCAGCACGGGATCCCGACCCATCCAAGGCCCAGCCGCTACGGCTGGGCCTTTTTCGTGTACGTCGCCCGGCCCATCGTCACCCAGGTGACGCCGCCGTCGAACGACTGCTCCACCTCCAGCCGGAAACCGCCCGCGGTGAGGTCGAGGAGGTGGTAGCGCTGGTGGGACTGGCCGGGCTGGCTGCCGGCCGTCGCGGTGTTGCTGACGACGATCGGGCCCTCCGTCAGCGGGCCCTCGAAGACGTCGAGCAGGCCGACGGTGTTGTTGATTTCGGTGCAGCGGAAGACGCCCCGCGCGGCGTCGAAGGTGTACTGCCGCTCGACGTCGGTGAGCGTGCCCGCCTGGTCCCAGGTGAAGCGTTCGGTGAGCAGATTGCCGTCGAGGCTGCCGACGACCGCGGACGTCAGCTCGATCGGCGGCTGGAAGGCGGGGCTGCGCGGGCTGGCCTTGAGCTCGAGGGCAACCGACCACACGCCGACCAGAGACGCCAGGCGCTCCATGCCGGCGGTGGCGGGCATGCGAAAGTCGGCGTCCGCGAGCGGCTGGTCGACGGCGACGGTCTGGATCTCGCGCCGGACGTAGCGGGTCATCCCTTCGAGCTCGACCACGAACGGCAGGGTCAGGCCCTCGACGGCGCGGAAGTCGCTGAAGTAGGCCCACCATTCGCCAGGGACGCCGAAGTCTGAGCCGGTGAAGCGGCGGGCGATCTCGAGGCCGGTCGTCGGCGACAGGTACCACGTCTCCTCGTCGCCTTGGGCGAAGATGACCCGGACCTCGACCGCCTCCTGACCGTCGAAGTCGTGCTCGCCGACCAGCTCGAGCCGAGCGCCACCGTCGCGGTAACGCCACAGCGGCAGATCGGTCCCGGCGTCGCGGCGCATCCAGGCGGCTTCGGCCGCGGGCGCTCGCGAGGCCCACGCCTGGCTGCCGCTGACCGGCAGCAGCCACCAGGCGCGATCGCCGTCAAGGGAGTAGACGACGTCCGCCGCCATGAAGTGCTGGTCGAGACGGTAGCGGCCCGGCCCCAGGCGCAGGGTGAACGGCGCGGGCTCGCTGAACGCGGTCTGCGTGCCGCGCAAGGTGAGCGAGCGCATCGCCTGCCAGCGCGCTCGCCCGCCGTGCGCGGCGGCGTAACGAGCCATGACGTCGTCGAGGCTGGCGCTCGACGCACCCGCGGCTGCGCCCGCGGCTGCACCGGTCGCAGTGCCGAGGGCGACGCCGGCCAGCAGGGCGAGCGTCACCCCCTTCACGGCTGACCTCCCGATGACCCGGTGGCGCTGCCAGCTGCGCTGACGTCGAGGCTGACCAGCTCGTCCTGGTCGCGGACGTACAGGTGGCCGCGAGCCAGGCTGGGCGGGGTCCACGCCTTGCCGCTCACCGCCCGCACCCGACCGCGTTCGACGTAGCCCGTCGAGCTCGCGTCGACCAGGGTCAGCTCACCGCGGTCGCCGAGCACGAACAACAGGCCGTCGGCCGCCAGGAGCGAGCCCTTGCCGTGCCCGCGGCTCACCCACCGCGACTCACCGCTGCCCGCGTCCAGGCAGCGCAGCGAGGCGTTGTCGAAGCCGAACAAGGAGTCGCCGAGGAAGAGCGACGAGTTGAAATGGTTCTTCATCTGGCGGCTCTGCCAGACCTGGTGGGCAGCGAGCTTGCCGTTCTCCCGCCGCACCTCGACCAGGATCGAGCCGTCGTCGAGCTGGCTCGAGGCGAAGAGGCGATTCGGCGGCACGAAGACCGGCATGGCGATGGCGCCGCCGATCCACGGAAAGCGCCACAGCTCGCCGCCGTCGACGCCGACACCAACCAGCTCCTGGCCACCGCCAACCAGGAACACGTACTGCCGGATGCCGTCGAGGGTAGCGACGATGGGGGAGGTGTAGCTGCCGCGATTGCCTGGCACCGTCCAACGGGTCTTGCCGGTCGCGGCGTCGAAGGCGACGACCGCTCGGCGGTCGCTGCCGCCGACCTCGAGTAGCACTTGGTCGCCGTCGACCAAGGGCGACGGCGCAAAGCCGCGCATCGGGCGGGTGGCGCCGAAGGTCGCCAGCAGGTCGACGTTCCAGATCGGTTTGCCGGTCCCGCGGTCGAGGGCGAACAGCTTAGCGCTCGAGCTGACGGCGTAGACACGATCGGCGCCGACCGCCGGCGTGGCCCGTGGGCCGTTGCCGAACTCTTCGACGAACAGGTCGTCGACGGGAGTTTCCCAGACCGTCCGGCCGCTCGCGGTGTCGGCAGCGAGAACGGTCTCCTTGCCGTTGCCCGACGACATGGTGAAGAGGCGGTCGCCGGCAACCGCGATGCCCGAGAAGCCTTCGCCGATCGAGCGTCGCCAGGTAACCGGCGGGCCGCCGCTGGGCCAGCTGTGGGCCAGGCCCTGCTCGGCGGAGACGCCGCTGCGCTCGGCGCCGCGAAACTGCGGCCAGTCGGCGCCGGCAGGGCTCGGTGGGGTGCTGTCGGCCATTGCTGGCAGCGCGGTGGCGGCCAGCGCCGCGACGAACGCGAGCGCCGACCCGAGAGTCGACGAGAGGCAACGGGGAGCAGGCATGACGGGACCTCGCAGTGTCACGGGCAGGGCTACGATGCGCGGCATGCGCGTCTCGGGTTGCAGGCGTGAGCAAGTGTAGTCTGGTCCCTCGGGAGGGAGATCGCCGCGATGCTTGGGACTTGGCGCAGATATCCGTGGTGGCGTGGCGTCGTCCTGGGGACGGCCAGCCTGTTCCTCCGTGTCGCCGCAGGCGCCGCGACCCCCGCTGGCTCGCCCGCTGCAGCGCCCTGGTACGTCGACGCCGACGTCGGCCTGCGCTTCGACCACGACCCCGGCCTCACCGGCGGCCTGCACCTGGCCGAGATCATGGGACCGGGCTGCGCTCTGGTCGACCTCGACGGGGACGGCGACCTGGACGCCTACCTGGTGCAGGGCGGCAGCCTGGACTCCCAGGGGCAGCCGCTCGCCGGACCGGTCGGCGACCGGGTGTGGCGCAACGACCTGCCGCCGGCCGGCGCGGCCGGCCGGGCGCCGCGCTTCGTCGACGCCACCGCCGCCTGGCTGCCCGCCGGGCTGATTGCTGGCTACGGCATGGGAGTAGCGGTCGGCGACGTCGAGGGCGACGGTCGGCCGGACCTCTTCCTGCCGCGCGACGGCGCCGACCTCCTGCTGCGCAATGTCGGCGGCAGCCACTTTGTCGACGCCACGGCCGCCGCCGGCGTCAGCGACCCCGGCTGGACGGTGGCGGCCAGCTTCGTCGATCTCGATCGCGACGGCCGTCTCGACCTCTACGTCGCCGACTACGTGGCGTATCGCCCGGTGCGCTGTGCGCTGCCGAGCGGTCGCCCGGACTACTGCGGGCCAAAGAGCTTTGCGCCGGCGCCCGACCGTCTGTACCGCAGCCTGGGCAGCGGTCGCTTCGCCGTGCCGACGCCGTCCTGGCTGTCGCCCCACGAGGCTGGGCCGGGGCTCGGCGTCCTCGCTGCCGACCTCGATGGCAACGGCTGGCCGGACCTGCTGGTGGCCAACGACGGCGCGCCCAACCGACTGTGGTGGAACGACCATGGGCCGCCGCTACGCGAGGACGGGCTGTTGGCCGGCGTGGCCCTCGACCGCTCGGGGCACGCCGGCGCCAGCATGGGACTGGCCAGCGGCGACGTCGACGGCGACGGGCGCCAGGACCTGTTTGCCACCCAGCTCACCGGCGAGACCAACGTGCTGTGGTCGGGCATCGGCGACGGGATGTTCACCGATCGCAGCGCCGAGACTGGCCTCGGGCCGCCCAGCCTGCCGTGGACCGGCTTCGGCACGGCTCTGCTCGACCCCGACCTCGACGGCGATCTCGATGTGGTGATCAGCAATGGCGGCGTCCACCTCGCCGACCAGCAGCGCGTCGGGGACCCGCCGCTCGCCACGCTGGCGCAACCGGGGCAACTGGCGGTCAACGACGGGCGGGGCCGGTTTGCCGACGCACCTGGCCTGGCCGGGGCCCTGGCGGCGCCGGCGATCGGCAAGGGCCTGGCGGTGGGGGACGTCGACAACGACGGCGATCCCGATCTCCTGCTGTGTCCGACCGCCGGTGCGGCCCGGCTGCTGCTCGACCGTGCCGGTGACGGGGCGCGTTGGCTCGGCCTGCGTCTGTTGACCGCTGGTCGCGAGGCCCTGGGTGCTCGCGCCCTGCTCGTGCTCGCCGACGGTCGGCGCCTGGAGCGGCTGGCCCACACCGACGGCAGCTACGCCTCGGCCAGCGATCCACGCGTCGTCTTCGGCCTCGGTCGAGCACCCGCGAGCGGGGAGCCGAGCCGGCTCGAGGTGGTCTGGCCGGACGGTGCCCGCGAGCGGTTTCCGGTGCCGCCGCCGGCGCGCTACACGACCCTCGTGCAGGGCCGCGGGCAGGCCCTGGGGAAACCGTGACCGATTGGCCGGCCCGTCTCGGGTCGTTCCTGCTGGCCTTGGCGACGACGGCCATGGGTGCCGCAGCCAGTCAGGCAGCGCCGACCGTTGCGTGGCCCGACTTCACCGGCATGGAGCCGGCGGTAGGGCGACAGCTCCAGGGCCTCGCTGAGCACCTTGCCGCCAAGGTTGCTGCCGGTGTTGCCGACGCCGGTGCCTGGGCCGAGTGCGGACGTCACGCCCAAGCCTACGCCCTGCTGCCCGCCGCCCTGGTCTGCTACCGCCAAGCACACGCCTTGGCGCCGGCGGATCCGCGGCTGGCCTATCTCTTGGCGGTGGTCGAGAGCGAGTCGGGCGACGAGGCGGGCGCCCTCGCCATCCTGGCAGCGGCGCCTGGCGAGCTTGCCACCTACCTGCCGGCGGTACTCCTGCGATCGCGCCTGCTCCTGGCCACCGGCGACCCGGCGGCTGGAGACAGGGTGCTGGCGCCCGCGCTCGCCGCGCTGCCCGGCGAGCCAAGTGTGTTGGCCGTCGCCGGCGAGCTGGCCCTGGTGCGTGGTGACGCCCCCGAGGCGATCCGCGCGCTCGGCGCCGCGCTGGCCGCCGAGCCGCGGGCGACCCGGTTGCACTATCCCCTGGCCCTCGCCTACCGCGCGCAGGGCGACGTCGACCGTGCTCGCGAGCACCTGGCGCAGGTCGGCACCGTCGGCACGCGCGCCGCGGATCCCTGGCTCGACGAGGTGCGGGCGCTACGCGTCGGCGTCGCCGACCTGCAAGCCGAGGGGCAGCGCGCCTTCGCGGCCGGAGACTTTCCGGCGGCTCGCCGCGGCTTTGCGCGCGCGGTCGAGCTGGCGGGCGGCGCCGACCGTGGCGCCCTGGTCAACCTGGCGGCAGCCGAGGCGCGGCTGGGTNNGACCCTGTTCAACCTCGGCAGCCTGCTGCTCGCCCTGGACCGCCCGGAGGAAGCCCTGCCGGTGCTGCGTCACCTGGTTGCCGTCAGCCCCGACGATCAGGAGGCGCGGGAGCTGCTGGTGCGCACGTTGCGCAGCCTGCCAATGCCAGCGATGCCCTGAGCGTCGGCGCTCAGGGCATCGGCGGCACGGGTCGGGCCGCTTCGGCGTCGCGGCCGCGCAGGGCGGCCAGGTTGGCGACGCCCTCGCCCTCGAGGCGGGCCAGCAGCCCGCGGTGGACGTCGCGCGCAAACGTCGGCCCGCCGTACACGAAGCCACTGTAGGCCTGGACCCAGGCGGCGCCGGCGGCGAGCACCCGCCAGGCGTCGTCGGCCGACCCGATGCCGCCGACGCCTACCACCGGCAGCTGATCGCCATGGCGACGGTAAGCGCGACTCACCAGCCACACCGTGCGATCGAGGAGCGGCGCGCCGGAGAGGCCACCCGCCTCGCCGGCGCGGGGGTCTGTCTGTACCGCTCGGCGGCCGATCGTCGTGTTGGCCAGGACGAGGCCCGCGAGCCCGAGGTCGCGCGCCAGGTCGCCGAGCTCGTCGATCGCCTCGTCTGCCAAGTCGGGCGCCAGCTTGAGCAGGAGCGCCGGGCCGCTGCCGGCGCCGCGCGCGCAGAGCGGCTCGAGAATCGCCGCCAGGGCGCGCGGCGCCTGGAGGTCGCGCAGGCCCGGCGTGTTGGGCGACGAGACGTTGACCACGACGTAGTCGGCGAGGTCGGCCAGCGCTTCGTAGACCGCCAGGTAGTCGTCGACCGCGCGCTCGGCCGGAGTGTCCTTGTTCTTGCCCAAGTTGATGCCGAGGAGGCGGCCCCGCCTGCCGCCGCCTGGGCGTCGGTAGCGCTCGCGCGCGGCTGCGGCGCCGTCGTTGTTGAATCCCATGCGGTTGACCAGGGCCCGGTGGGTGGGCAGCCGGAACAGGCGCGGGCGGGGATTGCCTGCCTGGCCTCGGGGCGTGATCGTGCCGACCTCGACGGCGCCAAAGCCGAGGGCGAAGAGGGCGTTCGCCAGACCCTCGCCCTTGTCGAACCCGGCGGCCAGCCCGAGGGGGGCCAGCAGCTGAAGAGGTCCGGCGGCGACGGCCAGCCGCGGGTCGACGACGCTCAGTCGACGCCGCACTCGGTCGGCGACGCCGGCGTGGGCGGCGAGAAGGCGCAGCAGGCGCCCGGCGAGATGGTGCGCGCGTTCGGCGTCGAGCCGGAACAGCGCGGCGCGCAGGAGGCCGTACAGCGTCAGTGCCCCCGGCCCGACGCGTGACCTTCGCCCTGGCGGGTCTTGCGGTCGGAGAAGAGGAAGCGCTGCAGGTTCACCAGGTAGTCCTTGGTGTTCTTGAACAGCCTGGCGAGTTGGAGCTCCGGGTCACTCGCCAACTGGCGCTGCAACAGGCGCCAGGGATAAAAGACGACATCGGTGTCGCGGTAGCGGAGCACCGGCTCGCCGGCGCCGGCATCCGCACCGTCGTCGCAGCACAGCAGCCAGCTCAGACCGAGCTGACTGGCGAGCAACTGGCCGAAGGCCGCCGCCATCTGGTCGCGGCGCGTCGCGTCGCCGAGCAGGGTGCGGTCGACCATCGACTGGAGGCGGGGCAGGTCGTCCAGGGTGGCCGTGAGGGGCCCGCCACCGTCGCGGCGGGAGAGCTCGGCAGAGAGGGTCTCGACGAGCCCGGCGATGCGCGTCGTCTCGTTGGCGGGCAGGGGGGTGAGTCGCTCCGGCATGGCTTGCGGCATGATAGCGAACGGCACCGCTGCCGTTGATGGGTGTGCGGGCTCGCGGCGGCGGGCGTCGCGGGGCAAGCCGACTCGAGCGGGGATCCAGCCACCATGACCTCACAGCCCTTCCTGCCGATTCCGTGGCGCCGACTGGCGCCGTCGTTCGCGCTCCTCGTCGGCGCGGCCTTGGCTCCGCCCCTGGCGCCCGCGCTGCTGGCCGCGGCACACGCCACGCCCTATGCCATCGGGGCGCCAGTCACGGTCGACGTCTGGGTCGATCCGCTCCACGGCGACGACGGCGCGAGCGGGGCCACCCGGGCGCAGGCGCTGCGCAGCGTGACCGAGGCCTGGCGACGGATTCCGCTCGCCACGCCGTTGGCCACCGGCTACCACCTGCGGTTGGTGGCCGGGACCTACGACATTGCTGACGACGCCTTCCCGGTCTACTGGGAGTCGCGATGGGGGAGCGCCGAGCATCCGGTCATCGTCGAGGCGGCGGACGGTGTCGGCTCGGCGGTGCTCCTCGGCAACGTCAACATCTTCGACTGTCGGTACCTCTACCTGATCGGGCTGGTGGTCGACGCCGCCGGTGGCGACGTCCTGCACATCGAAGGCGGCCACCACTACCTGCTGCGCGGCCTGACCGTCGACGGCGCGCCGGCGGTGACCTACGACGTCCAGGAGACGGTCAAGGTCAACCAGGCACAGCACGTCTACATCGAGGAGTGCGATGTCCACGGCGCCTGGGACAACGCCCTCGACGGCGTCGCGGTGCAATTCGGGCACGTCATCCGCAGCCGCTTCCACGATGCCGGCTGGTGCGTCTACTTGAAGGGCGGCTCGGCGTCGTTCGTCGTCGAGGGCAACGAGGTCTACGACTGCGGGGTGGGGCTGGTGGCCGGGCAGGGCACCGGCTTCGAGTACCTGACAGCGCCGTGGCTGCACTACGAGGCTTACGACCTGAAGTACGTCAACAACGTCGTCCACGACACCACCGGCCCGGGGATCGGCGTTTACGGCGCCTATAACCTGTTGGTCGCCTACAACACCCTCTTCCGCGTGGGCTTCGACAGCCACGCCGTGGAATTCGTTCGCGGCAGCCGGAGCTGTGACGGCGACTCCTTCCGTTGTGCGGCGTACCTCGTCGCCGGCGGCTGGGGCACGGCCGTGGTGGGCGAGGACGCGGCGCAGCCGATCCCCAACCGCAACGTCTACTTCCTGAACAATGTCGTCTACAACCCGCCGGGCAGCCGCAGTCAGTGGCAGCACTTCACCGTTTTCGGGCCCACCACCGGTGCGGCCAATTCGAACCTGCCCAATCCGGTGCTGGCCGACGACCGGTTGGTGATCCGCGGCAACCTGATCTGGAATGGCCCCGCCGATCTGCCGTTGGGCATCGGCGAGGCCACGGGTTGCCAGCCGGCCAACGCGACGTGCAACGCGGCGCAGATCCTGGCGGACAACACGATCAACACCGTCGAGCCCGCGCTGGTGGACCCGGCCGGCGGCAACTTCCGACCCGTGGCTGGCGGTAGCGTGTTCGCGGTGCCCACCGTCGCCGTCCCTGACTTTCCGGGCGGCGACCGACCGCAGCCGCCGCTGGCGCCGGCCGGTGATCTCGACAACGCCGTGCCGGTCGACCGCGACGGGGTGCCGCGGGCGGCCAGCGGGCCGCCGGGAGCGCATGCCACAGACAGCGGTGGCAGTGACGGCTGCGCGACCGCCGACGGCACCCTTTGCCTGGGCGCGCGCTTCGCGGCGACGACCCGGTGGCGCACCGCCGGCGGCACCGAGGGCGACGGCCAAGCCGTCTCGCTGGCAGGTGACACCGGTTACTTCTGGTTCTTCGCGGCGGCCAACGTCGAGTTGGTGGTCAAGGTCCTCGACGGCTGCGGCGTCAACGGGCACTACTGGGTGTTCGCCGGGGGGCTCACCGACGTGGCCGTGACGACGACGGTGACCGACACCGTCACTGGCGCCAGTCGCGCCTACAGCAACCCGCAGGGCACGGCGTTCGCGCCGCTCCAGGACACCGCCGCCTTCGCCGGCTGCCCGTGAGGATGCCTCAGCGGACGGCGCTGTAGGTGCTGAACATGCCGAAGTCGACCTTGCGGCCGACCTCGGTCAGGCCGGCCTCGGTCAGCGCGTCGAGGATGGCGGCCGGTGGCACGCAGGCTTCCATGGTGTCCCAGAAGTAGGCGAAGACGTCCTGCGTCTCGCGCCCGCCGCGCCCGAGACGGGCGATGGCGGGCACGAAGTAGCGCAGATGGAGCTTCATGACGGCCTTGCCCATGCCGGTTCGCGGCGGGGTGATTTCGAGGATCAGCACCCGGCCGCCCGGCCGGAGGACCCTCCGGTATTCGCGGAAGGTCGCCACCAGGTCGGTGACATGGCGCAGCGCGTACCCCATCGACACGAAGTCGAAGCTCTCGTCGCGAAAGGGCAGCGCCTCGGCCAGGCCTTGGTGCAGCCGTCGCATGCCACGTGTCTTCGCCTCCTGGAGCATGCCCAGGCTGGCGTCGAGAGCCACTGGCGCCGGGGCGCCCTCCGTGAGCTGGGCGGCGGCGGCGGTCACCATGCCGGTGCCGCACGCCACGTCGAGCACGCGCGAGCCTTTGCCCACTCCCGCCTTGCGCAACTCCTCCCGGCGGTGCCAGTTGCCCGAACCGAAGGCGAGAAACTGGCTGACCCAGTCGTAGTCGACGGCGGCGCGGTCGAACCAGGCGCTGACGCCGCGGCGGCGCTCGGTTTCGCTGTGGTGGTAGCGCTCGAGCAGCGGGTGCGGCGGCACGGTGTGGGCCGCGGCCGTCGCCGGGCCGGTCGGGGAGGTCAGCTGGGTCATGGTCTGCGGAGGATATTCCAGGTGGCGGCCGGAGCCACCATTCCCCTGCCGGCGGCGGCCAGACCCATCCCGACCTACCGAGGCGCGGGCCGAGCTCGTCGCCGTCGGGCGCGGGGTCGGCGCCGGGGCTCGACCAAGCTACGTACTGCGGATGGGGAGGAAATTGGAGGCGACGGCCGGATTTGAACCGGCGCATGAGGGTTTTGCAGACCCTTGCCTTACCACTTGGCTACGTCGCCCTGAGCACGAAAGGCCGCGCGAACGCGGCCTCCTTGCGGATCAAGAACCCGGCGGAGACCGGGCGCACGTTGAGATTTCTGGAGCGGGAAACGGGATTTGAACCCGCGACCCCAACCTTGGCAAGGTTGTGCTCTACCACTGAGCTATTCCCGCGCCGCGGCGAAAGATAGCGAGGGCGCCGCCGACCTGTCAAGAAAGAGTGCAGCAGCGTTGCTCGAGCCCACGATCGGGTAGCAGGAAAACTGCCTTGGCGAGGGGCGATGCCAAGGTCTCGGGCCGGTAGTAGCGCTCGAGCGATCCGCCCCGCCAGCGCAGCAGGTCGGGGTTGGCGCCGGCAAACTGCTCCCAGTCGCCGAGCCCGACGCTCTTCGTGTCCGCCTCCTGCCGCGCCAGACGTTCACGGATGAGCAACAGGTACGCCCAGGTGATGGTCTCGTGGTACAGCCCGGGCTTGCCGACGCGGGCCGCCAAGGCGCGCAGGCCGGTGGTGAAGCGCTCGGCGGCGACCAGAAAGGGCAGCTCGCGCAGGTAGCTCCACGCGAGCTGGACGTGCTCGCAGTGGTGGAAGGCTGCCGGATCGAGGGTGCCGGCCTCGAACTGCGCGCGGACGTCGCCCGGCGTCACGGCTGAGCCTCCTGCCCGCGCTCGCGGAGCCGATGGCTGGCCGCGGCGTCGAGGTCGAGGCCGTAGACCTTCCTGAGCTCGGCGATCTTGGCGAGGCTGTCGGGGCCGAAGGGCGCTTTGCCCTCGAAGGCGTGGAGGACGATGCCCTCCAGGAGATCGCCGAGGCTGAGGTCGTGGAGCTCGGCCAAGGCCTTGAGGACCTTGAGCAGGCGCTTTTCGAGACGGACGCCGGTCTGGACACGTTCGACGACGAGACGCGGGTCATGTTCTGTTGTCATGGTACAAATGTACCAGGATACATCGAACTGCGCAATCCCTCGGCGTCGCGGTTCAGGGCTCCGCGTTCGGCATCAGCAGCCAGAGAATCACGTACGCGAGGATGCCGGGGAAGGCCGCCGAGGCAATCGAGACGATGACGTAGAGCAGGCGTACGAGGCTGGGATCCCAGCCGAGCCAGTCGGCCAGGCCGCCGCAGACGCCCGCGATCAGACGGTGGCGGCGGGAGCGATGGAGGGGCATTGTCCGTCTCCCTGGGCCGGGACAGAACCGGCACTCTGGTCCTACGGGCGAAGCGGCGACCGCATTCGCCGCCTCTAGCCCGGACTATTCACAAGAGGTCGTAGCGAGGTGGCGCAGATGCCTGCTATCACGAGCTCTCGCAGAGGTTCTCGGAGTTAGGTGCCGGCCGCCCGCCGTTTCTGACAACGACCCCATGCCGCGGAAGCCGGCGTCGGCGCCGGCCGATGCTAGGCTCGGCCAGCGCTGCCGAGTCAATACCGGGGTGGTGGAACGGTAGACACAGGGGACTTAAAATCCCTCGCTCGCGAGAGCATGCGGGTTCGAGTCCCGCCCCCGGTACGGCTCGGTCCTACTCCTCCAGGCCGAGCAGCCGGCGCGATCCGGCCCGGTGCAGCTCGTCGGCGAAGGCTGGCTCGGCGAGGTCGCGCGCGCACCAGCGTTGGGTGGCGACCTCGAGGAAGCGGCTCGGGCGCGCGGCCCAGTGTTCGAGAAACAGCAGCGCGATGGTGGTGCGGGCGATCCCGTAGGCGAGCTGGCGGGCGCTGGCGTCGAGCCCGTCGCCGCCGGCGCTCCCTCGCTCGAGGGTGAGGCGAAGAATGCCGACGGCGGCGGCAACTCGGCCGACCCAGCGCCCGAGGTCGGGGGGCAACAGGCTCAGGCGGCGCTCGACGTTGGCGGCAAAGACCGCGAAGGCCTGCTCGCGGGCGATCGCGCGCAGCATGTCGAGGGCCAGGACGTTGGTGGTGCCTTCCCAGATCGCCAGCACCTGGGCATCGCGCAACAGGCGCGGCAGCCCGCTGTCTTCGACGTAGCCAGCGCCGCCGAAGGCTTCGAGCGTCTCGGACATCCCGGCGACCGCCTGGCGAGCGGTGAACAGCTTGGCCACCGGGGTCAGCAGGCGGAGGAGGATCGCGTCGTCGGCGGTCGCCGCGCCGGTCTCGACGCGACCCAGGAGCTCGAACAGATAGCAGACCAGGTGCACTGCCGCGGCATGCTCGAGGGCCAGGCCGGCGAGGGTCTCGACGTGCAGCGGCTGCTCGCTCAGGCGGCGGCCGAAGGCGCTCCGCCGGATGGCGTAGTCGCGGGCGAGGGCGAGCCCGCGACCCAGGTAGCCGGCGGCGCAGCAGGCGTTGTACAGCCGGGTGACGTTGAGCACCGAGGCGATCTTGCGCACGCCGCCGCCGAGCGGGCCGTTGGGCCCGCCGACGAGCTCGGCCGGGGCGCCGTCGAGCTCGAGCTCGGCGGTCGGCAGCGCACGGGTGCCGAGCTTGTCCTTGAGGCGGAGGATGCGAATGCCGCGCAGCCGCTCGCCGCCCTCGGGGGTGGCCTCGCGGGTGGTCACCAGGAACAGGGTGAGCCCGGCCGGCGCGTCGCCCTCGACGCGTGCCAGCGTCAGCGCCAGCTCGGCGGTGGTGGCCGAGGTGAACCACTTGTTGCCCGACAGGAGCCAGCCACCGTCGCCACGGCGACGGGCGATCGTGGCCGTCCCGCTGACGTCCGAGCCACCCGAGCGCTCGGTCATCCACTGCCCGGCGGTCCAGAAGGTCGCGGCGTCGCGGCTGAGCAGGTGGGGCAGGAAGCGGGCCCGCTGCGCCGCGTCGCCGTGGAGCTCGAGGGTACGCGCGGCGCCGTCGGTCATCGCCAAGGGGCAGCTCGCAATCGCCGACGACGGGTGGTAGAGGTACAGGAGGGCGCCCTGGTGCAGTCGTGACCAGGGCCCGTGTCGCCGCTCGTAGGCAGTGGCGACGATGCCTTCTTCGGCGGCGATGGCGTGCAGCCGCTGCCAGGCCGGTGAGACGACGAGGCGGTCGACGCGCCGGCCCCAGGCGTCGAACGGCACCTGCCGCGGTGGGTCGCGCTCCGCCTCGTCGGCCAGGGCGAGCATCTCGCCGGCGGCCCGCTCTCCGAGGGCGTCGAGGCCCGGCGTGACGTCGGCGAGAACGTCCTCCGGCAGCCGCCAGGCGAGGACGTCGCGCAGCACCGGGTCGCCGCGCCAGGTATTGGCCAGCTGTGGAGCGTCTTGGAAGAACCCTTGCTCTGAGGGGGTCATGGGCGGGCCGGTGGGAACTGCGGCTCAGAACAGGTAGGCGAGAGCGAAGACGCCGAGCATCGTGAAGGTCACCGCGACCTTGGCGGCGAGGCCGAGGAGCATCCCGATCGAGGTGCCGACGCCGACCTTGCTCGCCGTCCGCCAGCTGCGTCCGACGAGGTATTCGCCGGCGACGGCGCCGAGGAAGGGGCCGAGCACCAGTCCCGGCAGCCCGAAGGCGAAGCCCACCACGGTGCCGATCGCGGCGCCGACGATGGCCGATCGACTGGCGCCGACGCGCTTGGCGCCGACCGCGGCCGCGGCGAGGTCGACGGCCAAGGCGGTGGCGGCGAGGACGGCCAGGAGGGCGAGCGTCCAGCCGGAGACCCGGGCGAAGCCGTCGGCCCAGGCGGCGAGGAGAAGTCCGAGCCAGACCAGCGGGGCGCCAGGCAGCACCGGCAGGACGGTGCCGACGACCCCGGCGACGACGCAGACGGCGGCGAGAAGCCACAGCAGCTCGGGCATGCGCTGACAGTAGCTCAGGTGGCGTACGGCGGGAGCGGCGACCCGGGTTCGAGCGAGATGACCCGGCGGCGTCGGCGAGGCGGGGATAGAATGCCGCGCCTTCGGTGCCGCGGCCGGTAACCGCAACCCGGTAAGCGCAACCCGGTAACCGCAACCACTACGGC
>CXWL01005040.1_pt1 | contig 18896 bp, 19 predicted proteins | sample 590931 | NCBI WGS metagenome assembly CXWL01 (sample SAMEA3498368, study PRJEB10139) | groundwater metagenome | biome: water well; material: biofilm material | place: Germany | collected 2015-04-27 | reverse complement strand
GTGGCAGCTCGATTGCGGGCGCTTCGCCGAGCAGAAATTCATCGTGGGCCTGGCCTTCGACCCGCAGACGTGGGGCGACATCAACGACCACGAACTGGGTTTCATCGCCGAGCGGTTCCGCGCACTGCCGACCTACAAGCTTTCCGTCATGCACACGGCCTTCGCCGCGGAATATCTGCGGGACGGCAAACCGGAGCCGGCCTTGAGGGCGGCGCGCGAGGCCGTGAACCGCGACCGGCGCAACCTGGCGGGCTGGAACGTCCTGCTCGAGGCCCAGGCGGCCCTGAGTCCCGACCTGCGGGCCCGGGAGTCCATCCTGCGCGATGCAGTGCTGGCGTTCCAGAAATACCCCGACCTGGAAATCGCCTTCTCCCGGCAACTGGTGGCCGTCCTGCGGGAGCGGGGTGAAACCAGTGTGGCGGTCTTCGAGGAACAACGACTGGGGAAAAAATACCAGGCGACGCGCGGCGATCTCAGCATCGATCAGGCGGCGGCGACGGTGCAGCGCAGCATGAAGGAGGACGACCTGGCGACGCAGATCAAAGTCTACAACCGCGTGCTCGAGACAGCCGGGCGGGGACAGACGATTGATTTCTATGACAAAGTTGTGGCGCCGTTCATCCGGCACCTGGTGTCCCGGGGGCAAGTGCCGGCGGCACTGCAATGCCTCGACCGGGCGCGGCGCACCCTCCGGGTGGATCCGGGCAAGCAGCTGGACCTCGAAATGACCAGTCAGGCAAACCGGTTGAAATCGGGCAAATTTTAAGAAAAATACGCCCGGCGGTTGAACCTTTCAGGCTTGAGGGCGTCATAGAGCACACTTCACTCACCCCTTCTTATGTTAGACATCTTCAAGGGCGCCGGCGTCCTCATCTATCCCCTCGCGCTCTGTTCCATCATCGCGGTCTACATCCTCTGCGAAAGACTCTACGCCCTCAGGGCCGACGCGGTGCTGCCCAGCGACCTGGTGGATGCCATCGTGGAGGGGAAGCCCGCCCAAGCCGGGCGGCACTCGGTGCTGGCTCGGGTCGTGGAGTTCGCCGAGCGCCACAAAGGCGACCCGGAGGCGGTCAAGGCCTTCGCCCGGCTGGAGATCAACCGGATGGAGCGGGGGATTCCCTACCTGGACGTCATCTACGCCGCGGCCCCGCTCATCGGGCTGACCGGCACGGTGACCGGCCTGCTGCAGGTCTTCTCCCAGATCTCCCCCGAAACCGGCCTGCCGGATCCGGTGGCCTTCACCAAGGGCGTGGCGCTGGCACTCTCCGCCACGGTCATTGGATTGGCCATCGCCATCCCGTCGCTGGTCGGCGCGGGTTTCCTCCAGCGCAAAGTGGAGAACTACGCGGCCAAGCTCGACCTGTTGCTCGAGCGCATCCTCTCGCGCAACGGCAAGCCATGAGCGGACTCTACGTCAAGAAGCGCAAACGGCCCGAGATGAACCTCGTGCCGCTGATCGACGTGTTGGTGATGCTGATATTTTTCGCCTTCGTCACCATGCAGTTTCGCACGATCGCGACCATGAACCTCACCCTGCCCAAGGTGGAGACCGCGGGGAAAAGCGAACTCAAGGAGTCGCTCACCATCAGCATCGCCAAGGACGGCGCCGTGGATTTCAACGGCAAGCCCGCCACCATGGAGACGCTGGTGGAACTCGTGCGGCAGGTCGGCAGCGTGACAAAGGACATCACCGTGGTGATCCGCCTGGACGAGAACACCCCCGTGAAAATCATGGCTGAAGTGATGGATATCTGCCGCAAGCAGGGCCTGAACAAGATCCGGCTGCAGTCCAGATAGNNCTCGCTCCTCACTACTTCCGGCATGAAGATCCTCATCACCGGCGTCACCCGCGGGCTCGGCCGTGCGCTGGCCGAGTGGTATATCGCCCACGGCCATACCGTCATCGGCTGCGGTCGCAGCGCCGAGGTGCTGAACCTGCGGTTCGCTTATCCCGCGCCGCACGATTTCACCGCGCTCGATGTGGTGGAGGAAAGCAAGGTGGCGCTGTGGGCGGAGAAAGTGCTGGCGGCGCAGGGCGCGCCGGACCTGCTCATCAACAACGCCGCGCTGATGAACAAACCCGCGCCCCTCTGGAAAATCCCGGCGCGGGAATTCAACCAGTTGATCGACGTGAACATCAAGGGCGTGGCGAATGTCATCCGACATTTCGTGCCCGCGATGGTGGCGCGGGGAACGGGCGTCATCGTGAACCTGAGTTCCGGCTGGGGCCGCAGCACATCGCCCGACGTGGCGCCCTATTGCGCGTCGAAATATGCGATGGAAGGCCTGACCAAGTCGCTTGCGCAGGAGCTGCCGACCGGCATGGCAGCGGTGCCCCTGAATCCCGGGGTGATTGATACCGACATGCTCCGTCTGTGCTGGCCTGACGGGGCTGCCGCGCACCCCAAGGCCACCGAATGGGCCAGGCAGGCGGCACCGTTCATCCTCGGCCTCGGCCCGAAAAACAACGGTCAGAGTCTGAGCGTGGACCGCTTCGAGTAGCAGGCAACTACGGCGCGAATTCTTCCGCCACCCAATCGGTCAGCAGGCGCTTGTCGTAGGCCAGCGGGCTATTCCGCTCAGACAGGGACAGCATCGTCGTCTGGAAATCAAGATCATGCAGCCGGCGGTCGCCTTGCTTGAGGACCACACGCTGCTCGTCAGTCAGGATGAAGCTCACCTCCATGCGCGGGAAGTGGCTGGATTGGACGATGCGGACATCGTTCGTGCCACCGGGTTGGATATCGCCGGCGAGGTCAATGTCGGTGAAAATCACCGAGAGTTTCAGACCGCGGCGGAGGCGGTTGGCGGCGGTCGTTTGCAGGTGCTTCGCCAGCAGATCAAGATAAGATTGGCTGAATCGTCCACCCGTCGAGTCGCGCACATCGGTGAAAGTATCCGGTTCCCGAAACTGGACCGAGATATCGGCTGTGCTGGCGCGGTTTAGGTTGGCCGGCGCGGACTGGCAACCGGCGATGAACAACGAAGCGGTGAGAAGGATAATCGCGGGAGTTTTCATGAGATGCCGGACAGGAATCTGGTTACTTAGTGCCATGTCGCCAATGTAAAATATCAGACGATCAACCCGGTCGAGGGCATGGGCAGCTGGCTAATCGCGTTGCTTCGAGTCCAGGAGGAGCGTGACCGGCCCGTCATTTACCAAGGCGACCTGCATCATGGCGCCAAATTCTCCGGTGGCCACCGGGCGACCGAGCGCGGCGGTGAGTTGGGCGATGAATCGCTCGTAGAGTGGCCTGGCGTGCTCAGGCCGGGCGGCCTGGTTGAAGGAGGGGCGGGCGCCTTTCTGCGTGCTGGCGTGCAGGGTGAATTGACTGATGAGCAACAGGCCGCCGTCGATATCGGCCACGGAACGGTTCATATTACCATCGGCATCGGCAAAAATGCGGAGCCTGACGATTTTCTGCGCGAGCCACTCGCCGTCGTCGGCGGTGTCGGCGGACTCAATGCCGACGAAAATCAGCAGGCCTTGGTCGATTTGACCCGTGACGCGGCCGGCGATGGTCACGCGGGCCGAGGAAACTCGCTGGAGGACAACTCTCACGGGAGAAACTCCAAAGCGCCAAAACGCCAAAGGCCAAATAAATCGAGCCAACCGCCAAATAAAAAGGCCGCGGCTTTTGGAGCTTTGGCCTTTGGAGTCTGGCGTTTGCGTTCGACGTCAGTCGAACGCCTGGTGCGGCTCGACTTCGGCGTCGTAGTCCACGCCGGGCAAACCAAAGCCGAAGAGCTTGAGGAACTCGGAGCGGTAACCGGCGATGTCGGTCAGCGCGGCGAGGTTTTCGGTCGTTACCCGAGGCCAGATTTCCGAGATGGCCCGCTGGAACTCCGGGCGCATTTCCCAATCATCCACCCGGACGCGACCCTCGCCGTCGAACTTGGGCGAATGGCCGTTGTAGAGCTGCGTGGCGAACAGCCGCTGCATCTGCTCGATGCAGCCCTCGTGCGTGCCGGCAGCCTTCATGACCTTGTAGAGGATGGAAATATACAGCGGCACGACCGGGATGGCGGAGCTGGCCTGGGTGACCAGCGCCTTGTTGACCGAGATGAAGGCGCGGCCGTTGCCGTGGGCCTTGAGCTTGGTGTCGATGGCGCGGGCGGCGCGTTCGAGGTCGATCTTGGCGCGGCCTATGGTACCGTCCTTGTAGATGGGCCAGGTGTGCACGGGACCGATGTAGGAATAGGCGACGGCGGTGGCGCCGGGTGCGAGCAGCTTGGCGTCAGCCAGGGCCTGGATCCACAGCTCCCAGTCTTCGCCACCCATGACGGCGACAGTGTCAGCCGCCTCGGTTTCATCGGCGGGCTCGATGGTGATGTCGCTGACGATGCCCTTGTCCGTATCCACGGTCTTGTTGGTGTAGGGTGTCCCCATCGGCTTGAGAACGGATTTGTGCACGACGCCCGTTGTCGGATGCGTGCGACGGGGAGAGGCAAGCGAATAGACGATGAGGTCGACCGGGCCGCCCATGTCCCGCGCAATGGCGGCGATGGCCTGCTGCTTGATGTCGTGGGAGAAGGCGTCGCCGTTGATGTTGCCGGCGTAAAGGCCGGCGGCCTTGGCGGCACGGGTGAAAGCAATGGAGTTATACCAGCCCGGGGTGGCTGGGCGGCCCTCTTCGGAGGGGCGTTCGAAGAAGATGCCAAGGGTCGCCGCACCCGAGCCGAAGGCGGCGGTGATGCGCGAGGCGAGGCCGTAGCCGGTGGAAGCGCCGATGACCAGGACCCGTTTCGGGCCCAGCTTGATCGGGCCCTTGGCCTTGATGTGATCAATCTGCTGCTGGAGGTGCGCGGCGCAACCCGTGGGGTGGGCGGTCACGCAGACAAAGCCGCGAACCTTCGGTTTGATTATCATGCAAGTGGTAGTTTTTCGGCCTGCGCGCCAGAGACAAGAGTCAATTCTAGGCGTGGAAATTTTGCTCGCCAAGCCGACCCGGACCAGCCGGGCCGGACGCACCGATTTTCCCAGGCATTAAACGAGCCAATGGAATAACCGCCAATAGTGCCCGGACCGATTATCCGGCCCAGGCCAGCAGCAGAACGACCAGGCCGGCCACGAGCAGGCAGGCCAGCAGTGCCAGCATGAATCTTTCGTTCCGGGTGACAGCAAACGGCATGTTCAGAGTCCGACGCGGTTCAGGTTGCCGATTATTTCCCGCACGACGGGTTCATCCGCCAATTCGGCCCAGGGTTTGTTGCTGGAGATGCGGACAAAATATTGTTCGCCCGCCCGGCGGAAGCCATATTGCAGCGCGATCTGGAAAAGCGCGGGCAGGGAATAGGGGTCACGATAGTTGATCACCTGGCCGTCGTAGACATGCCAGAACCAGACGTTTTGCGAGAACCCGGCACTGTTCTTGAATACCCGGTGCTCCCCGGGCGAAATGCTCAGGCCCGGCACAGCGGGCGGTTCGGATTTGTCAGCCACGGGCTGGGCGTTCCAACCCGAACCCGGCCAGCAGGCATCGGGGGTGTGCGAGGCGACCCGGCTGACCGAAGTCTGGCCGGGTGCCCAATACGCGATGTAAACTGTGATCTGGGTAAACTGCCCGAGACCGGTGGGTCGCAGATAAGTCCGTTCCATCAGGTGGGTGGTCTGGAGAATGCCGGCGAACCGGTAGAGATCCGCCGGGGTTATTACCTCCCAGTTCGCAGCGGTGGCTGGCAGCAGGGTGTCGAGGGAGGGCGGGGTCAGGCCCTGCCGGACAGCTGGGCGGGCGCTGGCAAAGAAAAACACCCCGAGGGCCAAGGTGCCGGCGACTGCGCCCCAGAAAACTCGCAACGACCGTCGGGGCGGTGAGGGGGGAGTGCGGATGGGGGGAACCGCGGGCGAGGGGTCCTTGGTCTCAAACAGGATCGCCAGACCAGCAAGCATGGCCGCCGTGACACCCAGAATGGCAAAGCCCGTGGCATCGTGCCAGAATCCGCTGATGTCGGTGCCGGCGTTTGCCAACAGCGTGAGGGTGAGGGAGCGCAGGAAATTCATGCCCAAGGCCAGCAGTGGCGCGATGACGATCAGCACGAGTCGCCCGAAAGGCCGGCGAACCAGCCAGCCGGCAAAGAAAACCCCCGTGAATACGCATGAGATGAGACTGCGGATACCGCTGCAGGCTTCCTCGACGCCCACGCTGGTGGTGGCCAGTTCGATGACATTGCCACTCTGGCGGGCGGGCACGCCGAGCAGTTGCAGGGTGTCTAGCACGCTGCCGGTCACCCAATGCTGGAGACCAAGGGTGAGGCGGGCATAGGTGCCATCAGGGATCGGCGAAACCAGCAGCCAGAGAAATATCGCCGTGAGGCTGATCCAGTTGAATGGCACGAGCCGCCACCCCGCATCCGCGAAGATAAGCAACCCCGCGAGGAGAAAGCAGCCAAGCGCCGCAGCAAGCAAGACACAGACCACCGCGTGGGTCCACGCGAGGGTGGCGGCAAAGAGACCAGCGAGCGCGAACAGGCCGAACCCAAGGAACAACGTCACTGCAACCGCCAGCGTGGCATGGCCACCGGGGCGCAACCAGCGAGGTGTGCCATGGCGGCGGCTTTCCCGGATCAACAGCAGGAAAAGCAGGGGAACAAAGAAGGCATGGGATAGATCCGGGTTCTGGCGCCACTCGGGCCAGAGCAACCAGCAGTAGGCCGCCACCAGCCCCAGAAGCAGGGCGCTGACAGCCAGGGCGCCAGTGGGCGGGCGACCGACGCTGGGCGGCTGGGCAGGGTCTGCTGCTATCATTTGGCGGGGACCGAAGAGGCCGACTGGCGGTCCAGTATGGCGTAGACGACCTCTGTGGGCAAGGGGACCAGCGGCAGGATGCGTCCAAGACGCGGATCCACTGCAGACCTTTTGAGCAGTGTGCCCAAGCCACGGAGCGCGCGCGCGTCAGAAGCGGTGTATTGATTGATCCGGGTGGCGATTTGCTCCGCCCGGCCGGAATCGCCGGCCAAAACGGCCGCCAGGTAGGTGGCTTGGTAGAGGTGGACGGTGTTGGCGTCCATCGGCAGGTTCGCGGCGATAAACCGGTCGTAATATCGGCTGAACAACACGGGATTGGGATGATTGAGCAGGTAGGCGCAAAATTGGGCGATGATACGCGGTGTCATCTCGTAATGGAGGAGAGTGTCGAATTCAGAGGTGACCAGCGAGGACCACTCCTTCGTGTGATAGTCGCGCAACCGAAGAAAGGCCGCCTCATCGGGCGCCAACAGGTTCTGATAGGCATGCAGGAGGGCGTTGGCCTGATCGGCCTGCCCGTGTCGCAGCAGCCGGTCGATCTGGTAATAGGGCAGGTAGGCGGCCGCGGGCTGTCGGTAGACCCGGGTGAGCCGGGGCAAGGCGGCGGCAAGTTGGTTTTGCAGGAGGAGTTGCTCGATCCCGATCAGCTCGGTGCACCATTCAGGCAGGTGGGGATGTTCCGTCGCAATGGTGCCGAGGAAGGCATGGTTGCCGGTCTGCCGGCAGGAAAAAAGGAGCGCGTTGAGCCAGGCAGCGCGTTCGCCGGGATCCTCGGTCAACATGTTGAGCGCAAGTTCCTGAATCTTGTCATAGGCGGCGCGGGCCAGCAAGGTGCGGAACCATGTTTGGGCGGTCTGCCGGCGCTGCTCGGGCACATCCCGCATCAAGCGCTCATAAATCTGATCCGCGATATAGGGTTGGGCGGCGTATTGGCAGAGTCCCGCCAAGGCGAGCCCGGCGGGGTAGTTGTGCGGGTTCAGCCGGGTGACCATCTCAAGGGAAAGGATCGCCTCTGAGTAATTGCCCGTCTGGAGTGCCCGCTGGGCCCGGGTGGCATAGAGATTTTCCTGAGACTTGCGCAGCTCCTGCCAGCGCGGCGGCCACGCCACTGACACATAACCCACCTCGTAGCGGGCCGCCCGCAAAAAGAGAAAAACCGACAATGTGCCGGCCAGATAGAGCGCCACGGCCAGGGCAGTCGCATACATGGCGGCACGGCCCCAGAAGGGCCGGACGCTTTCTGCACTCACCCCACAACGCCAGCCTTGGGGTGTTTGGGTCAGGAGAGGACAAACCCGGCGGAAACGGCCCGGTTGCCGCCAGTTGACGGCGGCCTCGCAACGTGAGTCCAACGCGTGGCCCGAATCACTCGAAGTCTGGCATGGGCAATCATCCCGGTGTGCTCCTTGCATCCGGAACCAGGTCTTGCGGGTGTTCCAATAGAACANNGCAATTATTACCGCCCCGCGGCCGGGGGCCGCGGGTTATTATCACGCTTTGGCACAAAATTTTTTGACGACGCGGTATCGCAAGGTATGTTCCCCTGCATCCTTTCATGAAATCCCTGATAAAATTCCTGATTGCAGGTGCCGCCACACTCGCGGCCTTTAACATCGGACTGGCCGCCGTCGAGGTTGGCAAAGCCGCGCCCGATTTTACCCTCACTGACATTCACGGCGCCCGGCACTCCCTCTCCGTCTTCAAAGGCAAGACCGTCGTGCTCGAATGGGTGAACCCGGAATGTCCGTTCGTCATCAAACACTATGACAAAAGCGGCAATCTGCCCAAGACCCAGCAAGCCGCCGTGAAAGACGGTGTCGTCTGGCTGCAGATCAATTCGGGGCATCCCGGCGCGCAAGGCGACTTCGATCCCACCAAGGTGGCCGACTGGCAGAAGCGCAACGCCGCCGCGGCCACGGCCTACTTCCGGGATCAGGATGGGAAAGTGGGCAAGCTCTATGACGCCCGGACCACGCCGCACATGTATGTCATCGATCCCAGCGGCACGCTCGTTTACGCAGGGGGGATCGACAATATCCGGACCAGCAAGGTCGGGGACATCGCCCGCGCCACCAACTTGGTGAACGCCGCGCTCAGCGACCTCAAGGCGGGCCAGCCGGTGCGCATTAAAAATTCCCAGCCCTACGGCTGCTCGGTCAAGTATTCCAACTGAGCCGGATGCGGTTAACCAGCCAAACCGGAGCCCGTCGGCTCCGGCACTTTTTTTTGACCGAATCGGGAGGGCAGCCAGGCGAGCACGGCGTAGGCGGCACTGGCGATATGAGCACGGGTGGCAACGCGGATTCCCGGGTCATCGAAACGGATCATCCCGCCACCCTGTCCGCCTTGGGCGATCTCGAACACGATTTCGCCGGCATAGATTGCCAGCACCGCGGGCCAGAACCAGTCCGTCCAGCGGCGTTGCCAACCCTGCAGAGCGAGGAACACTAGCAAGCCGAGGTTCACGGCACTGAGACCGCCATACTGCAGCATGGCCGGATCGAGCCAGTAAAGCACCGCCGTGAGAAACAGGGGCATGAACCCGAGGGCGAGATTGCTGAAACGGGCATGCCGGGATTGCAGCAGCCAGCCCAGAATCAGCAGGAGGCCGGTGTCGGCGATGAAATGAGGCCAGCCGAAATGGACCAAGTGGCCGGTCCACACCCGCCAGAACTCGCCGGCGGCGAGCGCGGCCCGGTCGTAAAGCAGGGCGCTACGCCAGGCCGGGTTCAGTTGGATGATCCAGGCGGCCGTGGCGGCGGCGAGATAGATCCACGGCAGGCGGCGCGGCAGGGTTGGCGGGTCCGGGTCCATCCGGATCACCGGCGGCGGAGAAAACGAGCGATACCAAGCAAACTCAAGGCAACCCAGAACCAGAGGCTGGGGGCGCCACCGCCACCACGGCCGCCGGAACTGGGGGGAGGTGGGGGTGGAGGAGGTGGCGCGGCATTTACCGTCAGGGTCACGGTATCACTGCTGTTGACTGAGCCAGCGGCATTGGTGACGGTCACGAAATAGGAACCGGCATTGGCGGCCTGTGCGTTGCTCACGGTGTAGCTTGAGCTGGTGGCGCCGCTGATTATGCTGCCGCCAAAAAACCACTGGTAGCTGGCGGCTCCGGTGGCGACAACCGTGAAACTGACGGTGCCGCCGACGGTAACAGTGGCGCTGACCGGCTGGCTGGTGATGACGGGCAGCGCTGTCGCCGCCGGGTTGAAAATGAGATTGAGGGTGATGCCGGATGTGTCAGCCCCGCTGTCGTCATCGCTGTTGAAACCGTCGACGGCGAAGAAGTAAGTGGTGCCGGAGGTGGCGGGGAAGATGATCGTGCTGGCCTGCACAACGCCAGGATTGATGTCGTCGTTGCTGGCGATGGTCGTCAGTGCATCGACGGAACTGCCGGTGTAGGCTCCCAAGGTGGTGTCCGAGTAGCTGCCGCGGGTGTCCAGGTCGACGGTGCCCGAGGAGGGTGCCGTCCAGCGCCACCAGATGGAGCGGCCGCCGCGATTGTTGGCGTGATTGGGTTCGCCGGCTTGTTTGGTGGCGTTGGTGTTGTAGCCGGTGACCGTGGCGGCGTTGGTGGTAAGGGTGATGGTGCTGGCGTTGGCGAAATTGTCGTTGGTCGGCGTGCCGGGCGGCCCGTAGAGATTTTGCGCCCCCGTGATGTCGTCGGCAGTAAGCGTATCATTGCTCGTGATCCGGCTGTTCATGATCGGCAGCGGTGCCGGGAAACTCTGGCCGGCATCATCGGGGTGGTCCAAGCCCAGGGCATGCCCCAATTCGTGGAGCGCGACCCGCCTGAGATCGGACGCATCCCAATTGCGGGCGGAATTGAAGATAATGTCACCCTCGGTCCGCTGATTGCCCAGTCGCCACGTGGTGGTGACGGCGATGGTGCTGGCGGCAAAGTCCTGTCCGAAGATATCGGCGGCAAAGACCATTTCGTTCACGCGATTTCGCTCGCTGGCCGTGCCGGTCGCAATGGTGACTTGGAATTGCGTGCCGCCGATAACCGCGTTCCAGTCCTGCGCGGCCGCCTGGGCGGCGGCGTTATAGTCGATGGTCCCGGCGGAATTGGTGCCAAGCATGATCCGCAGCGGGAAAAGTGGCTCCGGCCATTTGATCGGCAGTCCGGTCGAGTCGTTGATGATATAGGCGAAACTCCACGCCATGGCGGCCGCCAGCAGGGCGGCGAGGAGGGCGAGGGAAACCCGGAAGCGGTTATTTTTCACGCTGGGTGGGTGACTGCGCGGCGATGCGCTCCCGGATTTGCCGGATGAAGCCGGCGGCGGTCAGGGACCGGGCTGGAGAGATCTGCGGTTTGCCCGCGACCGGCGCAGTCATCGGCTTGGAGACATCCTGTGCGCTGTAAAGCGGCTGGCCGTTGCTGCGGAGGACATAGGCCTCGCCGCTCCTGGCTTCGCGAATGATGGGATAGACCCCATGCATCAGCGCCACCAGGGGGAACATCTTCCGCTGCTCGCCGTGGAGGAAAAGCACACTCTCGTCGCCGGCATGAAATTGGGGCAGACCCTCGATGACCAGCTCATCCTGTCCGATGCGGCCCCCGATCAGGTCAAACACCAGTGGCGAGGGGGGCGTTCCTTTGATGACTTCCCGAATTTCCAGCACCAACCTGGTGCTGATATAACGTTGCCCGGCATGTTCGCGCCACACGGGAGTGGCCGTCCGGACCACCACATGCACAACATAGTCGGATTGGCTGATGAGGGAGTCGATGTCGGGTGCATCCACCAGGATGGCGGAAATCGGCGGAGGCAGCAGGGCCAGAAGCAAACCGAGGCGGATGAAGTGTCGCGTTACCATCGAGGTGGTGAGTGGCCCAAGGGATCCGGGGCCAGCGCCAATCTATCCAGCCGACGGATTGGGTCAAAAGATTAGTTTCAGGTCTGGTGGGAGAACAGTTCGGCATCCAGCCGGCCCTCGGCCACGCGCGTGACGGGGCCGGTCATCCGGATCGCGAAATCGAGAGCAATCTCGATGCCGATTTGCCCGCCCGGCATGTGCACGGTGAGTTTGGCGTCAGCGAGGCCGAGTTTGTGAGCCACGGCGGCCGAAGCGCTGGAGCTGCTGCCTGAAGCCAAGGTGTAGCCCGCCCCGCGCTCCCAGATCTCGATCCGCAGGTTTTGCCGGTCGATCACCCGGAGGAACTGCACGTTGATGCGGTTGGGGAAGTTTGGATGAACCTCGATGGCCGGGCCGTATTGGCACGCGAGTGCCGGGGAAATCTCCGGCAGCACCACCACGCAATGCGGGTTGCCGATGCCGGCCGCACAGTAGGTGAATTCGCGGCCCTGAATTGTGAATTTCTCATTCAAGACCTCGCGCACCGGGCCGGCTACCGGGATCTGGTCGCTTTGGAATGTCACCCGGCCCATATCGACGGCCACGAGCTGGCCGCGTTGCATGACGCGGGATTCCACGACGCCACCGGGAGTCTCGATGGTGAAAGACTTCTCCGTGGCGAGCTTCCTGTCGTAGAGATAACGGGAGAAGATGCGCAGACCGTTGCCTGACTTTTCCGCCTCCGAGCCGTCGGGATTGAAGATGCGCAGGCCGAACTGGGCCTTGGTGGCGCGGAGCGGGCCCCAGAGAATGCCGTCGGACCCGGCCCCGCAGTGGCGGTGGCAGATGGCCCGGATCTGCTCGGCCGTCGGCTGGGTCCAGCCGGGATAATCGGCGGGGTTCATCACGAGGTAATCGTTGCCGAGGGCGTGATATTTGAAGAAGCGCATGGAAGGAAAAGAGGCTTAAACCACGGAGGACACGGAATACACGGAAAAAATGCCCTTATTATGTCATTCTGAGCGCAGCGAAGAATCCAGAACGATCCACGTCGGTGCATACGCTGCTGGATTCTTCGCTGCGCTCAGAATGACGGTTTTGTGAATTGCAACGCTCAGCCCGCGACCTGGGCCTTGACGCCGTAGCCGAGCAGTTTGCGTTGCTTGATGAAATCGGCGACCTTGGCCGGCACCATCTTCTCCCAGGAATCGTCCCCGGCCTTGATCCGCTGCAGCACATCGCGGGAGAAAATGTTCAGGTAGTCGGGATTGCTGCCGTTGATGCAATCGACGTTGTGATTCTCGAGCAGGTGGGCGTAGAGGTTGCGGAGGCGGTCACTGACCTGGAGGTTGCGGGCCGTGATCATGACGCCCGCCGAGAAGGCGTGGCTGCTGCCGCCGCTGACCAGGTGGACGGGCTGGCCGCTGCTCAGGTAGCGGTCGTAGGCGTCCTGCTGCATCGGGTAGATGTAGAGTTTCACCGCGTGCCGGAACATGCGGCCCATGGACTCGAGGATGCCGCCTTCGAGGTCTTCGTAATATTTTTCGTTGAAGATTTCGAGCAGGTTGTTGATGCCCATCGCGACACCGATCATTTCCTTGGTGTAACGCCGGAAATAGGAGACGAGCCGGTAGAACTCAGAGTAGTTTGAGATGAGCGTCGTGAACCCGATATGGCCGAGCATGTCGACCCGGGCGAGGAAATCGGTGGCATCGAGATCGCCCTCGGCGAGCAGGTTGTTCATGGTGATCTCCATGAGGACGAGCATCTCCTGGCCCTTCACCATGGGCTCCTGCATGAACTGGGCCGTGGCGCAGTTGAGCATGTCAACGTTGACATGCGTGACCGGGCGGAAACTGCCGCGCTCGACGAGCACAGCCTTGTGATGCAGCACCTCGGATGGCTGGAGCACCTCGCCGCTGGGGGCGAACATCACGGCGTTCGTCAGGCCGAATTGGACGAGGCGCAACGAAAGCAGGCGGTTGTCAACGTTCGCAAACGCCGGGCCGCTGACGCGGAGCATGTCCACCTCGATGCGATCGGTGCCGATATTGTCCACCAGGGAGGGGACCAGCTCCTGGGGGTTGTTGGCGTAGTTGAAGGCGCCGTAGATGAGGTTGACGCCGACGATGCCGAGCGCCTGTTGCTGCAGGACGTTTTCCTTGTCCCACATCCGGACATGGATGATGATGTCACTGGGCTCGGCCAGCGGGTCGTGCTGGAAGCGGACGCCAAGCCAACCGTGCCCGTCATTCGTTCCCTTGAAGCTCTTGGCCGTGACGGTGTCAGCGAAAACGAAGAACCGGGTGCGGTCGCCGCGCTTTTCAGAGAGCCGTTCCTTGAGCAGCCGGTATTCGTGGTCGAGCATCGTCAGCAGGCGTTCGCGCGAGACATAGCGCGGGGCTTTGCCGTAGATGGCGTCGCTGAAGGTCATGTCATAGGCCGACATGGTCTTGGCAATGGAGCCGGAGGCGCCGCCGACCTGGAAGAATATGCGCGAGACCTCCTGTCCGGCTCCGATTTCCGCGATGGTGCCGTAACGCGTGCCATCAAGATTGATGGTCAGCGCCTTGCGATTGGTTGTGAGCAGTTCCTTTTTCTCACCCATAGCCGGACTATAAAGCGGTTTTTGGTGCGCATGGGAAGGCTGGGTGTGGGGAAATCGGGTGGTAGCAGGGAAGACTGATTCCGCCCTATGTTTTATTATTGCCACTAATGTCCGTCCGGTCCGGACAGAGCGGGTCGATCGCTTTTCGCTGGCGGAAGCGGGTGGCCTGCCTAGGTTCGCCCCCATGAAGAACTTCTTCACCTCATTCTTCGCGACCCTCTCGGCCCTGATCGTTTTCCTGCTGGGGGGGGTCGGGTGCTTCTTTCTCCTGCTCGGCGTGTTGGTGGCCATGGGCGAAAAGAAACCGGCGACTGTGCCCAGCGGCGCCTACCTCGTGTTCGACCTGGCGGCAAACATCCAGGATGCCCCCACCCAGGTCGAGGGCTTGGATGAATTGATGGAGGCTTTCGGCGGCCGGGCGCCACGCCAGCTGCAGCTCCGCGAGGTCACCCGCGCACTCGAGGCCGCCGCCAAGGACGAGGCCATCAAGGGCCTCTATCTGACCGGTTCGATGCGACCCCAGGGCTATGGCTCCGGTTTCGCCGCCCTCAAGGAAGTGCGCGAGGCCCTCGAGGTCTTCAAGGCTTCCGGCAAACCGATCAAGGCCTATCTCGGTTATGCAGGGACCCGGGATTTTTATCTGGCCTCCACGGCCGGTGAGCTGGTGCTCGATCCCTACGGCGCGGTGGCCATGCCCGGCCTAGCCTCGCAGCCGATGTTTTTTCCCGGGGCCTTCGAGAAATTTGGCATCGGCGTGCAGGTCACCCGGGTGGGCAAATACAAGAGCGCCGTCGAGCCTTACACCCGCAAGGATATGAGTCCGGAGAATCGCACGCAGGTGCAGAAATTGCTCGACGACGTGTGGGCGACACTGACCACCGCCATCGAGCAATCGCGGAATCTGCCGGCCGGGTCGCTGCAAAAAGCGGTGGACACCAAAGGCCTGCTCCGCGCCGATGACGCGCTGAAATTAAAGCTGGTGGACCGCACCGCCTATCTCGACGAGATCCTCGCTGAATTGAAGAGCGCGACCGGCCGCCAGGGTTCCAGCCAACCCTTCAAGCAGATTGCGATGAAGGATTACGCCCGGCTCGTCTCCAGTGGCGGACTGAGCGCCAAGCGCCAGGGCGACAGGAAGATCGAGCTCGGCGCCGCCGGTCGGGGCAAGCTCGCCATCGTTTATGCGGAGGGTGAAATCGTGAACGGCACGGGCAACGAGGACGGCTACGTCTACGGCGATAAGACCGCGCGGCTTCTCCGGCAAATCCGGCAGGACGACAATATCCGCGCCGTGGTGCTCCGCGTGAACAGTCCGGGCGGCAGTGTCACCGCCTCGGAGGCCATCCTGCGCGAACTGCGGCTCATTCAGAGGGACAAACCGGTCATCGTCTCCATGGGGACGGTGGCGGCCTCGGGCGGCTACTGGATCGCCACGGCCTCCGGCCGGGTTTTCGCCGAACCGACCACCATCACCGGATCCATCGGGGTCTATGGTCTGTTTCTCAATTTCCAGGGCCTGGCCACCGAGAAGCTCGGATTGACCTTTGATACTGTGAAAACGGGAAAATTTGCCGACGCCGCCACCATCATCCGGCCCAAGACCGAGGAGGAGCTGGCCATTTTCCAGACCGCGGTGGACTGGGTCTATGATCAGTTCATCAGCAAGGTGACCGATGCCCGCAAACTCGACCGGAAGGTGGTCGAGGAGATCGCCCAGGGCCGCGTCTGGTCCGGCAGCGAGGCACTGAAGCTCAAACTGGTGGACGAAATCGGCGGCCTGGCCGACGCGGTCAAATACGCCGCCGGCAAGGCCGGGCTGGGCGATAATTTTCGTGTGGTGGAGTATCCGCGCAAGAAGCAGTTCGCCGAGCAGTTTGCCGAGGCGTTCGATCCCCGCCGGCGGGAGCAAACCTTTGGCGGCCCAGTCGGCGTGTTCATCCGCGAGCTGACGGACGAACTGAAGTCACTCGGCAAGTTCAACGATCCGCGCGGGCTCTACACCCGCCTGCCTTTTGAGCTGCGGCTAAACTGATACTCGCATGGCCCAGGAATACACCCTCACCAAGGATTGCCCGGCAACTGTGATCCCGGCGGGTGACAAAGTAACGTTGAAGGCCGGCACGAGCGTCTTCATCACGCAGACCCTCGGCGGCAATGTCACGGTGCGGACCAATGCGGGTTTGTTTCAGATTGCGACCGGGAACACCGGCGCGATCGGGGGCTACCTGGCGAAGACGGAACAACCCGCGGCCACGGTCGCCGAGTTCAGTGAAGAGGCGGTGTGGGCCGCGCTGAAAACCTGTTTCGACCCGGAAATTCCGGTCAACATTGTGGATCTGGGGCTCGTCTACGATCTTGCCGTTGAAAAAACTCCCGCCGGCAAAAATATACTGGAAGTGAAAATGACGCTCACCGCGCCCGGTTGCGGCATGGGTCCGGTCATCGCCGAGGACGCGCGGCAGAAGATCGCGAGGCTGCCCGACGTCGAGTCGGCCAAAGTTCACATCGTGTGGGATCCGCAATGGACGCCCCAGATGATCTCGGACACCGGCCGCAAGGTGCTGGGGCTCGAGTAATCAGGCTGTAACGGTATCAAGCGAGCAGCTCTCCACGGGAGTTTCGCAGTTGGGGCGGGCGATGATGCCGGAGTGGGGTTCAAGGGCGAACAGTTTGGCCGGCTCGGTGAGCAGGTGGGCGTCGCAGACGGCGAACAGCTCGGCCTCGGTCATGGCGTGACGCATTTCGCGCAGGAACCTGCCCTCGGGATCCACACTCTGGCCGACGAAGTTCAGATATTTCTTCATCTTGGCGACGTGCGCCTTTTCAGGAATGTCCTGGGTCAGCGTCTCGTGATAGAGGCGGGAAATGTATTCGCGGACGTCAGCGTGGGTGGGTTGGAAGAAGACGATGTTGTTTGGGGTGGAACCCGGCCTCTGGACGGGTTCTAAGCGCGTCCGGAGGCCGCGCTCCACCTCAAATCGCTCCCGGCACTGGCGGAAGATCCACGGATTGCGGATGGCATGCCGGCCGACCATGACGCCCGCAGCGCCGGTCTCGGCCAGCACGGCGGCGGCCTTGTCGGCCGAGGTGATATTGCCATTGGCCAGCACGGGGCAGCGGACGGTGCGCGCGGCGCTGGCGATGTGGCCGTAGTGGACGTCACTGCGGTAGCCTTCTTTGACCGTGCGGCCGTGGACGCTGAGCAGATCGACCGAGTGCTTGTTGATCAGACTGAGGACACGCTCGTAGTTCCCGGTCGAGTCGAAGCCGATACGCATCTTGACGGTGAAGAGGCCGGGCACGGCGTCGCGAATAGCGCCGAGCAGTCCATCAATCTTGGCCGGGTCGCGCAGGAGACCGCCGCCGACGTTCTTCTTGTAGATCTTGGGCGCGGGGCAACCCATGTTAAGGTCGATGCCGGCAATGGGATATTTCAGCAGTTCCTTCACGGTGCGGACCATATCGGGCACGTGTTCGCCGATAAGCTGGGCGAAAACCGGCCGGCCGGTTTTGTTGTCCACGATGGAGCGGAGGATGTGCTTTTCGGGCCGGGACTGGCCGTGAACCCGGAAAAACTCGGTGAAGAAATAGTCCGGCGCACCGTAATGCGCGGCGACCCGCATGAAGGGCAGGTCGGTCACGTCCTGCATCGGGGCGAGCGCGGTGAGCGGTTGCCCGGGCCTGATACCGGGCGGAAGCAATCGGGCCGGCGACGAGTGATGGGTAACGAGTGACAAGTTGAGTAGGGGATTTCTCGCTGGCTCGAAATGACAAGAACGGAGCGCTCAGCCTCCTTCGCCAAGGCTATGGAGGCCCTTCGGTCGCGTCACTGATCCCCCTCGTTCTTGGGGTCTTCTTTCTGCTGCTTGAGGACGCGCTCGAGAATTTCGGTCATGTCTTCGACGAGATCGAAGACTTTGCGGGCGACGAAAATCGGGCGTTTCTGCTGGAGTGCGAGAACGATGGAGTCGCTGGGGCGCGCGTCGAGTTCGAGGAATTTACGCCCCAGTTCGTTCTGCATGTGCAGGATGATGCGGGCGAAGTAGGTGCCGTCGTTGACATCGTTGATGATGATGCGCTCGAGGTTGATCTCAAAACCAAGCAAAAGATGGCCGATGAGATCGTGGGTCAGCGGACGTTCCTTTTTGACGCCGTTGATGGTCATCGAGATCGCGCTGCCGACACTGGGGTCCACATAGATGACAAAGGTCTTGTCATCGTTGCCCAGGAACACGGCACACCCGTTGGCCGTGGGCATCAGGCCTTTGATGGTAACCTCAACTATGTCAGCGGGCATGGCGGAAACGGTGCGCGGATCACGGGAAAGTTCAAGTCAGCGGAAGCCTCAAAAGCCGTGGAGCGCGATGCCCCAAGCCTTGGCCTGCGCGAGGACGGAGGCCTTGTCGAGGACGATGACTTTGCCGGCTTCAAGTGCGGCCGCCCCCAGACCGGCGGCGTGCATGGTCTCCAGCGTGCGGAGACCGAAGACGGGGACGTCGAAGCGGAAATCCTGCTGTGCCTTCACGGTCTTCACAAAGAGCGTATCGTCGGTCTTAAAGGTGCCGGCGCGGCGGAGCATCTCGTCGGTGCCCTCAAAGGCCTCGACCGCCAGGACCGTGCCCTTGCGGACGACGCAGCCCTGTCCAATATCAAGCCGGGCGATCTCGCGGGCGAGGTGGATGCCGTGCTGGAGGTATTCATCGTCGATGCCGAGTTTGCCGGTCATGGCGCCAGCGG
>CXWL01001211.1_pt1 | contig 18900 bp, 17 predicted proteins | sample 590931 | NCBI WGS metagenome assembly CXWL01 (sample SAMEA3498368, study PRJEB10139) | groundwater metagenome | biome: water well; material: biofilm material | place: Germany | collected 2015-04-27 | reverse complement strand
GCCTTTTGGAACGATGAGAGCCTGTCCTACTGCTACGGAGAGCTGTTCGAGCACCCGCTTAAGCCGTTCTTGTTCAGCAGGTGTTACGGCTAAGAATTCGACACCGATACCTTGTGATCCGGACCAGCGGACGGCTCCCCTGCTAATATGGATGGGGGTAGGTTCGCCGGGCAGTTCAATGAGTAATTCCACCTGCATGCCGGTAAAGGACTGGACGACGCTTTCTAGCCGGCAGCCTTTCAGCGAGAGATCCTTCACGGACGCGTTGTATCGAAGTTTGTCTCTCTGCACCAACGTGCTGGGGATTGCTACCGGAAACCGCGGGAATTTACGGGTGACCATCGAGTGTCCTTATGTCGCGTGGCAGATTCATTGGCCTATCTGCGAAGCATGAGACGTTGCTCTTTGCCTGTCGAGCCGATCGACGTCGTAGCTAGTTGTAGCTAATGAGGTATTAGGCATCAGGTTATGTGGCTGGAGGCAACTTGTCAACGAAAAGACTGATCTGAGCAGAGGTGATTGCGTTCAGAACGAACGGGGTGTCGATGAGATTCGCCTGTCAGGGAACGTTACCAGCGATAGCCCCAATATCCGTAGTGTCGAGGACCCCAAAAGGGGCGGTCAAAGGGTGACACATACATCCCAGAACTTCCAAAATGAAGTCCAAACCCCAACCCGAGGGGATAGCCATAGGAGTAAGGGTAGGAATACGGGATTGGGACAATGCTCGTGGTGGGCCGTTCTACAAGCTGTCGTTGTAAATCCGCCGTCGCGGTTGATTGTCGATCGAGCTGGTTTTTGAGTCGACTGACTGCCCCCTCTTGGGCCTGGAGCTTCCCTTCAAGCTCAGCGATTTTTTTCTGCTGTGCTTCCATGAAGGCGTTCACGCAACGGGTCTGCGCGTCGCCTGTGTAATTAGAACACTCCCATGGTATTTGGAGAGTTTCAGCGATGGTCCGAAAGGGGAAGAGGCCACAGGCGACAGTCCCAGCCAACACCAAGGCTCGTGACCACCGATCTCGGAAGGTTTTCCGCTTCATGCTCCCCTCCAATGCGGCTATTTATAGAGTACCATGCGAATTGTTCCTTGACCAGATGGTCCGAGGACATTTGAGTACACGTTTCCTCGGTCGAGCGGTGTACATAGGCGCATTTGATTTTAAAGGAAAGGGACTCCTACAATGGCAGATTGGGAGACCGTGGCTATAGGACTTGATGCATGCCTGCGAGACGCCCCTCCAACAAGAAAAAACCTGGCAAGTCCGTTCTACCCGAGCGTTCTGCTAAGCGTCGATTCCAACTGAGGCTTCTGAAGTGGTATGGGGAACATGGCCGGGATTTACCCTGGCGGAAAACCTCAGACCCGTATCACATCCTCGTCTCAGAGGTGATGCTTCAGCAGACCCAAGTTGATCGGGTGATCCCTAAGTACCACGAGTTTTTGAAACGTTATCCGAGTTTCGAAGACTTGGCAGAGGCTCCGGTCGCCGATGTCAAGAAGACCTGGTATCCCCTTGGGTATAACATTCGCCCGGAACGGCTGCACGGGATCGCGTGCGAAACGGTGGAACGGTACGGGGGAAAACTCCCCAACGATGCTGACGAGTTGCTCTCGTTCAAGGGGATCGGGCGATATACTGCCGGGGCAATTCGCTCCTTTGCGTTCAATGAAGATGCGCCCATTCTGGACACGAACGTGATCCGTGTCTTGCACAGGGTGTTTGTCGCTGAGGGTGATCCTAAGGCACAGAAGACGATGCTATGGGAATTGTCGGAAACCTTGATCCCGCGTGGGAAAGGGTATGACTTTAATCAGGCGATTATGGACTTTGGAGCGACGGTATGCACGGCTCGTGATCCCTATTGTCTCCTGTGTCCGATGAAGTCGTTCTGTAAGACATATCCGTTCAGTCCGACGACTCGTGAACGGTAGCAGGCTGATCATGCAAGTCATTGAAGTGGCGGCAGGGCTCATCCACCGCGACGGTCGCTATTTAATCGCCCGTCGAAAACCTGGTGTCCACTTGGCAGGTTTCTGGGAGTTCCCTGGGGGAAAACGGGAAATGGGCGAATCGCTCACGGAGTGTTTGCAACGAGAGCTGTTTGAAGAGCTGAGTGTTCGCATCGACCAACCTATCCCGTATCGGGTCATTCGGCACGACTATCTGGATCAAATCATCGAGTTACATTTTTTTCTATGTGCCATTGAACAGGGGGAACCCGTGCCTATCGGTTGTGAAGAAATCCGCTGGGTCTATCCTGAAGATTTCACGGAGTTTACCTTCCCGCCGGCAGACTACGCGGTTATCGACGCTTTGCGGCGTGATGCATTCGGAGTTTCACCATGAAGGTGGTGCTTGATATCGAAACCGTCCAAGCTCCTCGTGAAGAATGGGCACGTTTGGCGGGGAAGGCGCCGATGAGCAGTGAATCTCCCCAAGCGGACGAGGGGTATGACCTCTTTGCCGCAGGTGCGGCAGAAGAACGCCGGCACGCAGAGGATGAGCTGTACGCCAAGTCGGCGTTCGATGGGACGTTCAGCCGCATCGTCTGTATCGGCCTGCTGGAATTTTCTGATCAGATGGAAGCTCGCAGCGCCGTCGCTTGGTTCGGGGCGAACGAACGCGAGCTGCTCCGCCAATTCTGGGCGAGGCTAGCCCAGGACCGTCCTGCCTTATTCATCACACACAACGGACTTGGCTTTGATCTACCCTTCATCAAGAAGCGGTCGATCATCAATCAAGTAAAACCCAGCCTCGATATCAACCTTGCGAAGTTCCGTACCGAACCGGTCTATGACACGATGGCTATCTGGAGTAATTGGGACACGAGGGGCTGGGTCAAGCTTGATGTATTGGCCCGAGCATTACAGGTCGACACGAAGTCGGGTAGTGGGGAACAAGTCGCCGAAATGTGGGAGAAAAGGCAGGGTCGTGAGCTTGCGCAGTACTGTCTGCAAGATACCTATGTGACCTATGCTTGCTACAGCCGCATGAACTTTCGTCAACCCCTGTCCAGAGAGGTTGTTCTGCTGCAGCCTGAGCTCTGCGACGTCGATTAGATCGATCAGTTGATCACCGAGTCTGATACGCTTCCGCCGATTTCTTTTTTGGGGCTGAGCGGGCGGCTGTCTTGCTGGTCTTCATAGCTTTCACTTCTTCCGCTCGTTGACGGAGTTCTTGTTTCATCCACATTACTTCCTTCTTCAGCATTGCGATCTCGGAATCTTTGCGTTTGTTAGCTTCTCGCGCTTCACGGACCTCATCCAGCTTCTTGTTGAGTAGTTCATCGGTACTTAATTGAGGAGTTCCTGCATCGGTCCGGCGCTGAGCCGGAAACTCTTGGGGGTCTAGTAAGGCGGAAGCTTCCTGCGGCGCTGCTGCTTCCGTGACCGATGGGTCTAGTGTCGGCGCAGCGGCTGGTACCAGCGGAGCAGCCTGTGTTGCAGAAGCTGGGAGAGGCTTTGGTGCCCCTGCTGTTAGCCGCGAACCAGGCGTCCCTGCTTTGGCGAGGGGCTGGTAATCGATGACCATCGTCATGGCTCCACTCCCCAGAGCGACGAAGGAAGGAGCTTTTTCAAGACGCGCGGCAGAACTAGGATTGAACCCCGAGGCCTTCCTGTTTAGAGATGGAGCGATTGTCAAATGGATTGATTCTTTATGGACATAGAGGGTGCCCGCTGTGGGTTCAGTGCCTGACCCTGCCGACGGAGACACCTTGAAACCGACAATCTGCTCCGGTTTCGCTTGTGATAAGCCTTGGGCTAGCAGGGGAGCAAGAAACTCGGCGTCTTCGTCGCTGAATACTCTCATCGGCTTGCTGCCACTGGCGGGCATGTTGCCTGACATTTTCTGAACGTCGTCGGTCACAACGCCTTTGACTATTTTTAGCATGGTCATCTGGTCGATGGTGGCAGGATGGTTAGCTGAAAATGACCAGTCGGCGATCTCCTTGAGATAGACGGATCCTTTAGCATTTTTGTGAAGCTTTGCCTCTCCGGAAAGCATGGAGCATCCGGGCACGATCAGGCTGAGGGATATCAAGACGCCAACATAGTGGGAACTGCGGACATTGAAAGGGACATGCATAGGGGATCTCCTCATCTGTGGTCTTGTGGCCGAGGAGGCCGGTTGGCCTCTATAGCGAAAGCTTCGAGTTTGATCATGGTTCTTATACCGAATTACCATACACCTAGACCCATGAGTACTATGCCGATTACCAGCCAGCCAACTACCCCAACCGAAATGATTGTTTCGAGTGTGATACGGGAATCAGATGGGTTGGGATTAGGTGTTGAATCGGAGTCGGCGGACTTCATAGTGAGAGGCAAAGGCTCTGGTTGCTGAACAGGTGGACGCCGAAATTTGAGCAAGGTCCATGCCTTCTCATTTTTGAAGTGACAGGTTGTATCGTTGGTCAAGGGAAAAGAGGGAGAGGTCCTTACTAGAGCTCAGCATCCGAAGGTCAAGAATGGTGACTGCACCCTAGAAGAGAGACTTAAGACGGTGCCTTTATAATCATGAGGTTAGCGGCGAAGGATTGATCAAGTGGAGGAAGAAGCTTTGGACGATTGGGGGTGGGCTTGGTCATCAACGAGGTTACATGGGAACGAATACAGGGAAAGAATGATTGACGAAATAGTCTGAATGTGGCCGAGCGAGCCGGTCAAATAATGTTCATTTCTACCATGAGGTGTGCAGAATTGTTCCAAAGGGTGAGATTGTTAATGCCTCTAATACGAACTGCCTACAAGACTGGGATCTCACTCCCCATAGAGAGTCGCAGCCGAGGCATCAAAGATCTGTTTCGTAATCAGAGTACCTGGCTGAAAATCACCGGTGCCTTTCTCCCATACAACAGTGATGTTACCATCGGTTTTCCCCATTGCCTGGCTTGACGAGCGGGTTGCATCTCTCTCAACTAACACCTGCATTGCCTTGCCGATATACCGTCGGTTGCGTTCTAGGGTGATGCGGCGCTGAGTTTCCAGGAGTTGAGCGACGCGCATACCTTTGACTCGATCAGAGACATCATCCGCATATTTTCTTGCTGCAATCGTATGCTTCCGTTCCGAGTACTTGAAGATATAGGCCGAGTCGAGCTGGGCCTGTTCCACAAGACGAGTGGTGGCCTCAAAGTCTTCCTCGGACTCTGAACAGAACCCACAAATGATATCGGTGGTCAGGACGATCTGGGGGATTGTTGTTCTGATTCGATCGGCTAGTGCCAGGTATTCGGCTCCGGTATAGTTCCGCCCCATCAGTTCAAGGATCCGATCGCTTCCCGACTGCAGTGGGAGATGGATGTGCTTGCAGATCTTTGGATGGGTGGCGATGGTCTCGATCAGCGCGGGAGGAAAGTCTTTGGGGTGCGGAGAGGTAAACCGGACTCGCTCAATGCCAGGCTGGTCAGCGACGGCGCTAATGAGCCGAGCAAAGTCCCATCCTTCATGGTAGTAGGAATTGACGTTCTGTCCGAGCAGCGTGATTTGCTTAAAGCCACGGGTGGACGCGTCGCGAGCTTCGAGAAGAATGGATTCTGGATCGCGCGACCGCTCACGTCCCCTGGTATAGGGGACGACGCAAAACGAACAAAAATTATCGCAGCCGCGCATCACGGTGATCCAAGCATTCACGCCGTTGTTGCGGTCCGGCATGATGTTTTCGTAGGTTTCATATTCCGACAGATCGAGCGCGAACGCTTTCTGCCGGAGTCCCTGTTCTTGTGCGTCCAGCGCGTTGGTGAGCAACCGGGGCAACTGTCGGTACGAATCCGGGCCGGCCAGGACGTCAATGAGCGGTTCTTTCTCAGCCAGCTCGCTCTTGAGATTCTGAGCCATGCACCCAAGCACACCGACGACGAGCGGGCGGTGCTTTTTTACGGCTCTGAGCTCGGAAAGATGGAGATAGATCTTTTTGTGAGCATTCTCTCTGATTGCGCAGGTGTTGACTAAGACCACATCGGCGCGTTCGCGGTCTTCCGTGAAACCAAACCCCTCTTGCTTCAANNCTTGACCATCATAGGAGCACCAGGGAAGCGTTCGTCGTCGCTGGAGGCGCTACGAGATCGCCGAATACGCAACGGCCGGCTGCGGCAGAAATCGTGACTGGCTTGATGTGGTTCTCGAGGTTATCGGAATCCGTGACGGCGACTTTTGTGAAGTTCGGCGTCGTGCCGAAGCGATAGGAGCCTTGTGTGCCGGATTCAAACAGGACCGGGACCGTTTTCCCGATCTGTGCGTTGTGAAAGACTAGTCGTTTGGCGCGATCGAGATCCAGCAGAAGATTGGTGCGTTTCTTGATCGATACGGACGAGACCCGCTGCTTGATGCGCAGTGCCGCGGTCCCTGACCGCGAGGAATAGGGAAAGACGTGCAGATAGGAGAAGGGGAGGTCTGAGGCAACGGCCACTGTATTTTGGAATGCGGCGTCAGTCTCGCCAGGGAATCCGACCATGAGATCAGTTCCGATCCCGAGGTCGGGAATCTTCCTGAGCGCGGTGTCGATCAGCTTGCGGTACGCGTTGACCGTATGGCGCCGGTTCATGGCCTGTAGGATCTGATCGTCCCCGCTCTGCAGAGGAATGTGGAGATAGGGACAGAGCTTCTTGGATGAGGCCATGAGATCAAGCAGTTCCTCGCTGACTGTGGTCGGCTCAATTGATGAGATCCGGATGCGCTCGAGGCCGTCAACCCGATCGAGCCGACCAAGGAGTGCAACAAAGTCGGCACTGCCGTGAGCGTATTGCCCGATGTTCACGCCGGTTAGGACGATCTCCCGATAGCCCCGTGCCACTAAACTCTCGGCTTCGCGCAGAATGTCGTCGAACGCGCGGCTGCGTTCGTGTCCTCTGGCGAACGGGATGATGCAAAAGCTGCACATGGCGCTGCAGCCGTCCTGAACCTTAAGCAGAGCTCTGGTGGAGTCCGGTTCCGCAAAGTAGGGCAGATCAAAGTCCCCACGCGCCATCGTCTTTGTATGGTGAATATCCGGGGTCGATCGTTTGCGCAGCTCGTGAACGGCTGGGAGATAGGCCGGTAGGTCGAGCTTGAACTGATGTCCGACGATGAGATCGATGCCGGCCTGACGCTTGAGCTGTTCCATGCCGGTTTGGGCGTAACAGCCGGTCACGGCGACGAAGGCATGGGGAGAGTGCTTCAGCGTCTTCCGGATCAAATATCGCGAGGTCCGTTCGGCATCTTCCGTCACGGAACAGGTATTGAGCACGAGAACATCGGTTGGTTGGCCGAACTCGACGAGCTCAAACCCCTTCCGTTTGAGCCCTTCCCCAAGGATCGAGGTTTCGGCTTGATTCAGTCGGCAGCCGAGCGTATGAAGAGAGGCACGGGTTGTTCCCATAGTGGTGGCATTATAGGGAGAGTAGGTCTGTTCCAGCAAGGTCGCTTCTTGCGACCGGGGATCTTAAGGATTGTGAGCCAATTGTCGGAACGACCCATGATCGGGTTGCATCCGAGTCGCCGAGGAGAGCCTGAGGATCGTGCATCTGAGCCCGCTCATCGTTTGTGTGTTGGCAGGATTGTTCTGGAGCCATCCTGTGACGGGATGGAGCACGGATTCACTTCCCACTGAGCCCGATCTTGCTACCCGTGTTGATGAGCTGTATGACCATGAGGCCCGTCTCTTCATCATGCTATATTCGCTTCGCGGAAACGGCCAAATCGACTATGTCACGGCCCGGCTGGTGCAGGAGTATTCGCGTAGTACCTACGGGAATCCTATCTATCAGACCGAGGCCCAGCCACTCTTCTATTGGTGGAACCACATCATGTGGAATGACCCTGAACAGGATGGGGTCAATGGCAACGAAAAGGTCTACCAGGAAAACACGGACTTCGATATCTCGCGATACAAACCCTGTTTATTCAACGGACAGCCCTGTTAGCCTCAGTGCCAGCCAGTGAGATAGTCCCCGCCTGTTTTGTGATTCTGCTGAGAGGCGGCGCGAGGCGGTGGTATTCTGCATGGCAACTGAACCAAGTTGCGCTGCTGATGGCACGGCCGTCGGATTCAGCTCACGTTGGTGCGAGTCAATTTCCATGAAACAAGGATCCTTCGGCTTATCAAGCCTTATGAATCGGCGCATCCTCGTGATGCTGCCATTGGGCTTTGTCTCCGGCCTTCCACTCGCCCTCACATCCGGGACCTTACAGGCCTGGCTGACCGTGGAGGGAGTGGACCTCAAGACCATCGGCATTTTTACGATGGTCGGCTTGCCCTATACGCTCAAGTTCTTGTGGGCTCCAGTGATGGATCGCGTGATACCACCCTGGTTCGGGCGGCGGCGCGGCTGGATGGTGCTGACGCAACTCTGTGTGGCGGTCGGCCTGGGACTCATGGCCCTCACCAATCCTCGGATACATCCTGGATGGTTGGCGGCCTATGCTGTACTTGTGGCGTTCCTGGCCGCCTCTCTGGATATTGTCTTCGACGCCTATCGCACAGACACGCTCCAATCTCATGAGCGCGGTTTGGGTGCGGCGGTATGGGTGAACGGCTATCGAATCGCCCTATTAGCCTCTGGGGCTGGTGCACTCGTACTGGCCGATTATGTCGGGTGGCCAATGACGTATCTGGCGATGGCAGCCGTCATGGTAGCCGGAGTAGGCATTGTCTTGATCAGCCCCAACCCCAGGTTCGTCGCCGAGGCTCCGAAGAGTATGAGGGAAGCAGTCGGCGCACCGCTGGCGGAGTTCTTTGGACGGTCTCACGCGTTAGGGTTCTTGGCCGTAATCGTCCTCTATAAACTTGGAGACGCTTTTGCCTCTGCGCTCCAGACCGCCTTTCTGATCGGAGGGCTAGGTTTTTCTGCGACGGACGTCGGCGCGGTGAAGGGATTAGGGGTCTTTGCCACATTGCTGGGCGCTTTCGTCGGCGGACTCATGATGACCAAGTCGGGACTAGTACGGTCGCTGTTGATCTTCGGAGTCTTGCAGGCGGTCTCAAATTTGGGATTCGTCGTATTGGCATTGGCAGGCAAGAGTTCGGCCGTCCTAACGGCAGCAGTCGTGATCGAAAATGTGACGGGCGGAATGGGCACTGCTGCATTTGTCGCGTTGGTGATGTCGCTCTGCGATCCCCGGTATACCGCGACTCAGTTCGCACTGCTGTCTTCGTTAGAGGCGTTGGGGAGGGTATTTGCCGGTCGCCCATCGGCGGATCTTGTCAGCCTGGTTGGATGGACTCAGTTTTTTGTCTTGACCGTGGTTGTCGCTCTACCGGGTCTGTGGGCCGTTTGGCGGATCCGACGTTCCATCGAGCCGGAGCAGAAAGCCGCCGAATATATTTCTGTTACGGAGCCTGCAGCTTCGTCGATCTCCAAGTGACTATGAGGACAATCGTCGTTGAAGGAAGAGGACGAAGAGCATGAGGGTGGGCAGTGGAGCAAGGATGAGCGGCACTAGCCAGAGCCAGACGTTCTTCCCGCGGACTCGCCCTTGGTCGATCATCCAGACGAAGAGCCAGACGAGCAGACAAGCATAGTTCAAGATAATCCACTGAGTGGTGTGTGTTTTGAGGACACTGGTGCTTTCTGACGGGCCTTGGAAGAGGAAGATTCCTAACAACAGTAAGAATATGCTTAACAGGACTCCGACAAGTTTTTTACTCCAGACGAACATGGTCTCCTCCAGACTTTATGGACCTTGTGAAGAAAATTCTGGCTAAGCTAATTGGCGAACAGTTGTTTGTCAAATGAGGCGATTCGATAGTTATCGAACAATTTCGAGGGTAGACGATCCTATCAAAACATCATGAGCCTCCTTCGTTTGAGCATAATAGTCGTTGTACTGACCGGAGCGATCGGTCTGGCTCTATCAAACCCGACCATGGACGACTATTTACGCTTCGTTGAACAGGAATTGAGCAAAGCGATAGACCGAATGGATCAGGCCACATCGACTCGGGAACAGCAATTTCTGCGGCAGGTGTTTCACTCACAAAGTAGGAAGCTTCTCGAATCACTCGTGAGGCCGAATACAGTGCGACAGAACTGGGGGATTGTGAGCCGGTATGAAACACAGGTGGCCGATACAAAAGTCATTGTCTTCGGTCTCGGCGGTTGGTTCATTCCTATTCAGGGCATCGAAGAAGCAACGCTGAAGATCGGGCGAATGGCCTTCTAACAAGAAAAAATGGCCAGGGTAATCTGACGGGGTCGTATTCTACTGGTTATTTCTGTGGATAACCCCGCTAATAAGCGACTAGAATTGGCCAGGATATTCGCATTTCGACTATTCACAGCTTTCCCTCTCATTTCCCAAACATCCACAATACTTGGTGTTGACAAAAAAACATGATAGCTATATGTAGCTGTCCACTGAAAGTACATGAGCTTCACGCACCCTAAATATGGTCTACTCAGAGGCATGGGTCACACCCTTTTCCCCTCGGCAGGAGGTCTACCGTGAAAATTGATCGAAGATTTACCAGTCGCAGGCAGAATCCCTACGAGGGGATCACGTTTGTGAAGCGTTCGTCGGAGATTCGCAATCCCGACGGATCCACAGTCTTCAAGCTCGAAAATATCGACGTTCCTGAGGCCTGGTCGCAGCTGGCCATCGATATATTGGCCCAGAAGTACTTTCGGAAGGCCGGAGTTCCGCAGCGCGATCAGAATGGGCAGCCTGCCATCGGTCCAGATGGCAAGTCGGTGTTGGGTGGTGAGCAAGATGCCCGTCAAGTCTTCGAACGCATGGCTGGATGCTGGACCCATTGGGGCAAGTCCTATGGGTATTTCAAGACGCCGGACGATGCGGAGTCGTTCCACGATGAAATGTGCTACATGCTGGCGCATCAAATGGCAGCGCCAAATTCTCCCCAGTGGTTCAATACCGGCCTTCATTATGCCTATGGGTTATCGGGACCGGCACAAGGGCATTATTACGTTGATCCCAAGACTCAGGAGGTGGTGAAAGCCACCAACGCCTTCGAACATCCTCAACCACACGCCTGTTTCATTCAATCGATTGAGGATGATCTTGTGAATGAAAACGGCATTATGGATCTCTGGGTTCGGGAAGCGCGGTTGTTCAAGTATGGTTCCGGGACCGGGACCAATTTTTCAAAACTGCGTGGGGATGGCGAAGGGCTTTCCGGAGGCGGGAAGTCTTCAGGCCTTATGTCATTTCTGAAGATCGGGGATCGAGCTGCCGGAGCGATCAAATCCGGAGGGACGACGCGCCGTGCCGCCAAGATGGTTTGTTTGGACCTCGACCATCCGGACATCGAAGAATTTATCGATTGGAAGGTCATCGAAGAGCAAAAAGTCGCGGCGATGGTGACGGGGTCAAAGATTTGTGCGCAGCGCCTCAATGCGGTGCTGAAAGCTTGTCATACGGTCGATGGTGAAGACGCTTTCAGACTGGATCTCGACCAGAAGACCAATCCGGTCTTGCGTGAGGCTCTGGCATCGGCTCGTCGGGATCTGGTGTCCGAGGCGTATATCCAACGAATGTTTTCTTATGCACAGCAAGGCTTCACGCATTTTGTCTTCCATGAATATGACACGAATTGGGATGGGAAAGCCTACCAGACCGTCTCTGGGCAAAACTCCAACAATAGCGTCAGGATTCCCAATGAGTTTTTTGCCGCGCTCGAAACCGACGGTGACTGGCAACTCAAGCGTCGAACGAGCGGCAAGGTCTGGAAGACCGTCAAGGCACGGGAGTTGTGGGACCGGATCGCGTGGGCGGCCTGGATTTGTGCTGATCCCGGGACGCAGTACGATACCACCATCAACGAATGGCATACCTGTCCGGAGGACGGTCGCATCAACGCCTCGAATCCCTGTTCCGAGTATATGTTTTTGGATGATACGGCTTGTAATCTCGCTTCCCTGAACCTCACGAAGTTCTATACCGCTGATGGGCAATTTGAGCTGGAACATTTCCGCCATGCCGTTCGGCTGTGGACGATCGCGTTAGAGATCAGCGTGTTGATGGCTTCCTTCCCGAGCCGCTCAATCGCTGAAAAGAGCTATCAGTTCCGGACGCTTGGGTTGGGGTATGCGAATCTTGGCACGGTGCTCATGCGTCAAGGCATTCCCTACGATTCCCCCAAAGCCTTGGCAATTTGTGGAGCTATCACGTCCATCATGACTGGGGAAGCCTATGGGACATCGGCTGAAATGGCTGCCGAATTGTCGCCCTTTTCGGGGTACGCCAACAATCGAGAGCATATGCTGCGGGTCATCCGCAATCACCGTCGAGCTGCGTACCAGGCGCCGCAGGCAGAATATGAACATCTCACGATTGCGCCGATGGGAATCCGTCCCGAGCATTGTCCGCCTGATATGCTTCTCGCCGCCAGACGCGCCTGGGACCATGCGCTTGAATTAGGGACGGCCTATGGATATCGCAATGCTCAAGTGACCGTCATTGCTCCAACCGGCACGATTGGGTTGGTTATGGACTGTGATACCACGGGGATTGAACCAGACTTTGCTCTGGTGAAATTTAAGAAACTGGCCGGTGGCGGGTACTTCAAGATCATCAATCAAAGCTTGCCGATGGCGTTGGCCACTCTCGGCTATACGGACCAGCAAGCGCAGGATGTCGTTCGTTACTGTGTCGGGGCTCAGACGCTCAAGGGCGCACCGTTCATCAATCATGACACGCTGCGTCAAAAGGGATTCGATGATGCGGCTCTCGATCGTTTGGAGAGCAGTTTGGGGCAAGCGTTTGAAATTCAGTTCGCCTTCAATAAGTTTACGCTCGGAGAGGCGTTCTGCGTCGAAAAGCTTGGCCTGACCGAAGCCCAGTTGAATGAAATAAGCGTCAACATGCTGAAGACGCTTGGCTTTACGCAAGAAGAGATCGCCGCAGCGAATGATTTCTGTTGCGGGACGATGACGGTGGAAGGCGCCCCGTATTTGAAGGCCGAACATCTTGCAGTGTTCGACTGTGCCAATCGATGCGGTCGAATCGGGCAACGCTCCATTGCCGTCGATGCGCATATCCGCATGATGGCCTCGGCACAGCCGTTCATCAGCGGCGCGATTAGCAAGACCATCAACATGCCGGCCGATGCCACGCTTGAAGACGTCAAGGCGGCGTATTTACTCGCCTGGAAGAGCATGGTCAAAGCAGTCGCGCTCTATCGTGACGGGTCCAAACTGAGTCAGCCGTTGAGCGCTTCGACTGACAGTGGGAAGGCCGTGGAGGCAACCACTAGCGTGATGGGGATGGCGGAGAAAATCACCGAACGGGTACTCGTTCGGTATCTCGCCAAGCGCCGCTCGCTCCCGAGTCGGCGAAGTGGATACACTCAAAAGGCGATTGTCGGGGGACATAAGCTGTACCTGCGCACGGGCGAATATGAGGATGGGACGGTCGGAGAAATCTTTTTGGATATGCACAAGGAAGGGGCGGCGTTCAGAAGCCTCATGAATTGTTTTGCGATCGCTATCTCTCTTGGACTTCAGCACGGCGTGCCGCTGGAAGAATTCGTTGAGGCGTTTGTCTTTACCCGGTTTGAGCCGAACGGTCCCGTGAAATTGAACGATCGAATCAAAATGTCAACCTCGATCATCGATTATATCTTCCGTGAACTAGCCGTGACGTATCTCGATCGGTATGACCTGGCGCAGGTGAAAGAGGAGGATCTGCGCATGGATTCGATGAAGAAAGACGACATGGATCCCGAATGTTCAGAAGAAGAGGCGGACCTCGATGCACTGGCCAAGTCTTCCGTTCTTACCGAGCATCTTCCGATCCGTCGGAACAGTGGAAAAGGAAATGGTCATGGAAATGGAAATGGCCATAGTGTTGCTCGACAAGTGGAGATCACGAGGGAAACGCTTACGCTGACAGAAATAAAAAATGCCAAAGATGCTAAGGTCAAGGGTTACGAAGGCGATCCTTGTCCCGAGTGCAAGCAGTTCACCATGGTCCGAAACGGCACCTGCCTGAAGTGTGTGACGTGCGGCGCAACGAGTGGATGTTCATAACGAGGAGTGTAAGAATGCGGAGCAGGCGGCCGTCATTGTGTCTCTGGTGTAGAAAGCGGCGGGTCCTCCGAATACGCTCGAGTGCTGACGCATTCTTTGTGGTGCGGTTACGGGCTCGAAGACTTTGCGCGAGACCGGCGTCCTCTCGTATCCTCTCGTATCACTATGGGTCGTGGTCTCCATTGCGAGCTGCTCGCTCGGCGAGGCGGAAAAAGTCCTGATGCCGGAGGTCAACTAGGAGTCTCACTATGCCGACAACAACGCAACTTGTTATCAGTGGTCAGAGTAAACCGGGTGCCCTTGCCAGAGTGACGGCGGTCCTCGGTGAAGCCGGCGTCAACATTAAGGCGTTCTCTGCTCCGGAGGTGATGGCAACAGGCAAGNNCGGATCAACATCAAGTGCGGCTATTGTACGCCTTCACGGGAAGGGAAACGGGCGATCGTCGTTCTGACCGTTTCCAATACCGACAAGGCTTTGGCCATTCTACGCAATCAGTCGCTCGACGAGTTTTGATTGATGCGGCCGGTGCCGCTCACGAAACTTACTTCTCTGCCCATGGTCGTGATCGGACTGGGCGCCGTCCTCTATCAAGGCTGCACCACCGCTCCTCGTCCTATTGATCGTTTCCCCGGGTATCCCATTGGGTTTGTAGAACGAGGAATGGCTTCGTGGTATGGCCCTGGCTTTCATGGGAACAAGACAGCGAATGGGGAACGGTACGACATGTACAAACTGACGGCTGCTCATCGGACACTGCCACTCGGGTCCGTCGCAGTTGTGCATTCGTTGACTTCAGGTCGCCACGTTACGGTCAGGATTAATGATCGAGGACCGTTCGCGAGGGGACGGGTTTTGGACCTCTCGTTGGCTGGTGCCCAAGCGCTTGGGATGGTCGGCAACGGAAGCGACCAGGTCGAACTTCGAGTTGTGGGCTATAACTCTCGGCCCGAAGGGATGGGGGTGTTACGGGTTCAAGTCGGTGCTTTCGCGGACCTTCAGAATGCTCGGGCGCTGTTAGCACAAGTTCAACGAGATTTTGCTGATGGGCGTATCATTCAGATCGATCTCCAGGAAGGGCGTCGTTACNNCTTGCCTGCATTTGATCCCTGTGATAGATGTATTAGCTGTGAACTCTATTCTAAGCGGTCCGGTTATCTTAATCGTACGATCTTCTGAAGGGTGGACCAAGAGGTATCCTCTGGGAGACGCCCGGCTTCTCATCAGGCCAGCCATACTGGTCCAACGTCCCTACTAGACGACTGCGATGGACATCCTCATCCTACTAGGATTGATAGGGTTATCGGCTGTTATTTCTACAGCTGAGATCGGCTTCTTTTCGGTCAACGAAACACGACTGAAAGCATTAGCGCAGAACGGAAGTAAACGGGCAGCCAAAGCCCTTCAGTTAAGGAGCGATCCCCAAAAGCTCCTCTCGACCATTCTCGTCGGTGACCGTCTCGTCAGTACTGCAACCCCCATGTTTGCCACCTTCATCACATTAAATGCCTATGGGGGCAAGAGTGCGCTTGAAGAAGCGATTGCAGTCATGATTGGTATCTTGACCTTTGTGCTTCTTGTGTCAGTGGATGTTATCCCAAAGACGCTGGCGGCAAAGTTCTCCGTACCCGTGACGCTGAACATGGCTTACCCTATCTATGGGGTTCAGGTCATGTTGCGACCGCTTCTTTTTCTGATCGTTCCTCTGATCTACAGTTTGACGGGAGGGAAGGGGTTGACGCTTCCCTTGGTAACAGAGGAAGAGCTGAAAATCATGCTCGACCAGGGAGGAAAGGCCGGCGAGTTAGAATCAGAAGAAGTCAAAATGATTAAAAACGTGTTTCAGCTGAAAGATATTACCGCGGAAGATGCGATGACGCCGCGTATCTACGTATTTTCTCTCGACGGGAATCTTCGACTCAAGGAAGCACAAGAGTCGCTGTATAATTCCAAATACTCAAGAATACCGCTCTATGACGGTATGCTCGATAACATTACAGGGATTCTTTACAAGACGAAAGCGCTGACCGAGTTGGCCAAAGGAAGAACCGATTTGCGCCTCCGGGATATCGCCCATCCTCCGCTCTTCGTCCCGGCTGGCAAGACGGCGGACGACTTGATGAAACAGTTCCAGCAGGAAAAGCGGCATATGGGGGTTGTGGTGAATGAGTTCGGCGGAGTCATGGGGCTGGTGACCCTCGAGGATCTCCTTGAAGAGGTAGTCGGTGAGATTGTTGATGAGACGGATATCACGGAAGAGCTCATCAAACGGATCGGAAAGAACCAAATCCTGGTTCATGGACGGACGGAAGTTCGTAAGGTGAACGACTTTCTGAAAGTCGAGCTTGGAGAGGAAGCTCTAACGATCGGAGGGCTGATCCAGGAAAATCTCGGTCGCATTCCGCAGGCAGGAGAAGAACTCCGTATCGAGAACTGCCGCCTGATCGTTCACGAGGCGGATCCTCGCTCGATACGAAGCGTGCAAATTTTCAAGGATGAGAAAGTGCCTGTTCCGGTCGAAGCCTCGGTGTGACTAGCTCCCCTTCTGTTGTTCTATCAAGCCTAGGAACGTCTCCTCGTTAAGGACGGTTACCCCTAATTTCTGAGCTTGATCGAGTTTCGAGCCAGGGGCCGTGCCTGCTACGACATAGTCTGTCTTCTTGCTGACACTAGATGCCACCGTAGCACCCAACCGCTCAACCAACGCCTTAGCCTCATCTCTCGTCAGCCTCACTAGTCCACCGGTGAATACGAAGCTCTTTCCTGAGAAAGGCAAAACTGCCTGACTTTGAGCTGAGGGTGTGTCGATGATCGACACACCGAGTGTTCGCAATTCATCGATGACCCGTCGGTTTGAACTTTTTTGGAAGTAGGAGACCAAACTCTCAGAGATTTCAGGACCAATTTCATGGACGTTCTGAAAACGGTTGCAGTCGGCCGACATCATGGCATCAAGGGAGCCGAACTCTTTCGCGAGCACCTTGGCGATGTGCTGCCCTACTTGGCGGATTCCCAGGCCCATCAAAAATCGGTCGAGTGTGACGTGTTTGCTTCGCGCGATGGCCTCAAGGAGGAGGGTTGATGAGCGTTCCGCGAATCCCTCAAGCTCAAGAAGTTGTTCAGGCCTTAGCCGATACAGGTCTGATAGATCCTTCACGAGGCCGTGTTCGACCAATTGGGCAACCGTTTTTTTGCCTAGTCCGTCGATGTTGAGAGCGGTCTTCGATGCGAAGTGTTCGACGGCACCTTTCAGCTGGGCGGGACAGGCGGCTTGGCCTGTGCAGTAGAAGTAGGCACCCTCTCTCGCCACGGCAGAACCGCATATCGGACAATGAGGTGGCATGTGGAAGGGGTCTGACCGAACTTCATCCGAGACGGGGATACGTTCAGCGATCGCTGGAATGACATCCCCTGCGCGCTCGACTCGAACCGTGTCGCCTAATCGGACATCCTTTCTTGCGACCTCATCAGCATTGTGGAGCGTTGCTCGGCTGATGGTGACGCCACCCACTTCCACCGGCTTTAGGAGGGCGAGGGGGGTTAAGGTTCCAGTTCGACCAACGGAGATGACGATATCCTGTACCTCCGTGATTTCTTTCCGAGGAGGAAATTTGAACGCGATGGCCCAACGAGGGCTTCGGGATTTCATGCCCAGTTGTGCCTGCCAGTCTCGACGATCGACTTTGACCACGACTCCATCAATTTCATAAGGGAGATTGTCACGTTGATCCTCCGTTTCCCGGTGAAATGCCAAGACCTGGTCGATGGTTTCGCATCGTCGGCGAAGGTGGGGGACCGGAAGCCCACACATGGCCAGCATCTCCAGTTCCGCCCAGTGCGACGGGGGATGAGCTCCAGTCATCGCCGTCACTTCATAGCACGTGACGACGAGTGGCCGTGAAGCAGTAATGTGCGAATCGAGTTGCCGAAGAGAACCGGCGGCGGCGTTACGTGGGTTGGCAAAGGCGTCGTCCCCCCGCTCGGTCATTCGTCGATTGAGCGCATGAAAGTCGGAAAGGCGCATGTACACTTCGCCGCGCACCACCAAGTGATCCGGGTACGATCCAGTCTCCAACTGCAGCGGGAGCGAGCGAATCGTGCGGAGATTCATGGTGATATCCTCGCCCACCTGTCCGTCACCACGGGTCGAGCTACGAACAAACGTCCCGTGGTCGTAGACTATTTCAACTGACAGGCCATCGAATTTAGGCTCGACTGTGTAGCCGATGTGGTCCGTACCTAGCTCCCGTTTCATCCGCTGATCGAAGGCCAGGACCTCTTCAGAATTCATCAAGGAATCAAGGCTCAGCATGGGCCGTTCATGCTGCACCTTGCCGAGTTTATTCAAGGGGGAGGCACCGACACGCTGAGTTGGGGAATCGGGGGTAACCAGTTCCGGGTACGCCCGTTCCAGGTTGGTCAATTCTCGGAACAACCGATCATACTCTCCATCGGAAATCTCAGGGTGGTCCTTGATGTAATAGAGGTAGTCATGATGCCGGATTTGGCCCTTGAGCTGGGCGAGTCGCTCTTGCTCGGCGGGAGTGGCTTTTGACGAGGGCAGAGAGTCGTTATGGAGTGAATCCTGTCGCATTGTTGCGCTTAACGAAGTGACGCCCCAGCGATTGTTTCTAAGGTGCCATGAAAGACGACGTTTGGCATGGGAGGAGAGAGAGGCCTGAACCATACTGACCGTAGCATAAGGGTGCGGAAACGGTCAAACCCGATGGGCCTGGTCCGCTTTGACTTTCGCATCAGTGGCCACTATTCTAAGCGTCGCTTCAGCAGGTCTGAAGTTGGCAGAGAGCCTGGGTAAAGGAGGATATATGCAGAAGGGAGAGCAGCAGGTCTGTGAGCGAATCCAGAAGATTATTTCATTAGGAATACTGCTCTGTGGTGGGTGGTTGGTAAGTGGGTGTGTTGTATTAGAGGAAAAA